>Ga0181520_10006891_pt1 | contig 17079 bp, 11 predicted proteins | sample PEATcosm2014_Bin_29_FD_132451 | JGI IMG/M metagenome (GOLD analysis project Ga0181520, IMG submission 132451) | Peatland microbial communities from MTU Mesocosm Facility, Houghton, MI, USA - PEATcosm2014_Bin02_30_metaG | ecosystem: Environmental > Terrestrial > Soil > Wetlands > Peat | place... | reverse complement strand
CCGCTTTCAGCCGCCTTTACGAGGTTGCCCCCGACGCCTTGCTCAACATCACGCTGGGCGAGAACCTCTTCCTGATCGCGGAAAAGGAAGACGGCAGCGTCCTGCTGGGAGAGGCCGACATCGTGGCGGCACAGAGTCCGGGCAAGATTGCCGAACTCTATTTGATCGACGAGCGGATTTACCGCACGCACATCGACGGCGCTCCCGAACCGGCTGGCGGCTGGTTGCCGCTCATCCGCGACGCCTCCCGCACGCCGCACCTGAATCCGGCCGTGGCCCAGGCGATTGCGCAAGCCGATGTGATCGTCTATGGCCCAGGCACGCAGCACTCCTCTCTTTTGCCCTCTTATCTGACGGACGGTTTGGGCGAAGCCATCGCCGCCAATCGCGCCGCCGACAAGATATTCATTGGCAACATCGTCCGCGACTTCGATATCCAGGAAGACGACATCAACGACCTGGCACGCAAGTTCATGCAGGCAATGAGCCGAAAGAACGGCCTGGGGATCAACTGGTCCGATTGCGTAAGCCACTTCTTCGTGCAAGGCACCGAAGACAGCGCGGCCGACAACGCTCGCTACATTCCCTTCGACCCGGCGAAGTTCATGTTCCCGATCGAAGGCATCCAGGTCCGCGACTGGGAGTCGGTTGAGGGACACCACGCCGGCGGCTTCGTACTCCAGGAGTTGCAGAAGATCGTGCAGTCGCGCATCGATATCGAACTCGAGCGCATTCAGCATATGGTTTCCATTGTCGTACCGGTGCTGAACGAGGCCTCGACCATTGCGGAAGTGCTGAAATCGCTGCAGCTATTGAACTTTCAGCCTCTCGGCATGACCAAGGAAATTGTCGTGGTAGACGGCGGATCGACTGACCGGTCACGGGAGATTGCGCAGCTAGTGCGCACGGTGCGCGTCTACGACGCTCCGCGCGCCGGTCGCGGCTCCGCCCTGCGGCTCGGCATCGAGAAGGCGCGCGGCAGCATCATAGTCTTCTTCCCGGCAGACGCCGAATACGATACGGACGACCTGTATTCTCTCGTCCGTTTCATGGTCCAGTCCGGCTTCCGCGTCGCGTTCGGCACGCGTGCCGTCAAAGTCCGCGACCTTTCGGAACAGTTGAAGGGCATCTATGCCGGCCATCGGGGCCTGTATCTTACGAGTAAGTACGGCGGCATATTGCTGAGCATCGTGACGCTCTTACTCTATAACCGATATATATCGGACGTGCTCACCAGCGTGAAAGCGTTCGATGCGCAGTTACTAAAACGACTGCGGCTCACCTCGAACCGCCGCAATCTCGAAACGGAAATCTGCGCGAAACTGGGACTGCTGCACGAATACATATCGGAGTTCCCAGTAAACTACCACCCTCGCACACGCCAACAAGGCAAGAAAATCACTTTTTCCGACGGTCTCGGCGCCTTGTCGGCACTGCTGCGGTACCGCTTCCTCTCGCATGGGTTCGTGGCCGCCGCCTCGTGTGCCCGACCGGAGCGGGCTGTGACGGATAAAAGTCCCCTCGACAGTGTGCGAAGCTAGGAAGTTCACTTCGCTATGCCAGTCCTCTCGATTGTGATCCCCGCCTTTAACGAGGCGCAGTTCATCGGTGCCCTGCTGAAGCGCGTCTTGGCAGTACCCACGGAGTCTCTCGGCTTCTCTAAGGAGATCATTGTGGTCGACGATGGCTCGAAAGACGATACCGGCAAGATCGCCATTGGCTTCCCCGGAGTGAAGGTTCTGATCCAGGTACCGAACCAGGGTAAGGGCCGAGCCGTTCAGCGCGGCATCCGCGAGTCGACGGGGGACTACGTCCTGGTGCAGGATGCCGACCTCGAATACGACCCCGGCGACTATATGCAACTGATCGCGGCGCTCGCACCTGGCGTCAATTCCGTCTATGGCAGCCGGACGCTCGGTCAGCGCCGACGGTCGGGTTTTGCCATTTTTCCCGGCCGCCACCCAGAACAGCGCGTGGGTCCCTGGCTAGCCGGAGAGGTCCTGACACTCTGGACCTGGATATTGTACGGGCAATGGATCACCGACACTTTGACGGCATACAAGCTCTACACGGCGGCGGTGGTCAAGAATATGCGAGTCCGGACGAGCGGGTTCGAAACCGACCACGAAATCACGGCGAAGCTGATTCGCGGCGGGAATCGCATCGTCGAAGTGCCGATTGCTTATCATCCCCGCAGTGTCGAAGCCGGCAAGAAAATCAGGCCCCGGGATGGCCTGATCGCCGTTTGGACCCTACTCAGATTCCGTTTCACCGACTAATGAAAGTACACATGGAGCACGCGATGACCATTCTTCCTCTCTGGAGCCTTGCTCACGCGGCTTGCGGCCCGGGTGAGCCCCGGCTGCTCCGCGCAGCCTCGTGTCCAGGGGGTACCGGTTTTGCCGAGGTGCAGTCCGTGTACTGCGGCTCGAACAATCACGCTTTATGGGATCGCCTGGTAGAGTGCAGAGCGGGCGGAACGGACCAAACGGATGTCGTTTCGAGGCGATATGAGTAACCGGCTCATTCTCTTATCGCTGCTGTGCGCCGGCATTCTTGCACTTTGGCTATATCACGGTATAGGTACTCCTTTCATCGCGAACGACTCATGTCAGTATCTGGATGCCGCGGCCAACTTCGCTTCGGGCCGTGGTTTATGCATTGACTTGGCGCATTTCGATGAACAGGTTGCGTACCACCGCTTTCCCATCCCATTCACCCACTTCGCGCCGGGCTACCCGTTGTTAATCGCCGGCCTTTCCCGGATCGGAATGGCGCCGGAATTCGCGGCTTGGCTGATTTCCGCCGTCGCCTTTCTGGCCACCATCTGGCTCATGTGGGACATCGGGACCGGACTTGGCGCGCGCCAAGGCGTGTTGGCGCTCTTCGTTGTCCTCTGGATAACACACGCGTCCGCCTTGACTCTCGCGTCGACGGCAGTCACCGAGCCGCTCTTCACTGCGCTATTGCTCGGTATGCTGGCTCTGATTGTGCGCGACCTGCGAGGATCCGGACGACAACCCCTTTTGCTGCCCGCCATCGGCATTACCGCGGCCGCGTCGTACTGGGTGAGGTATGCCGGCCTCTCCCTCATCCCGGTGGTCCTGCTCTACCTCATCTGGCGAGCCTGGCAAACGCGCGCGACGCTGCGCTGGGCCATTTTCGCGGGCTTGGCGACCGCAATCTCCGCTGCTGTGATTCCACTCCGGAACATTCTCCACACGGGGTCGTGGCAGGGCGGCTTTACTGCCGGCGGCCATTCGCCCCGGATCATAGCTACAGAATCTGTAAAGGCCTGGTACCACATCGTCTTCGGCGACCGCGTGATCGCGCGCGTCGATGGCTGGAGTATCCTTGCCTTCGTATCACTGACGACCATCGCGTATCTCGCCTTCCGCGCCTGGAGAACCGAGCCCGCCGCTGCCATTCCGAGACGCTTACCTGCGGCCGCCGCCTGGACCGGCGCGCTCATTGTCGCCTACTCAGGCGGCATCGTATTCGCCACGCTTCACTCGATTGCATTCGACCTTGCGCGTTATTATCTGCCCGTTTATCCGGTGATCTTAACCTCGTTCGCCGCCTTTTCGCTGGCGCACGAGCGCCGCCAGTACGTTGCCGTGGCTCTGCTCTTTACAGCGATCATGGCCATCCAGGGCAGAAGTCTACTGGTAACTGGACCAAGCGGAGCCGACACGATGCGCACCGTGCTCGGCGAAGAGGCTGACACCGGCATCTCTATGGGCGAATGGCTGCGGGCGAACACCCGCACCGGAGACTCGATCGTGTCCGTCGACGGTCAGGTGCTGCACTACCTCGTTCAGCGTCCAGTGGTCTCCATTATCGAGCCGACGGACAGCGATCGCCCAATCGACGAGGCCGCCTTCCAGGTGCTCATGCACGAGTTCCACGCGCGCTTCCTTGTTGTAATGGCCGACACGTCCAAGTTCAAGGCGCCGGAGCAGGAAGCGATTCCCTTTCTCCGCAGCGTCGCAGCAGGGAAGGTCCCAACTTGGCTCGCGCCGGCATCGCACACGCCCGACCTCGCTGTGTTCGAGTGCTTGAGCTGCGCTGCCCCAACGCGCTGACGATATCAGGGCCGATCAGAGCCGTATCGCCGCGGGGCCTCGTGCCTGCTGGCAGCGGAAGCTAGCTTAGCTCGCTGGGTCAATTGGCGATCGCAAAGCCGACTTTTCGAAGGTGCAGATGGAACCATGTAACCGCGCTATAATTGTGGGACAATGTTTCAGGTTTTAGCCTCTGACACCGGTTTGGAGGCAGGGCTGGCCTTTGGCAGGCGCCTGGTCCTCCGCTTTGCGGACTTCGTGGAGCAACACCAGAAACTCGTCCTTAGCCTGTATTCCGTTCTGTTCATTCTGGTCACTGAGTTTCGATCGGCTTCGAAACTGCTCTGGTACGACGAACTTGCCAGTTACCTGCCTGCTAAACTTTCGATGGCCGGTTTGTGGGCATTTTTCCGGGAAGGATTGGACGTTCATCCGCCGCTTACATCTCTGCTGGTGAAGGGGGTAATTGCGGCGGTTGGCGACAATCTTCTGACGATCCGCTTGCCCTTCATCTTGAGTTACTTAGTGATGTGCCTGTGTATCTACAGGTTTGTTTCGCGTCGCTGCCCAGCTGTCTACGCGTTGGCGGCGATGGTATTCCCTACCATTGCGGCGACTTATTACTACGCGACGGAGATCCGAGGCTATGCCGTTCTTTTGGGCATGACCGGTGTTGCGCTGTTATGTTGGCAGAGTGCGTCGGACAGCCGCAGGCGCATTGTTTCCGTAGTTGGACTGTTTCTTAGTTTGAGCTTGTGTATTTGTTCTCACTACTACGCACTTTTCGTCTGGATTCCGCTGGGACTGGCCGAACTCACCAGGATTTGGGACCGGCGCAAGGTGGACTGGCCTGTTTGCCTTGCCCTAACGCTATCAACGTGGCCGCTTCTTCTCTTTCTGCCTTCAATTCGGGCGGCTCGAGAGGCTTATGCCGCGACTGTTTGGAACAAGCCTTCAATAAGTTTGTCGGAGGTCGGAGATACTTATGGAGCACTCTTAAATCTGTCGTTTATGCCTTTGGTGGGCGCGATCGCGTTATGGCTGGTTCTAAGCAGGCTCGGCCCGCTGCCAGATTCCAAGCCGGTAGACGTGCCTCGCGCGGAGCGGGTTTTGATTGGAACGTTGGCACTCTTGCCGGTGTTTGCACTGCCTCTTTCCCTCCTGGCGGGCGCATACTTGTCACGCTATGTGTTGCCTTCTATCATTGGAATTGCGATTTTCTTTGCATTCGGCCTGGCGAGGGCTTTGGGCCGGGACCGGCTGGTGGGAAGCATTCTGGCAGTGGTCTTCTTGTGCTGGTTCTGTTTGAAAAACGAAAAAGTAGTTCTGGCCGGGATCCGCATGCGAGGAGCTGCCAGCGCCTCGATAGACTCCTATAGGCAGCAAGCCTGGATGCGGGAACTGGCGGGCAATAACTTACCCATTGCCGCTACGAACACGCCTTTCTTCCTGCAAGTCCAGTTTTACGCGCCGCCGGCGATTCGCTCGCGGGTCGTCTACCCTGTCAGTCGAAAATACGCTATGGAGTTCGACGGCAGCGACACAGGCGATAATAACATGGTGCATTTCAGTCGCCGGCTGTCGATCCCTTTGGCGGATTATGATGCCTTCGTGGCCGAAAATCCCCATTTCATGCTCTGCGCCGACACTACTTGGCCCACATGGCTGATTGAGAAACTGCTTCAGGATGGAGCCAGACTTCGATTACTGAAGCGCGAGGGCACTGTCTTTGTGTATGACGTGTACTATCGAGGCGGTGTTGCCGCATTCGATCACGACCACAAGTAGCACCCTCCATGCCTGTGCGCCAAACCCCATTTGATCCTGCAGCGGCACTTGAACTTGCTGTTGTTCTGCCAACTTTCAACGAACGGGAGAATGTTATCCCGGTTCTCGCCCGCCTGGAAGCCGCGCTCGAGGGCATAAGATACGAAGTCATTTTCGTGGATGACGATTCGCCCGACGGCACGGCCGATGAAGTTCGTCAAGTGGCCTTGTGCGATCCGCAAGTCCGAATTGTGAAACGGATTGGCAGACGGGGCCTGTCGTCGGCGTGCATCGAGGGGATGTTCGCCACCGCGGCTCCGTGGATCGTCGTAATGGACGCGGACCTCCAGCACGACGAGAGGATCATTCCCGCTATGCTGCGCCGAATTCAGGACGAGAATCTGGATATCGTTGTCGGCACGCGCAAGGCCGCCGGAGGCAGTATGGGCGATTTCGCTGCCTCCCGTATCATGTTAAGCGACATAGGAAGCTTTCTCAGCAACCTCGTCAGTCGGCACAAGCTAAGCGATCCCATGAGCGGATTCTTCGTTCTTAGTCGCTCGTATCTCGAAGAAGTTGCCCACACACTGTCGGGTTTGGGCTTCAAGATCCTCCTCGATCTGGTTGCGTCGGCCCGGAGACCGGTGAAGGTTGGAGAGGAGGCCTACACTTTCCGTTCCAGAGTGCATGGTGAGAGCAAGCTCGACATACTCGTTGGCCTTGAGTACCTCCAGTTGCTCTTGGACAAATTGATTGGGGATTACGTTCCCGTGCGGTTCGTAATATTCGGGATGGTTGGCGTATGCGGCGCGTTCCTCCACCTGGCTATTCTCTGGATACTGTTCATTCTGGCGGGTGAGTCATTTCGGCTATCCCAGGCTGTGGCCGCCGTGGTCGTGATGACCGCGAACTTCATTCTGAACAATCTGATTACTTACCGGGATCGGCGGCTTCGAGGCATCAACCTGTTGCTCGGTATGCTCTCATTCTATGCCGCCTGCTCAATTGGGGCGGTCATCAATGTTCTCGTGGCAAGCTTTATCGTAAAAGGCGGCTGGCCCTGGTACATAGCGGGTGTGATTGGAACGAGTATAGGGTCGGTCTGGAACTTCAGCGTGACCTCGATTCTTACGTGGCGGCAAGGAAACCGGCGCAAGGCGGCGAAACAGTCTTTGCGGCGCCAGAAAGCGGCGATCCAATGACAAAGCCGGGAGAATTCACAAGACGTCGAATGTTCCGGGGGCGCTGTCGTAGGTCCGTGATCACACTGCTGCGACGGTAGTTCCAAGACTGTCAGTCGGTATCGGAGCCGACCGGCCGGCGAGGTAGCACAAGACAAAGGCAATGTCGACAGGAATGCCGGCGTCGAACTGCCGTGTCTCATGATATTGTCCGAACACTGTCGTCGTAATGATCAGTAGCGGATAAAGAATGGCGAGTTTCCGGACAAAAGGAGGCGCACTCGGAAATCCCAGAAACACACAGGCCCACCTAAATGCGAGCAACCCCATCGATACGAGCATCACCATGGGCAATTTCGCAAGATCAATCGGATTGGTCCAGGTCGCGAGATCACCCACTTTCGGCATCGGCATGAGGATTAGAAGCGCCGCACGAATTCCGACGTGAACGCCAAACGCCGCGCCGGAAAAAAGAAGCAACCGCTTCACCGGAAGATCGCCGTAGCATGCAAACAGCGCCACCGGTATCAAGAGGAGCGCATTTTCGTGGTTTAGGGTGGCCAGTCCGACCGTGACAACAAACAGCCAGTAGCGGCGGTGATACAGCGACAGAAAGGCCGCGCAATAGAAACCCACAATCCCAATGTCGTAGAAAGTGTAGTAGCTGATCGTTGGCGTAAGGAAGAGAACCAGCAGTATTTGGCCGAGGAACGAGAGGCGATCCCCGACGAACACCGCCGCCCACCTGCCGGCCATATAAGTGGCAAAAACAATGGCCGCTATCTGAGAGCCCATGAAGACCATTATGTGACCCATGGAGGGCCTGAGAATGTGAATGCCTTGGGCCAGCCACACAAACAGAATGCGGTGCCCGATGATGGGGCGACTGGCGGGGCTGTCGATCAGGGGTTGCAATTGGTACCAAGTCGGCTCAAAGCCCTGAAACCGGAGAATCACGAAAATGGTCCAGGAGCATCCGGCCGTCATCGTCACAAGGAAGGCTCGCTGTCGAAATCCTGTGTTCCAGAGCCTGTTTCGGAAGCAGTAGACCAACCACAGGCCAATGAAAATCAGCGAGACGACCACCAAGGCTCTTCTGCCAACCCAAGTGATAACGCCAGCCGGGACTGGAAATTCCCGATAGCGTTGATCGAGCGGGACCATCCGGACCCAAACATTTTCAAGCGCAAAGTAACAGGCCCACATCAGCGGTAGGAAGACAAGAGGGCGAAGTTGTCTGATCGTCACGGTGAAATTGTTGACCTTTCTGGCAGGTATAGCGCCAAGATGAGGAGCGCGGCTGTCATGGACATCTCCACGCCGAACTGAAGTTACCGCCCCGAAGCGACGGCTGGCATAGGTTAGAGGGGACAGACCCCGTCTGTATGGATGTCATGCCGCGATGGCCATTCTCCCACACTCTTGGAAAAAACACGAGCCGTCCACCTGATATGCCGGGATCTTCATTTTGGACCCACGGGACTCATTATAGTGTACGCCCAAGCGCCTTTCATCCTGCCGTTGCATTTGGGATGCGCGCCACCGAAGGGGCAATTCGCCCTGGGCGTGTATTCCAGAAGCATTTCGCCGGCCGGCTCCTCCAAGCCGCGCACCGAGGCTTTCCACTGAGATCACATTTTCCGGAGAAAAGCCGAGCGCTTGGTGCACTCTTGGGACAGGAGCCCTCGGGCTCCTGTCTGGATGAACATTGAGAACACGGCTCGACCACTTCCAGGACAGCGCTCTGTGCTCCCCGTCCCGCACGTTGGGCTGGATTGATACACCGGAGCGCCTCCTTGCGCTTTCCGGCACCTTGGTTTCCATTCTGAGCGCTGCGAGCGACCGTTTGGTGACATGACAGTATGAACCTCCGCTCAAAACTCTTCCTCGATTATTACCTCGGGGGTTTTCTTCAAGCCATCCTGAAAATCCCCACAATTCTTCTGGGAAAGCTGCTGCATCGCGATCACGGTCTCTCGAAATGCTGCAAAATAGCCATTCTAAAACTGCTGGGCGGTGGCAGTCTGGTGATCGCTTATCCGGCACTGCTGGCTCTTCGGCGTCTCCCTCGTCTTGAACGGCTGACGCTGATCACGACCCCAGAGGTCGCGCCGTTTGGGGCGCTGTTGGGTATCTTCGACGAAATTGTGATAGTCCGCGACGATTGTGGGCCACTGACGCTGGCTGCCGATTCGGTCCGGGCGTGTCGGAGGCTCTTTCGCCATGACGCTCTGATCGATCTGGAGATTCATAGCCGGCTTACGACCGTATTCGCCCTGCTGACCGCCGCGCGTAACCGCATCGGGTTCTTCACGACCATCTCCTTTTGGCGGCGTCACCTCAACACGCACCTGCTCTTCTGCAACATGACAAACGGTACTTACGATTTCTACGATCAGTTGGCTGCGGTATTCGGAACCTCGCCGGTGGACAGCGGAGAATGCGAACGGGAGTTCCGAAGCCGGCTGGGAGATCACGGATTCGAAGGGGATCTGTTCGCTTTGGCGCATGCGCCGGCTTTTTCCGGGTCGGGCCGGGAACTGACTCTGCGCCCCGAAAACTGGGCGGAGGTGGTTGCGCGACGGATTGCGCGACGCGAGCCGGCCATGGTGGAATTGCATCCGCTGGCGACTCCTGCCAACCATGCGGAGTTCGAACCGGTCACAACTCTGGTGGAGGGGAGGTTCAGAGGCCGCGCCGCGGTTCGCAATCATGCCGGAAAGACGAGCTTGGAGGTGGCCGCGCCATGCGGTACCTCACCGGTGGATGGCGGAGAATGCGAGCGAGAGTTCCAGAGCCGGCTCGGACAGCGCGAGTTTGAGGGGAGGATCTTCCGGATGGCGATTGCGCCGGCTTGTTCGGGTTTGAGCCGGGAACGGATGCTGCGGCGCGAAGAGTGGGTGGAAGTTGCTGCGGGGCGAATTGCGAGATGCGACGCGACAATGGTGGAATTGCATCTGTTGGGGGCCGCTGCGGACCGCGCGGAGCTCGAACAGATCACAACTCTGTTGGAGGAGCGGTTTCAAGGCCGTGCCGTGGTTCGAAACCATGCCGGAAAGACGAGCTTGAAAGAATCGGTGCGGATCATTGCCGCCATGGACGAGGTGCTTTGCATCGATTCCGCGCTTCTGCATTTCAGCCGGCTGCTGGGCCGCCGGACGGTCTCTTTCTGGGGGCCGACCGATCCGCGCACGTTGATCCGCCCAAACAGTCGCGGCTTCGATGAGATTCATTACGTGAAGATACCCTGTTCGCCCTGTGTCCACATGTCACATCAGGCACCCTGCAACGGGCAAAACATCTGTATGCGTCTGGCCGTCGATCCTGGGGCGCAAGTTCCGCGAAATCAATTCTGGGTAATCAAGGGATGAAAACCAGGCTGGCGATTCCCGTCTTAGCGGCGGCGTTTATGGTCGTCCTCTGTGCTTTCATGGGTGGCGAGCTATCGCCAGGCATACACTCCAGGGGAACTGATTGGGCGATGTATGTGGTGCACGCGCGCAATATCGTGAATGGGCTCCCGTATGCGCAGACCGGCTATGTCTTTCAGCCCGAATCGACAACCGAAGTGGGCCCCAGTTCGTATCCCTCTGGATACCCGCTTCTGCTCGCGCCACTTTTTGTCGCCTTTGGGCTAAATATCGTCCTATTCAAACTGCTGAATGTCACTTTCCTCGTGCTCTCGTTGTGGCCGGTCTATTTGTATGCCCGGAGAACTTTGCCACCGGTCTACTCCTTGCTCTTGATCGTGGCGCTGGGCTTCTCGACGCTGTTCCTTACGAACTTCGATGAAATCGGCTCCGACGCACCGTACCAGCTTGTGTCCTTTCTCGTGCTGCTTCTGATTCTGCGGATTTACGACCGCCATCTGGATGAAACGAATCCGTGGAAATGGGGATTGCTGGCCGGCTTCAGTATTGCCGGGGCGTATCTCATACGTCCAGTCGGACTGTCATTTCTGCTCGCCTGCGCTGGAACCGAGTTATTGCGAAAACGCCGGCTCACCACTTTTCTAATTGCGACCGCAATCGCATTCATGCCGCTGATGCTGCTGAATAACCTCTTGCTGCACAGGGACAGCAGTTACGCCCGCCAGTTCACCATGTCGATCCCGCACATTGCCGGCCACATGGCGGCGTATGCCGGGCTCTTTTCTTATGTCTTCGCCAACCCATTGAGCCAGTATTTCCGCTATGTGCTCTGGGCTGCAACGCTCTTACTGGCGCTCCTGGCGGTTTCGAAGAGAGTGCACACGGGTTTGCGGGTCACCGAGCTCTATCTGCTGGCGATCCTTGCCGTACTCAGCGCGTACTGGTTGCCTAGCCCCAGGTACCTGTTGTGCGTTATGCCAATCTACATGGTCTACATATTCGAAGGCTTCCGGACGTTCCTCCCCCGTGTGCCGCAACGCCTCGCGCAGCCCTTGCAGGTTGCCGGCGCAGCGCTAATGCTGTTCGCTCCCGCCGCAAACGCCCTTCTGGTCCGCCCCGATCCGAACGACACGCTTGTCACAGCGACGAGGTACGAAGAGCTCTGCGCCATGGTGCGCGATCAGACCGCTCCGGATGCACTTGTGATCTTCTGGAACCCTCGCGTTTTCGCTCTTTCGACGGGCAGGCATTCGAGCGGGTGGCCAGCCGAGGGGCCGCCGGAGCGGATGATTCACTACCTGCGCCGGGTACTCCCAGACTATATCGCAGTCGATAAGAGCCGGCCGGACGACCGGCGGTTTCTGATCCCGGTTATCGCCGCCGCGCCGCTGCAACTGGCTACCGTATACGAGAATGGCCAGTTCAGCCTGGTAAGAGTGCTCGACGGCCGTGATGGAAAAAGCCCGAGTAAGGCGTCGGCTGCTGTTCGGCTTGGTGGTCGGAAGAGGCCTTAGCTTAGGGCGGGCAGAATCGGAACCTCCGACAAGCTGACCCAGTTGCCGGCCCGACTGGTTACGGTTTCCCAAGCGAGCAAAGAGGATCGCCCAGCACTACGCCCTGCCAACTGAGGAACGGCATTCCCAGGTAATAGCTGTCGGCCAGGTTGCGGCCGTGGGCATAGGCCGGCAGGACGTACTCGGGGCGCACGCATCCAGACAGGTAAGGTTCGTAAACGTTGCCGGAAGCGCCGGTGGCGCCTTCGTGGATGTAATCCGCGCTGAGCGTTTGCGGCGAACCCGCGAACCAGTGCTCGCGGTCGGTGTAGGTGGTGAGGTTCCAGTACGGCGGCGGCGGCTTCAGCGTCCGGGCGTTGGTCGACACGAATTCGGTCACGATCGCTCCCGGCAGCCATTCGAATCCCAACCAGCGTTGTTTGCGGCCGACATCGTTCGATCCCCAGGATGCATAGCCGATCACGTTGCGCTGTTTATAGAGAACGTCGGGACTGTCGTCCAACACAACCCTACCGGCAGGCAACAGCAAGGCTGCCGCACGAAGCCAGTTGTCGCCGTCGCCATTCGCCGGAGAACTGGTGTCGATCACGAACATGCCGCGATTCCGGGCGGACAACGAGCGGTCGATCATGGCTTTCACATCCGCCAAATCGTTCGCCGCCAGGCGCGTCACCAGGTAAATCGGGAACTGCGGGTGCAGGAAAGGGCTGTCGCGCTTGCCGAAGAAGGGATTGGGAACCGCGCCAGCGCGCTCGAAATGATCTCCGTGAAGTTTCGCATAGAGCAGAGTGAGTTCGGAATCCACCGAAGACTGCTCGGATTTTTGGATCGATCCGCTCATGCCGTCTATCCGCAGCGGGACGCCCATGGTCGTCACGATGTACAGCACCTTTTCCTCAAGGTGCTCCCGCCTCAGGCAGTCTCCGACCGGCGTCTCGATTTGCGTAGTGTAAGTCTGCCAGTCGATGGTTTCCTCGGTGGTCGTTTCGAGAAAGCAGACGTGGCGCGAGGGAACCGGCCGGCGCTTGGCATAATAGTCCGCGACCGCCTGGGAAACCGGATCTCTGCGGTTCACCACCAGCAACACGTTGCCGGCGCTCTGAGCCTCCAGCCTGGGGACACTGGCGGCGATCGGAACCATCCAAAGCACGGAGAGCACAACGGCGGGAAACTGGCGAAACGGCAACCGAGCAATCGCGGAAACGGGTTGACTCATGGGATTGGCGCCGTTGCGCGCTCGATCGCGTTATGGCTGCCCGCCCCAGAGCAGCAGGATCTTGATGGCCTGCGAGATGACAAAGACGTCCAACATCGGTGAAAAGTACTTGATGTAATACAGATCATACTCAAGCTCCGCTATCGAATCCCAAGGAGCCGCCAAGTGTCGCATCTGAATCTGGCTCCAGCCTGTGATACCCGGCCGCACGTTGAGCCGGTGTGGATAGAACGGGAGGTGACGCGACAATTCGCGCTCGAATTCCGGCCGTTCCGGTCTTGGACCGACGATCGACATCTGCCCCCGCAGCACATGGATGAACTGAGGCAGAGCATACAGGCCGGTGCGGCAGAGGATCCGGCCGACGCGAGTCTCTCCGGCGCCAACCCGAAAGTTGTAGAGAGTGAATGGCCCGTGGCGGCCTTCCCGCAATCGCCCCTCGATCACCCCCTCGTGAGACGACAACCGCACCAGCGCTGCGATCAGCAGCAGCAAAGGCGACAGAAGCGTGAGAACCGTGGCGGCAACCAGGCAGTTGCCGATTGTCTGGAAGAACAAAGCTCGCGTGCCAGGCTCGAATTCCTTCGAATACAGCAGGCGCGCTGCGTTCAATCCATTCAATCCCTCCCGGTTGCAAATCTTCTCGTAGGTTCCGGCGGCGTCTTCGACGGTGTGGCCCGAGAACCGCAACTCCAGCAACTCATCAGCCAACCGCGAACTCAGGCCGCCCTCGAAGCCCACCACGACGCGGCTTGGGTGGAGCGCCCGGACCGATTCTTCCAGACTGCCGGCCCGGCCTTCGCAGCCTGGCTCCGAGATGCCCGTCCCTTCTGCACGCCTTCCGATGTACCCGGCCACCTGAATCCCGGATTGTGGGTTCCGCTGCAGATGACTGGCGAGGTCCTCGAGCAAGGGACTGTTCCCAATCAGCAGCAAGCGTTCGCCGGCAACAAGCGGAAGCACATAAGCGCTGAACAGCAGGCGACTGGCGAAAACTCCAGTGATCGACAGTAGGCTGCCCAGAAGCATGACCCGAAGTGGCAACTGAAGGTCCGGAGCGACGGCGCTGATCAGCGCCTGGAGAAGAAACGCAATACCCGCGACCATCAATAGTTGTTGCAACAACAGCACGCGCGATCGGACGCGGATCTGCGAATAGAGACTCTGAAAGTGGATCCCGAGTAGAATGCTGAGCCAGACCAGCGCAACACTCGCCAACCCCGGAAAGCCAGACAGATAGTCCGTCGGATCCACTTCGAGGAGCAGGTAGGCGGAAAAAATGAACGAAGAAAGAATCAGCAGGGCTTCGAACACGAACAGCGCGAACGTGCTGGCGGGAACGAATACGCGAAATAGCCGGATCATGCGGTTCGAGCCACCACACTATATATTCCTAACATGCGGCGCAGTGGATGCGAACCGGCCATCTTCGTCCGATCGGCCGCCCTACCAGATTCGCAGCGGTATGTCCCTGGGAGAGAATGAAAGCCCAATCCGAGCGTCCCAAATCACCCGGTTGTAGCCCGCGAAACTGCCGCTTTGGTACTTCCGCGCGGTAACCCCGGCCACCACATGCACCAGGTGGCTGATCTGCCGGCTGGTCTGCAAACCCGCGCTGTAGTCGCCGTATTCGCCGAGAATGTTGCCGATGGACTCAGCCCTGTCGTAGCCGGCCGAAAAACCTAAGCCCCACCGGCGAAGGCCCGTATAGGTATAACCTGCCGCGGCACTATAGTCTGAGGAGGTCAAGAAGAGACCGTTGCCTGGGGTCATTGAGCGGCCGCCGGATATATACGCAATCCCACGGGCAAATGTTTTCGACAGACGGGCACTATAACTCGGAAGCCATGTCAAGTCGTAAGAAACGACATATCCTTGCGTGATTCCCAGCAGGGCAGCGATGACGGGGTCCAGCGTGATCAACTGCGGGAACTTGCTATCCACCCGGGTCACGCCTGCAAAGCCGCTGAATTCCCACGTGCGGGACAGTTGCACGCCGTATGTGGCGCTGAATCGGTGGAAGTCCGTCCCGCTGAACACCCCGTTATAACTGTAGTGCGTGAACATATAGTTGGCGCCGATCGTCGACCGCCTGGAAATGCGGTACTGCACGTCCCCGCGTGCGTCCTCGCCCGTTACGCCGTATAGAGCACTCGACCGGCGCCTGGTAACATCCCAGTCGCCGCCGAAAGCAAAGGAAAGCCGAGCGGTTCTCTGGTAGGTCAGCAGGACCTGACTGTTTGCGTAGATCGTTCGATTGTCAAAAAAGTCGGTGGTGGGAGTGTAAGTTGTCGTGGGATCAAACGGCACTGTTGCGGAAAGGCCCACCAAGCCATAAGTTTGAGCAAACATGCCGGCGGACTCGTTCAGTTGCAATGTGACATGCCTTGAGACTTGGTGCATGATGCCGAGCATCAACGACTGATCGACGCCCGAGTAATAGGTGGCATGAGAGTAGTCGCGAGCCGCGCCCCCATAATTCAGGGAAACCTTGGTGTGCTTCCAACTGTGAACGCCGCTGATGCCAAAGTCCACCTCCACCCCTTCCGATGAGGAATTCGCCAATGCTCCTTGGGAATTTACAGACACGCCGGCCAGCCCCGTATCGTACACACCAACCACCGACAAGAAAGGAATAAAATCGATCTGAGGCACATTCATGGCGGCGGGGGCGTCGCCGCGGGAGAGAATTGCGGGGCCGGCATACTGGGCAAAGGCCGGCATCACCAGCAAGAAAAGTGCTGCCAGGCGCGGTATTTTCACGGCAAACAACTGTTTATGCTCCTGTCGGCCATTCGTTCGGCTATCGATCGCAACCTAAAGTCTGACGCGAGGTTCCCAGACCTGTCAAGTCAGGCGCCACCGGTACGATCCAGTAGTACATCATAGTACGCGAAGGCATGGATTGACCAAGGAGGGGTACGGCGACCATATTCACTCGGCTCAACTTTGCCCGAGAGCGCTCGCATCGAGTTTCGGACGGTTTGCTTTTGCTAAACTCGGCGTGGCGATGAAATCCATCAAACTGCTGGCGATCGTTGAGGCCACCAGCATCACCGGACCGGCCAAGGGACTGCTACAGTTCGCCCGCATGGCCCGCTCGGGCGGCGCTGGGCTGGCGGTAGAAGTGTCGATTGCCGTCTTCCAGCGCCCGGACGAGCCCGATCTTTTTATTCAGGCGGCCAGCGAGATGTCGGTTCCGGTCTATCCGATTGCCGAAAGCGGCCGTTTTGACTGGAGGGTCATTACCGGACTTTCCGCCCTCGGCCAAAGTCTCCAGCCGGACCTGGTGGAAAGCCACGCGGTGAAGTCCCATTTTCTGGTCCGCAAGTCAGGCCTGAACCGGCTGGCCCCCTGGGTGGCTTTTCACCACGGGTACACGTGGCCGGACTTGCGAGCGCGCATATACAATCAACTGGACCGCTGGTCGTTGCGGGCGCCTTTGCGCGTGGTGACCGTCAACCAGCCGTTTCGGCGGGAGTTGATTCGCCATGGGGTTCCGGCTGCCCACATTGAGATTGTCCACAATGCCATAGAGCCAGGCTGGGGGCGAACCGCCTCAGCGGCCGCCAGTGCGGAACTGCGTGCCCGGCTGGGAATCGATCCGGCGCGAAAAGTGATCTTGATCGTCGGCCGTCTCTCGCGTGAAAAGGACCACCTTTCGTTGCTGCGGGCTCTTAGCCAATTGGCGGTTGTGCGCGGCGGCGAAGGCGCGGCAATCGCGCATCTTCTTATCGTGGGCGGGGGAACGGAACGGGCCAGGATTGAGGCTGCGATTCGCCATCTCGGTCTGAGCGAAATGGTCACCCTAACCGGACAGGTCCCGTCGGCCGAACCTTACTACGGGATCGCCGATCTGGCGGTGCTTTCCTCGTTGTCGGAGGGTTCGCCCAACGCGCTATTGGAAGCCATGGCGGCCCGAGTGCCGGTGGTAGCGACGGCGGTTGGAGGCATTCCGGAGATCGT
>Ga0181520_10006890_pt1 | contig 17081 bp, 13 predicted proteins | sample PEATcosm2014_Bin_29_FD_132451 | JGI IMG/M metagenome (GOLD analysis project Ga0181520, IMG submission 132451) | Peatland microbial communities from MTU Mesocosm Facility, Houghton, MI, USA - PEATcosm2014_Bin02_30_metaG | ecosystem: Environmental > Terrestrial > Soil > Wetlands > Peat | place... | reverse complement strand
GTCTGTACCACCAGGGGTACCCCCCCCTCCCCCCCTAAAATATATATTTTGTCGTAAAGATTTTGCAGGTAATTAATTGGTAACGAGGCCATCGAGGTTTCCCTTCAAGCGATTGCCCTTGGCTCCATTCTGCAAAACCAGTCTTGACGCCGCCGCTGCTAAACTCAAAGTACATGATTCTCCCGTTTGTCCGCGAGTTTTTTGCGGAACTGGAGCACTCTTCGGGATTCGAGCGCGTGCGCAGGCATCTGAGCCTCGGCGCGGGGCGGAGACGTGTCTCCGGGCTGACTGCAACGGCGCGCGCGGTGGTTCTGCCGCTGCTGGCGCGCGCTGCAAGGCAGTTGGTGATTGTGCTGGTAGCCGACAACAAGGCCGCCGAGGCGCTCGAGCCGATGCTGCGCGCCGGCTGCGATCTGACTGGCGCGATTGATCCGCACCAGGTCGTTCGCCTGCCTGCCCACGATGTGCTTCCCTTTGAAAACCTCTCGCCTCATCCCGACGTGCAGGAGCAGCGCGCGGCGGCCTTGTGGAAGCTGGCCACGGGCGCAGTCTCGATTCTGATCGCTCCCGTCGAGGCCGCCGCGCTGAAGCTCTTTGACCGCGACTACTACGCCGGCCTCGCGGTCTCGCTCAAGCGTGGCGATGAGGTCGACGTCGAAGTGCTCACCGGCCACCTGGCCTCGGTCGGCTACACGCAAATGGACCTGGTCGAGATGCCGGGCCAATTTACCCGCCGCGGAGGAATTCTCGATGTCTATTCGCCCGAGGCCGACCGGCCCGTGCGCATCGAGTTCTTTGGCGACGAGATCGAGACCATCCGCAAATTCGATCCCGAAACCCAGCGCTCGCAGGCCGGACTGGACGAAGCGCAGTTGCTTCCACTCACCGAGACGCCGGTGACCGAGCATCTGCTGGCTGCGGTCCATGGGCGCTTGAACCGCCAGCGTCTTGACGTTGAAGGCGGCAGCGAAGATACGGGCGGAAATGAGGAGCTGGCCGCCGAGTTGGCCGTTGCAGGCGGAGTAAGCGTTTTTCCGGGCTGGGAGTTTTTCTCTGCCGTAGCTGGCGCGGATAAGTCGCTGCTAACTCTATTGCCTAAGTGCGCGCTCTTTATCGAAGAGCCGGCAATGGTCCGCAATCAGATGGATCGCTGGTGGAACAAGGTCGAGCAGCGCCATGAAAGATCCGGAATAGGCTCGCTGATCCGGCCTGAAGATATCTATCTGCGCCCCGAAGCGTTACAGGCTCAGTTAGACGCGCAGATGGGCCTCGACCTCGATCAGTTGGGCGTGGTCGATGTGCTCGACGAAGATAACACGCTCGGCGAGATCGAGTTGAACACCCGCCCCACGCTGCGCTTTCATGGTTCGATTCCCGCCCTGACTGATCAGTTGCGAACGCTAATGGCCTCCGAGACGCGGATCGTGCTGGCCGCGCCCCATCAGGGCGACGTCGAGCGGCTGGCCACCGTGCTGCGCGAGTATCAGATTCCTTATCGGCTGGGCAGCCGCAATCCGCACCCCGGCGAGACGATTCTCGATGAGGCGAGTTACCTGGCCGGCGACCTGCGCGTGCCGGTGATTGTGCGCACCCCGGTAGCTTCGGGCGTGATCTTTCTCGACTCGAACCTGGTTTTATTCGGAGCCAACGACCTTTCCGACGATGCCGATGTAGCGGCGCGCCCGGAACCGAAGCGCTCCAAGACAGCGGCCTTTGTTTCTGATTTTCGCGACCTGGCAATTGGCGATTACGTGGTTCACGTCGAGCACGGCATCGCGCAATATCAAGGCCTGAAAGAAATTGTGCAGGATGGACTCTCGGTCGAGTTCATGATTCTGGAGTTTGCCGAAGCCGCCAAGTTATATGTGCCGCTCACTCGCCTCGATTTGATTCAGAAGTACCGCTCGACGGATGCGGGACCTGCCCCGGTGCTGAACCGCCTTGGCTCGCAGCAGTGGGCCAAGACCAAGGCGCGGGTTCGCAAAGCCATGCAAGACATGACCGGCGAGTTACTCAAGTTATACGCCGAGCGGACCACGGCGCAAGGAACAGCCTTCTCCAAAGACAATGAATTTCAGAGGGAGTTCGAGGACTCATTCGACTATACCGAAACCGACGACCAGATCTCGGCAATTCGCGCCATCAAGTACGACATGGAATCGACGACGCCGATGGATCGTCTCCTGTGCGGCGACGTAGGCTATGGCAAGACGGAAGTGGCGATGCGCGCGGCCTTCAAGGCAGTACAGGATGGCAAGCAGGTGGCCGTGCTGACGCCAACCACGATTCTGAGCTTTCAACACTTCGAGACATTCAAGAAGAGATTTTCGCAATTTCCCATCAACGTCGAAATGATCTCGCGCTTCAGAACAGCGAAAGAACAAAAAGATATTGTCGCGCGCGTGGAGACAGGCAAGATCGACATACTCATCGGCACGCACCGCCTGCTCTCGAAGGACATCAACTTCCAGGATCTGGGCCTCTTGGTGGTGGATGAGGAGCAGCGATTCGGTGTGCGCCACAAGGAGCGGCTCAAGCAGATGCGCAAGGAGATTGACGTGCTGGCGATGAGCGCCACGCCGATTCCGCGTACGTTGCATATGTCGCTGGTGGGCCTGCGCGACATGAGTGTAATCGAGACGCCGCCCAAGGATCGTATGGCGATTCAGACCGTGGTAGCCAAATTCGACGAGAAGATTGTGCGCTCGGCTGTCGAGGTCGAGTTAGAGCGCGGCGGTCAGGTTTATTTCGTCCACAACCGCGTCGAATCAATTTACGAGATAGCCTCGCGAATTCAAGAGTTGGTGCCTGCAGCGCGTGTCGCCGTAGGTCACGGGCAGATGGGCGAGACTGAGTTAGAGCGAGTGATGCTAGCCTTCATGCATCACGAATACGATGTTCTGGTAGCGACGACAATCATCGAGAATGGGCTGGATATTCCGCTTGCCAATACCATGCTCATCAATCGCGCCGACCGGCACGGGCTGAGTGAGTTATACCAACTTAGAGGCCGTGTAGGCCGGTCAAATCGGCGCGCCTATGCCTATCTGCTGATCCCGCCCGAGCAGGAGCTGACGGAGATTGCGCGCCGTCGATTGGCGGCTCTCAAAGAGTTCAGCGACCTGGGCGCGGGTTTCAAGATTGCAGCGCTGGACCTTGAGTTGCGCGGCGCCGGCAATATGCTGGGTGGCGAACAGAGCGGACACATCGAGGCGGTTGGTTTCGAGTTATACACTTCGATGCTGGAGGCCGCGGTCAAGGAAATGAAGGGCGAGTCAAGCGAAGAACGGCCGGCAACTCAGTTGAACCTCGGCATCGCGCTACGCATTGATGAGAGTTATGTGCCGGAAGAAAATCAAAGGCTGCGGCTCTACAAGAAGATAGCCGGCGCAGCCAGCGTGGCGGCGGTCGCCGAAGTGCGTGCAGAGATGGAAGACCGCTATGGCGCGCCGCCGGATGCTACTGTGTACTTGTTGGAGGCTTCGCTGATCCGGCTGGAATGTGAGCGCATCGGCATCGCGCAAGTGGATCGCAAGCGCGCCGAACTGCACATTCGTTTCACGGAGAATGCAACGATCGAGCCGCAGCAGTTAATGCGACTGGTAGCGCGCAATGCCAAGCGCGGCGCGCAGTTCACGCCACAGGGCCTGTTGAAGTATCCTTTGGCTGCCACGCGCAGCGATGAAGTTCTGCTTGAGATTCACGAGTTGATCGCCAGCCTGGCGCCGCCGCCAATCAGTGCATAGAAAACGCGAGGAATGATGAAGAACTTTATCACGCAGTTAGCGATTGGAGTTTGTATGGCTTCCGCGATAAGTGCCCATGCCGCGAAGGATAGCTGGAAGCAGCAGTTCCAGAAGGTCTCAGACGAGTACCTTGACAAAGTATTTCTGCGCTATCAGCCCACGCAGGGAACCTTGGCGGGGTATCATCAGTTCGACACCCAGTTAGAAGATTTCTCGCGCCGGAATATCGACGCGGAGATTACCGAGCTCAAGAGCTTTGAAAGACGCATCGAAGCAATTCATCCCGATAGTGCCGCGGCTGATTTTGTTCCGCGCAGCGACCGCGAGATTGTGCTATGGAACATTCGCTCTCGATTGCTGACGCTCGAAACGATTCGCCCCTGGGAAAAGAATGCCGACAACTATTCGAGTACCTGTGCAAATGGTGCATTCACGCTGATGGAGCGCAACTTTGCCTCGCCGGATGAGCGGTTGCGTTCGCTCATCGCGCGGGAGAAGCAGATGCCGGCGCTGCTGGCCAATGCGCGCATCAATCTCAAGAATCCACCAAGAATCTTTACTGAAATTGCCATCGAGCAGTTGCCGGATATTGTGAAGTTTTTTCAGAACGATGTGCCGCAAGCCTTTACCGGCGCGCAAGACCCGGCGCTGAAGGCGGAGTTTGCGCAGACCAATGCAGCGGTAGTTACTGCGCTCGGCAGTTTTCTCAACTGGCTTAAGACAGACTTGCTTCCGCGTTCGAATGGAGACTTCCGCATCGGCGCTGATACCTTCTCGAAAAAACTCCAGTATGACGAGATGGTAGACCTGTCGCTGGATAAGTTGCTTGAGATCGGCTGGGCAGATCTGCGCAAGAATCAGGCGCACTTCAATCAGATTGCCAAAGAATTGGAGCCGAACAAGGAGCCGCGCGCGGTGCTGGATGAGCTGGGAGAGATGCATCCAGCCCCCGATCAATTACTGAACAGCTTTCGTGCTACCTTCGATGGCCTCATCACTTTTATTCGCGCAAATCACATCGTGACCATTCCCTCGGAGGTACGGCCCATCGTGGAAGAGACGCCGCCCTTCATGCGCGCCACGACTACCGCCAGCATGGACACGCCTGGGCCATATGAGGCGCACGCGACCGAAGCATATTTTAATGTAACTCTGCCCGACCCGAAGATGACTCCAGCCGAGGTCGATGGCTATATGCACTCGTTCAACATCGGCACGGTAATTTCAACGGCGGTGCATGAGGCCTATCCCGGACACTACATTCAGTTTCTGTGGTTGCCGCAGGCGCCGAGCCGAGTGCGCAAGCTGCTCAGCGCCAACACTGACGTCGAGGGATGGGCGCACTATACCGAGCAGATGATGCTCGACGAAGGTTATGGACAACCCGGAGTGGGTGCGAAGGATGAACGGGAATCGAAGTTTCTGCGGCTTGGTCAGTTACAAGATGCCCTCTTGCGCAATGCACGTTTTATCGTTGGAATTCAGATGCACACCGGCAAGATGAGTTATGACGATGCGATCGCATTTTTTCAGAAGGAAGGTTATCAATCCAAAGAATCAGGAGTCATCGAAACCAAGCGCGGCGCCAGTGATCCAACTTATCTTTACTACACGCTTGGCAAGCTGGAGATCATGAAACTGCGCGATGACATGAAGAAAAAGCAGGGCGCGACCTTCTCACTGGAGGAGTTTCATAATAACTTCTTGAAACAGGGATTTCCGCCGATAAAGATTGTACGTGAGGCTCTGCTCGGCGACAATTCGCCGGCGCTGTGAGCTGTAACTCTTTTTGAGACGAGGCTGTTGAGATGAGCAAGCAAATACGCAAGGCGGTATTTCCGGCAGGTGGGCTGGGTACGCGGTTTTTGCCGGCCACCAAGGTGATTCCCAAAGAGATGCTGGCGCTGGTGGACAAGCCCATTATCCAGTACGGAGTGGAAGAGGCGATCGCATCCGGGATTGAGCACATCATCATTGTCACTGGCCGCGGCAAGGGCGCGATTGAGGATCACTTCGATCACAGCTTCGAGTTGGACGCGGCCCTGGAACGGCGCGGCAAGCACGAGTTGCTCGCAGTCTCGCGTGGCGTCTCATCGCTGGCGCGCATCAGCTACGTGCGGCAAAAGGAGCCGCTGGGCTTGGGTCACGCCGTGCTTTGCGCCAAAGATTTGGTGGGCGATGAACCCTTCGCCGTTATTCTGCCGGACGATGTGATTGATGCCGAGATACCGTGCCTCAAGCAGATGCTTGCTGTCTTCGACGAGCACGGCGGTTCGGTGCTCGCGACGCAGACCATTGAAGGCGAGGCGATCAGCGCATATGGAGTGCTGGCAGGCTCGCAGAATTCTGATAACTGGCGAATTTATAACTGCACCGGCATGGTGGAGAAACCGAAGTTAGCCGACGCACCTTCAAAGCAAGCTATCATCGGCCGCTATGCACTTACCCCGCGCATCTTTGAATTGCTGGAGCGGACCACTCCCGGTGCAGGCGGCGAGATACAACTTACCGATGCGATCCGGGCGCTGGTCAAGGAAGAGAAGGTCTTTGGCTACACCTTCGAGGGCAAGCGGTATGATGCCGGAGATAAGTTCGGAATGCTGCAAGCTACCGTTGAGTTTGCGCTCAAACGCAGCGATCTTGGACCGGAATTCCGCGCGTATTTGAAGGAACTGGCGCTGTAAGAGCAGCAAGTCAGCGAGTCACGAAGCCTCTGACTGACCTGCTGACTCGCAGGCCTCACGCCTTCCACTTGATGTTGCATCCAATCGAAGGCCGCTGATCTTCGAGCGGTGGCTTGCCAGCGAGCGCAGCGTCGATGGCGGCGCGCAGATCCTCGCCAGTCACCGGGATGCCGTTGCTGGGGCGGCTGGAATCAAACTGGCCGCGATAAACAAGGCGGAGATCCGCATCGAAGAGAAAGAAGTCCGGCGTGCATGCGGCCTTGAAAGCGCGCGCCACGGCCTGCGTTTCGTCGTGTAAGTAGGGGAAAACGAAGCCGTATGTTTCAGCCTGACGCTTCAGTCCTGCGGGATCGTCGGCGGGGTGGGTGACGGCATCATTACTGCTGATGGCTACAATGCTTACCGGCTTGCCGCGATAGTCTTTGCCCAAAATCGCCAGCCCCTTCTCGATGTGCTTCACATAAGGGCAGTGCGAGCAAATGAAGATAACCAGCAGGGCCTTCTGTCCGCGAAAGTCGTCGCGGCGGACGGTCTTGCCGGTGACAACGTCGGGAAGCGCAAAGTCGGGGGCGGTGGTGCCTAGTTCCAGCATAGTGGATTCAGTAAGTGCCATAGTGTCCTCCTATTCAGAGAGTCAGCAAGTTAGCCAGTCAGCGGATGCCACTGGCGGCACTATCAAAACAACGGCGTCTGCCTTCCCGGCATCGTCAGGCCAAAGTGCTCGTATGCCAGGCGCGTTGCCACACGGCCGCGCGGCGTGCGGTCAAGAAATCCGATCTGAATCAGAAATGGCTCATAAACCTCTTCCAGCGCGTCCTGCTCCTCGGCCAGGGTTGCGGCCAGGGTGCTCAACCCTACTGGGCCGCCGTCGTATTTTTGGATGATAGCCAGCAACAGCTTGCGGTCAATCTCGTCAAAGCCGTGCGCATCCACTTCAAGCATGGTTAGCGCGGCGTTGGCCGTGGGACGGTCGATGATGCCCGAGCCGCGCACCTGGGCATAGTCGCGCACGCGCCGCAGCAGCCGGTTGGCTATCCTCGGCGTCCCGCGGGAGCGCAGGGCGATCTCAGCCGCGCCGTCCTGGTCGATGGGCACATCCATCACCTCGGCGGAGCGCTCGACGATGAAGCGCAGTTCCTCTTCTGTATAGAATTCCAGCCGCAGCAAAATGCCGAAGCGCGACCTCAACGGTGACGAGAGCAAGCCAGGCCTCGTTGTGGCGCCAATGAATGTAAATGGCCGAATCTCCATCACGTGGGTGCGCGCCGCCGGACCCTGGCCGATGATGATGTCGAGTTTGTAGTCTTCGAGCGCCGTGTAGAGTTTCTCTTCCAGCACCGGCTGCATACGGTGAATCTCGTCGAGGAAGAGCACCTGGCGCTCGCGCAGGTTGGTGAGGATCGCGGTCAGGTCGCCCTGAATCTGCAACGCCGGCCCCGAAGTCTGCTGAAAACCGACGTCCAGCTCGTTGGCGATGATGGTGGCCAGAGTGGTCTTACCCAGCCCGGGAGGGCCGAAGAGCAGAACGTGATCAAGCGCCTCGCCGCGGGATTTGGCGGCCTCCAGCGCGATGGCGAGCTGCTCCTTGGCTTTCGACTGGCCAATGAACTCGCGCAGCCAGCGGGGGCGCAGTTTCAGCTCAAAGCCCTGCTCTTCGTCGGCGCGCGAGGCGCTCACCAGCCGTTCCGGCGTGTTGTCGCGTGCAATGGCCATGCTGAAAAGAAGTGTAGCGGGTGCGGGGTCCGTCGAGCAAAGCGCGGGTGGCCGCCAGGCTTTTGGCCTGCCTTCCGGGCCATTCATCAACCAAGCGCCTGTGCCGCCGGAGACTTGGATATATTGACTGTCTTGATTCCAAATTATCCGGGAAGCTTTCCTTGGCCAAGCGGCATATGTTGTCGAAGGAGTATAGTCAACGTGGAAAAGAATAACCGGAATCGCCAGTTTTCTGGCGGAGACGGAGTTTTTGGAATCGCCAGGAGACTCAAATGTTCTATCGCCTCTGCTTCGGAGCGCTTTTGTTCGCCGGCCTTGCACTGCCGCTAACCGGTTGCACCAACAATAAAGGGCTTGATTCCATCTCGATCTCACCCAACTCGAATCTTCAGTTGGTGGTTGGCAACCCAGCCACCCTCCAGTTGACGGCCACCGGAACATTTGGCAATGGATCGCATTCCACGACGGGGCCTGTGACTGGCGTAAGTTGGACCTCCGCCATCCCGGACGTGGCATCGGTCTCATCCACGGGACTAGTAAGCGCGGGCTCAACCGCTGGCGATACCACGATTAAAGCCACCGCCATGGGCTATAACGGCCCTGTTTCCAGCAGTGTGGAAGTTACAGTTGCGGCCGCATCGGGAGGAACAGGAGGAACCGGCACAACCTCTTCCCAAGGGCTGATTTCGCTCACCATCATTCCCAGTTCCATTTCCGTTGGTAACTTGCAGGATACGGGGAATTTCCTGGCCATCGGAACCTACGATGTCGCTCCTCAGATCCGCGATGTGACAAACTCGGCTATTTGGTTATCTTCTCTCCCCAATGTCTTCCCCGTCGATACCAATACTGGCGGTGACACTGGAGCTACAGCCGGGATTGTCACTGCATACGGGAGTGGAACCAATGCCACGATCATCGCTGAAATGGTCGATCCGGTCACCGGATCGATACAGTACGCCACCGCAGCGTTCTCATGCCCGCTGGTTAACCCCTGTCCCTGCCCCTTATGCAACCCTCCGATCATAGCGGCGGACTCTTGTCCCACTGCTCCCATCACAGGCTCCTGTTTCCCCGGCTCGCAGACACCCTCACTCCTGACGACCGTGACTGTCTATAACGAAGGCGTAAACAACTCCAATTGGCTGGTAACGGCTTCTTCCGCCACCGGTACGCCGAACGTGATCCACTGCGGCCCCGGCTGGGCTCTCCAAAATGGCCTTCCCGCCGGTACCGACTCCGTCTGCGTGGAGACCTTCCCGGTTGGTTATGCAGCAGTTTTGACTGCAACTCAACCTACAGCCGCCACCACCGGTACTTTTGGCGGATGGTCTTACAACTGCGCCCCTAACCCTGACCCTCCGACTGCCAACGGACCAAACTCTTGCACAATCATCCTACCGGTGGGCATCGAACCTACCAATATAACCGTGGGAGCCATCTTCAACTGAGATTTCTCAGCCCTTGCCGGCAAAGCCGCTCTTCGGAGCGGCTTTGCTGCGTGTGGAGTCAAGGCTATTGGTTGCCAGCTTCGCGGCGGCGCTACTCGGGGTGGCTTCCGGTCGAGAACAGAACGAGGTCAGCCGGGCTTCGCGCGGGAAGGTAAAAGTGGGCATCCAGATCGGACTCCAGCACGGCGGAGACTTCGGGCTTGCCGGGACAGACGTGAACGCGGATTCGCTGGTGCTTCAGCAACTCCAGCCACTCCCACGCCTGCTCTTTATTTGGGAAGAGACGTGAAAAATCTCCCGAGAAGTAGCTGACCACGCCGGCATCCTGGACTGTATACGAGTATTTGAAGGTCGCGTTGAATTGTCGCGGACTGCCAAAAAATTTGCTTCCAATGGCTACGTTGATGTCTAGAACCTTCCCGTCCGCGACCGGCCAGTGTTGCGCCAGGCGAGCGTTGCGGCGCTTGACCTGGCGGCGCAGGAACGCAGTGAGCGCACCCCCAACGAGCGGCAGCAGAGTGTGAAAGGGCATCCAGGAATGGATGGAATCCCACTTGATCCGCTTCAGCAAATCGAAGATGTCGGGAATGGTCATAAAACAAGATCTCTACCGGAAGCTGTCTACTACCATACAACAGGCCGGGCGAACGCCCGATTTAGTGAGCGAAAAACGCGGCTCGGAAGATTAAACTGGAAGCTGTTTCCTTGAGCATGATAAATCGCCGCTTTGGAATCCTTCGCCGCTTTCGCTTCAATCTGCCGCAGCGCCTTGCGGCTGGGCTGCTGGCCGTCTTTCTGGCGCAGGGATTGTGGATCATCGGCCACCAGACGCTCACCGATCGCGACTACCAATATGCGCGTTGCGGGCGCGAGATGTGGGAGCGGCCCTCCCAGTTGACCGGCAACTTTACCTCCTGCGGCAACATTCATGATGGGATTCTCGCCTACCGGCTGGCTGGGCTGCCGCTCACGATTGATCTGCTCGCCGAGCGCGGCCTGGACCACTTCCGCAAACCCGAGGACCGCATCGTTCAGGCTCCTGGCGAACTCACTCCCTGGGAGTTGCGCCATCAGCTCCGGTTTACGCTTCTGCTGCTGCGACTGCCGTTTCTCGCCGCCGGTTGCCTGCTCGGTGCGGGCCTCTGGTGGGTCACGCGCCGGCTCTACGGCAATCTGGGCGGCTACACTGCGCTGGCGCTCTACTGCTTTTCTCCGGCAGTGCTTCGAGCCTGCATCGCGCCCAATCCCGAGATTCTGGCGGCCCTGGGGGTCTATGCCGGCGTCTATACCTGCATCGGCGTGGCCCATGCCATGCAGGGGCCGCGCCGCAACCCGGGGTCCCCAGCGACAGGTCTTCGTCGCTGGGGTGGGAAAGGGCGGCCGCGCATCGTGCTGCTGACGGCTGCCTTCGGTTTGGCGGCCACCGCGCACATGGCCGCGCTGCTTGTGGTGGCGCTCATCGGCTTGACCGCCATGCTATGGGTAGCCGAAGGACGCAGGAGCCACGTCCTGCCGGTGGTGCTCATCGCCTCTTCCGGGGCGATGGCCCTGGTCTTCGCCTGCTACGGCTTCTCGCTCGATGCCTTCAGCTACCTCTTCCGGTCAGCCACGGGCCTTCCGGCTCTCGCGCTCGACCCAGCTCGCCGCTTCTTCTCCGCGCCGTCCAACGCCGGCATCACTGTCGCCGCCGTTGCCTCGCTGGCGCTCTATCTGAGCCTGCGCCGCTCGCGCTACTTCGGCAACACCACTCCACTGCTCTGCTCCGCGATTCTCTTCCTCCTTGTCACTACCAGCGCCCCTGGCAGCCCTAGGCTTTGGGCGCTGCCCTTCCTGCTCACGTTTATCGCCGGAGTCTTCGCCGACGCCTATGAGAGCCTGCATGGCCGCATCGCGCTGGCCGCCGCCGGCGCCATCGTGCTGCTGCAAGCCGTCTTCTGCGTGCTGAGCCTGCCGGGACTGCTGTAGAAGCGGCGCAGTAGAAATATGCTCTTGACGGCATTAGGCATTCTGAAGCATAATATGGAAATGCAGTGGATGGTGGAGTTCCACGAAGAATTTGCGCCGGAGTTCCGCGGATTCTCGATGGAGATTCAAGACGCATTATTCACGCTTCTGATCAAGCTGAGACGTTTGGACCTCAGCTTGGTCGGCCAGATGTTGACACCTTGAACGGGTCACGGTACCCGAACATGAAGGAACTCCGCTTCAGCGTTGCCAATGAAGAGTGGAGAGTTGCCTTCGCTTTTAACCCCAAACGCAAGGCCATCTTGCTTACTGGCGGGAGTAAATCAGGTATCTCCCAAAGGCGATTTTACGAGGGTTTGATTCGTGTGGCTGATGAACGGTTTGAGAGCCATATCGCAACAATCGCCAAAGAACGGAAAAGAAAATGACAGTTTCACTTGAAGAAATGTTGGCGGAGTTACCCACTGATCGGCGAGAACGCATTGAACAGCGCGCCGCAGAGACGATCGCTGAAGAGTTGAACCTGCGTCAAGTGCGCCATCTGCGCAAGTTGACCCAAGCGCGCCTGTCGAAGAAGCTCAAGATCGGCCAGGAAGGCGTTTCGCGCATCGAGAAGCGTTCGGACCTCTATCTCTCCACGCTACGCAGTTACTTGGAGGGCGTGGGCGGCGAATTGACACTGATGGTCAAGTTTCCCGACCAGCCACCGGTCATCCTGACAGGATTCGGCGAAAACGCTGAGAGCAAAAAGACAAAAAAGAACTCCAAAATTACGTCCAAACCAAAGGCTGCAAAGCGCCGCGCCGCTTGAGGAACACAGAGCGCCGGAAGCAACCCGTCTAATGCCCCATAAAATCAACCAGAATAAGGACTTATTTCTGCCCCTTCGCCTTGCTAAAACCCGCTCCAAACGGGTAAAATAGAGCTACGGCCCGCGGAGCCTGTCCCTTCTATCTCAACACCCTCTCTGCCGCATTCCGCCGGGCCTAGAAAAGACCTCATGCCAGACGATCAGAATCCACTTCTCCCCCTCGAAGGCGGCACACCGCCCAACGGCGGCACCAGCTTTATTTCCATGAACATCGAAGAGGAGATGCGCCGCTCCTATCTCGCCTACTCGATGTCGGTCATCGTCGGGCGCGCGCTGCCCGACGCCCGCGACGGCCTCAAGCCCGTCCATCGCCGCATCCTCACCGCCATGGACCGCGAGGGCCTCCAGCACAACAAACGCTACTCCAAGTGCGCCGGCGTGGTCGGCGAGTGCCTCAAGAAGTATCATCCCCACGGCGACTCCTCTGTCTACGACGCCTTGGTCCGCATGGCCCAGCCCTGGTCGCTGCGCTATCCGCTGGTCGATGGCCAAGGCAACTTCGGCTCCGTCGATGGCGATCCACCCGCCGCCTACCGTTACACCGAGTGCCGCATGGAGCGCATCGCCGAAGAAATGATGGCCGACATCGATATGGAAACCGTCGATATGACGCCCAACTTCGACGAGACCACCGACGAGCCAACCGTGCTGCCCACGCGCATTCCCACACTGATCGTCAACGGCTCGAACGGCATCGCCGTCGGCATGGCCACCAACATCCCGCCCCACAACCTCACCGAGGTCGTCAACGCGGCCATCGAGCTGGTTCAGAACCCCAACGCCGGCCTCGCTGAAGTCCTCAAGCACGTGCAGGGCCCCGACTTCCCCACCGGAGGCTTCCTCTACGGAAAATCCGGCATTCCCCAGGCCTACAAAACCGGCCGCGGCCGTTTCCTCATGCGCGCCCGAACCGCTCTCGAAAGCCTCACCAAGGAAAAACAGGCGATCATCGTCACCGAGATCCCCTACCAGGTCAACAAGTCCAAGCTCATCGAGCGCATCGCCGAGCTGGTCACCGACAAGATCGTCGATGACATCAGCGACGTGCGCGACGAGAGCGACCGCGACGGCATGAGGATCGTCATCGAGCTAAAGCGCGGCGCCCAGCCGGAGATCGTGCTCAACCAGCTCTACAAGCACACCCAGATGCAAGAGAGCTTCTCGATGATCTTCCTCGCCGTGCTCAACGGCCAGCCCCGCGAGCTGGGTCTCGATCAGGCCATTCGCTGCTTCATCGATCACCGCATCGATGTCGTACAGCGCCGCACCGTCTTCCTCTTGCGCAAGGCCCGCGAGCGCGAACACGTCCTCGAAGGCCTCAAGATCGCGCTCGATAATCTCGACACCGTCATCAAGATCATCCGCGCCTCCGGTTCGCGCGCCGAGGCTCGCGAGAATCTCTACGCCTGGGGCAAGGGCAAGGAGATCATCCTCAACCTCGATCGCGTGCGCCTGCCGCACGAGGAAAAAGGCCTCACCCTCCGCCAGATTGACGCTATCCTCGAACTGCAACTCTATCGCCTCACGCAACTCTCCATCGACGAGCTGCTCAACGAACTCGCCGAACTCCGCAAGAAGATCGCCGAGTACGAAGCCATCCTCGCCAGCGAAAAAAAGCTCCACGCCGTCATCGTCAAGGAACTCGAAGAGGTCCGCGACAAATACGGCGACGCCCGCCGCACGCAGATCGTCGATGAGTCCGCCGAGCTGCAACTGGAAGACCTCATCGCCGACGAGCAGTGCGCCGTCACCGTTAGCCATCAGGGCTATCTCAAGCGCACGCCCATCAGCATCTATCGCCAGCAGCGCCGCGGCGGCACCGGACGCATGGGCATGAAGACCCGCGAGGAAGATTTCGTCGCGCAGTTGATCGTCGACTCGACCCACTCGTTCCTGCTCTGCTTCACCAACACTGGCCGCGTCTACTGGCTCAAGGTCTATGAGATTCCCGACGTCGGCGCGGCCGGCAAGGGAAAGTCGATGCAGAGCCTGCTCGACCTCCAAGCCGGCGAAAGTGTCCGCGCCATCCTGCCCGTGCGCGATCTCGAAGAAGAGGGCAAGTTCATCTTCTTCACCACCCAAAAAGGCACCGTCAAGAAAACCCCGCTCAAGGACTTCAGTAACGTGATGTCTCGCGGCATCATCGCCATCGGCATCGACAACGACGACGAACTGGTAAAGGCCTGCATCACTGACGGCTCACAGATCGTCTTCCTCGCCACCCATCTCGGCCAGGCCATCCGCTTCGACGAAAACGATGTCCGCTCCATGGGCCGCCCGGCCTATGGCGTGCGCGGCATCGACCTCGCCAAAAACGATTACGTCGTCGGCGTCGCCATCACGCCCAAGGAGCATGAACCCGGCGAGTATCGCATCCTCGCCATCACCGAAAACGGCTTTGGCAAGCGAACGAATGTTGAAGAGTACCGCCTGCAAACTCGCGGCGGCAAGGGCGTCAAAAACATGGCCGTCACTCCGCGCATCGGACGCGTCAACACCATTCAACTGGTCGACGACACCTCCGAGCTGATGGTCATCAGCCAATTCGGAAAGATCATCCGCATCGACACCAAGACCATCCGCGCCGCCGGCCGCGCCACCCAGGGCGTCCGCCTCCTCAACCTCGAAGCCGACGACAAGGTAGCCGCCGCCGTCATCATCCCGCCGGATGAACTGAACGGCAAGGAAGAAGAGCAAGGAACGCTGTTGCAATAAACTGTTCGGGTGCCCTAGGTCCGGATTTTCGGACCTGGGATACCCAAACAAGATCGTTCTATTAGCCGTTTCGTTTGGATGGTATGGCTGGTTGTAGTTCTCGTTCTAGAAAACTCTCTAATGCCAGAACCCAATGCATCTTTTCTTGATATGGTGGTTTCAGTGCATACACGAGGAGCAAAGTTTCAGCATCGTCACGCAGTTCAGACATTTTCCATTTTTTATCCGCTGAAGACGTGTTATCTGTTCCACAGTGTTGCATTGCACGCTTGGAAGCGTTTGTCTGACTTTTTCCTATCTTAATGCATACGCCTTCGTGAAGAAAAACATATACACCAGGAACCTTCGTATCATCAAAGTCCTCCACCTTCCGATTGTTAAGCCAAACCTCCACTGGCGTAAAAAAATTTGCTTTTTCCCCGAACTCACTGTTCACTAACGCAAGTATTTGCTCTGGATTAACCATTTGTGATTTCCACCTTTCCAATTTCTGACGATTGCACATGAAATCATAAACCTCAACCAACCGTCAGTAGAACTAAAGAACTCCAAATTGACCTTATGAAAAACATGAATGCCTGTGTCAGGGCACGACTTCAGTCGTGCCGATAACGCCACAAAAAAATGTTGGGCTTTAGCCCCTACGTTCTTCCACTTCTTCAAATACAACGGTCCAAACACGAACACATCCGGCGTACTTGCCAAACCCGATTGGCACCCTATCGTATCCGCATATTTCTGCGGAAAAAGTTGGAAACCACAAACTACAACCAACCGTCTTTTTAGTTACGGAACTCCAAATTGACCTTATGAAAAACATGAATGCCTGTGTCAGGGCACGACTTCAGTCGTGCCGTAAACGCCGTAAAAAATGCTGGGCTTTAGCCCCTGCGGGAAGTTTTCTAAGATGTTCCATTAAACTTCACTCTTTCCCGTAACCTCTTTGCCCATTTCGTGCTTCCGCTTCTTCAAATACGTCGACCCAAACGGAAACTCCTCCGCCGAATTCACCAATCCCGCCTTCACTGGATTGTTCGCAATGTACGCCCGATGCTCCTCAAAGCTTCTTTCATCAATAATGCGCACGTCAGAAAATCCCCGCTGCCAAATCTCGCCGCGAAATCCCAGCTCTTTGTTGGCCCGAAACGAAAAGCTTCCCTTAATCAACTGCATCGACTTCTCAAGACTCATCTCGCCAGGAAGGGTCATCAGAATATGAACGTGATTGGGCATAATCACGAAGTCGTGAATAATCATCTTTCCGGAGCGCATATAGGTCCGTAGGACATCGATGAAAAGTTCCGTCATCCGTTCGGTTTGGAGGATCGATCTCCCTCCCGCTGTTCCAGAACTTACAAAGAAGGTTCGCGGGCATCCTGTGGCGTCGTTAGGATTCGAAGGCCGGAAAGGTTTCGACATCGCAGGGGCTGAAGCCCTCCACTTTTTGTAGTCGTTATCGGCACGACTGAAGTCGTGCCCTGACACATGGGATAGGATACACCTGAAAATGCCACGCCTATAATCGGGTCAGCCGGGTGCCCCCGGTCCCGATTTTGGGACCTGGGAAACCACGAACCCCAATCTGCCGGCGTGAATACAGGCAAAGCAGCCCTTGCGAACGATTGGCCCCACCGCAGGTGGTTGCAGATAATTACCACGCATTGGCGCATCATCTTTCTAGTTGCTCCAGTCGGAAGGATGAACGCATGAAGAACGGCCGTCAAAATATCTCGGGAAGCTACGAAGCAGTTCCGCTCTCTGCCCGTTGCGCCCTACCCCCCATCACACATCGAGGTAATAATCTGCAAAATACTTGTGCAGCCGGGCACATCCCTGACATTTCAGACCGGGGACATCCCTGACACTTTTTCGTTTTCTGCCGCGGAATTGCGGTTTACATTTCCAGCCGACGGAGCTGAAGATGAATCCGGCTGGT
>Ga0181520_10006889_pt1 | contig 17081 bp, 16 predicted proteins | sample PEATcosm2014_Bin_29_FD_132451 | JGI IMG/M metagenome (GOLD analysis project Ga0181520, IMG submission 132451) | Peatland microbial communities from MTU Mesocosm Facility, Houghton, MI, USA - PEATcosm2014_Bin02_30_metaG | ecosystem: Environmental > Terrestrial > Soil > Wetlands > Peat | place... | reverse complement strand
GCGCCGGGCTTGGATATCGAAATCGTGAATCACCTGGGGCTTGATTCGTCGGTGGAACGAACGATGATCGGCTTCATGGGCTGTTATGCGGCGATCAATGCGTTGAAGGCCGCGCGGCATATCGTGCGGTCTGAGCCGGACGCGCAAGTGCTGATACTGAGTCTGGAACTATGCACGCTGCACATGCAGGAGACGCAGGATCTGGAGCAGCTTTTGTCGTTTCTGTTGTTCGCGGATGGGTGTTCCGCGTGCCTGGTGAGCGCGCGCAGGGTGGGTCTCGGGCTCGATAGCTTTCTGGCTGTTGGCATCCCGGAGACGAATCACCTTATTACGTGGCGCATTCGCGAAGGTGGTTTCGACATGCAACTGTCAGGCAAGGTTCCCGGCGAACTGTGCCGTGCGTTGAAGGATGTGGGCGGCGCTATTACTCGCGGGAAAGATCCGCTGTCGATCGATCTGTGGGCCGTGCACCCCGGCGGCAAAACGATTTTGGACTCGGTTGAAAAGGGGTTGAGCTTGCCTGCCGAGGCGTTGGCGAGTTCGCGCGACGTGCTGGCGCGATTCGGCAATATGTCATCGGCAACGGTGATGTTTGTTCTGCAGCGGATCATGCAACGGGCAAAGCCGGGCCAGCAAGGCTGCGCGATGTCGTTTGGTCCTGGCGTCACCGCGGAAACGATGCTGTTCCATGCAGCCTGAGACGCTGGATTTCAGCGCGCGCGCGCAGCTGCCGGAACTGATGGATGGCCCTTGCAGCCGCGAGGAATTGCGTGCTTGCCTGCGAGATTTGGCAAAAGTGAATCGCTGGCTTTTGGCGTATCGCCCGGTGCTAGGTTGGCTCGATTCTCTTGGGTTGCAGGACGTGAAGGGGCCGACGCGAATTCTCGATGTGGGCTGCGGGTACGGGGACAGTCTCCGTCGGATCGAGCGCTGGGCAAAGGCGCGCGATGTTGTGGTGGAACTCACCGGAATCGACCTCAACATGGACACCGTAGTGATTGCGGCGGAGGCCAGCAATGCGGCAATCGCTATCGAATGGGTGAACGCGGATGTATTTGGGTATTGCTCGCAGGAGCCCGTTGATCTTGTCGTCAGCTCACTGTTCACACATCATCTGGCGGAAGAGGATGTGGTTCGGTTCCTCGCATGGATGGAGCAGCATGCAACGATTGGGTGGTTCATTAACGATCTTTCGCGCAGTGCGGTGCCGTATCACCTGTTTCGTATGTTTTCGAGGCTGATGGGTTTGCATCGCTTTGTGCAGAATGATGGGCCGGTGTCGATTGCGCGTGCGTTTCGGCCTGAAGACTGGCGAAGGATGTGCGCCGCGGCCGGGCTTGCAGAGGTTTCGATTCGGGGTTACACGCCGGGAAGACTCTGCGTGATGCGAAGAAAGCCGCCGCGGCGACAAGAATCCGGGAGCGCAGCCTCATTCGGAATAAAACGGGACCGCGAGCCGACGACATAGTTGGGGCGGCGCGTCCCGCATGGCTGCTCATTCAATAGCGCCCTCAGACTTGATTGAGAACCAGAACTACCCTGCCGACGATCAACTCGCTAGGCTTTCGACCCGGTTCAACGTCCAGCACTTCGATCATGGAGCGCTCGTTACGCGGCCGCAAGATAAGTCTGTTGGCGCGAAAATTGAGGTAGCGCACTAAAAGATCGGATCCATTGCGCACCGCATAGAAAGTCGGCGGGCTTGGGCGATCGCGATCGAGCGAGGTGCAATGCCGATCGATGACCACGTGGGCCTCGGGAGAGATCAAGGGTTCCATTGCCTGCGCGTCCTCGGGGGAAACGCGAACTGCTACAAACCTTTGCCATGCCAGGCGGCTGCTGGCGGGATGCGCGCCGACGGACTGGAGTGCGTCTGCGGGCAAAGGCATCATGGAAACGATTGCGGATGGTCGAATGATTGGCTCCCAGAGAGCCGATCGATAAGAGACGATGGGCACGCTGTCGATTGACTCATCGGTGGTTTCGAATGACGCGCTCTCGCGCTCGCGAGGAGCGGAGAGAAGATTGTCTGCCGCCATGTTTTGCGCGCGCAGGATGCGATCCATGGCATCGAGTGAGAGATGCCGTTTCTGTCGCAGGAAATTGGAGACGTGGGATTGGCCAAGACCTGTCTGGCGGGATAGAAGCGAGACGTTGAGATTGCCTCGCCGAATTCTGTCGAGCAATACCACGCGGAGACGCTCGTGCATCTGGATGAAGTTCATCTGTGAATTGTTCGCTTCCAGCAATGGATGAAAACGGTCGCCGTTTTCTTGCAGCAATGCAAACGGTGCTCTTGGCCCTTCAATTCGATGGCATGCCGGTTGAATGGAAGTTTCGGGGGCAGGAAATAAGCAAGGATACCTTGACCCAGAAGAGCCATACATCTAAATTGGGCTTACTTTATCTCATACATGTTTGTCAGAAATTCTCGAAGATTTGTATAAGTCGGCGCAACTTCGAAGGGGCCAAGTTAGGTTTCTTTGGTTTGCGATTCTCGATGCGGCATAACTAAAGATGATTAGATCCAAATCAGCGGGACATTCTCCAAAGGGCAAGCGCCCAAGCGAGGCGCATCGGACAGGCATGTGGGAATTCCCAGATATGCGCTCTAAATATAAGACAAAGAACAAGAGAAAACAGACAGAAATCCCCTATCAGGACGGGAAGAAACCTGAGTAGCTTTGCCTGATTCTCATTACCCCGCCAGTCATCGACATACATCGAATGAAGGCGGGAATGGGCTTTTCACGGAGAATCCGTCATGGAATTATGCGTGCAATTGAAAGTTTGCGAGGGGTGCGGTTGTCTTTGGTATCGGTCCCAGACACAAGGGACTGTGTATTGCAAGGAGTGCGAGGCAAAACTGAAGGACTTTCCGTCTCCTGAGACAAGAAAGAGACGCGGGCGGCCGAGCCGCAAAACGCTTGTCAACGTCTGGGCCGTTGCAGAGTCAGTTGGGGGTGCGGAATGAGTGCAGCGCTTCAGTTGCCGCTGGTGGAGGGATCGAGCGGCTCGCCGAATGCATGGCTGGGAAAGGGAAAAACGGACCGGGAGCAGCCGGTCGCAAAGCCCTGGGAAGAACAGGATGAGGAGGAGCCGGCAAGCGCCCCGCCGATCTGCATGGCGTTTTACCGGAAACACACGGAACGCATGTTGCGGCGTTATCTGTACTCTTCGATGCAGGTCGGGCGTTCGCCGTCAATTCTTGGGGACTCTGTTGGGCGGGGCTGGGTTTCGAGCCGCAGAGTGCGGACATTCGAAGATGCGGTGATCTTTGTGCTCGATGTGGAGCGCTGTCTTGATCGGCTTGGCTCACTCGATCGGGCTATGCTGAGCAGGATCGTGCTTCAGGAATACACCCAGGCTGAGGCAGCTGCGTTGCTCGGTATGAGCCCGCGAGCCATCTCCTACAAATTCCCGCTGGCCCTGGATCGCTTGACAGAGCAACTGCTGGAAAACGAATTGCTGATCCTTCCGCATTAGAGGATTAAAGGGAACGTGCTGCGAGGGGGCGCTGCGAAGCGCTCCTCTCGCTGCTTTGCACGCGGGGTAGGCGATGGTTCATTTGCACTTCTGATCGCAATAGGCATTGGCGATCATCGATAGCATGGCGATATAGCTTGACGGGGAAACTCCGGCGCCCGAATTCTTATCGATATCGACCTGATGGACGACGACCATGTCTTTGGATGGCAAGACGGTGATGTATTGGCCGCCGGTGCCCATTGCGCTATACGCGCCCTGCATGAAGCCAATGTAGGTATAGCCGGGAAATGTTGGCCCGTCCCAGACCCACCAGAGAAGGCCGTAGCCCCATCGCTCCGTCGTTGCGAAAGCCCGCAGGGTAGATGTCGTGAAACGGCGTCAGGAGAGTCGTCATGTAGCGCACCCAGTCGCCGGGAACGATAACTTTGCCATTCCAGACGCCAGAGTCGAGCATGAGCAGGCCGAGACGCGCCATATCGCGCGTGGAAAGATACATGGCGTATTCGGGATGCACGCTGTCGGGCGCGTCGATCTTTTTCTGCTTTGCGACAGTGTAATCCTGCATGCCGATGGGTACGGCGATGTCGGACTGCAGCGCTTCATACATATTCTTGTGGGTCAGCTTTTCGAACGCCGTGCCGGCGGCGTTGAAGTCCCGGTTGTTGTAGACGAATTGCGAACCCGGATAGGCCGATCCGCGCGGCGGCATGTAGCGGCCCTGGTCCCATGGAGACAGGGTTTCAGGATGTTCGCGTGCGGGTAAGTAAATGCCGGAACGCGAGGCAAGCAACTGGACGAGCGACGCGTTGGCTTCCATGGGAAGAAACGGCTGCTTATCATCGAGACCGAGCTGTTTGACAGTCTTGTCGATGTCAATGGTGTTGTCGAAGACGTATTTCCCATACAACATGCCGAGGACGCTCTTGCGGACAGAAGCAACTTTGCTGGTGTGGGAGACGTCGCCGTAGGAGAAGATGACGCGGCCCTGGACGACGACCATCATCGACGTGGTGTCCTGGGTTTTGAGCCAGCCGCGGAGAGCCTCGAGCATCGCGCTTGAGTAGCCGACCGATTCCGGCATGGTCTGCTGCCACTCGGCGCCGGGAACGATATCGCCGGTGATGCGCGTTGGGGTCTGAGCGTTTAGGGACGGCGCGGTGCTGGCGAGCAACAGTGCGAGCGTCGCGAAGAATTTGCGTGCAACGGGAGTCGCGTGCACTTTGGATCTCCACCGGAAGATGAATGTCGTTGCAGCGGAGCTGCAAACTTCGACTTAACGAAATCGTTCTACGCCTCGGACCGTGTGAATTCGCTTCTTGAGTTCGTGCTCACCCAGGTCTCAGAATCGAGATCTCCACCCCACGAACTAAGACCTGTTCGTGGGGACCCCGGAACCTGGGGCACCCAAAATTGGTACAACAGCAAACGGTCAGTGACCTAGAATTTGCGCGACCACTCGCGCGGCCAGCGCTCCACAATTACTTTCTTGTCGGTGAAGAACTCGATGGCGTCGCGGCCTTGCGCATGCATGACGCCGAAGAAGCTGCCTTTCCAGCCTGAGAACGGGAAGTAGGCCATGGGCGCGGGAACGCCGATGTTGACGCCGACATTTCCTGTCGAGACGGAGTTGCGGAATTTGCGCGCTGCTGCGCCGGAGGACGTGAAGATGGAGCTGGCGTTGCCGTAGGGCGAGCGGTCAATCAGTTCGATAGCCTCTTCGACAGATTTGGCGTGGACGACAGAAAGAACGGGTCCGAAGATTTCCGTCTCCATCAGCGAGCTCGTCGTGGGAAGCCCGTCGAGGACTGTGGGGCCGACGAAAGATCCATCGCCGTTCGATGCGTTGCGGCCGTCGACGAGGAGCTTGGCGCTGTCGCCCGCGCCTTGGCCGATGAGGGAGACGACGCGATCGCGGCTGGCTTTGGTGATGACGGGACCCATCTGCACGGCTGGATCGAGGCCATTGCCGACTTTGAGCGCAGCGGCGGCAGCGGTGATGGAATCGCGGAACCAGCCTTGCGCTTCGCCGATGGCAACGGTGACACTAACGGCGAGGCAGCGCTGGCCTGCGCAGCCAAAAGCCGAATCGGCAATGATTTTGGTGGTGGTTTCAGGATCGGCGTCGGGCAGGACAACGACGTGGTTCTTGGCGCCTCCCTGGCATTGCACGCGCTTGCCGCTGGCTGAGCCGCGCGTGTAGACGTATTTGGCCACGGGCGTGGAACCGACGAAGCTGACGGCGCGGACGAGCGGGTGGTCGAGGAGCGCATCGACAGCAGGTTTGCCGCCGTTAACAAGGTTGACGACGCCTGCGGGAAGGCCAGTTTCGTTGATCAGCTCGACGAGGCGCGCGGCGGAGAAAGGGACGCGATCGCTCGGCTTGAGGACGACTGTGTTGCCGGTGGCGATGGCGTAGGGAAGGAACCACAACGGGATCATGAGCGGGAAATTGAAGGGCGTGATGATGGCAGCGACGCCCAGTGGCTGGCGCACCATGATCTCGTCGATGCCAGGCGCGACATCTTCGAGCGAGTATCCCTGCATGAGCACGGGGATACCGCAGGCGACTTCAACGTTCTCGATGCCACGGCGCAATTCGCCTTTGGATTCGGCGAGGGTTTTGCCGTTCTCCGTGGTGATGATGGCGGCCAGCTCATCGAAACGATCTTCGAGAATCGCCTTCAGCTTAAAGAGAAATTGAATTCGATCGGCGGCCGGTGTGGCCCGCCACGCCGGAAAGGCAGCATGGGCGGCGGCAACGGCGGCGTCGACTTCGGCGGCTGACCCGGAAGGCGACTGACCAAGCAGTTCGCCGGTAGCGGGGTTGGTGAGGTCGAGGCCCGGCGCGCTGGTTGAATTTTGCCATTTGCCGCCGATGAAATTGCGGATCTCAAGGGTGCGGATTGTAGGGGAAGCGAGTGTAGTCATCGGACTTCCACTTTACCGCAGTGGGAGGTCGGCTGGCAGCAGGAATCGTCCTGATTTAAATGCGATGTCTGGTTATCCGTGATGAAAATAGAAGATGTTTCCGTCCAGATCCTCGACGGTGAACTGCCGTATTCCCCAGGGCTTTTTTTCCAGCGGATCGACGATGTTCGCACCCGACGACTGCAATTCCTCGTACGACGCATCGATATCTGGAGCGAACACCCAGTGAATGGCTGGTTCGAACGGCGGCGTCTTCTTCCGAAAGAAGATCACCGCTTTATCGCGCGACACGGCGCCAATCTCTTTGCCTGGGTAGAGCCAGCCGATCTCAAAGCCGAGGGCATCTCTGTAATGCTGTTGTGCGCGTTCGACATCGGCGACCGGCAACTCCGGCACTGGCGGGCCGATCGGGTTCATTTTCTCTTTTGGGTCCACAGAAGCTTCCTTCTGTTCTCCTTTATGCAACAAGACTGCCGAGGCGTCAAATCAGGAGACTGCCACAGCACACAAGGCTCCAGGATTCGCCGTTCTGTGCACCTCGTTTGCTATCGTGGACGGGGCCAATCTTTCGATTTTGAAAATGCAATGAATTGATCTTTTTGGAGGGACGGAATCTTATGTCGTTTTCGCCAAAACATGCCGCACTGGTTTTGCTGTTGCCTTCATTTTCAATCTCCGCGCAGCAGCTCGCCGGTCAATCCGCGGGCGCGCCGCAGCCCACCACCGCGGCGGAAGCGCCGAACCGGGACACGAGCTACATTGACGAACAGGGCGCAGCCCACGTGACGCGGGTGGTGCCGGTGCCGCAGGATCTAAGCCCGCAGGCGCAGCTGTCGCTGGGTCATGGCGGTCCGGACCAGGGACCTCCACAGTCGCTCGATGAGCGGAGAAAGATGACGGACGCGTACACGGCGCGGGCGCGGGTGGCATGGACTCGTCTCTGTCCCAATACACTGGTGGATTCGACGATGGCCGGAGTTCCGGTGCATATTGTGACTCCGGATGGGATGCCCGAGAAGAACCGCGACAAGGTACTGCTGAATCTGCATGGAGGGGGATTCAATTCGGACTCGGGTTCGTACACGGAGTCGATTCCGATTGCGAGCTATACCGGGATCAAAGTGGTGGCCGTGCTGTACCGGCTGGCGCCGGAGCATCCGTACCCGGCGGCAGTGGACGATTCGGTGGCCGTATACAAAGAGCTGCTGAAGACTTACAAACCCGAGCACATCGTGATCTATGGGACGTCGGCTGGCGCGATCCTGACGGCAGAAGTGGCTGCGAGGCTCAAGCAGCTGGGATTGCCGCTTCCGGCGGCGTTGGGGATCTTCAGCGGCATGGGCGACTTTGCTCGGGCGGGAGACTCGACAGCGCTGTATGCTTTGCGGGGTTTTACCGGGCATCTCGATCCGCCGGATGCCAAACCGCATGACGGGGAATACGTTGGCTCCGCCGATCCGAAGGATCCGGTGCTGTCGCCGATTTATGGAGACCTGCATGGGCTGCCGCCGACGCTGTTTGTGACCAGCGGGCGCGACCTGCTGCTAAGCGGGACAGCCAACCTGCATCGCGCCTATTTGAATGTGGGTGTCGATGCGAGGCTGGTGGTTTTCGATGCGCTGCCGCATGCCTTCTGGTATGACCCAATGCTCCCCGAAGCGATCGAAGCCAATCACACGATGGCGGACTTTTTTGTGAAGCAGCTGGCGAAGTAGGCCGGCCGAATCAGTCGGGAATCGGCGTGACCGGGATGCGCAGCGATGAGTTGATGCGCGCGAACATTTCGAACGCGGAGGCGACCGCTGTCAACTCGATGATCTCCTGACAATTCAAGTGCTCGCTCACGGCGTCGAAGGCTGTCTCATTGGCTGCGTGCCCTGACTGATGGAGCAGGCTGGCATAGCGGAAGCCGGCCTTCTCTTTTTCTGAGAATGGGCCCTTTTCGAAGTTGTCATAGCTCGCAACTTGTCCCAGCGTGGCTCCGCGCTTGAGGGCCAGATAGCGATGCGCGCTTACGCAGTAGTCACAGCGATTGAGCGAGGCGATGCGCGTAGCGATGAGTTCCTTGTACCAGCCGGGGAGCGCGCCATCGGCCATGAGGGGTTTGAGGAACGCAGTTATTCCCAAGGCAAGCGCGGGAACATTGGCGAGGGCCTTGAACATATAGGGCACCACTCCGCGATCGGCTAGGAGCTTGTCGTAGAGTTGTGCAATCTCTGTCGGAACTTCGTCCCGCTCGAGGAGCGGAACACGGGACTCAGCAATTGAAATGTCGGTCATAGCGCCCCAGGCATCGGCTCCTGCCAGTGTAAATGCGCAGCATCTGATCCCAGTTTTCAAGTAGAGCGGTGTTTGCATAAGAACTCCCCTAGTAGGGAGAACGCCGTGGGCGGGTTTTTTCCTTTGCGGGAGCAAGCTGGGTTCGGTTACCGAAAGGTTAAGAAACGCTCAAGGTCAGGGACGATTTTCGGGATTGGAATTGCACTTCATCGTGGTTGATGGCGATGGCGGCAATAAAGCGACGGGCGGAGCTGCCGTTTAGCCAGCGGCTTAACGAAGCCGCACTCGGCTACCAGCGCATGCTGCAGAAGAACCACCGGGATCCCAAAGCACTGGTGGGCATCGGCCTGGTTGCACTGGCGAGCGGTCAGTTCGAAGCGTCTGTGCAGATGGCGAAAGCGGCCGTGGCTGCGGCGCCGGCGATGGATGTGGCGTGGGTGACGCTGGGCCAGGCGCTTAAAGCTGCTGGCAGGTATGAAGACGCGAAGCAGGCCTACCTTGAGGCGATCCGGCTCGATAGCATCAGTCCTTTGGCGCGGATTGGAATGGGCGAACTGCTGATGGCGGAAGGTCTTCCCGAGCAGGCACTCGATGAGTATGAATTTGTGCTGCGCAGGCGTCCGGCGATGGTGACAGCGCATATGGGCATGGGGCATGCGTCGGCATGCATGGGCAAGGACGCCGAGGCCCTCAAATCGTATGAGCGCGCGTTAACTTTCGCTCCGAAGACGCCGGAAGCGGAGTTTGCTGCGGGGTTTGTGCTGGTGCGGCTGGGGCGAATGAAGGATGCGGAGAGGCACTACCGGCGGGCGCTCACGCTGCGACCGGACTTTGCCGCAGCATGGATGAATCTCGGCTGCCTGCTGCGCGAGGAGGGGCGTGAGGCGTATGCCGAGGCGGCGCTGCGGCGGGCTGTCGAGTTGCGGCCGGAAATGATCATGGGATGGCTCAACCTGGCGCTTTTGAAGCGAGAGCAGCGGATTTTCGACGAGGCTGAGACGCATCTGCAGAGAGCCTTTGCGCTCGATCCGGAAAGGGTGGAAACGCTCGTAGCTTGGTGCCAATTTCAGGCTGCGAAGAAGGATCTGGCCGGGGCGTGGGGGTGGTTGCGGTGGGCGCTGGGGCGTGGGCCCGACAACGCCGAGGCCGTAAACATGACGGGCATTCTGATGCACACGGAGGGACGCTTCGCCGAGGCTATAGAGGCGTTCGAGCGAGCCGAGGCATTGGGCAGCAGGGCGGCCGTTTCGAATCGCGGCAACAGCCTGCTGGACCTAGGGAAGATGGACGAAGCGTTGCGAGCGCAGGAGGTGGCTGTGGAGCTTGATCCGCACGGCGCGGGTGCTCAGTACAACCTCGCTCTGACGCGGCTCCGCCTGGGAGACTGGGAGCGCGGGTGGGCCGGATACGAAGCGCGTTGGCGCTTTAGAGAAGTGCACCGAACGCCGATGGTCTTCAAACAGCCGCGGTGGCGTGGCGAACGTCCGCATGGCCGGCGGATCCTGTTGCACGCTGAGCAGGGCCTGGGAGATGCAATTCAGTTTTGCCGGTTTGTGCCATTGGTTGCGGCTCGAGGTGGAGAAGTGATTCTGCAGGTGCACGAGCCGGTGAAACGGCTGATGCATTCGCTCGGCGTAGTTCGGGAGGGACGGGCGAAGGTGGCGCAGCTGGGCATCGCGCCGCCGGAGTTCGATTTGGAGTGCCCTCTAATGAGCATGCCCGCGGTGTTTGGAACCGCAGTGGACACAGTTCCCTGGTTGGGTCCGTATCTTGGTGCGGAGTCTGAGCTGATTGCGGAACGAGAGGCGAAACTTCGCGCGGTGGACGGCGGATTGTTGCGCGTGGGCGTGGCATGGGCTGGGAATCCGCGGTACAAAGCGGACGGGCGACGATCGATGAAGCTGAGAACGTTATTGCCGCTGTTTCGCATGGAGGGTGCTTTCTGGGTTTCGCTGCAAAAGGGTGACGCGGCGGAGCAACTGAAAGAAGTGGCCGACGAAGTAGCTATCTTGGATGGATCGAGTGGAGACAAAAATCTCGCTGACACGGCGGCGCTTGTGTCGATGCTCGATTTAGTCATCACGACCGATACCTGTATTCCCCATCTTGCCGGAGCGGTGGGTAGGCCCGTGTGGATTCTGCTGCCTCATCTTGCCGATTGGCGATGGATGGAAAAGGTTGAGACAACGCCGTGGTATCCGACGGCGCGCTTATTTCGGCAGGAATCGCCTGGAGATTGGGAGGGGGTGCTGGGGCGAGTTAGTGCGGAGTTGGGCTTGTTCCGCTCGCAGTGGTCGAGATCGGAGAAATTTCGTCTCGGTGCGACTGCAGCTGCGCACGAACGCGCTGCATGATGCCGAGATAATGGGCAAGATTGTGGATGGAGTTGAGCGTGCCGCCGAGCGGTTCGCCTGCACGCGCCAGGTGGCGCAGGTAGGCGCGTGAGTAACGGCCGCAAACCATGCAGCCGCATGTGGGATCGGGCGGCTCCTGGTCCTCGGCATATTTCTTGTTCTTGATATTCATGCGGCCTTCGCGGGTGAAGAGCAGGCCGTGGCGCGCAGCGCGTGTAGGTATCACGCAATCCATCATGTCGACGCCCATGCGCGCGTATTGCTCGATCTCGTCCGGGTAACCGACGCCCATGACGTAGCGGGGCTTATCCGGCGGCAGTAGAGGCAAGACTTCGGAGATAACTTCGAGCGTTGCTTCGCGCGGCTCGCCAACGCTTAGGCCGCCAATGGCATAGCCATCGAAGTCCATTGCGACGAGGCGCTCGGCGCTTTCGCGACGAAGGTCTGTGTAGACGCCTCCTTGCACAATGCCGAAGAGGCTTTGCGATCCCACCCAAGCAGAGCTTGCATCCACCCCGCGGGCGTGGACCTGCCCGTGGGGACCCCGCGGATGGGGCACCCCTTGTTCCGACCAGGGGACTTCGTTTTGGTGGGCGCGGAAGTGATCGAGGCTCCGCTGTGCCCAGTGCATGGTGAGGCGCAGGCTCTCCCGTGCCCGATCGCGATCGGCTGGATACTCCGTACACTCGTCGAATGCCATGGCGATGTCTGCGCCGAGCGCGATCTGGACATCCATGGAGTGTTCGGGAGTGAAGAAATGGCTGCTGCCATCGAGGTGCGAGCGGAAGTGCACGCCCTCGTCGCTCACTTTGCGCAGTTGTGAAAGGCTGTAGACCTGAAAGCCGCCGGAGTCAGTGAGCATGGCACGCGGCCAGCTGATGAATTTGTGCAAGCCGCCCATGCGGCGAATGGCTTCGTGACCTGGGCGGAGGTAGAGATGGTACGTGTTGCCGAGGATGATTTCCGCGCCCAGGGATTCGAGAACATCCTGAGGGACAGCTTTGACGGTGCCCGCTGTGCCAACCGGCATGAAGACTGGAGTTTCGATGGTTCGGTGCGGGAGATGGAGTTGCGCGAGGCGTCCGCCGGCAGCACTTGAATTGAGGATGTCGAAGCGGAGGGCCACAGGTTGATTCTAGCGGGACAGGCGGCGTATTTCTGAAAGCAGAGAGTCGGTCGAGAAGTCGCAGCCAAAAAATGGGACGGCGGGAACCTCGCCAGGGAGCCCGATCTGAACTCCCTGGTTTCGCAAATTACCCATTGCGGCGGTTGTGTTTGGCTCGGAAGATGCGGCGCGACGCGATGTTCTGCCGGTGGGAAATCATTCGGCGATCGCGCATGGTGAGCCGACCATTGTTGTGCGCACGCATGGAGCGTACTTCGTGGCGAATGCCTCTCTGTTGCCGATCGAGGCGTGCGGTTTGGCGACGGTTGAGCTGGCCGTTGCGGAAGCCGTTGTTGATGCGTCGCTGTTGGTTGAACTCGCGCTGGCGGATGGTGTGATTCTGTGGAGCTGGCGCCGGGGCCTGTGCAAACGTGATGGCGGGCGCTGCAACGATTGCCGCCATAAGGACGAACTTCATGAGTCTCATGGTGTTTCTCCTTCTGTGGCGGTGTTGATCTGACCACGCACACAAGCTGAAACACAGGATTCTGGAATTGGTTTTCAATCGAAAGGTGGAGGCCTGACGCGTTTTCTGGTTGGGCTGGGTCGCTTTACTTCGCGTCTCGATCGAGCTTGATCTGCAATCCAGCACGTGCAACGCGCGGCATGCCGAGTGTCGTCGTCGGAGTCTTTGAAACTTCAATCGAGCGATCGAACAGATTCTCTCCTGCAGCGAAGAGCTGAAGATGATGGCCGATATCGTGCGAGGCGTAGGCATCGAGGCGGAAGTATCCGTGCAAGAGGAAGAGGTTCGCGTCGTCATCGAACTGATGACCGCTGAGCCGGCTTTGCACACTGAGAGTGCCAATTGCGGGTTTGTAGGCCCGCAGATTCAGCGATGCCATGTTGCGCGCGACCTCGGGAATCCAATTGCCCAGGTCTTGTGTGCCGCGCGAAACGGTGGCATGTGCGTATTGATAGCCTCCGTCGAGCGATAGCCAATGTTGTGGCGCGAGTTCAAAATCGAGAGCTACGCCACGGCTTTCAATTTGGCCGAGGTTCTGGCGTGCGAGCAGGATGGGCGACGAATTCGGATTGGTGGTGACCGCGACGATGGGGCGATTGACCTGGGTTAGGAAGTAGCTGGACCGAATCGTTCCCCACTGCCATTGGCTGGCAATGCCCGTTTCCCATCCGGTTGCGCGCTCGCTCAGGAGTTTTGCATTCGGCAAGGTGAGCTTGTTGCCGACCTGCGTGGAGCGATACAGCTCGCTCGGAGAAGGCGCGCGAAAGGCGCGAAAACCTGAGGCGGATGCCGCCCAGTGGTTCAGGAATTTGCGCGAGACGCCGAGGCGCGGATCAAAGAGGCGTTCGTCTCTCTGTATGGGCTGCGTTGCGCTGGGGATCCAAGTCGTTCCATTCCAGGTGAGCTGGTGGCCGTCATAGTTTTGGAACCAATCCATGCGGGCGGAGGCGGAAGCGGTCCATGCATGATGCACCCACAGGCCTTCGTCGTAGAGTCCCGAGTCGCGTTGATGATCGTGAAGATTTGTGAGCAATGTGGATGAGCCGAGGGACTGCTCGCGATCCCAATAGCGAACATCGTGGGAGTCGGCCCCCGCAAGAAGAACGAGGCCGGAACCGAGCGGGCGTGTCCAGTGCGCAGCGGCACCGAGCTCGTTGACGGGAACCAGCGCGAATTTTGACGGCGTCTCATTGCAGCGATAGACGCAGGTAGGATCGGCTGCAGTGGGCGTGTTTGTAACGCTTGAAAATGTTTGGCGGTAATGTTCCGTGGAACCGTAGAGACGCAACAGCGCGGTATCGCCACGTGGGCCGTGCCAATCGCCGCCAGTTGCATAGCGCCAGAGGCGAGTTCCGTTGGTTTGGAATGGGGTGCCGTTACCGCGCGCTTCATTCATGCCGCCGCCGCGGATGAAGAGACGGAGCGGTCCACGATCGTGGTCGGCGACGAAGAGGCCATTCTGACTGTGCATGTTCGATGCGATGTCGACAGGACCGCGCTGGTCAGGAGCTTCCTGGATGTAGCCGTCGGTGCCGATTGTGCCGCCTGCGGCGAGCAATCCCCAGGGGCCGTGGTTGGTTTCGCCCAGAGCGCTGTCGTCGTAGGTTCCTTCCCCGCCGTAGCTGGAGCGGATCTCGGCAAGGTTAGACGTGGGGCGCACTGTGATCATGTTCAGCACGCCGCCGATTGCAGCTGAACCGTAGAGGTCGCTGGCGCCGCCTCGGACAAGTTCGGCACTCTGTATGGCAAGCTCCGGCTGTTCCTCCCAATGAATCCACCCGCCGATGGGGTCGTTCAGGGGCACATCGTCTTGTGTGACAAGGGTACGGCTGGCCGAGGTGGAACCGAGGCCGCGCACGCTGATGCCCTGCGACGTTGGATTGGCGACGAGAGAACTCGATCGGCGAAATAGCTCGACGCCGGGAAGCTGGCGGACCTCGTCGTCCATCGTGATGGCTGCTGTGGTGCTGAGGGCAGTCTGCGACAGAACACGCGTGGTGACCGGGCTCTGCAATTCGCCGAGGGGCTCGCGATAGGCGGTGACGGTGATTTCTTCCGACGCTCCGGCGCGTTCGAGGTGAACGGTTGCACTGGCGCTCAGCTCAAAAAAGTTGCCGGCAAACCCATCCGCATCCACTCGAATACGGCATGGCAACTCGCATTCAAAGGTGAAACGGCCTTCTGAATCGGTGCGGCCCAGTATGTGTCCAGCGGGTTTCTGGACCGAAGCATTTGGAATGGGCGCACCGGCGCTGTCTTCAACGGTGACGGTGAGGCTCACCTGATTCTGCGCCATTAGACAGAGCGGGACCAGCAGCGCCACTGCCAGTGCTTGCGCGCCAAATATCGCTTTGGATCGGGACCACAGCATGAGCCTCACTTTCAGAGCGCGAGAGCAGCGTTTGGAGCAGTTGAGCCACAGTCTTGCGATGACGTGGATCGACGGCGTGCGCCGCAACCTCGTTGAGGGGAATCAGAACGAACGTTCGCTCTGCCAGGCGCGGATGAGGAATTTCCAGGCCCCATTCATGGATGGAAAGGTCTCCCATCAACAGGATATCTAAATCGAGCGTGCGTGGTCCGCTCAGGAGGCCAGCCGAGCGGTCGCGGCCGAATTCGAGTTCGATCGCGAGGAGGCGATCGAGCAGTGTGTGCGGGGCTAACTCGGTTTCAAGCGCAACGACGGCATTGACGAAGCGAGGCTGGGCGGCAAATCCGACGGGTTCAGTGGAGTAGAGCGAAGAACGGCCAACGACGCTGCCCAGGGACCCGAGGCGCGATGCGGCTGCGGTCAGAGTGGTCTCCGGTGGTCCAGCGGGGCTGGGGAGATTCGCGCCCATTCCGATGTAGGCAGTCTGCACAGGTTTCAGCTTATATCGATTGGTGCTTTCGGCTTGAATTTCGTGGTGACGGACCAGAGCCACAAGAGGGTGGTTGCCAATGCAGCGAGTCCTGTGACCCAGATAGCAAAGGCGGCGCGCACTGCCCATGCTGGGGCTACGCCGACACGCTTCAGAAGGAACGGCAGAAAGTTCCACGTCGTCATGTGGACGTAATCCCACGGGTCCTCGTGCAAGGAGTCGGTGGCAAGGCCCCACGCGCCCATCTTGCCCAAGGCGAAGGCTGCGATGTTTTTCATGCGCAGGGCTATGACAAAGGTTGGATGGCCGAACTCCTCCATCTGGTAGAGCTCGAGGGGGAGCCAGAAGGCAAGAGAGGCGAACTGGATGACGGTACTGATAGCGAGCAGTGCGAGTCCGAGCGCCCAGATGAGCTTGCCGAATTCGCCGCGATAGCGCAGCAACAGAGGAATCGCGAGCATCGCTGCGAACTCGACAGAGGTGGACACGTAGCGGTCGCCCCAGGCGTCGTCGCCGCTCCAAACCGTGTAGCGGGCGTAAAAGCAGATGTAAGCGAGAAGCATGAGGCTGGCGGAGATGGTGTACGCGCGGACGGCGGGATTGAATCGATTCCATCCAAGAATGGCGACGAGGATGGCAAGGATCAACAGTGGATCGAAGAGGAAGATGGATTTTTCCGGTGTGAAAAGGGCTCCGACGAAACCGATGTGGAACGGCGTTTCGAATGGATAGGCTTTGGGCCAGTCGGGATGACGCTGCAGAGTCTCGTGCGCAACGACGCTGACATAAGTGTTGGTGAAAGAGCCGAATCGATAGAACTGGTAGACGCGATCGAGCAGGCCGAAGCAGCAGAAGACCGGGATGGCCGTGGCGGCGTAGGTTCGGCAGATTTTCCAGAATTGGGCGGCGGGGGCTTTGTCGAACCACAGAACGAGCAGGAAGAAGGCGGTGCCGGCCAGCAGGTCTAACCCCGTTGTGAGGCGCGTGAGGAGGTTGAGTCCGAAGGCTCCTGTGCCGATGAAAAGCGCGCGCCGGCTGCCAGTACGGAGCCATTCGTATTCGAAACAAAATCCTATCGCGGTGAGGAGAAAGATGTAGTTGTTCTCCATCATGTTCTGCGTGTAATGCAGATGCGTCGTAGCGATAAGCAAGGCAAGAACGCCGGCGAGAGAATGGTTGATTGTGAATCCGAATTGGCGGAGCAGACGGAAGCACACCAGCGCGGTGAGAACGGTGACGAAAATGTTTGTAGAGAAGCTCACGAAGATGTTGCGGACCGTGGGGTCGGTGTTTTTGTAGTGAGAAAAGAAAGGCAGGTTCTCGAAAAAGGCGCCGATCATATCCTGAGGTAGCATGAGCAGCGATTGGCCGACGCCATACCAGCTTTGCAAACGGCCTGCGCGGCCGTGCACACCGAATTCCGGGTATTCCCAATCGTAAACAGGCGGCTCGGATGTCCAGAAGGCATGGGTGGAATTGAGGCGGTGCTGGGTGTCGGCGGTGCCAAGCTCGCCGGATTGGACAACGAAAGCGATGAG
>Ga0181520_10006888_pt1 | contig 17082 bp, 6 predicted proteins | sample PEATcosm2014_Bin_29_FD_132451 | JGI IMG/M metagenome (GOLD analysis project Ga0181520, IMG submission 132451) | Peatland microbial communities from MTU Mesocosm Facility, Houghton, MI, USA - PEATcosm2014_Bin02_30_metaG | ecosystem: Environmental > Terrestrial > Soil > Wetlands > Peat | place... | reverse complement strand
CGAGGGCGCTTCCACGGTAAAGGGCGAGCTGACACCGGTTATGGTCGCTCCCGGCGTGGAATGAACCAGCGGGGTCGGGGCGCGGTTGGCGTGGACCTGTGAGGATGTCCCCGAGCTATCCGGTACAATTGCCCCGGTGACAAGGACTTTTTTATTCTCCACTTGATTCCAGTCATAACCGGGGATCTGGGCAGGGATCTGGGCTAGGCCCTGGTTCAAGCCGATGCCGTTCTCGCTAATCGCGGCAGGTCCGCCGACCACATTGCCGTCGGGGTCGAGAATCTCAACCTGCGGATAATTGGGGCAATTGTGGACAGGCTTCCCACTTTCTTTTGCCATCAGCGCGGGGGTAGGATCGAAAAAGGGGACGCCGACAAGTTCAGTGCCGTTTGTATCGCCCACGCCGGTGGTGTCGCCGAAGATCAACTCGTGTCTGGTCTGCACGGAGCCTGAGTCCACGCAGGGATTCTCCCCGCTAAATCCGGGGTAGGTGGTGTTTTGGTTTGGATAAGCCGGCCCGCGCTGGTCGAAGGTTGTACCCGTGGGCAGAAGACTGAGGACAGCGGCGCAGATAGCCGGCGAGTCTACAGTAGGCACCACGACCTGGGTCAAGCCGCCGTAAAAATCCCGGTTGCACAGTTTTTTGTCCGCGGCCGTTGCCGTTGCCGACGGCGCGTCGTAGGTGCCAATCGTGTCGCCGCCGCCGTTGCCGGCATCGGAGGGGACGTTGCTCCAACTGCCATAGGTCGAACCCGCGCCGTCCTCGATGTCGTCCCAGGCGTTCTTGGTGGTGGAAGTGCCCAGCCAGTTGCCGGCAATCAGGCTGTTGGTGATCGTGGGGGTGCCATTGTAGTAGTTGTAGTAGAAGCCAGCGCCACTCCCTGTGGTTCCATTAATGTAATTGTGCGCGACGGTGCTGTTTTCCAGCACAACCATACCGCTCATGGGATTGGACCAGATGCCGGCGCCTTGGCCGCCGCTGGAGACCGAGTTGCCGTCCACGGTGCTGTAGATCAGGGTCGCCTCGGCGTTATCGCCGACCCAGATGCCGCCGCCCTCGGCCGCGGTGTTGTCGCTGACCGTCGAGTCGATCAGGGTCAATGTGCTGCCGGTGCCACCCACAGCGATGCCGCCGCCTGCGCCCGGATCTCCGGCGCCCGCATACGGATGGTTGTTGGCGTCAATGGCGCAACTGGTCAATGTGGCTGAGGACTCCGTGTTAATCAGTATCCCGGGACCATTGGCCCCTGTGATGGTCAGGCCGCTGAGCGTCATATTTGAAAAGCCGGAAAACTGGAAGACCTTGGATACTCCACCACCGGAGACCTTGAGCACATTCAGGCCGGGCCCCACGATCTGCGCATAGGGCATTTGCTTTTCAAACGAACCAAACGCGATGACCCCGTTGGTGAGCGTGATGATCGCCGGATTGGTGGGGCTCATCGGCTGGCCATTGGCGCCCGGCAGCCCGCTCCAGAAATTGACAATCGGGACGGAGTTGCCGCATTGGACGTAGTTGCTTACGCACTCGTCCTCCGCGGCCAGAATCGCATCGCGCAGGCTGCATGTCGTATTCAGATTGATGCCCGCGGTCTGGTTGGGGCAGTTTGAAGCGTTGCCCGCATCGTCGGCCGTTGTTGTGACGGTGTAGACCGGCACGCCGGTGGCCGTGATGGTGTAATTGACGGTCGCATTGGCGTCCACGAGGCACACGGTCTCGGGCACGTCGCCGGTGATTGAGCAGGACCCGGTCCCAACAAGGTTCACCGTCGATCCATTCACCGTGCAGACCTTCGGGGTGCTGCTGGTGTACACCGGTAAATTGCCATGCGAATCGACAAAATTAACTACAAAGCTCTCCGTCTCTGGGTAGGTGAGCACGGCGCTTGCCGGCGGATTCGTGCTAACGATGGTGTTGGCGTGTTGTTTTCTGCAAGCCTCCCTTTCGGTGACTTTCGGATTCTGCGCAGCGGACTGCGAGGGCGTAAGCCCGCCTGCCAGCAGCGCGGCCAGGGCAAGTGCCAGGGAGAAGCGGCGGGGCGAGGACCAGCAAGACATTGCGGAAAAAAGCGCGGCACGGGCGGCGCCCCGGAAAGATAGAACCTGAAATGACGGCATGGTAATTCCCCCAAAACAACCGCGGCGCGCTCTGGCGCCGGCCTGGTGAACAGCGGGAGCGGGCGCCGACTCCAGCCAGGTTGCGGCCACGCGCGCTCACCGCCCAAGCGGAGCGGTTGTGCTTCCGGAGGAAATCACAGACCGGCCGGTGGGTTATTAGCTCCAGTTGCCAGGGGGAAACTGTTTTGGGAAATCGAACCGTGCGCAACCAGGAGCGGGGCCCAGACTGCGCCAGGAATTCAGGAGAAAGAAAAAGATGGCAGAGCGGCGTTTCAGCAAGTGAATGCCACTTGGTCTATCGACTTACCTTCCAAAGATTCCCGGTGCAGTTATACCGCAACAAACATCAACCAGCTAATGTACGGACGGTCATTGTCTGTGTCAAGGACGTTTCTTGCTTGAACGCGGACCCGCCGCGGCAGTGGTGGAGTATTCTGGAGCGAAACCAGAGTAACTGAGTCTTGCTCGGTTTTGATCAGGGTCGCCGCTCCTGAGGGTCGCGTCGGCTCGAATGCTTTCGAGAAACATCGACTCTGGTTCCGTTCTAGTGGCGCCGGTGGAGTGTGACGATGCTCGTATTTCGATTCCGCCTGTTTGCGATGATTGTGGCATTGTTGCCCTGCCTCGGCGCGCATGGTGCTGCCCCTGCCCCAAAGCCCGAACTGCAGCAGGTTTCAATCGGGGATGCTGTGGGTCCGCTCACCGGTCCATGGCGCTTTCATCCCGGCGACGATCCAGCCTGGGCGGGCACTGACTTTGACGATTCGACCTGGCCCACCCTGGACCTGACACCGCCCGAAGGCTCCTTTGACCCCACCATCGGCTCCAGCGGTTATGTTCCCGGCTGGACGGCAACCGGCTATCCCAGGCTGACCGGCTATAGCTGGTACCGATTGCGTGTCAAGGTGCGCGAGGCGGAAGACGGCCGGGGTCGCAAGCTGGCACTGAAGATGCCGGACAACTTCGACGATGCCTACCAGGTGTACGTCAATGGCCGGCTGATCGGTCAGTTTGGAAAGTTTACTCCCCGAGCGGTCACCTACTATCTAGCTCTGCCGCGCGCGTTTGATCTCCCTGAGCCTTCATCGAGCGGCGTGCTCACCATTGCCATCCGTTTCTGGATGGACGCGGCCTCGCCGTACCAATCCCAGGACGCCGGCGGCATGCACTCGCCGCCAGTGATCGGCGACGCCCGCGTCGTAGACACCATGCTGCGCCTGGAGTGGGACGACAACAACCGCACGGTTCCCATGAGCCTGCTGGTTCTGGCATCTACTTTGCTGGCCCTGATTCTTGGCTTTGCACTTTACCTGGTTGATCGAAGCGACCCGGCGTATCTCTGGCTCGGCATTGCCCACACAGTGCGGTTCGCTTCCGGGCTGGTTGCTCTTGTCGGCCCCGCGTGTCTTCCCGGAATCCTGTACGTCCTGCTTGCCGATGTTCTGCTTCCGCCGGCCGCGCTGGCCACATGGATTTTGTTCTGGGCCTACTGGCTCCGCGTTGGGCGCCCCCACCGGATGCAGGTGATCGCCTGGAGCCTGTGCGGCTTGTGGTGCATGAGCATCGCTCTGCTTCGCCCGCCACTGTTTGGCGTCTTTGTGCCGGTGGAGGCCTCGGTCTACCTGCCCACACTGGTTGTCGTACTCAAGTTCGCAGCCTACGCCGTCGTTCTATGGGTATCGCTGGCTGGCATTCGACGCGATCGTACCGACGGCTGGCTGGTGCTGATCGCGGTTCTGTCCATGACCCTGACCAGCTACGAGACTGAGGCCATCGTCTACCTCCACCTGCGCACGTCGATTTCGATTGCGGGAGTTCTGGTCGATATCGGTCCCTCAGCTTCGCTGCTGACCCGCATCGTGGTAGCGGTCCTGCTGCTGCGGCGCTTCCTGCGCGGCCTGAACCAGAGCCAGCGCATGGAAACCGAGATGGAACAGGCCCGCCATGTACAGCAACTGCTAGTCCCGGAGGTTTTGCCCGGCATTGCTGGATTCGAGGTTCGCTCCGAGTACCTTCCGGCGAAGCAAGTCGGCGGCGACTTCTTCCAGGTCCTCGCCCTTGAGGAAGGTGGGATGTTGGTCGCTATCGGTGATGTCAGCGGCAAGGGCATGCCCGCCGCCATGACTGTTTCAATGCTGATAGGGGTGCTTAGCACTGAGGCCCGGTATACCGACAGTCCGGCGGTCCTGCTGACAAGAATGAACGCACGGATGATTGGCAGACACCGAGGCGGATTCACCACCTGTCTCATTGTTCGGATGGATTCCGATGGCGTGGCCACAACGGCGAGCGCCGGGCACCTGTTGCCGTACCTTGCCGGACGCGAAATTCCCCTAGAGGGAAACCTTCCACTTGGTTTGAGCGCCATTGCCGCCTACGCTGAAACCAGGTTCCAGATGGAGCCCGGCCAACAGTTGACGATGCTGACTGATGGCGTGGTCGAGGCCCGATCGAGGACAGGAGAACTCTTCGGATTTGATCGAACCGCCGCGCTCGCCTCGCTGCCTGCGAAGGTAATCGCCCAATCCGCCCTCGACTTCGGCCAAGAGGACGACATTACCGTGCTGAGCGTGGTGCGCCTGGCGCCGCAACTTCAGTAACAGGGACGCACAACGTTACCTCTTGCCGCAAGCGCCGGAATTCGGAGAGGGTCGCGATTTCAATTAGCGCTTTTGCGAGCACGCCGACCGCAGCGGCAAAAGCGGCGAGAAGCTGGGCGTGTCGTCCAGCCTAACCCTCTGACCGCCTGAATTACTGTTCATTCTGCAGATTCTTCTGCGAAGAGCCCTCCAATGGCACGCCGATTTTTCAAGGTGGCAACAATGCCTGTTTGGGCTCCGATGGACAACAGGCGCTTGCCTTCCTGCAGCATTGAATCCGGCCGCAACCCGGCTGCAAAGGTATCGCCTGGCCTAGCTTCTGTAACTCACCTTGGATCGTGTCTACCATCTCTGCCGCCCCGGTCGAGGTTAAGTTGAGTTTCTGCGCGGTTCAATCGGATACAGCGGAGGCCAGGCTGCCTGGCTGGTCCTCGTAGTATCCTTGGCGTTCGATTTCATCCCACATGGCGAGTGCGTTTTGCGACGGGATAGCAGGATGTATCTCGCTGCTTGAGCCGAGCCAGAGCCCGACGCGCGAACCGGCATCGTCGATGGTTTGCCTCACAGCTTGGCGCACCTCTTCTTCCGAAGCGAAGGCCAGCAGCGAGCTGGAATCGATGCCGCCCATGAGGATCCAATCAGGATACGACTTTCGGACGTTGCCTGCATACATGTGGGAGAGCGGCTCGAGGGGGTTTAAACCGTCGATTCCCGCGGCTTTGAAATCATCGAGCACTCGCCAGAGATTCCCGTCGGAATGGAAGATAACTTTGATTCCGTGGGAATGCCATGCTTCCACGAGCTTGCGCAGACGGGGGAAAAACTCGCGGCGCAAGAAGGCAGGCGAAAACATAGTCTGGTTCTTGTCCGCCTGATCGGCGTAAACCAGGGCGACAGGAGAGAGTTCGGCATCGGCGGTCTCATGCACACGCTGAATCTCGTTCCAGTTCAATGCTTCCAGCCATTCGGAGACAAGCTCGGGATTCTCCGCGTAACCAAAAGAGAACAACTCAATCCCGGCTCGTATGTGCGCCGTATCCAGTCCGACGGGGCTTTCGTTGGGGAATAGCACGGTATTCCCGCCGACCTTTTCCTGCAGCTTGAGGAACTGCTCTCGCGGAGATTCGCTGGCTTCTCCCCAGACGTTTCCTTTCCCCGCGAAGGTCCACATCTCGCCCCATTTTCGGGCGTGGATTTCGTCGATGTTGCGGCGTATGTATTCGAGAAACTGCGGTACATCGTTAAAAGGCCTCTCGACCAGCCAGGTTGTCCACCACTGCTGCTGGTAGACGAACCCATCCGGGTGATGGATGACCTTGTCCTCGGCCGGTGCGGAGATGCCGCGAGCGATATCGAGCCTCTCTCCAATGGTCCGGCAAAGCAGATCCAGACCATTCTCGGCGGTAAGCTTCTCTCCGGTCACATGCTCGACGAGAGGAATGTTGTGGATGAGGTCGAAGATGGGCACGCGGTCTGGGGTCTCACCACGAAGTGTGGCCTCTATGCGCTCTCGTGCGGTCATGGTGTCGCGTGGCAATTTTCGCATGGAACTTCTCCTTAAGTCATTGTTCGAAACGGTAAAGATTCGGTTTGGTCTCTAAAGCGGATCCAGAGTCGATATATCCCGAAACCACATCACTCAGGTTGACGCGACCACCAGGGAGCGGCGATCTTGCACCAATCTCAACAGGACACCGTGACTCCGGTTTCGCTCTAGCGTCGCACTCATTTCAAAATCAGAATCATCAGCAAAAATCATAGCGTCTCAATTCTCTCGCAGGCCGGACTTGGAGAATGTCGACCTTATCGCTCCGGCCTGTGTTTAAGACAGCGCTAAACTTACGCAGCGGTACCCTTCGCACCACCCACAAAGCCACACGTGCCAATCTCAACGAATCACTACGATAGCTTGACTCCAAGATCAGCGCTTGTGACAATGCGAACTGGGCCGAGCAGTCCTGAAGGCAATAGAGGATCGTCTTTGGTCCACAGTCTCCACGCTGCAAACGACGCTCTGCCTGTAGGGCTTGGTTGTTTTGTCGACAGCCACGCCGGCCACTCCTTAATCACTTCACTGGCCATGAAGCCCTTCTTCCACTCGCAATCCGGCGGAAGAAGGTCATCGCCAATGAGCCGGTTGGGCCATAGGTTGACGACTCGTACCTCCAGCATATTTGGGCCGGGATGAACAACGTTCGTGATATCCACGCGGAATGGCGGCTTCCATAGTATGCCAAGATCCTTCCCGTTGATCATGACCTCAGCGATCACCTGAACATTCCCAAGATCCAGACAGAGCTTTCGCTCGGTTTCAACCGCTGGCCCGTTGAATCGGCAACGATACGTAGCCGTGCCGGAGAAGTACTTCACGCCGGGATCCGAATGCTCAGTCCACGAGATCAAGCGATCCAGAGTGACCTGTTCAGGGGCCTTCCATCCCTTCGGGAAATGCAATTCCCAGGGGCCTTCGATCGCCAATGGCTTTGCCAGCGGCGGAACGTTAACCTGCAGTGTGTGGCCGAGCGCGCTTTTCAGTTCGTAGTTTCCCGGCTCGTAGGATTTGAAAGAGTAGCTTTCGTCGCTATTCTCTTCAACGCGCACCATTTCCATGGAGTCGCCTAGTTGGACTTCAAAGACCCGTGTAGGCGAAATTCCGGAGATCTCCGTGCCGTTTCTCCGAACCGAAACAATCCGATTGGTCGAAGGCTTCGCGCTCCCTCGAAAGACCACAAAGACTGAACCATATGGATCAAGTTGGATCGGGATTCGGATCGAGCCCTTATTGGGAGACGAGAACCCGAATGCCAGCCCACCTTCCTCGTACACTGCGATCTTTTCCGTCTTGCCGGAATCGGGCCACCACAGTTCCGGCCGCTTGCCGGTGACGCGGAAGGTACACACGAACTCTCTGGCTTCAGGGCAGCCGCTCGCGACGAAATAGACGTCGTCCTCTTCGACTTGGCGATGAATGTAGCGTATCTGCTCGCCCACCTTGATGTTGCTTCGATCAGGCCACCCGCTGCATCCAAAGTCAGGAATCATCTTCATTTCGTCGAGCACGTCTGCAACAGATCTTCCCCAAATCACCCGGCCGCTGCCGACCTGGTTCTCGGTGATGCTGCTGCCGTTGCACTCGCCCCAAAGCTCGGCGGTCAACTCCCTTATCTGATCGTCGCACTTCGGAAATCCGACGAGGCTCGGCGACTCGGAAGGCGGCGCACCAATGATCGTCGCCCCGTTTAGAGCCAGGTCGCGAATCTTTGTCATCAGTGCCGGGGTCATCGTCCTGCTTTGAGGAAGCACGAGGACGCGGTAGCTCATTCCGCTGGGGAGCACAAGACGGCCGTCCTTGACAGTCATCATTTCCCGCACGGCCTGCTGCGAAACCGCGTCATAGTCGTAGCCAACGGGCACTGCGGGATTGAGGCTATCGCGATCTGGGAATGAGCTCGGCGCGTTCTCGCTGCCAAGGTACGCGATGTCGGCGATGAATCGACCCGCCTGAAGGAGGTACTGGCAGCGGCTCAGATACATCAGCCATCCACGCGACTGCTCCCACCATGTATTTGTCCGCTCCATGTTGATGCCCCACGGACCCATCGTCATCCCAGGAGCTCGATTCAACCAGGGCTGCATGGAGTAGCGGTGGAAAACAAAGTGGTTGATGCCAATGGTGAAGGCATGGTCGCCCAGTTCCTTCAGTTGGAATGGATGGTTCTGCCACTTGGCTTCGGAAGTAACCGCGGTAAATGACTCCGCCCCGATAATCGGCTTGCCGTAGACATGTGCCGAAGAGGCCATCTCCTTGTTAATTGAAAGGGGATACTCCCCTGTCCAAAACTCGCTCATGGGACGATCGGCTTCGCCGGCATACGCGAGCTCGTCCAGCGGTCCCCCGCCATACGCTTCAATGGAAAGAGCAAGCCCATGCTGATTACTAATTTTCCGCATATGCCCGGCATAGTTCTCAAGGAGGAGATCGGCAATGACCCTTCTCAGATCCCAGAGGAACCGCTCTGAAACCCTCAGGCTCTCAACCGCTCGACCGGTTAATACAGGCAGATACGGTACAACGTCATAACCCGTCCTTTCCCGGAACATCTGTTCAAAACCGGGCGTCCAGTTCTGCGAGCCTGTTTCCCAGCTGTCAATGTGGGTGAGGGTCATAGCTTTTCCGCCGATGCTAGCCTGATCTGCCACCAGCTTGCCCATCATCCCTTCGAAGTTGGCCTCGACCGCCTTCTTGCTCAACTTGTCGCAATCCAGGCCCAAGCCTTCTTTGGGCGCGGGATGATTTACGACCCCGGTCGTGGTGTACCCGAAGCGAAGCACCGTCCAATCGCCCGCAGGAGCCTCCCAATCCAGATGCCCGTGGGCATCCATTCTGGAACTGATGTCAACAATCCTTTCGCGGGGAACAACCATCTCCGGCGTCATCGCCCCTTCGCCCGCTATCGTGTCCTGCCTGATATAAAGCGCCTTTCCGGGAATGTCTTCTATCCGCATCTCGGGACTCAGCAAAGCCTCAGCGATAAAAGCTCCCTTTTCTGAATCGGGATCGGGCATAAAATCATCGGGCATGGGGACGTTGACGCTGACGCGGAAGTGCTGGGACGTAGTCTTTGGGAAGTTGGCCGAACTAACTGGCCAGTGAAAACTCAGGTCCTTCACCGCGCGGTACTCATGTCCGTCGTCGGAAACCTCGAGTGTCACATCAAGGCTATCGGCAAAGAATCCTCCCGTTGGCGGAGAGAGCGTGAGTGATTGCGCCGTGAATTGTGCGGGAAAATCGAAATTGAGGCACTGCTTTTGGCCCTTCGCAGGAAACGGAATCAGGACCGAGGCGGCAATTGAGCCATCCATCAGCCTGCCGGCGTCATTAAGTGTGACGCGTTCCAGGCCGTACGTTATCTCCGGCGAGGCATCCGCCATCCGGCCCATGGCTGCAGCGGGCGTCGGAAAGGCCAGCACGGCGATGTCGCGATAGTAGTCCTGCTTGGTCAGCGGCTGAGGCAGAACTCCCGTGAAACGCACCCCACCTCTCACTTGTGTTTCCGTCGAAACGACCATTTGCATTGAGAGTTCTGGCGTAATCCATGGACCTGCACTTGCGCACCATCCGGCGCAGTCGTTCATGTCGATCGTCATGTCCAGGCGGGTGGCCTCACTGACGGCAAACTTGATCAACTCCCGCCACTCGGGACTCATGAACCGCGCCGGGCCCGGGGGACAATTCTGGTCCACCTCCATATAGAGCACTCCACGAATGCCTACACGATGCATCGCCTCCAGGTCGGCCGTAATGCCTTCCTTCGTAATATTGCCATCCGACACAAACCAGTAGACCCATGGCTGAGCTTTGGGCGGAGGAGAGAGAAAATGGTCTTGCAGTTCCGCAAGAGTTGGAGATACAGGCAGATGGAACAGGTTCGCGGCGGCCTTCGCCAGCGGTGTTCCGTCGACCAACAAGGTTGCGGCGGTGCCGGTAGCCAACGTCTTAATAAACGTTCTTCGTCTCATCTCAGCTCCTCTTCCTTTGTCTCATCTAAGCTCTTTTTCGATCCGATGTCAGCAAACAATATCTGCCAATTGGAGGATCAGAGGTCATCTTGCACCTGGCAGTCCCGCAGTGATAGCGAACGCCTTCGTTAAATCGCCTAGTCCAATCCTGCAACTGCTCAAACATCACACGATCCGGTCTGCCCTAAGCAGGATCAAGGGGCGCTTGCCGGAGTCCCCGCAAATTTGCAACCTGTATGCGCTGCGGAAAGGCCGACTTGCGCGATAGAGAATGTTGATCGGATTGTCCTCCGCGGCCCGGTGCCCAGGACCAGCACGGTATCGGTGGCGAAGGTGAAGCCGGCGCTTCTCGCGAACATCTGAAGTGAATGTTTGATGTCAGGCCTGAGATCTCCCATCGACCGGCTCCTTTCCCAATCGCAACGCGCAGCAATTTCTCCATCCCGCCGAGTGCCGGTTACTCGGTGATCACTGCAACTTCGTTCGGCTCTAACTCGAGTGAGTTATTAGCCACAGTCCCCGTGAGCGGCGGACGATCACCCGTTGACGGTGCGACATATTCGATGTGAGCGGCTTTGAAATCGGCCGGGAGTTTGAGAGCCGCAGGCTTCAGGCGCTTATTGACGACGAGGATGCAGCGGCCTCGGGCCGTCTCAAAGGCCTGCACCGACAGATCGCCGTTTGCCACTCCCGTCTCCACAAGCCTATCTCCGGGGCCAAAGTGATTTTTCAAAAGTTTCAGCACCCAGAAGCGGGCATTTGGATCACCCGTAACAAAGTTCATCATGCTGACACTGGGGTACTGCGTGGGGTAGCCGACAAGCTGCGATTCTCCCACAACTTCGATTCCCATTCTCGCAAGTTGAATATAGAGATCAGCATAGAGGGCTCCAGCTAGATTCCAATAGGCGGCTGGGGGCGCAACGTCATCTCCGGGCTTGTTATCGGTAGGGAGAATGACCCCAAGTTCGTCAAGATCGGTCTTTGTCGAAGGCGAAAGCCGCATGCGGATCGCCTCCACATACCGCACGGTGTTGAGAAACCCCTCTTCTTGATTGAAGAAGGTGTACTGCCAATTCTCGAGTGTCTCGTCTTTCCGCGGACTGGCATAGAAGTGATAACTGATGAAATCCAGCGATGCTCCTGCGGAATGATGCGCTGGGTTCAGGAAATACTCAAACATATCTGGGCGATGGTTTGGATCGGCAAGTGCAAGCGCCACAAACTTTAGATTTGGATCGACCTTGAGCATGGCCGCCGAGACAACATCGTAGAACTTTGTATATTGTTCGGGAGTCCAATGATGTTCGCCCTCGATCTCATTCAGCAGTTCCCAATATGCAATCTTGTAGTGGTGTCCTGATTCGTGCCACTTTCCGAACTCGTCGTTGAAGCCGCCCTTCGTATACCAACTCAGCAGACGCGCGAAGTAGTCGCCAAACTCCTTCATCGATGGGTCTCGCGGCTCAGTCCCTTGCGTATAGTCCCAATTGACCTGGTGCGGATCCGCAGGATAGGTGACGGGTTTGTCGGTCTTAAACATCCACGCTGGAAGAGTGCTGAAGTTAAGAATGACCGAATGCCCTTCGGTTGCCTTCATGAAGTCGTCGAGCATGGGATCAATATTAGAGAAGTCCCACGAAGTCTTGTTGTCTTTGGGCGCCTCTAACTCCGGAACTACCATTCGCGGATATGGAAACCAGGGCACATACCGGACGTAGTCTGCCCCTAGTTCGTGTATCGCGTTGAAAGAAGAATCGTGAAGATTCGTCCCCGTGAGCAGCTTCGGGTTAACAACGACCTGAAAGGTTGGGGTAGATCTGGAAGTCGCGATCACCTTGTTCCAGTCAGTCCGCAACTCCTTCGAATTGCCCTGTGCTCCGGCAGAAATGCACAGACACACAGAAGTGAACAGTGATAGAAAAGCAATTCTGTATCCGTTCGACATGCAAGCTCTCCACATAACACTTGTTGCTTGATGATTGCGAGCTGTCCCCCGTTTCAAATTTGGGGACGGCCGGTTGATCGGAGTCCTTCGGCCCATGGTGAAGGTAGTGGATACCGCGCTGAACTGCTGGTGATTGAATGCATTCAAGGCGTCAAACCGCGGTTGGAATTGGGTCTTCGCAAGGAGCTGAACGGCCTTGAACAGGCATGAAGCCGGGTCGAAGAACTCCCGTGCGAGCCGAGCGGCTCGCACGGGATAGGTAGGTGAAACGCCGATGAGCTTCCATCGGAACATTTCAAGCTGCTAGAACATCAATTTGAAGGACAATTGAAGCACTCTTGCGCCGTGCACCACGTTCGTGCTTGTGATTACCCCAAAGCTCCCCGGGCTGATACTGCTACCAGGACCGCCGAATTGGGTGTGATTAAAGGCGTTCTGTGCTTGCGCTGTGAATTGCGTGTTTAACCGTTCCGTGATATGGGTCCGCTTGATCAAACCCATATCCCAGTTGTTGACCCCGGGGGCCTCCAGGCTGTTGCGCCGAGCGGTCCCTTCAATATGGTCTCCCTGGATTACGGTCGCAGTGTCACAATCCAAACTGGTGCCAGTCGTCTTACCTTCGCATCCCGGGTAGGCAAATGCGTTGATATTCCAGTAGTTCGTGTAGCTCCTGCCATGTGCAGGAACAGGATTCCCCACTAAATCCGGATGTGAGGTGGAAAATGCTCCGGCATTGATCCAGTCCACAGGCAAACTGGGCGTCTCATATTGCCCTGTCGAGAACGCGGTGATGCCATTCCACTCCCAGCCGCCAACGATTTTATCGACTACTCCAGGAGCGCCGCCCATGAATTGCTTTCCGTGACCGAAAGGCAGTTCATAAACATAACTGAAAACGGCGCGCTGGCGCACGTCGTAATCGCCATTGCCCCTGTCGTATTTTTTCTGGTCAAACCCGGCCGCGGAGAAATCGTCCGTGGTGCCCAAGTCGAGCGCATGGCTCCAGGTGTAGGATGCGAGGAAATACACGCCGCTGGAAAGCCGTTTCTCGCCACGTACCGCCATGCCGTTATAGCTGGACCAGCCCTCGTTGTAAGCATCGAGAATCCAGCTGAACTGCGGGTACGGGTCGCGTTGCGAAATGGGAATCAAGCCTGTCGGATCGAAACTAGGCGCGTCCTCGTTCTTGCGTTGTGGAAGCTTTTGTCCGACATTGCCGATGTACCCCACATCGAGCAGCCAATTGGAGGCAAAGGTGTGCTGAATGTCCAGATTCCAAGCATTGACGTATGGCGTACGATTGTGTTCGTCGATGCTGAATGGGTCAGAGGCCCCTCCGTTGGGCGAAGCGGCCGGGAATAGCGCTGAGTAGGCCAATGCCGGTTTTTTTGGATCAGGATCGGAATTCAAGGTCTGGGTGCTGGAGAACAAGGGCGCGTTATCCAGGAATTGCAGTTCGTTCCAGTTGTCTGTGGAGTAGAAGGACCCGCCGCCGCCTCTGATCACCGTGTCCTTCATGAAGGAGGGACTCCAGGCAAAGCCGATTCTGGGAGCGAAGTTGTTGTAATCGGGTTCAACGATGCCGTTTCTAACTTTTCCGTCCCGCGAATAAACCACAGTCTGAACTGTTGGATCGAACCATGCAGTTTTTGAACTGGTGTCATAGGGAGTTTGTTGATACTCGTAGCGAATTCCGAGATTCAAGGTGAGGGTGCGGGTGATATGGAAGTCATCCTGGAAGAATGTTCCGTAGTAATTGCTTCGCAAATCCTGGGAAGAGTCTCCCACTTCCGCGCTGGCGGTGTGAATATCACCCAGTAAATAGTCAGCAAAACTTACACCGGTGTACTCGCCGCTGAAAGTTACGCTAGGTACGCCGCCAAAATCCGTTACTTGATAAAACTTCTCGTGCATGAAGTCAATGCCAAGCTTGAAGTTGTTCCTCCCCTTGGCAATACTGAGGTGATTTACCCATTGGAAGTTTTGATCGAGTGCCCCAATCGATTCCGATGGCGAGCCCGGCGTAGTGAAAACAGAACTGCTCAGGCCGAGACCTGGTACGCCGTAATCAAAGGAATTCGTCGAGGTGTTGGTGAATCCAAAGACGCTCGCGGCATAGTTCGTGGTCAGCGCGCCTTCGCCGACCTTGTAGGTGTAGCCGCGGTTGTATCCGAAGCGAGCTTCGTTAATGACGGTGGGCGAGAAGATATGGCTCTCGGTAACCGTCACAAGTTGGTCCCTGATGGGAAACGAACTACCCTGTAATGGAAGTGTGCCGGGATTGACCTGAGGGCGATTCTCGTAGGTGTAGCTGCCCCAGATCTGATCTTTCTTGGTCAACGCATGATCCATCCGGGTGTTGTATTGATCCCAGCTCAAGGTACCGCTTTTCGTGACCGCATAGTTGAACAGAGGCAATCCAGGCGTGGCCGACGCAGGCCCTGAAGTATTAGGCGCCGCCCAGAATTGGATAAACTTCAGCGATGTTTGGTTAATCATCCCCTGGGGAATTTGGTTGTCAGGAAAGGGCAGACCGGTCGCCGGGTTCACGGCCGTCCCGCATTTCGCCGACCCCGTTCCTAGAGAGTTGGTCTTGCAGTAGACAGAATCGAGCGGGAAAATGCCTGTGCCGGCGGAATCGTCTTCGAGGTTTCCCGCAAGTTGGGCTGCGCTGGGCAAACGCGCGGTGAAATTTGAGTTTGTGGGATTGCGGAAACCTTCGTAATTGAAGAAGAAGAAGGTCTTGTCGGTTCCGTTATAAAGGTGCGGGATTCTCACCGGACCGCCGAATGCCCCACCAAAATTGTTGTAGCGAAGCTTGGCAATCGGCTGCTTAGCCAGATTCGCGAAGAAGTCATTGGCATTGAGGTCGTCGTTGCGGAAGTAGTCGAATGCGTCTCCGTGATATAAATTCGCGCCGGATTTGAGTGTAACCAGGGTCACACCACCTGATCGCCCATACTCAGACGAGAAATTGTTGGTCTTGACTTCTACTTCCTGGATTGCGTCAAAGGATGGGCGCAAGTTGGCGCTTCCGAAGCGCGCATTGCGCGATTCGATACCATTTACGAGAAAGCTCTCATTGGATTCTCGTCCTCCGGCCACGCTGGCCGTGGTGTCTCCGCTCTTGCTTCCAGTCCAAGATGCCGCGGGGGAGTTGCCTGCGCCGATCGGCGCAACTCCGGCGGAAATCGTCATGAGCTGCACAAAGTTTCGATCGAGAATCGGCAGATCCTGCACAACCTTGTCTTCGATCACTTGCCCCATAGCCGAGGTCTCTGTTTCGAGTTGCGGCGCTCCTCCGGCGCTTACTTCAATTTTCTCGGTGATCTCGCCGACCTTCAACACGAAGTCCAGGCGCGGGCGTTGCCCAATCTGAAGGTCAATGCTGCTGATGGTAGATGTTGCAAATCCCTCTTTCGTCACGGTGATGCTGTAGTTGCCCGGCTTCAATTGTGCGAAAAGGTAATTACCTTCGGCGTCGGTAGTGGCTACAGCGGTGATTGATGTGTCGGTCGCCGTAAGGGTAACCGTGGCACCCGGAACTACGGCGCCAGCAGGACTCGAATCGCGTACGATTCCCAGGATGTCACCCGTGATCGATTGACCGAACAGAGGGGGATTGACAGCCAGGAACAGCATGGCGATCAAGAATAGATGGATCTTGACAAGCACCCCTAATGGCGAAGATCTGCGCAAAAAATACAGCCTTGTCATTGAATAGCCTCACTTTTGAATTGGCTTAAAGACCCTTCCCGAGAGAGTGAGGGAGAGACTCATTCCTCAGCGAAATTCCAACGATTCACATCTCCCGAAATGAGAGTCTTGAAGTCGGCTGGGATGCTAGGATGCTGGATGTATTGTTGTCAAGGAAATTATTATTTCATTGAGTGAAAGACGCTGGTGTCCAACAATGTCATACATAGAAATATTTGTTCCGGTGATTATAATTGACAGGAGATTAGGACGAACCCTATGCTCCTAATATTCTATGAAAATTGACGCTACTTCTTGGGGAATCGGCAGGTATAGGGCTCATGGGCATCAACAGGTCGGCCAAAACTGCAAAGACGGGTTCGCAAACTAAAGGCAAGGCGGTACGGCCCACAGAAAAGTGTCCTCCTGCCGAGAAGCTTCCGCAAACCAAGCAACCTGCTGCTCAGTACCACGTTGATGTCCTGGGGAAGGGACTCGATGTCCTCGATACACTGCGTGGTGCCTCCGCCGAGTTGCGGTTGACGGATATTGCGGAGACAACCGGACTTGACATGAGCACGACTTTCCGCCTGCTTCGTACCTTGGAAGCACACGGCTACGTTATGCGAGACAAGGCGACGAAGAAGTTCAGACATACTCTGGGTTACAGAAACTATCGTATTGGCTATGCTCAACTTTCCAATGATCAGCCCTTTGTTCGGAAAGTGACTCAAGGCCTGGTAGATGCCGCGGCCCGCGCCCAGGTGGAATTGTTGGTGGTTGACAACAAGGACAGTCCCGAACAAGCCCTGAAGAATGCGAAATGGTTAATTGCGCAAAAGGTGGACTTTGTCATTGAGTATGAATTCCATTCTGGCTTGGGGCCTGCGCTTGCAAGCATGTTCCGCAGAGCGGGCATACCGTTGCTGGCGATCGATATTCCCGTGCCCAGTGCAATTTTCTTTGGCGTAGATAACTATGAGGTAGGGAGGCTGGGGGGACAGACGCTGGCGCAGTTTGCCACTGACCGGTGGAACGGGCGCTTAGGCCGCGTCCTGCTGCTCGAACTGCCTGAAGCAGGTCCTGTTCCTCAATCACGAGTCCTCGGGACAGTCGACGGAATACGGAGCGTGCTGCCCAATTTTGATGAGAACAAGGTGATTCACAAGGATGGCAAGGGAACCGAAAAGGGAGGATATG
>Ga0181520_10006887_pt1 | contig 17088 bp, 18 predicted proteins | sample PEATcosm2014_Bin_29_FD_132451 | JGI IMG/M metagenome (GOLD analysis project Ga0181520, IMG submission 132451) | Peatland microbial communities from MTU Mesocosm Facility, Houghton, MI, USA - PEATcosm2014_Bin02_30_metaG | ecosystem: Environmental > Terrestrial > Soil > Wetlands > Peat | place... | reverse complement strand
TTCATGAAGATAGCCTACGATGAGGAAAATCTAATCAGGGGCGTTGAGATTGTTTCGGATGACGCAAACTCGATGATAGCGGAGGCCGCGCTCGCAATAGAAATGGGCGCTTCGCTGGAGGACATCGCAGACACCATACATCCGCATCCTACATTCAGCGAGGGCATACAGGAGGCGGCCGAAGCAGCACTCGGAAGGCCGATACATTTCTTCTACGGCAAGCAGGCTAAGCAGGTGCAAGAATGAAGATAACGCTGGTAAAAAAGGCCGACTATCCGGAACTGGAAAAACTCAGGAAGATTTTTGAGATCTCCCCGAACGGCGACATCTGCGTTGCCGTAGGAGGAGACGGCACTTTCATACGTGCCGCAAGGGATTTTGAAGGGCCTATCCTTCCCATCAGGAGTATCGAGAAGGACACCATCGGCTATTATTCCGACATAAGCATAGAGCAGATGGATTATGCAGTCGAAAAACTAAAGAGCGGGGACTACAGCATAGAGAGGCTGGGAAACAAGATGGAGCTCTCCTACAAGGGAAAGAAGTACTATGCGGTGAACGAGGCGGTCATGAACAATGAATTGGAAGAGGTAAGATTCAGGGTGTATGAGATAGTGAATGGCAAAAGGGAGGAGATCTATCCTTACATAATGAGCGGCGACGGTGTCCTTGCGACGAGCGTTGTTGGATCTACAGCTTACAACAAGTCGGCCGGAGGACCGATAATACTCAGTCCGGAGGTATTCTGCATAACCTTCATAAATGTGGACGGACCGTATAAGAACCCTATAGTGGTCGATTCGACAAGGCAGATAGAGATAGAGGTAATCAAGTACAAGGGCAAGCTGAGATACGACGGCATTGAGATAGGCACATTAAAGCCCGGAGACAGCTTCAGAGTCGGATTATCCAAGAAGGAATTGAATGTCATAAGGTTCAAGAAATACAGGGAGGAATTCGGAGCAAAACTCGACAGGATAATAAAAAGCAGGATGGAAAAGTAATTCGGTAGATTCAGAGATAGTTAGCCCGTGAAAAAAGGCTGTTAATCACGCGAAGCCAAACGGAGCACGCGTGAACGTTTATAGCTAGCTATGTATTCGCTTATGTTTTGTTTATTGTCAGCGGCATTGATCAAACGTTCAAAAAACTCAAGTCTACTGGTTTCATCCGGGAGTTTTTGTACTAGAGTAATAAATTTAGCGAGAAGTTCCTTTCTACTGGTTTCATTCGCAAGAAGCTCAAGTCTACTGGTTTCATCCTGGAGTTTTTGTACTAGAGTAATAAATTTACTTCCTTCGGCTATATTATCTGGAGATTCAAGTATCAAGTTTGCAAGAAGCCTGCTCCTGCGAGTATCATCCAGGAGAGTTCCCAGCGGAACAATAAAACTATCCGTTTCCTTGTTATGGGATGCGACAAGTATAAAACATTCTAGAAACTGTTCCGCTTGTTTTCCCAGTTTTTTTGTAAGATCCATAAATGTGTTGCTTGTTAGCACATCTATATCTATCTGTGAAAGGGCTCTATAATAATAATCTTCTGTGCATGGCCCTAGTTTACCGCTTTGTAGCAATCTTACGAAACCTACAAATCTTTTTAAGTTTTTTTGCTATCTTCGCGACTTTTGGACCGGCAGTTGTATATGTGCTGCGGATTATTCTTTCCGCGTCTGGAACTAATGCGCGCAGTGCGTCTTCTGCATCCGTCTCTTTTATTAGTCTTCTTCTTACCAAGCCCGTAATTTCTTCTAGCCTTTCTACCATACTCGTGCTTGTTGGTCTAGCGGTTGTGCGTGTCTGATTGTCTATCTTTCCCGCTTCGGGAACAAATCCGCGCGGTGTGCTCCTGGCATCTGTCTCCCTTCCCAACCCACTATTTGATCGCACTAAGAAGCTCATATCTCCACATGCAAGACGATCTTCAACATTCAAACTTCATATATTTAAACTTGCGTATGAATCACAGCGCCAGGTAACAAGACTAATTAGAAGAATCTGAAGATCTCATTGGAGGCCTGTTGACATGAAGATACTCTTTTAAGGGTTTTGCTACATATAATATGGATGGTATTATGCCTAAGGAAAAAGAAAAAGCCGTTCTCATAGATCCGGATCTTTACATGAAGCGCATGCTTCATTATCAGGAGAGGCATGCCGCATGGTATATCTTCAAGGCAATATACTGGGCCATCTACCTGTTTGTTGTTGGACTGCTGTTCATGGTACAAAGCATTGAGTACTATCCAGTGGCATTCACCTTCGGCACTGCGCTTGTCGTTCTTGCGGTGATGGTAGCCATATACGGAATGGTAAATGCACTGCACAACAAGCTCATGAAGAAGTATGCTTGATTGGCTGCTCTCTTCTTTTTCAGTATAAGCTGGTAGGATGTTAACGTTACCGAATATATACAACGGCAAGTATGTCAGATACTACATAGTCATACCGCTCGTGCTACTTGCGCTCGGCCTCTTCTACTCCACCCACATAGTTCTCGATTCATCGCTCAGCGGCGGCGTCAGCGTGATAGTCCAGAGCAACACCACGGTTCCGAGCCAACAGATAGCCTCCGAGATAGCCGCAAAGCTCCATTCGCCGCAGCCTTCAATAGAAAGGAGCCCCGGCGGCCTCCAGATAACGATAGCAAGCAACCAGAGCCTGATCAGCGCGCAGGGCAAGAGCCTGGAGTTCTTTGCCTTCCAGGAAAACTATACCAAGGGCCTGCTCAACGTCTCTACCTATTCCAGTCTGCTTAAGACAAACAGCACCAACCAGACTGACATACAGGGATTGGCAGCCGCAAGCAGGCAGGTGAACTCCTCGCTTCTGATGATGAGCTCCTCGCTTTCAGACGAGCTCTCTGATCTTAGGCCGTTCATAGGAACGGTCCAGGTTCCCAGCAGCCCAAACGCGCAGCTTGCACTTGCGCAGTCCAGCTATTCCAACGCAAGCACCATCTACACAAACACCGTAATCTCAACCCTCCATTCCATAATACCGTTTACCACCTATTCCTACCAGAACCTAGGACCAACCCTGGGAAGCTACTTCCTCAGTCAGCTCGAATGGGTCATAATAGCCGCATTCGTCCTTGTCTCAATCGCAGTTCTCTTCATCTTCAGGTCGGTAGTCCCGGCATTGACTGTTGTCTTCGGCGCGGCTAACGACATGATAATAGCCCTGGGAGCGATGGGCCTTCTCGGCATACCTCTTGGCACTGCGAGCATAGGAGGCCTGCTGATGATAATAGGCTATTCCATAGACACCGACGTCCTTGCCTCATTCAGGATACTGAAGATGCACGGAGGCACGCCGGAAGAGAGGGCGCACTCCTCCATGAAGACTGGGCTTACCATGACCGCGACTGCGCTGGTCTCGTTCTCGGTCCTTTTCGTTGTCTCAATCTTCACATACGTCCCGACCTACTACGAGGTTGCAGGTGTGGCGCTCTGCGGACTCCTTGGAGACATCTTCACCACATGGCTTGGAAACACTCCAATAATACTTCTCTACAAGAAGAGAAAGGATAGATCATAATGTCGGCCCTTGATTACCTTAAAGACTGGAGGATAATGATAGTGGTAGCCGTCATCATAGTGCTCGCGATCCTGGACGTGGTTCACGGGCTGAACCTTGGAATCGAGTTCGTCGGAGGCACTCAGATACCGATAACGCTCACCCAGTCAGTCAACCCTCTCGAAATGAGCAGCATAACCCAGATACTTGACCAGAGGATCTCCAAGTTTGGGCTGAGCCAGGTTACAGTCGAGCCAGTGGGGAACTCTGGAATATACGTCCAGATACCGTCGACCGCTGGCAGGGAGATAAACTCGACCATCGCGATCATAAAGCAGCAGGGAGTATTCCAGGGAATAGTCAACGGACGGGAGGCGATCAACGGATCAGGCATATTGACGGGCGGCATAACCAACCCTGCGCCCATAGTCTCGGGAAGCAATGTCAGCTATCAGGTCGATTTCGTCATAACACAGACGGCGCAGACCCAGTTCACGAAGGCGGCATTCGGCCAGGCCAACAAGCCGATATACATGTTCCTTGACAGGCCGGTTGACGCAGTCGTACTTTTCAACAGCTCCATCCTCACCAAGGAGGTAGGCACCAGGAGCGTTCAGATAACCGAGATGGAGAACGCCCTCTCATTCGGAAACAGGACCATACCCATAGAATTCATCAACGCCAACGCGTCCAACTGGCCCTCGCTCTACGGCTTCTTCGCATCAAACAGGAACAGGTACAATACGGTAGTGTTGCAGCAGGGAACCTCCAACAGCGTAACCGAGAACCTTACGGCGCTCAACTATTCGCTGCAATTCGTCACGGCCGCAAACATGACTCCGCAGTTCATCCAGAGCAATCTGAGCGTGCTGATAGACGAATGGCCGGGGGTCGGGCTGCTTTCTGCGCCGACGCTTAGTCCTAGTCTCACCACGGGCCAGTCAAGCGGCAATGCCGGCTATGTAATAACTGGAGAATCGCTCATAAGCGGAAGCATACAGCAGAAGATAAACGACGCCCAGAACAAGTCCCAGGACATAACAACAATACTGAGCGGCGGTGCACTTCCGGTGCAGGTCATAGTCGGCGAGCCGATAACCACACCGGCCTCCCTCGGAACACATTTTGAAGTAATAAGCGCCGTGGCATTGCTGCTCGCAATACTCGCGGTCAGCATTACGATAGTGATAAGGTACAAGAAGCTCTTCCTCATAGCGCCGATAATAATGACGACATTCGCAGAGCTCTTCATAATAGGCTCAATCATGGGCCTCGCCGCCACGATAGACCTCTCGGCAGTGGCAGGAATGATAGCGGTCATAGGAACAGGGGTGGACGCACAGATCATAATAACCGACGAGGTGGTCGCAGGGCAGAAGGACACCACCATGCAGACAAGGGTCGGGCACGCCTTCTACCTGATAATGAGGAATGCGATGCTGCTCTCGCTTGCCATGCTTCCACTCTTCTTCTCCGCGCTTACCACCGAGATCTGGTTCGCCGGGGCCACCATAATAGGTGCGCTTCTTGGAGCGGCGATAACAAGGCCGGCCTACGGCGCCATAGTCAGCAAGCACTATTCCTCCTCGTCCCAGAGTTGATCGAGTGGTAAAGCACTGCCCTATCTGCAATAGTTCGAGCGCGGATGTGAGGTTCTACGGCGAATTCTGCGAAAAGTGCTCGTCAGACAAGCTGAGGGAGAAACTGCCTTCGGAAGTGGAGGTCTTCAGGTGCAGGGTCTGCGGAAAGATAAGGACAAAGGAGGGCGAACTGGAAGAGGACAAGAAAAGCCTTCTCCTGGTGATCCAGCAGAGACTGGTAAAATACAAGGTCCGCCTCATAAGCTATGCTGACGAAAAGGCGGTCATAGACGTGGTTGATCAGAAGGGAGAACAGCCTTTGGCTACCGAGAAGGAGGTGGCAATCAAATACAGGAAGATGACCTGCGAATCCTGCTACAAGAAGATCGGCGGGTATTACGAGGCGGTGCTCCAGCTGCGAGGAGACGACGAGAGGATAGCCAGATTCATGGAGAAGTTCGAGAGGTACAACGAGAGCAGGCACCAGTTCATAGCTAAGACAGAGAAGGTCGACAACGGCTATGACGTTTATGTCAGCAGCAAGGCGGTTGCAAGCGCATATATATCTGAAAAGAACCTTACTGCTACTACCTCATACACTCTTAGCGGGCTGAACAAGTCGGGAAAGAAAGTGTATAAAAACACTTACGCAATAAGATTATGAGTGGGTATTGGCAATGGATAGATTTCATGCGGGAGTTGGAATGGTCGTGCTGGCCCTTCTCCTCCTGACGGCATCGGCTTCGCTTACCGTCTATCCGCTGAGCAACTCAGAGACCTGCAGCCAGGTCAATTCCACCTTCATAGCGTGCTATGACGGATATTCCATACCGGTCTCGTTCTCGGTCACAGCGCCCAACTCCCCATCTTTCGGGCCGTTCAGGGTCTCGCAGGTCGACTATGCAAACGTGAGCCAACCCCTTGACTCATTTGGCAACCAGTGCGCGGTTCAGAGCGGCGCAACAATCTCATGCTTCATCTCCATCAAGGCGTTGCCTCTCTCAGTGGGGAACGGGACTGTGGAGAAGTCCATACAGCTCAGGCTGACATCCCAACCTTACCCGCAGCTGGCATTCAACAGGAGCATCAACATAACCATCTACCACTATCTGAGCCATAACGAGAGCGTGCTTTTCAGCATCTACAATTCCACCTCTTCCGCATACCTGAAGGACAATGCCACCTATGGCTACTTCTGCAGAGGCTACGGCATCTGCAGCGCCAATGTGGGATATGGAATATCGGTAACTGGCTCGTACCTGGAGCTGGCTTCGGAGAACATAAACTACGGCTCGATGCAGGCTGCGACCTACAACGCCAGCGTGGCGAACAGGAGCATCAACGGCCTAGGAAGCCAATACGCGTTCTTTGTAAACAACTCCAACAGGATAGTCAACAATGTGATAGAGGCGCGTTCTTTGCTTTCGGCGGCTTCGAATCATTATGTGAATGACGAGCCTTTCCTGAATGTCTGCACGGTAGGAAATTCGACCTACGGAAAGAACATACAACTGGAGATACAGAACGCCGAGGGTTATCCCATGGAAACCAACCTGACCGGTTCGGTGAAGTACCTCCAGCTCGCCACAAACATCTCCGATTATACGAATAATGCCATAGCCCAATGCAAAACGTCCGGACAGTCATCAGGCAAAACCGGTGTGCCGGGAAGCATCTCCAAGAACACCATTTACATCATAATCATAGCGATAATCCTGATACTAATTCTGATCTACGTTGTGCTCAGATACAGGAGCGATCAGGAGATAAGGAGGATAAGGGAAGACGCTGACGAGAAGAGGGCAGAGGAGTTGCATGCGCAGCAGAAAGGTGAACGTGGAGAGAGAGGAAGAACAGGAAGGAAAGGTATGGAGGGTGAGCAAGGCATAGAAGGAAAACAGGGTGAACCTGGAGAGCCAGGAAAGCAAGGAGAACCCGGAATGCCTGGAGAGCCTGGAGCAGAGGGTGAAGAAGGAAGAAAGGGCGAGACAGGGAGCAGAGGAAGAGTCGGCGAGCATGGCGTAGAAGGAAAGCAAGGAGAACCCGGAGAGACGGGAATATCTGGCGAGCCTGGAACTGAGGGCGAGAGAGGAAGCATGGGAGAGCCAGGAAAGAAAGGCAAGGCAGGAAGACGCGGCAGAGCCGGAAAGAAGGGCGAGCACGGAAAAAACGCGGAGCACGGAGAGCAGCCTGAAGAAGAGTCAGGCGCAGGCGAAGCTTAAGGAGAAGCTGGACCTTGATGTGTTCGTTTGATCGGAACAAAGGTGATATAGATGAGATATGGAAAAAGAGCCGCATTAAAACGAAGAGCGCATGAATTGGTAGAGGAGCAAGGATTAAAAAATATCTCTCCAAGAACTTCGCGCAATTTAAAATTGATACTAGTTGGAATATTGCGAGACACGGAAGGCGGCGAAACGGAGGCAGCATCATTCCTTGCTAAGGTGAACTCAATTTCACAGTCTATACGCCTGAGTCCAGCAGACCTGGAGTTTTTAATTAGAATGGAGGGGGATAATAAGAATTCCATGCCGCAATCCATAACTCCTGTTCCAGTCACTGAAAAGAAGGCCAAAGGTCCGAAAAAGGAAAGGCCAAAGAAGAATCCGCCGCAACCTGCGGAATCTGTTACCGTCCCTAACCCAACAATTACAATACTGCAGCAGCCTCCTCTTGCAAGACCTATTAACGCTCCTAGACCGATAATAGATAATGGAGAACTCCCTAGCATAATCCGAGACCCTGAACTTGAACGAAAAGAAAAAGCTGCACAAGCCGAGAGGACAGCGTTGGAAGTATATAGGAGTAGTACTATTGTTATGAGAACTATAATTATAGAAGGTACATTCGCCGATATTGAAAAAAAGCTTCTTCCTGATACCCTGACCGCCGAAGATAAAGTAAGAGCAAGGCCAGCAGTAATTACAAGGGTTGCTAATGAGCTATATGTCCAGAGTAGGCCGAGCGCTATAAAAATGGCAATCGATTTTGCTGAGGAATTCGGATTGCGTGGAGAGGATGATGATAGGCTAAGGGATGCAGTTGAAAATGCAATAGAAAATGCAAAGAAGGAAGGGGCTCAAAATTTGGTAGAACCTCTCTCTGCTCTTGTTAAAATGAACAAAGGGAACGGCGGATACCCGCCAGAAGCCAGAAAACATAACGGAATAAATCAAGGCAGAGAGAAAATGAGAGAGATAGCTGTGAGGAATTTGGCACTGGCCAGGCTAGTTAAGGCCCAACAACGGAGAGAATCAATGGGACGACATGCAAACCCCCAAATAGGTATTACTTAGTATAAAATCAATCTTACTACAAATCGAGGAAATCGGCTAAATGAAAGAGACATCTTGTGCCTGCCCATTGATAGTTGTCGTTCAGGAACTTTCTTTCCCTTTAACGTGGATTTTCCTTTAGGAATTGCGTGATGCCTTCCTCATCAAAATCGCAATTGAGCCATTCGTCGCTGATAGTCGCATTGTGTTTTTTGTAGAATGCTATTGCATCCTTGTTCCAGTCTAGAACCTGCCAGCGCAGTCTTTTACAGTTTTCTTCCTTTGCAAGCTCAAATAGTTTTCTCAGGAGCATGCCTCCCACCTTTTTGCGCCTGAACTCTGATTTTACATAGAGATCATCCAGATAAAGGCTTTTTCCAACCCAGGTGTAATAGGCGAAAAAATAGATCGCGGCTCCGAGGATCTTTCCGTCCTCTTCCGCAACGAAGAAGCCGAATGTGTCTTTCTCCTGTTTCATCTGCTCGACTGAATTTTTGACTGAGTTAGGGGCTTTTTCAAAAGCCGCAAGCTCCTTAATCAGCTCCATGATGGCTGGAAAGTCTTTCTCTTCCCCTTTTCTAATAATAACTGCCATAATATATTCGTAGAACTTAGAGATACTTAAATGTTTAGCAGTCAATGCAAAATTCTTCTGTCATTGGCAATTGGCAATATAAAAGATATTCTGGAATTTGTTTTGGCCGAAGAGATATGAAGAATATAACTGGGTTATATAAATCTTGGTGTCTTATATTTCTCTGGTGAATATGATGGACAAGGTTGTGCATTTTGAGATACCTGCAGAGAACATGGCAAGGGCGAAGAAGTTCTATAGCTCTGTCTTTGGATGGGAGACCGAGGATGTGCCGGGCATGGAATACAGCATGGTTCATACCGTAGAAACAGGGGAGGACAGGATGCCTAAGGAGAAGGGCGCGATAAACGGAGGCATGATGAAGAGGATGGACGCGGTCAAGGCCCCTGTGGTAACGATAAATGTTTCTGACATTGACAAAGCCGTGCAGAAGGTCGTAAAGGCCGGAGGCAAGATTGTTGTTGAGAAGCAGATGGTAATGGATATGGGCTGGAACGCCTATGTCAAGGACACCGAAGGCAACGTGATCGGAGTCTGGCAGAACGCAAGGAAATAAGAAATCGCATCAGCGATGATCAGTGCGTACTCTTAATCAGAGATTCTTTCTGAATGAGTAATACAGAAATACCAGTGCCAGGATCTGGGCTGCAAGCACATAAAGTATGACTGTCCCTAGAGAGTAGTAAAGATAACCTATTATTATGCTTGAAGCCATCAGGCCGAAGCCATAAAGGCTGTTGAAGACGCCATAGGCACGGCCCCTTTTCCCTTCCGGAATCATGCTCCCGACAACGGATCTCATCATGGTGTCCTGTATTCCGGTTACCGCGCCGAAGATTAACGCCGCCACGAATAGGAAGATCGGCAGAGGGACGGAGAGCGCGAAAGGCATAATTGCCGCTATGATTAGTCCTGCATAGACCAAGTTTTTACCTACCTTGTCATAGAGTAATCCGAATACAACTCCGAAGAAGCCTTCTCCGACCATTGCAGTCAGGAATATTAATGGAATAAGATACGTGCTTACCACCGTCTGGGCTCCCACAAGGACGAAGGAGACATTGTAAAGGCCGGCCGCGCTCACTGCGACTGCCAACGAGTAGAGAAGGAAGCGCCTGGAGGTCATCGTCTTGCCAGGAGCTATGTTGTGCTTGGCAACTGGCATGCGTCTGTGGAATCTATAGGCGATCACCAATGTGGCGAGCGCCAGCGCGGCGGGCAGGAAGAGGAACTCGAAGGCGAACCTGTAGCTATTGGTGTAGAGGATTATCAGCGCCATGACCAGCGGGCCTATGATGGCTCCTGTCTGGTCCAGCGCCTCGTTTATGGCAAATGCCCTTCCTATCTTACCGGTTTGAGCGGCGGTTGAGATTATGTAGTCCTTCGGAGGAGTCCTTATGCCCTTTCCGGCCCTTTCGGCCACTATCAGTACTGCAGCAATAATGTAGTTGCCTGTGAAAGCGAGAAGCGGCAGCGCGACCATGTTTATCACGTAGCCTATGAAGGTCAGGTTCCAGTAGCCGTGGGTCTTGTCGGCGAGCCTGCCGCTGAGCAGCCTTATGGAGTAGCCTACGAAGTCGCCGAGACCGAGAACGATGCCCAGCAGGAAGACCGAGCCGCCTAGGCCGGTGGTGAAGAACTGGGGGACTATGCTTCGCCCTCCTTCATAGACGAAGTCTGCAAATAGGCTGACTATGCCGAGGATTATTATCAGCATTGTCCCCTGGGAGATGAGTTTCAGTTTGCCAGCCATGACGAATCCTTCTGATTAGTATCTCATATCATATTTTTATTGTTTTCCGGTGAACAAAAGCGAAATGTTCAGGAAGATGTAAAAGGAATATTGTGTTTAATAGTACCATGGAAATCAAAACAGGTACAATAACGCAGAAGGTCGTCATAAATGCGACTCCGGAGGGGGTATATCATGCTCTGATGGATTCGAAGATTCATTCTAAGTTTACCGGAAGCAAGGCAACGATAGTGCCAAGAGTGAACGGAAAGATAACTGCCTGGGACGGTTACATAATGGGTAAGAACCTCGAACTTGTCAAGGGTAAGAAGATAGTACAGGAATGGATTACAACAGAATGGCCGGAAGACTATCCTCCATCAGTATTGACGATAATGCTTAAGAAAACGGGAAATAAGACAGAACTGAAGATGATACATTCCAAGGTACCCAAAACACAGATGAAGAGCTACAACGATGGATGGAAGGAATGGTATTGGACTCCGTTGAAGGACTATTTTGAGGATAAGTAAAATTGAACTGTTGCTACCATATTAATCCTTTTCTTTAACTACTGAAGACCTCTAGCAATACGTCGACAGAAAACGCAAACTTTGTGGAAGGAAGAGCATATATATCAAGATAAGCGAGATTATTAATGTGAATTTATGACTGCCAGAATCTTTCGAACGTCTTCGGATAGGCAGAGAATGGAGATAGCATTGCAGGCAGTAAACAAAACGACTGCGGTGAACACGATCAACTCAAGCAGGACATTTGCGCCTTTGTCAGAGGCAAGAGCACTGAAAGAGGGCAAGTATTGGATAAATGCTAAGGGAGCGCCAACCACCGCAGGACATTATAGGGACAATAAAAACGGCACATTTACAAAGATTTCAGATGGGAACTCGGTTGATTGGGCAGATTGCCTCTATGTTTCGGAACAGGCCGCATATAGTGCTTCTAGATATGAAGGACCTCTACTGTTGGAAGTCGGGAACCATGCTGCACGCCTCTGCTTGTTCGTAGGCGAATGGCACAGCGGCGGTGCTCTGATTGCCAGCGTGCCACAAGCTCGAGTTGACCAGCCTAGCAGATTAGCACAATTAGTAAATTATCTTCGAGACGCCGTTAGAGTCGGACCTAAATCTTAAAATTAGAAAGTGGAAGCGCAAGGATGTCTCGTATTTACTTTATTTAGATACAGAATACTTTATCCTTACTTATAATAGTTTAGAATCTAAAGTATTATATACTTGTATGTGTCAATGGTTATATAAGGTAATCAAGTGAACACATGGGAAGCTATCGCTGGCTTGATAGTTTTATTGGTCGGGATAGTATTATTCCTACATAGTTACGACCTATTGGTACGATGCAGTTCAACTGGAGGACAAATATTGACAGCAATATCTGATTTCTTTAAAGGCACCGGAATCCAGGCCTGCAACAATGCAAGCGGACTCGAGATGGTGGGCATCGTAGCGGCAATAGTGGGCGTGGTAGTGATGTTCGCCGCTGCAGCGAGTAATAAGTCAAATTAGATTTAAGTGATAATATGGATAACCAAGAGATAAAGGGGAAGGGCAAGCTAATCAAGGGAGAGATTAGGGAAGGAGTGGGAAAATTGACAGGCAACAGAAAGGAACAGCTTAAAGGAAAGATTGAGCAAGCTGAGGGAAAAGGGAGGGAGCAGGTAGGGAAATTAGTAAGAGAATCGAAGGATTCGGCTAGTGGGGGATCCGATGGGGAAAGACTGTTGAAGGATTTGGAGGAGGAATTTAAACCTATCACAGATATCCTGGATGAGGGCGCTTTGAGGTTGGGTGCAGAGCTCGACAAACTGGATTCGAAATATTCTAAGCGAAGGGAAGTCGCAGAAGCCAAGAAAAGACAGTAAATTTGCCCAAAACATTAAGCTAGCATGACTCCACTTCGGAAGGTTTAAGAATGAGGCAAGATACATTCATTTTGTTGCAATGAACGTATCCAGAAGGTCTCCAATTTTAGCCCCTAGAATGGAAGCTGACGTTAGGACAGATGTCGCAATTGAACGCGAGAGAACTATGAGCGCGCTAAAACGTGGAGTGGCCGGACTTGATATCCCCCTTTCGATAAACATGATAGAGGAGCATCTTGCCCATGATACTCTTGTGGTATTTTCGCACATGGGATGGGGAAGGTGTTCGCTGCAACACGAGAATCAGTCTGTTGCGGATAACTATCTAAAACTAATCACTTTCTATGAGAGACGGATCATGGAGATTATGCCAAATGCTGCAGACTCTAATTTTGCCATTTCACAGATTCCTAAACTGAATTACTGGAATGGCGGGAAGTATAGGTTGCTGATGGATGAAATGGCGCTTGAAGAAGCTTTCGAACATCTTTCTGCTGCTGGAGTTCCAATAATATTAACTGTGCCGTGTGATATTAGGATTGATGGTGAAGGATTTTTCTTCGCTCCGAGTAGCTCAGCCGGAATCGATACATATACTAGATATATCAACATCAGAGCTAACGGATTCGAAAATGTCTATCTGCTGCCTACACAGCCTAATTCAGGAGTCATACTATTAGACCCAAATTCCGGTGCCCTGAATGTTATTGAGTTCAACAAAAGTCCTGAAGGGAAAATGATGCTTGGGAATGTCCTGGGGAAGAGATGGAAGGAGGTGCTCTTCCTCGGAGGAGGGCTAGCCTCCTGCATGGCCAATACAATGCTTTATTTCTACCAGCAGGACAACATTACCACTTTCAGCAGATATTCCTTTTCTACTGCGCAGGTTGCTAGCCTAGAGCTGCCTAAGGAGAAGATTGAAAGGATGCAGGACTTGGTTATGGATACTTTAATTCGAACGAAGGAAAGAGGAGCCAGAACCGAACTGCTCGATGGATTAAGGGAACACGACACCTCCAGTCTGGCTGATGAGCGTTGGAAGGTATGCGACCTTTTCAATTTTCTGAGAGAGAAGAAGGAAGTCAAGATACCCAGGCTCCTAAATCTGGATTCAATCCTAAGATGATATTGGCAAAATCTAAATATCAGGCCAATGACACACTTATTGATAGTATGGAAAAAGTCGCAAAGGGAAGTCCTGAAGTAATCACTAGTAGATTAGACATTCCAAAAAGGCAAGTAATAGTGCCCGTATATGATAAGTATCTCCGTGTTGCAAAGTGGCTTGAGGCTTGGAGGGATGTTAGGGAGAAAGGTGGGCTTCCTTCGAATGTGCTGCTCGATGATATATTAGTCTGTCCTGGAGATGTGGAGCAATTAAGCACTAAAGACCACTATTATAATGTGTGGATAGGTATGTGGGCTAAGGAAATCTTAGTATACCCAGAAGTAAATGGGAAATTCAAAAAAGGAATAGACGTCAAAGATGATGTTAGAGAAACTAATGGTAGACCTTTGTGGGATAGAGGATGGAGATGTTGGGATTGGATATTCCCAGCATCTTGCATACCGGAAGAAGCGATAGGTAAGAAAGGGGTTGGCTTGTTTGTCGATCCTGAAGCGATTGAAGACCGTGAAGGTAATGTAGTAATTCTGGCTAAGCCTGAATCCGTAATTGTGATAACTCCATTCATGCAGAGAAGCGGATGGGGCAAGGTTGATGATAAGACAAGAGTTCCATTACAGACGCCTGTAAAAGACTTACCTTTTGATCAAGTGAGATATTTTCTTAGAACGAAAGGATCTGGTGTGCGCCCCATAGCTCGCTATTATGGCAAAAAAAGCAATAGGGCACTGGATCTGAATTCGGAATGGGAAAGGAAGAGAGGAGTGGCGTATGTTGAACTTCAAGGTCAAACCGAGTTGGAAGAAAAACAGAATTTACAAAGGCTTCAAACGGCGGTTGAGGCAGTAGTTAGAAGCAGAGACCTTGCTAATGTGATTGTTAAAGAGCTTGTGAGCTCTGGAAGAATAGGCATAGAGGAAGCGGAGAAACTACAAGCCCTTCTAAGAGACGCCGAGAAGCTGACCAGTTTGGTGTAGAATCAGATAGATTGATCAAATGAACAAAACAATGCGAATAGATCCAATAATAATAAATGCGATAGACGCAAAGCTTCGAGCTTCTGACATAAAAGGGTTTGAAGCCCTCCTCAGGGCAAATCCCGAAGCCGTGCACGGCACCTACAATTCCCTTTATTCTCCTTCCCCTCTTGCGAACCATATACTGAAGATGCCTCTTGAGGAAGGAGTTCTGCGAGATGCCTTCTCGGTAGCCATCAGGCTCGGCGCTCCGATTGATAAGACAGATAATACAGGAAAGACACCGTTAGGGATAATCAACGGTCTGATCAAGTACTGCAACGATGAGCTGAAGAGGTTCGTACCAGGCAAGGAGCCCGAAGGCACGGCACGAAGGAGGGCATTTTACTCAAGCCTCCTTGAAATCATAGAGCCTGATCCCAAGCGCGAGCCGGCGAGCCCCGAGGAGCTGCTGGGGAGGCTCTCAGCCGAGAATTACTACCATAACCAGGTGGTCGTCACGGACAGCACGAGAAGCCTGGCGTGCGAGCTGGTGCGCAGGAGGGCGGAGGAAGCGTTCGGAGCGAGCCCGGCGAGGGAGCGGCTGCTGAGCCTGGGCCGCGAGCACTTCGGCAGTGTGCCGCTCAGGAACCTGCTCCACACCTTCTTCCAAGGCGCGATAAGCGTGGCGGTCGACTATTCATACCTCGAGCTAAACATAAAGCCCTGGGAGATGGCGTACCTGGCGCCCTGGTTCCCGAAGAACACCTACGACAGGGATATGGCGGTAAGGTGGCTGATGGAGGACAAGCTGGGAATCGAGCCGGAGGTGGGAAACATCAGTAGGATCTTGGCCATAACACCGGAGCAGTTCAATGAGAACGGACTGGGCAGGCTTCTCCAAAGCAGGAGAAAGGGAAGCAAGGCCAAGAAACCGGTGGAGTTGATCAGGGAAGCCTATCCGCATCTGGCATGGCCGATTACTGATAGCATGAATGCTGCCAAAAGGGCGCTTGCAAAAGCAGCGAGAGAGTAAGCGGCAGGCATTTTTGAAGATAGAAGTATTAGTTTATACCAGTATGATGCCCTTTTCCTTGTCGTAGTAACGCTTCACGTCGTTGAAAAGGTCTGGGTACTCATTTCGGTACTCCCTTATGTGGGATGCGGCAGACTCATACCACGCAGGTATTGTGGGCTTTAGCTGTGAAATGACCTTAAGCAGATCGTCGTTTGTTATGGGTCGCTCCTTTCCGGTGTTGAGGGCTTCCTGCCAGGGTATCTTTGCGGCCGCTTCGCAGACCTCCACAATGTCTGCAGACGAATAATATTGGGTTATGCTTGATAGTTTTTCGTAGTCTATCTCGGCTATCGGCTTGTTTGCCAGATAATACTTGAAGAGCTCCTTCCTTCCGGCCTGAGTTGGCGGAGGCACATATATGTGGGCCCTGAACCTTCCGCTTCTTATGAGCGCAGGATCCATCAGCCAAGGCGAATTTGTGGCTGCTATGATGAGCACGTCCCTGTTGTCCGAGGATGAGTCCAGTTCTATGAGCAATGAATTGACGATGAGCCTCAGTGTCGATGAAGTCATATCCTCCCTGAATCCTCCGAGCGCGTCTGCTGCGTCCATGAATAGGATTGACGGCCTGATGCTCCTTGCCATTTCAAACAGGTTGTGTATGCTGCCTCCGGAGGACTGCACCCAGAACTCCATTATGTCCGGTATCTTGCCCTCGAGCAGGTTCACCTTCGCCTCGCCGGCGATCGCCTTGGCGATATAGGTCTTTCCGCATCCGGGCGGACCGTAGAGAAGCACTCCTCCGCCGGCCTCTATCCCATACTTCTTTGCGAGCTCCGGCTTTTTGAATGGGTATATTATTGCGCTCTTGAAGACTTCCTTCAATTCCGCCATGTCCGCAACGCTTGCGAAGTCATCCTTGGGGAATTCAACGAACTTGAAGAGCGCGAGCCCCGCCTTCAGGTCTTCCTCCGACAGCTTCATCCCTGTCAGTTTCTCCATCATCTCCTTTGCCCCATCCTCGCCGGGGTTTATGGCCAGAGCCTTTCTCAGGTCTGCAAGGGCCTTGTCCTTCAGGTTCAATGCGATGTAGACCTTCGCCCGTTCAAGCAAAAGATATGAGTTATCCTGCTCCAGGCCTACAGCTTTCGTGTTGTCATCCAATGCCTGTTCATATTTCCCAAGATAGTAGTAGGATTCAGCCCTATTAGCATAAAATTCGGGATCCTGCACAAATTGCAATGCGGTTGTGTAGAATTTTATTGCGCCTTCATAATCCTTGTTGTGGGCCTTGACCATCCCGAGCACATTGTACGCCAATGCGTTCTTGCCATCAAGCCTCACCGCTTCCTCTGCGGACTTTTCCGCATTTGCATAGTCATCCATGC
>Ga0181520_10006884_pt1 | contig 17094 bp, 16 predicted proteins | sample PEATcosm2014_Bin_29_FD_132451 | JGI IMG/M metagenome (GOLD analysis project Ga0181520, IMG submission 132451) | Peatland microbial communities from MTU Mesocosm Facility, Houghton, MI, USA - PEATcosm2014_Bin02_30_metaG | ecosystem: Environmental > Terrestrial > Soil > Wetlands > Peat | place... | reverse complement strand
TACTCCCAGCGCTGGATTCTCATCGGCATCTCGCGGGAGATAGAATTCGACCTGCGCAGCGACCTCTTCAAAAAACTCGAGCAGCAGGACTCAGGTTTCTATCAGCGCTATCGCACGGGCGACATAATGGCCCGGTTGACCAACGACCTGAATGCGGTTCGCAATTTGCTCGGCCCCGCCCTCATGTACAGTGCCAACACGCTCTTCTTCACCGTATTCGCCTTGTTTTTCCTGCTGAACATCAGCCCATGGCTCACGCTGGTCGCGTTTGCGCCCATGCCCCTGGCCAGCGTTTTGGTGCAGTACTTCGGAAGCAGGATTCATGACCGCTTCGAGCGCATCCAGGCAAGCTTTTCGGATATTTCATCGCAAACCCAGGAAAACTACTCCGGCGCCAGGCTGGTGCGAGCCTTCGCCCGCGAGGAATCCCAGATAGGACTCTTTGAGCGGCTCAACCGTCAGTACATCGCCCGCTCGCTCAAGCTGGTTCAGCTCATGGGAATGTTGTGGCCCACGCTCGAATTCATTCTTGGCGTCGCCATGATTATTACCCTTCTGGCCGGTGGCCACTTGGTAATCGCTCATCGCATCAGCGTGGGACAGTTCGTTGCCTTCAACACTTACATGGTGCTGCTCACCTGGCCCATCATCGCCGTTGGTTGGGTGGTGAATATCTTCCAGCGCGGCACAGCCTCAGTGAAGCGCATTGACGAGTTGCTGCGCGCTGAGCCGGTGATCGATGACAGCAGCGCAGATCCTGCAATTCAAACCGGCACAATGCTCCAAGGCGAAATCGAATTTCGCAATTTGAATTTCAGCTACGGCGAAACACTCAACGATTCGGGTGTGCTGCGAGGCATTTCGCTCAAGATTCCCGCAGGCTCAAGCCTGGCCATCGTAGGCCCCACCGGCTCCGGCAAATCCACCCTGGTTAACCTCATCACCCGGCTCTACGAAGCGCCTGAAGGCTCGCTTCTAATCGACGGCCGCGGAGTTCGAGACTATCCACTGGCCGTGCTGAGGCGCAACATCGGCATGGTGCCGCAAGAGACTTTTCTTTTCAGCGCGACGATACGGGAAAACCTTGCTTTTGGCGCGCCCCATGCCAGCGCGGAAGAATTGCTCGAGGCGGCCGAGGCGGCGCACATTCGTAAGGAATTCGAAGAATTTCCGCAGGGATTTGAAACCATGGTGGGCGAGCGCGGGGTCACGCTCTCCGGCGGGCAAAAACAACGCGCGGCCATTGCGAGGGCATTACTGCGCGAGCCGGTAATCCTCATTCTCGACGACGCACTATCAAGCGTTGATACTTACACGGAAGAACGCATTCTGAACGGGCTGAATCGCTACGCTGAAGGCGCGACTACTATTCTGATCTCTCACCGCGTCTCCACCGTGCGCAATGCCGATCAGATCGCCGTGCTCGACCGCGGGAGGATCGTAGAGCTGGGCCGGCACGACGAGTTGCTCTCTCTCGATGGCTACTATGCCGGTCTATACCGGAAACAGCAACTGGAGGAGGAATTGACCGTTGCCGGATGAAAAAGACAGGGAATAGGGAACACGCGCTGGCGTATACAGCGATGATGCGCGTCTTTGCGACCCATTTCTGCTGCAAGGACAAAAACCCGAGTCGCGATTTTCCGAGATTTCACTCGAAGGTTAAGCTCCCTGTTCCCTATTCCCTGTTCCCTGCTCCCTATTCCCTGTTCCCTGCTCCCTGTTCCCTGTTTCTCACGCGTTCCATCTTGAGCAGGCGGACGCATCTTCGCCGAAATCGGCGTTATCAAAGCCCTCTTGCCTGCGCCGGGATAACATTGCGGACACCTGGATAGGCGCCGGATTCACTTCAGGATCACTGGCTACCTCACGCCATGCGTCGCGCACGTTCCTGACACACTCGATGGCATGCTCGAACTTCTGCCGCGAAACCGACTGTGAGGCTTGCAGGATTTGCGCGAAGATCGATGCGTAGAACTCGCTGAGCACTTCGGCAGGCTTGCCGCCCACGTCCATCCGCAACCGTGCCTGCAGGTGGATGATAATATCCAGCGCCCGCTTGACGGCTGTCCGGCGGGCAGCCGCGTCGCCACGATCCACGGCCGCACTAGCAGAGTAAAGAAAGCGGATGATTCCGTCATAGAGCGCCACTACCAGATCGACTGCCGAAGCGCCGTCCAGCGCATGTTCCTGATAACTTCCCATGAGAATCAAACTCCTTAGCCGTTCGAACCTTGGTTATATCCGCTGATCGCCGAGTAAAGCTCGTTGACGCCTTGCAACTGCGTGGGCAGCTCCTGCATGATCTCGTTGGCGCTATTCAGTTCAGCCGTCAAGCTCGCTTGCTGCGCTGAAATGAGGCTGCTTTCCTTTGAAATATCCGCATTCAACGTCGATTCGATATTGCTATTGGAGCTTGAGGCGAGTGACAGAATGCCTGTGGTCGAGCTTGTGCCCGCGTTAGCCAGCATGGTGTTAAAGCTCTGGCCCCAACTGTTCGCGTTTTGGAAGAAGCCCGACACGCTGCTGAAATCCGAGTTCATAACAGAATCCAGCGAACTCGCGTCAAACGCCAGCGATCCGTCGTTGTTCACGCTGATTCCCAATGTGGTCAAGCTGTTGATGTCCGACGAGCTCGTATAGTTCAACGCTGCTGTGTTCGTGTTGGTTGTGTCGAGAATGTTGGAAGTCACCGTCAAAGCTCCAGCGCTTCCCACGGTTCCAGAGGTCAGCGAGAGATATGATCCGGTGCTGCCGTTCACCACCGAAGCCGTGACTCCGGCTCCGGCATTGCTAATGGCCGCAGCCAGAGTGGAGAGCGTGTTGCTGGACGAGCCAACGGTGATGGTCTGCGCCGGGCCGTTACCTACCTGAATCGAGATGGAGCCGGAAAGCACATCATTTGCGTTGGTGATCGTGCTCAGTGCTCCGCTGTCTGGCGTCGTGGCACTGGAAGTACCTGCGTCGCTGTAACCCAGCGGCGTATCGCTGGTGGCGGCGATGTTGGAGGTCACGGCCAGCGCACCTGTTGATCCCGCGATTTGCGAGATCAACGATAGAGTCGATTGTCCATCGCTGGTCGCCACGCTGGCCGTTACCCCGATGCCTGCTGAGTTGATGACGCTTGCCAGGCCCGCGAGTGTATTGTCCCCCGGAGTCTTAGGTACGCTGATTTTCTGCGCTGTGCCGCTGCCTACCGTGATGGTCAGCGAACCGGAAAGTGTCGTGCCCGTATCGTCCGAGATTGCGGTTAGATAGCCGTTTGGATTCTGTTCATTGATTCCGTTCATTAGCAGCTGCTGCAGCAGCGTGAGCGTAGGAGAACCGAAAAGCGGCTCGGGATTGCCCGAGCTGTCATTCCCCTCCTGAGTGCTCATGGCGCTGACCAGCGAGTTATAGTCGGTGACGAACTGGTTGACAGTGCTCTCGACATCCGTATTGTCATTGCCGATTATCACCTGTACCTGCTCCAGGCTGGTGCCGGAACTGGTGGTTTCGCTCGGGCTGGGCGCCAGCAGCTGGAAGGTCACGCCAGGAATGAGATTGGCCACCGTGTTCGAAGCGCTGGTCAGGGCCACGCCATCAACCGTCAGTTGAGCATCGGAGCCCGCCACCGCGGGGGTATAGGCCAATGTGCCGCTCGATGTGGTGGTGTCGGCGATCGAATTCGCGCTGACCGTTATGTCTCCGTTAGCGCCTGAGGCGCCCGAAACCAGGCTCAATCGCGAGCCCGAGGAATCGGTCAGCACGCTGGCGGTAATGCCCACTCCGGAGGAGTTGATGGCGCTTGCCAGGCCCGCGAGTGTGTTCTCTCCTGAGGTCGTCGGCACGCTGACTTCCTGCGCGGTGCCGTTGCCAACTTGAAGCGTGATGGAGCCGGTGAGCGTATCAGCGGAATTTGTAATCTCGGCAAGGTAGCCGCTTGATGTTTGCGCCAGGCTCGTCACCTCCACCGTGTATGTTCCGGCAACCGCCGACGAGTCGGCCGCAGTCAGCGTAAGCACATCGGTATCGGAGCTGGAACCAGTCTTCTCCGCCAAAATGCCATCCGCATTGGTCAACGAGCTCATGTCATTGGAGAGATTCGAAAACAGTCTTCCCAGACTGGAGATCGCCGTGTCCTGGCTTTCCAGCGTGGTCAATTGGGTCTTCCATGGCGTTTCTACATTCTGTAGATTAGCCACGATTGAGGAGACCGTCGAACTCACATCGAAGCCAGCTCCGCTGGTCGGCGATCCGAAGCTCAATCCCACTGTGCCCATCTCACCCTCCGTGTTGATTCCGAGCAGCCGAAGAGCCACGCAAAGACAAGCCGAATGGGAAAAAACTTATGAACCTCGCTTCCCAATAGCTCAACCTCACACGCCGCGAGAATTCGCTTAGAACAACCATTTCATCGGCTTTGATGGCTTCGGCTTTAGCTACTTCGTGTTGCAATCCGCGCAGGTCCCGGCCAGTATGCCGCCCAGCGCAAGAAGGGCGCCCTCGCGGACGCCCTTCCTGGTTATTGGCTTTACGCCATTCTTTGTTCTTCCCCAACCGCGAGATCTTGTCGCTGGGGACCCCGGTTACTGCAGCAGCTTGGTCACTTCCTGCTGCATGCTGTTGGCCTGCGCCAGAGCCGCGATGCCGGTCTGGCTCAGAATTTCGTACTTGGACATGTTGGAGGTTGCCGACGCATAGTCAGTGGCCTGCACCGCATTCTGCGCAGATTGCACGTTCTCCGACTGCGTGCTGAGCACCTGGCTGACGGCGTTCAGAGTATTGATCTGCGCGCCGATATAGCCGTCCTGCGCTGACACGTCGGTGATGGCCGTATTCAGGCTCGTGAGCGCCGCTTCCGCATCAGACTGATTGGAAAGGTCGGTCGCAGCCAGCGACTGGCCGGCGAGATCCGAGTAGCTGATTGTGGCGACTCCGCCCACCCCGTTTGTGTCTGAAGCTGGGGTTGCCGCAGTTGTTAAGCCGGTGGCAACATCCCCCAATGGACTCGTCGCGTCTTCTGTGATCCCGGCCGTGTAATAGGATCCTGCCGTGTACGTGCCACCCGCCAGTCCTGAGGTGGAAATGGACGCCTTGGTTGTCGACTGCAGTACGCCTCCGGTATCCACGACACCGTAATTGCCTGCGTTGATGGTTTGGGCCAAATGGGCTTCCGTGTCCGTGGTCCCGGTGCCAAGTTGAATGGTTTTCCCGTTGATGGTGAGCGAGCCGCCAGTGAAGACGCCCGCCAGAGTTCCGTTCACGCCAGGAGTAGCAGCGCCATTGGCAGCGCCCGCCACGCCGGAGCCAACACCGGATATCTCAATGCCGGTATCGCCGCTGTGGCCCGCGCCTGCCGCCGCCACGGCCGCGGTTCCAGCCTGTGTGGCCGTGGTGAAGCTGGCAGTCAAGCCCAGGTTCGCGCCATTGATAGCGCTGATCAGCCCCTGGGCTGTGTCGGCATAATTAGTACCCGTGCCAACACTAATCACCGCGGTCTGGTCAGTGATGGCGCCGGCAGCTCCAGCCGACATATAGGTGACATCGACGCTTGTGACACCAGCGGTGTTTGTCAATGTATCGTTGGTTGTCGCAAGCGTGCCGGAATTCGACAGATCGATGAACGCATTGTTCGCGCCCGTGCTGTACGCCATCGTGCCGCCTGTGTCGCCCACGTTGGACGAAGACAGCGTGCGGATGTTCAGATCATCGATTGACGCGCCGGTCGTCGAAGAGTCGCCAGTGTAGATGTTCGTGCTGGTATTGAAGACTGCGGCGCCGTTGTAAGTGGTCGTCGTACCGATGTTAGAGATTTCCGACAGGATCGACTGGTATTCCTGGTTGGCCGCCGTGTCTTGCGAAGAGTTGAGGGTGCCGTTCGAGGCTTCGGTAGCCAGCGTCACGGCCCGGTTAAGCAGGCTTGTCACTTGCGAGAGTGCGCCATCGGCAACCTGTAGAAGACCGACGCCTTCTGCGGAATTGGTTTCTGACTGGGTAAGAGCCTGCTGGTTGGCCTGCAGGCCATTCACCAATGAAAGGCCGGCTGCATCATCGGCGCCCGAGTTGATTTTCGAACCGGACGACAACTGCTGCAGCACCGTGTTCAGGCTGTTGCTTGTGTTGTTCAGGTTATTCTCCGCGTAGACGGCGGAGAGGTTATTCAAGACACCCAGGGACATGGGGTTCTCCTTTGGGATGCGTGGATTTGCGGCCCTCCCCGGAGGCGCTCCCATTTTTTTACTAACCCTGGGTCGCTGCTTCCAGCGCGGTTACCGCCGCATCTGGCCCCTTCTTCGGCTTGAGAGTGAGGGACTTTATGACGCCAGCTTTTGTGTCCCGCTCCGGACACTATCTCTTCATCTTTGCAAATTACTTATCCTTTCCTTCCGTTCGCCGATTACTACCGCAAAGGAGCTTGGCGCGATGATCGAACTTACACGGCTTAATGGCGCACCGATGGTGCTGAACAGCGACTTGATAAAGACCGCCGAGGCGTCTCCGGACACCATGCTGACCTTAATCAATGGAGAAAAGCTGATTGTGCGCGAGGACACGGCCGAGGTGGTGGAACGCGTACTTGCCTACCGAGCGCGCTTGCTGGCCTCGGTCGCCAGACGGCTGCCATCCTATGGCGAACTTCAGCGCGCAGTCTCGTTGACCAGCCTGGACGTCTCCGGCCAGCCCAAACCTTCATCGGCGCCGCTCGGGCGTAAGCCACTCTAAGGCCATTAAAGGGTGGATGCCGCTCTCGGCGCAAGATTTTTCGAGGATCATTCCATGGATAAAGGCAGTATCGGCGGAGTCTTACTGGCCATAGCCGGCATCGTGGCCGGACTGCTCATTGAAGGCGGCAACCTGGGCCAGATCGTGCAGCCGACCGCGGCGCTGATAGTCTTTGGCGGCACGATGGGCGCAGTGCTGCTCCAATTCCCGCTCCCCACGGTGCTGGCCGCATTCAACAGCCTGGCGCACGTCTTTTCTGCTCCACGCAAACACAGCAACCAACTGCTCCACCTGCTGGTCGCTTTCGCCAACAAAGCCCGCCGCAACGGCGTCGTCTCGCTGGACAGCGATCTTGAAACCATTCGCGACCCCTTTCTCAAACAAGCCCTCATGTTGGCCGTCGACGGCACCGAGCCAAACGAACTGCGCAAGATAATGCGCGTCAGTCTCGACTCCACAGCGGATAACGAAGAGCGGCTCCCCGCGGTCTTCGAGTCAGCGGGAGGATTCTCGCCCACCATCGGCATTCTGGGCGCGGTGCTGGGACTCATACAGGTGATGAAGAATCTCGACAATATTCAGGAAGTGGGCAAGGGTATAGCCGTGGCCTTCGTGGCCACTATCTACGGCGTGGGCATCGCTAATCTCTTCTTCCTGCCATTCGCCGGCAAGATGCGCATACGGATCCACGACGAGCACCAGCGCCGCGAGATGATGCTGGAAGGCGTAATCTCCATTCTCGAGGGCATGAATCCGCGCATGCTTGAAGTCAAGTTGGCCGGCTTCATGAACGATCCGCAACAGATGCAAAAGGAGCGCGCCGCATGACAAGAGAGCGGCGCAAGGGCAACATCAGCCGGGATCGCTGGATGGTCTCCTATGCCGACTTCATTACTCTGCTGTTCGCTTTTTTTGTGGTGATGTACGCGTTTGCCAAGGCCGATCAAAAAAAGCAGATGCAAGTGTCAGAGGCCATCGACTCGGGATTCAGTTCCCTGGGCGTCTTTCACGATGCCACATCCAAGCCGCCCGAAGGCGCCGCCGCCGCGCAAACGGCCACACCTCTGAACATCGTTATGGGCGAAAACGTGATGTCGCCGTCCAGGGTTAAGGATGACCTGGAGCACGTTCGCCGCGAACTGGAACAAAAACTATCCAATCAGGTCTCAACGCACACCATCTCTATCCAGATGGGCCGCGACGGACTGGTAATCAGCTTGCGCGAGGCTGGCTTCTTCAGCTCCGGTTCAGCCACTCCAAAGCCCGAATCCCTCCCTTCACTGCGCCAGATCGCCGCATCATTGGGCCATACGCCCTATGACCTGCGCATCGAGGGCCACACCGACAACATTCCCATCCACACCAACGAATTCGACTCCAACTGGGAACTCTCCTCGGCTCGCGCCACGCGCATCGCACGCTTTTTTATTGATTTGAAGGCCATCTCCCCCGAGCGCATTTCGGCCGCCGGCTATGCCGAATTCCACCCCGTGGCCGGCAATGACACCGCCGCTGGCCGCGCTGAAAACCGCCGCGTCGATCTGGTTGTCTTGCCGCGCACCAGAATCAATTTCACCACGCCGGATTCTGCGCAGCCTGCGGGCGCATGGCGAAAAATCACCGATGACGATACTGTCTCTCGGCAGTAATCGCCCGATCAGGCGCCCCAATAAGTCGCGCAGGAATGAGCGTTATGCGTTGTCGGCGAGCAACAGCCTCAGATCGCGCAGGTTGTGGCCTGTGGGGCCAGTGACCACGGCATCGCCCAGCGCTGTGAACATCGGACAGGCGTCGAATGCGGCCAGCGATGACTTCAAATGGAAACCAAAGGTATGAGCGCGGGTCACGGTGGTGGGATCGGCGACGGCCCCGGCTGACCGCGTGTTACCGTCAATGCCATCGGAGCCGGCGCTCAGCACGGTTAGCCGCTCACCGGGGTGGTGCTCCAATTCAAGAGCGCATTCCATCACAAATTGCTGGTTACGGCCCCCAGCGCCGGGGGTGCGGTCGAGCTTGACCGTCACCTCGCCGACAGAGATCAAGCACAGCCGCGGATGAACGGCGCGCAGCGCGTGGAAGCGCCCCAGCAGATAGCGGGCGGCGTCGGCGTAGTCCCAGTCGTCGCAACTGTTGTCCACCACCACGTAATAGCCGGCTTTCTGCGCTAGAGAACGGGCATTCTCCGCCAGATCGTGGCTGCTGAGTAGAAGCTCAAATACCGATTTGCTGAAGGCATCTTCTTCGCCGCTCATGGCTGCGGCCGCTGTGACACGGCGTGCGGGCAAGGCGTCGGGCTTGGAAAGCCTGGGAAAAAAGGGCGGACGCCAACCCTTGTTGCCTGGCGACTCGGGCAGATCTTCACGCTCAAAGAATGCTCGTATCGAAGGCGGCAGCTTTTCCTTCAGATCGTACTTCTCGAGCAGGTTGCGTACGTCGGCCACTGTGGAGTGGTCAGGCGAAGTGGGGCCGGAAGAGAGCGCGTCGAGCGAGCGCAGTGGCACGTCGGGCAAAAGCAGGCTGACCTTGCCGGCCTCCGGTGCGGCAATGGCAAGCCGCCCTCCCTTGACCGCGGAAAAATGCTTGCGCAAGGTGTTCATCTCACTGATTGGGGCGCCAGAAGCAAGCAGGAGTCGATGGAAGGCGATAGTGTCATCGAGTGAGATCTGCGGGTCAAGTGGCAGGTCGAACATGGCCGAGCCTCCACCGGAGATTAGAAAAAAGACAAGCGTATCTTTCCTTGCCTTCCTGAGCATGACCAATGCGGCCCTGGCCGCTGCAAACGACTCCTCGTTGGGAACCGGGTGACCACCTTCGAAGTAGCGAAAGCGCCAGTTGCGGCGCTTGGGAAGCTGGTTGGAGCAGAAGATTCCGCGCAGGCCCTTGCGGCGTGTCATGCGGTCAAGGAGCGTTTCCAGCATGGGGCCGGCGACTTTGCCTATCGCGATGACGAGAATCTTCTTGTATTCGGAGAGATTGATGGAGGCCGGTCCGCTGCCATCGGGGATCAGGCGCTGCAGCGTGTTGCCTTCAAAGCGGATGCGGCGGTCGAAGGCTGAGGCGATGTTGCAAGCTTCGATGGCTCCGGTGAAAATCTCACTGGCCAGGGCGTGAAGAGAATCAAGAGAGGAGTCAGTGGCCAAGGTCATTGCATTTGCTCCTTCAGCCAACCGGAGAGCGACAACTGCATCGGCTCGAGCTGACCGGTAAAAAAGTGATCGGCGTGGGGAAGAAGCACCAACTGTTTGGGTTCGGCAGCGCAGGCGGCTATTTGCGCCAGTTGCGCAGCTGGCGCGTACTGGTCATTTGCTCCGCTGAGGAAGAGTTTGGGTATTGTGCAACTCTGCAGATGGGGATAATCATATTCAGTGCCGTCCGCTTGAGTGGGTAGACCCAGAATGGCCAGCGCGCGCACTGTCTCCTTACTCCGGGTAGGCGAACAACACGCGCTGAGCGCCATCATCGCGCCAAAGCTGAAGCCCACCACCACCAGCGGGCGACAATATTCGTTTTCAAGCCAATCGAGCGCCGAGAGCACATCGCCTGCCTCGGCCTTCCCGTCGTGCACTCCCTGGCTCAAGCCCGTACCGCGAAAATTGAAGCGCAAAACCGGCCAGCTCAGCCCCCATTCCGGATCGTTGAGGACCTTCATGGCGTGGTAAACCACCTTGTTATTCATGGTCCCCCCGCCCAGCGGGTGGGGATGACAAACTACCGCGGCAAACGGCGCATCGTGCGCGCCTTCATTCACCAGCGCCTCCAGCCGCCCGGCCGGACCGCGCAAATCTACACTGCGCAGAGTGGCTGGCGCTGGGCTGGTTCTGGGTTGAATGGGGGCGACTGTCGTGGTCATACCACATACCATTCTACGCGTTCAGGGCCTATCCGTCCCATTTAGAGCCAACCCCTTCCGAGAGTGCGGATTGCGCTGGTTCCCCAGGGTTCAAAGGAGGCAAACCGGCATTTGTGAGAACGTAAAAGACCCTGTACGGTATTCTGGCAGCACCATGACCGATCGCCTGCGCGTTGCGTCTCCCGCCGAGCCCATTGACCCTATCCGACTGACTCGCCAACTGTGCGAAATCGAGTCCACGACGTACCATGAAGGCCCGGTGGGCGATTTCCTGGCAGATTTTCTCTCCCGACGCGGATGGCAGGTAGAAAAGACGCCTGTTGCGCAGCCGTCCGAAAGCTCATCCGCCGGTCCCCGCTGGAACGTCTATGCGGGCGTGGCCGGGCAAACGCCCGATCTGGTCTTTTCCACTCACATGGACACAGTGCCACCTTACATCCCATTCACCGAAGACGCTGAATTCCTGTGCGGCCGCGGTGTCTGCGACGCCAAAGGCATTCTCGCCGCTCAGGTTGCCGCAGCCGAGGCGCTGCGCGAGGAGGGATATCGGATCGGGTTATTGTTTGTCAGCGGCGAAGAGCGCGACTCGGCCGGCGCGATGACCGCCAACTTGTCGCCCAAGGCAAGCCGTTTCCTTGTCAACGGCGAGCCCACCGACAACTGCCTCGCTTTAGCCTCCAAAGGCACTCTGCGAGCGGTCGTAAGGTGCACCGGCAAGATGGCTCACTCGGCCTATCCGGAACTCGGCGACAGCGCAGTCCACAAACTCGTCACGGTTCTGGGAAAGCTGCTGGACCTCCAGTTGCCATTTGCTGAAGGCGTGGGTTCCAGTTCACTCAATATAGGCCAGATTCAGGGCGGCTACGCCCCGAACGTTATTGCTGACAAAGCCGAAGCCCAGGTGCTGGTCCGCCTCGTGGGTGACTCCGCACCCGTGCGCGCAGCCCTGCTTGAAGCTGCCGCAGAATTGGCAGAAGTGGAATTCACCCTGGAAATTCCCTTTGTCCGCCTGCGCTCAGTCGAGGGCGTGCCCACCATGATCGCGAAGTTCACCACCGACATTCCCAAGCTCTCGAATTGGGGCGAGCCGCTTTTGCTGGGCCCGGGGTCAATCCATGTAGCCCATACGCCATTCGAGAAACTGGCGAAGAAGGAGCTGCTCGACGCTGTTGAGTTGTACATCAAGGTGGTCAGGCAGTTGCTGGGCTGAGCCCATGCGAGATGTTTTCAAGCAGTCTTTTGCTTGGCGCCTGATACCCGTGGATGCGGAAAAGCCGGCTGAATAGCAAGATCGGCGACTGTCGCAGTGTTCAGGACACTCAGCATGGCCTCCTGCGCCTGGAACCAAATGGGGTGCGCAGGACAACTCGCCTTCCGGCTGCACGAGGCTCCAGAGACCAGGCAAAGATTCAGAGCGATAGGGCCTTCAATGGCCTCTACCACCATGCGGATTGACGCCTTCCGCCCTGGAGGTAGAATCTCGAATCCGCCCGCCTGGCCCCGCCTGGAGATGATGAATCCGGCGCGGCACAATGCTTGCAAAACCTTGGAAAGAAAGCTCTGCGGAGCTCCCGTAGCGCGGGCCAGAGCGGGCAGCAGCGCGCGCTCATGGGCGGGCAGTGTGGCCATGTGGATCATCACACGAACCGCATAGTCGGCAGCCCGCGTCAGTTGCATGGATGAACCGGATTGTGCCATCGAATCGCTTTCTCCAATTTGAATAGTAACTAATCTTAACGCGGTGGACCGTCTCTTGTATGCGGGTCTGCTTTCAGCGGGCACCCCTCGCAATGAGCCGTCCTGCCGCAGTGCGCCTTGCCCACGGCAACCGTGAGGGCATGAAACTCGTTGAAGAGGTACGCATGGCTCTCCGACGTGTCAGAAGCAAAGGCTTTACGGGTGAGGGCGACCAGCGATTCGTAGCCTCCGCGATTGCGTGTCGGCGGCGACGGCAGAAGATGATGCCGCTCAGTAATCCTGCACAGATACTCATCGGCAACCGGAACCGAATGGTTCAGGGCGTAAAGCAGGATGGCATCGGCCGTCTCGGGACCAACGCCGGGCAGGGCCAGCAGGCGGGTGCGCAGGGTGTCTGTGGGCGTGGCGGCCAGCCGTTCAAGTGAACCGCCAAACTCCTCATCCAGCAAGGCCACAAACGCCTTCAGCGCGAGTGCTTTGCGGGTGTGAAAGCCGGAGGGTTTAATCAAACGCTCAAGGTCTTTCAGGGCAAGCGAGCGCAGGCCATCGATGGTAAGGGCCCCAGCCCCACGCAGGTTGTCGAGTGAGCGCTCCACTGCTTTCCATGCGGTATTTTGGGTGAGGTAAGCGCCGAGAATCACTTCAAAAGCGGTTTCAGCCGGCCACCAATGCTGGGGACCGTACGCCTCGGCAAGCTGGTCGTACATACTGCGCAACCGTTGCGCGGAGGTAAGCTGGCGGCGGGATTTCACGGCAAAGTTTCCTCATCCGGCGAAGTTTGGAACTGCATCTCCTCCTCCAGAAGGCGCGCATGCGCTCGAGCTGCCTCCGCTTCGGGCAAGTGGCCGGCTTGTTGGAGCGAAATCGAGAGCTCGGTGAAGGCCAGGGGATCGTTCGGAGTTAGATCCGTGACAGCCACAGCCGCACCGATAGCCTGCTCGATCCGGCCGGCATCGCGCAGGGCTCGAATCAAACCGTGCTGAGCTTCGCTGGAGGTGGGATCGGCATGGATCGCCGCGCGAAATACATGGGCCGCCGTGGAGGCCATGCCGGCAGCGAGCATGTCGAGGCCATGCTGGCAGAGCGTATTGGCGGTAGTGGGTCCCGTCGAGGTCACGGCTTGCCTGAGAATGAAGGCTGCGGCGCCAAGTCGCAGCTTGCCAAGAGCCGAAATACCTTGCGCCATTGAGCCGGATTGCGCATTCCTGTTCCCTTATCTGCGTCAGGGCAGCGGTATTTGCACGCGCATGGTCGCAATCTCAGCGTAAGTTGCGTCGGCAGCGACGCGGCGGTCAGGGTAGACGCGCGGCTTGCCAAAGCGCACTCTGGCGGAAAAGCCGGCAACGCACATCACCTTCATGAGATGAGTCACAAACTGCTCATCGCCATACCAGCATAGCTCCCGCTCCGGCGTGCCGTCCTCGAAGACGTAGCGGATAGCGGCAGGGGTAATCTGGGATCCCGCTGTAGTGGCCGGATCGATGAGCCGGGAGTGGAAGCGCAACATCTGGCCGTCGGTGCTGGTGCCCTCGGGAAACAGCAGCACGGGAATGGGCAGCTTGAGCCTTTCGGTCATCTGGTCGGCTACGGACATGGCGCTGGCCAAACTCGAGCGGTCCAGGAAAATAGTTCCGCCGGTGCGCGCCGCTTTACCAAAGAACGGCCAGCCGCCAATCTCCATCTTGGCTACAAAGAAACAAGGCATGGCCGCCGAGATAATGAGAATGTCCAGATAGCTGAGGTGGTTGGCGACAACCAGCCCATGGGTGGGCGGAGTCCCATCGACGTTGTAGCGAACTCCCACGCCATCCAGTATCCCGCGAGCGGCCTGCTGGGTCCACAGCGCGCGACGCTCTAGCGTCACCGGGCCGCGCAGCCGAAGCAGCCAGTATCGGACAACGCAGAGGGCCAAAGCCAATACCAGCGCCACAGCGCGCCGGATCGCGCGAAAGCTCATGTGGTGAGAGGAGTCAGGAAACGATTGCGCGCCGAGGGCGAAAGCAACTTCAGATCGAGCAGCGTAAGGAAATCGATGGTGCCAAACTCCCTGTCCCAGGCGGGTGGGCAGCAGACACGCGCGCCAATGGCCAGGTAGGTTTTCAGCAACTTGGGAACACTCGCCTGAGTGATGGCGCTGGTCCGTTTCGATGGGTCTTGCTGGCAGGGCGACGGCTGTGCGTGTGCGCCCTCTTGCTCGCTGGGACATGCGTAACTGGCGGTCGGCGCGGTCTCAAACTCCGGTGAAACCCGATAGTGCTCAAGCTGGCGATAAACCTGCCAGCCCTCAGCCGGGTCTTTCGAAGTCAACGATGAGCAGCCGATCAGGTAACGCAGCCCCATGCAGGAAGCATACTGTGCTATACCCCTCCATAACAAGGTCAGCACCTCTGGAGTTCGATGGTCGCGATCGATGGAGGCGCGGCCCAGTTCCAGAATGTCAGCCCGCAACGGCTCATAGGGGGCAAATTCAAACTCCTGCTCGGAGTAGTAGCCCATGTTTCGCGCGGCGGTTGCTCCCGACTGCATCCGATAAGTGCCAATGACGCGCCCGGTGAGCTTTTCCTCCACCAACAGGTGTTCGCAAAAAAAGTCGAATTGGTCGGTATCCAATCCAGTCTGATAAGAGCTCTCCAGCCCTTCGCCCAATTCAAGATTGAAAACCTTGAAACGGAGCCGGCAAGCGGCTTCGCGATCTTCGACTGTTTGCGCCAGCCTCAGCCGGTAACGCCCGACCTCCGCATGAATTGGCTGTTTAGCCGGAGCCGAAGGTGGAGCTGGAAGATAGGTTGAGAATCCAGGTTCCACCAGAGGAGTGGAACTAACGGCTAGCTGCAGCGGAACCTTGTGCCCCGAATGTGCGATCACAAGAGCAGTATCTGCCGGAAACTATGAAAGAATGGTCAAGCCTTTGCGAATACAGTGCAAAAACATTGCTAAGACTGTAACCCTGCAGCAATACATAAGATCCTCCGAGAGGGAGAGCCTTAAAGTACCTGGATCGTTTTGAATCACCTTCATCCTCCGGCGATGGACGGAATCACCAACACCTCGTCGCCGTCCTGAAAACTGTAATTCTCATTTCCCAGGAAGCGGATATCTTCCTCGTTGACATAAAAATTGATGAAGCGGCGAATCTGTCCGTCCTCACTTCGCAGGTGCTTGCGCAGGGCCGGAAAACGGCCCTCAATCTCCATAATCAGCTCAGGCAGATTGGCCGCGCTGCTGGCTATCTCGCGTGTATTGTTGGTGTGCTTCTGAAAGGCATTGGGCAATAGTACTCTAACGGCCATTGGATTCTCCTGCCAGCGCCAAATCCTGATTCAGTATTGGGCCGCTTTCGTTGTGTTCTTCGACAAAGGCTTCAAAATCGCTAAGCCGCGGACGAATGGCGTGGCTCCGGTCATAAGCGCCGTTCAGGCAATCAGTCGTCTTAAGGCCATTGCCCGTGATGCAGGTAACGGTCAGTTCATCGGGCTGGATGCGGCCATGAGCATAGAGCCGCGCGGTAACTGCGGTTGTCACGCCACCTGCCGTCTCAGTAAAGATGCCCTCGGTCTCAGCCAGTTCCTGCATGGCCGAAACTATCTCCACATCTGACACATCTTCGGCCCATCCGCCCGTAGCGCGGATGGCGCGCGCCGCATAAAGGCCGTCTGCCGGATTGCCAATGGCCAGCGATCGAGCGATTGTATTGGGCCGCTGCGGCTCAATCACATCTGTCCCGCTCTTGACAGCCTTGGCGATGGGCGAGCAGCCAGTAGCCTGCGCGCCGAAGAAGCGCACCGGCTTGTCCTCGACCAGACCGAGTGCAATCAGCTCATTGAAAGCTTTGCGAATCTTTGTAATTAACGATCCGCCGGCCATGGGGCAAACAAGATTGTCCGGCAGCTTCCAGCCCAGTTGCTCTGCGATCTCAAAGCCCATCGTCTTCGAGCCTTCGGCGTAGTAGGGTCGTAGATTCACGTTCACGAAGCCCCAGTTGTAACGATCGGCGATCTGCGACGAGAGGCGATTGACGTGGTCGTAGCTGCCCTCGACGCGCACCAGCGTAGCGCCATAGACCTGCGTATTGAGAATTTTGGCCGGCTCCAGATCGGCCGGGACCAGGATGAAGGTCTTCAGTCCCAGCCGTGCAGCCTGCGAAGCAACGGCATTGGCCAGGTTGCCGGTGGACGAGCAGCCGACCGTATCGAAGCCGAAGGCCTGCGCGTTGGCCAGGGCCACGGCGACTACGCGATCTTTGAAGCTAAGCGTAGGCAGGCAAACGGCGTCATTCTTGATGAAGAGATTGTGAGCGCCGATGTGCTCACCCAGACGGGGAGCCTTCATCAGCGGGGTAAACCCCACTGGAGTTTGCGGCACGTAACTGTCGGCTACCGGCAGCAGCGCGCGATAGCGCCACATATTCAGCGGTCCCTGTTGAATGGCTTCGCGGGTAAATCGGGTGCGGGCGTACTCGAGGTCGAAGACTACCTCGAGCGGAGAAAAACACTCGTCACAGATGGAAAGCGGCTGAATCCCGTAGGACCTGCCACATTCACGACAGCGCAAATCATAAGCAATCGTCACAGTTCCCTCGCTATGTACGAGAGGGACTGCGGATACACGAGCACGTGACCGGCTCAGAAAGAGCGAACGTGAAGTGACTCGAAGTACCGTGCGAGACGCCTCGGTCAAGAGTGCTGAGGCGACCCCCGAATCTCATGTTCCCCGTTACCGGGCGAGAGTTGACACCATACTCCTGGTTTGCCCAGGCAGGTTGTCGTGGCGTCACAGGGCTCGTCCCTCAGCCACTCTGCATGAAATCCAGGCTTGCCCTTTGGGGGCAAACTGGAATGTTT
>Ga0181520_10006880_pt1 | contig 17098 bp, 20 predicted proteins | sample PEATcosm2014_Bin_29_FD_132451 | JGI IMG/M metagenome (GOLD analysis project Ga0181520, IMG submission 132451) | Peatland microbial communities from MTU Mesocosm Facility, Houghton, MI, USA - PEATcosm2014_Bin02_30_metaG | ecosystem: Environmental > Terrestrial > Soil > Wetlands > Peat | place... | reverse complement strand
TGTGCCCTAACTGCCACGCTCAAACTCCAAACTTCGCAGCCAAAAACATCGGTCGATTGGATGAGTTGGCTATTGATGATTTGTACGCTTGGGGAGGCGATGGAGTATGAGTATTAGACAGCATGAGTGAACTTTCTGCCCTTGTGCATGAGTACAACAAAAAGGCGAACGAGTTGTTCACCTTGAAGCAGCGACTTGTGGTGTTGAGGGGTACAGAGCCCCCAAGTTGTTTTGGTCAGGACGATTGCTCCTCGAACTGCTTAGCTGAGTGCCCATGGAGCATGGACTGCGGCAGAGATGAAGGATTGTAAAATGAGTAAGGGCATGGAGTTTCTAAAGTATGCGGTGTTGACGGATGCTGATGGCAACCGTTCTCGCATCATCAAGGTTCGTGGAGTCGAAGCTGGGCTCAATCACTTGGAAATCACAACACAAAGTCGAGGGGAACGAGAGAACAAGATTACCACCGTTCACCGCATTTTCACTGAGGAAGTCTCCACTGAGAGTGGGACTGTTCTGTCGGATGTGGAAGTTAATGTATAAGGCTCTCCGCTTTCTGTGGAACGCGACCCGAGGCTATCGCCTATGGCCGATACGTTCACCCTACTTCAGATGGAGGGTGGAGACATTCTCTGGCACTCCCGCCGAGACCCTCACGGACTGGAAAGTCATCCTGTTCCTGTGGGGCTACAAGTGGGAGTTGTTGAAGTATCTTCGTTGGGTCGATACCCTATGAGTGTTTACGTTGACCCCATCCGCGAAGTAGAGTACGGTCGGTGGAAGTATGCTTGCCACATGATTGCAGATACGGTAGAAGAACTTCACACCATGGCTGAAGCCATCGGTATGAAGAGAGATTGGTACCAGCCCAAATCGTTCCCACACTATGACCTCTTGAGGTTCAGGCGTGACGCGGCGGTAAAGCTGGGTGCGGTCGAACTGGAGCGGCGACCGTTTATTCATCGGCTCCGTCAGATACGCCGGGATGGCGAAATTGGCGAGACGCGCCGGTCTTAGAAGCCGGTGGGTTCATTCTCGTGGGGGTTCGAATCCCCCTCCCGGCACCACCCCTCAAAAATTTCCAAAAATTGTAGCCAAAACCCCATACACCCCCGTATACTGGGGATGAAGGAGTTCTACCATGGCGAAACGACTACTTCGAGTGGGCGATGTCTTTCTCATTGAGAGTTCGCATCATCGCCACTCGCGAAGAAATCGAAGCCATCATCGACTTCACCATTCCCTACTATGAGCAGGAAGCGGTATTGGCTTATAAGGTGGCTGAGGAAGTCATTTTGAAGAACAAGTCGGACTTGAAAGGGAAGAAGAAATGAGCCATAACCCGCAGCCATGGACGAAAGAGTGGGCATCCGCCGCACGGAACCAGTGGATTGATGGCACTACGTGCCCTCGGTGCCACGGCACCGGGGTCATTGAGACCGGCAACAACGACCTACCTTGCGATTGCGAGGCTGGCAACAAGGCCTTGTTCAACTCAGCCGGTGTTGGTCTTGTCACGGGTGCCGAACGCTCGTGACGGGCGTACGGGGCTTCGGACGTACCGAACGTCAGACGAGGGCTTCGCGGTCGTTGTAAGCGACTGGTCGATGCCTTATATGATGGGTACAGAGATGGTGCAGAAGATTCGGGAACTCTCCCCGGAGCAGCCGGTGCTCATGATGTCTTCGGAGCCGGGTTCGGTGCGTCGTATCCTGACTGAACTCAACATCTTCGATGTGAAGGTACTCTTCAAGTCCTATGAGCCCGAGGAGATGCTGACCGCTGTGCTCAAGACGATTGTGGGGGAGGTTGCCAATGAAGTTGCCCACTGAAATTCGAGGGTTCTTTGAGGAGTGGCGCTTCCTCTCCAACTTCCACCTGTCGCATGTCACTCTTGATGGCGAGGTCTACGATTCTGTCGAACATGCCTATCAGGCGGCGAAGACTTTGAACCTCAAAGAGCGGGAGAAGTTTCGCTACGCCGGGGTGGAACCGAGACATGCCAAGAAGATGGGTGGGGCTCTCAAGCTTCGCCCGGACTGGGAAGAAGTCAAGATTGCTGTCATGCGTGACCTGTTGATGCAGAAGTTCTACCCTACTGTTCTTCGCCGGAAACTACTCTGCACGTTCACGGCTGAACTCGTGGAGGCGAACTGGTGGCATGATGTGTTTTGGGGTGTGTGTTGCGGAGAGGTTGAATTGGGCGGAACCGTGAGGAAGTGTAAGCACCGCCCCCATGAGCCGTTCGGCGAGAACAATCTCGGCAAGCTGCTCATGGAGGTCAGGACGTACTACTCTACATATTCATCCCGTATGACTTAACATACGTTAGAATCTGCTGGTCAACTTACGCCGCTGCTGTAGCTGCTGTCGCTGCTTCCTTTTGCTTCGCCCAACGTGCCTTCTGTGACGCCGCAATCTTTGCCTTCACTGCCTTTGACAGTGTACGCTTGCGACCGCCAGCCCAGTTTGCCTTCATGCTCTCGGAAATCTTATCCCGAGTTGCCTGTGAGAGTTTCGGTGTTGTGGTTTCCATCATCTCCGGTCCTTCCAGAGCGGCCAACGCGGCTTGCATACGCCGGATGTCCAGTCTCAGTTCTTTTTTGAATACATCAAGGTCCATACTTCTCCTCCCAAATGGGGCACTCGGGTCGAATCTGTATGACCCATGACCCAAGTATACCTTGACCTGTGGAAAAGTAAAGTAGAAAAAAATTCAAAAATAGTTTACAATTTCTCGACTTTCGGTGTATTATGTAGATATGAGTTTCACACGACCATTTCGACCCACGTTTCGACCGTGCCCTACGTTGCACGGGACTGACGACCGCCCCATTTAGTTGGGCTGTTGTTCAGCATCCCGTGCGGCCACGCCGGGATGTGATTGAGGGTTGAATTCCAAACTCCCTAATTTCATTTTCCCACCCCGGCGTTCACGTGTCTGTATCGGGGTGTAAATCGGTAGATGGTAGCCGACCTGTTTTGGAAACAGGAGCATAAGCGCACTGGAGGTTCGAGTCCTCTCACCCCGACCAAGTTTTGCACCATCAGGGTGTAGCTCAGTCTGGTAGAGTCCTCGTTTCGGATACGAGTGGTCGCAGGTTCGAATCCTGCCACCCTGACCAAGTTTTGATTTTGCTGCTTTTCGTTGTATTGTAGAGTATCAGTTGTGAAGGAGACTATGTGAACGACTTTTACTCTCTGCTGTTAACGGCCCTTCTGCTCACTCTGTCCTATGTTATTGGGGAAGCTTACTGGGGCACAGGCAAGAAAAACAAGATTCGACGCAAAGCAGACTGGGAAGCCCAGTGGTGGGCAATGACCCGGTTTCCTTTTTCGATGATTCCCAGTCGGGCGAAGGCGTTCGCCGACAAACACTGGGAAAAATACGGAGCCCTTATTCAGGAAGAAGAGGCTCAAGCGGTAAGGAAGTAAAAGTTTGTCGGGCTGTAGCGCAGCTTGGTAGCGCGTATCCTTGGGGTGGATAAGGTCGCTGGTTCGAATCCAGTCAGCCCGACCAAAGTTGAGGGCTAAATATCGGTTGCCTGAGTTGCTGTGCTTGGTTTCTCCTGTAAAGGCAGATGCGCTCACCAAGGCCGACTCATCGCGTGTAAAGGGCAGACATGCCCAAGACGAAAGTCTTGTATACCGAAAAGCCACAAAGATTTGCTCTCGTAGCTCAGATGGAAGAGCACTACGCTGAAGACGTGGGTGTCGTGGTCTCGAAAGCCACCGGGAGCGCCAAACTTGCTGTGGGCCTGAGCGTGCTGGTCATGAAGGGGTTGTTCCACTAAGAGTCCACAGCATCAACGGGGTGTAGCTCAAGGGTAGAGCACGTGTTTTGGGAACACGAGGTTGGGCTTTCGAAATGCCTCACCCCGACCAAGTTTTTGAACTTTCGACCTCTTTATTAGAGGTTCGAAAATGGCAAAGCGGTTTGAACATCTTCGCAAGAAGGCAATTGAATTACGGGAACAGGGGTACGCTCTTAACGACATCCGCATGTTTCTTTCAATGAAAAAGACTACAGTCTATCATTGGATAAAGGATATGCCCCTCAATTCTCCCACAGCCAAACAATCTTTTGCGCTGCAAAAAGGAGTTAAGGCAGCAAAAGACAAATGGGCAACGATTCGAGATACGGCGTATCAACAAGGACTGTCAGAGTTTGATGGAAATGACAAACGAATGCGAGATTTCGCTTTGATATACCTGACAGAGGGATATAGAAGGACTCGAAACGTTGTACAGGTAACCAACTCAAACCCGGTTTTATTGAAATTGGCGGCGGATGTAATACGAGAACAATCAGATAAGCCTCTGAACGTTCAGGTACAGTATTACGAAGACCACATTCGCTGTGATGTGAGGGATTACTGGAGTGCTCAGCTTGGGGTTGACTCAGCCTGTATAAAACTGTTTCCAAAGTCCAATAGTGGTCGATTGTCAGGAAGAAATTGGCGGTCTCCAAATGGGGTGGCACAAATTGGTGTAGGGGACACAAAACTTCGTTCTCGAATTCAAGGATGGATGGACAGACTTCAAGAGGAGTGGAAGAAGTAGGCCAACAGTGACCGCTGAGTTCGTGTAGCCTCTATCCAAGGGGCGTTGGATTCAAGTCATGTTGCTACCGTGCTCATTAGTTGGACGCTGATGAGTGTTGCGACGAACGGTGCCGAGGACGCGAGTCTAGGGCAATTCTGGTTCCGCCAAGGAGCCAGACAGTTCAGGAGGGAAGTCACATGATTGTTGAAATAAGAGCAGCGGAAGGGGGAGACGATGCAAAGCTTCTCGTGGCAGACCAGCTTGCTATCTATGCAAAGCTGAGTCTACGGAGGGGTCTTTGACGTTGAGATTCTTGAGACTCGTCCCGGCATCGCGGTGTTTCGCGTAACCGGCAAGGGAGTCGAAAAGGTTTTCGCTAACGAGTCTGGAGGCCATCGGTGGCAACGAGTTCCACCGACAGAAAGACGAGGCCGTCGCCAGACATCAACAATCACGGTCGCTACGTTCGCAGAATCGACAGCCACCGCATTCAGCATCGACCCGAAAGACCTTGAATGGGACACGATGCGAAGCGGTGGCAAGGGCGGACAAAACGTAAACAAGGTTGAGAGCGCAGTTCGAGTTCGACACCTTCCCAGTGGAATGATGGTTCGCTGTGAAACACAACGCAGCCAACTTCGCAACAAAGAGTTGGCTCTCATTATCCTGAGTGCCAAGTTGGAAGCAGCACAACGTGAGGCACGGATAAGCAGTGAAGTCGCCGACCGTCGTCAACAGATCGGCACCGGACAGCGTGGTGACAAACGTCGCACGATTCGGGAACAGGATGGAAAAGTCACAGACCACGTGACTGGGCGAGTTTGGAACTATTCGAACTATGTACGAGGGAACTGGTAATGCGATACTTTAGTTTGGCACTTGGTCACAGGGACAAACAAACGCCTCGCATTTTTATCAGTATCGGAAGATTTTGGAAGGGCGTTTACTTCCATTTCAGTCATGGCACCTTGCGGATTTTCTACGATGCGGGGTGGCATTCAGATTATCGGGGAGTGGCTCAGTTTGGTAGAGCGTACGCTTCGGGAGCGTAAGGTCGAGAGTTCAAATCTCTCCTCCCCGACCAAAATTCGGAGAACACCATGCACATGTCTCGCACAACTTTCGTAGGTGTGGTTGACGACGGGCAGTTTAGAATGCCCAGAACGATGCATATTGCATACTGCGGTGAGAAGACCGCTTCTGCTGTCACGACTGAAGAAGGCGTGACGTGTGATGAGTGCATTCAGGCGATGTGTTGGGAAGAAATTGACCGGCGTAACTGCGAAACACATCTTGGCGGTTGAAATTTTCCAACTTTCGTAGTATTAGTTAGGTAGTAAATCCAGTGGCCGTCGCGGGGCAAAGGCCCACAAAAATACCCCTAAAAGAAAGGAGCACTCATGGCTAACCCTAGCATTGCTCACGCTGCGTAAGGTGTGGGCAGATTTGGAGAAAACCATGAAGTTGTTCGACTGGAAAGTACGCCGTTGGTCAGGATTCTGGCTCGGTGCTGGCACAGGCGAGGATACTGAAGTCTCTATTCATTTGGAAGAGACAGTTTGGTACTGGCTTGTGCTTGAATTTTTGGCGTGGGATTGTTGTACCTGCGTTTGCGATTTGCTCCACCATGTAAAGCTGCCCAAGTTCATTCGTAACTGGGAGCGCGTGTGGGGCGATGAACCGGATGATGAGCCCGGCAAGTTGGAAGATTGGTGGGGCGACGATTTTGGAACCTTCTGGCATTGTTGGGTGGAGTCACCCTTTTGTCAGTGGGTGTGGCACAACAAAGGTATCGGCGGTGTTGGTCATGTTCAGCCGGTCTGGCGTATGCCACTCTCCGAGGCTCGGAAACATTTTCAAGAATTTCCACAGGAATTTGTTTGGGTGGATAAGGAAATTGCTTCACGGCTGGAGTATGATAAGGAAGTTGCAGCAGAAGAAGCTGAAGAAGCGGCGAAAAATAAGTAGCCAAACTCAATCAACTTCGAGTATTATTCAACAGAGCGGCTGGTGAGTCGGAACGCAATACTTTACCCGGTCGAGCCGCTCGAAAATTTGAAGCGGGGTAGAGCAGTCTGGTAGCTCGTCAGGCCCATAACCTGAAGGTCGGTGGTTCAAATCCACCCCCCGCCACCACATTGGAAAGGACGGCATTGCCTAAATGATGAATCACTAAGAAAGCGGGGTGAATCCATCATGGGCAATGCACATGCGTGGCGGCATCGGTCTGGTCGTGGGAAACCATGTACTCCTGATTGTCTCTACTGCAAGTTCCGTCCTAAGAGTGGCGAACCGGGGGCTCGGCGTAAGAACTACGCTAACAAGACCTCCAAGGGTCGTCATGTCCCACACGGTCGCAATTCCAATCGCCGTAAGGGATGAGTTTGAAAACGAGACAGGGGTGAGAGAGCGCCTAGCTTCATTAGGATTTTACGACGGCGCTCGTTGTACTCACCCCTTTAGGAATTAACGCGAAACACACTTGCGGATTTTGCGGAAAGAAGCTACCCTCGAAGAGGAAGCGTACTCAACACGCAAAAGAGTGTGTTAAGTAAGTTTGCGGCGGGTCTCACGCAGAGACCAGCAGATGACGCATCGTATCTAAGCAGTGGTCATCGTCCCCGTAAGGGAGTAGGATAGATACGACAGAAGCAGCAGAGGCTGTTCCGCAAAGAGATTGACCGTGGTAGCCTTTACCGGCGATATGAATGGCGGCTCGAATCCGTTCCACGGTCATGCAACATCGGGTGCAACCTAATCGCAGTGTACGCTGGTGGAAACGAGGGTTGTCAAACGCGCACTGGGGCAGCGGCCTGACAATAATTCGTTCGGAGGTTTCGATGGACGGAAACGACGAAATGATTTTGCCAGCTTGGGGCACTTGACCAAGTGAGGCCAAAGGGTTGTCGGCTACCCGAATAAAGACCGAGTACACCAAACTGAAAACGAAAATTCATCGCAGTTACAAACGTAGCGGCAAGGGCCGTGAGCGTCATTGGGAAAAGATTGAACAGAAGGATTGTACAGGATGCAAGCAAAAGTGCGGCTCCTGCGGCGAACCCTTCACAACAAGTACGGCAATGAATGAGCGGTTGTTCTGCTCTTTACATTGCGAACGGGTAGCGACGTAGAGGAGCCCGGTTGTCCTCGCCAGCCTCATAAACTGGAAATCGTGGGTTCAAATCTCACCGCCGCAACCATCTCCTAGTCTGGTATAGGTGGTAAGCTGTACTGGGGAGCCACCAAAGAAAAAGCCAGAGGAAGTGAAGACCTCCTTCCGTTTTACGGACGAGTTAAATTCTTCAGGTCTCAAGGGTCGTAGGCATCCGACCTATCGTGAGTGGAATTCTCACAACAAGTTATGCGGGTGAGTGGAACGGACACACAAACCATTCTTGTCTCATAAGCAAGAGATAACAGGTTCAACTCCTGTACTCCGCACCCATTGCCGTTGAAAGCCACCACAGTGGAGAGGGACCAAAACCCTCCGATTTTGGACACTGGGCTGGAGATGGCAGTCCTTACCAGACGGTAACTGGTCGAGTCGATTCGGAGACCCGTTAGCAGCCGAGAGGCTTTTGACTTTGAGCCACAATTCAAAGCCCAGTCCGCTTGCAACTGTAATGCAGGATGAGTCTAGCCTCGACCCATTGTAGTAGGCCGACCCTTCTCGGGTTCCGTAAAACCAGAGACGAGCCTCTTCGGCTATACCGTAAAACTGGAAGGTGTTGGCGGTTCACTAAAACCGCCATAAGATTCCGGGCTTGTACAGCCCACCCGAAGGACTTGCGTTGCTATCACGCAACGACCAATGCATGGTCGGCGGACGGAAAAGTCTCCCCCTTCGGTTTTGAAATTGCGCTACGTTCCGAATCGTATGTCGGACTAGAGCAATCCTCCGCCGTGAGGTAAACAGGCCGTACCGCTCCGGGACGTTAACAAATGAGCCGCGTCTGTTCGACGTTGTAAAATCAGAACCGTCGTCCTGCTCGGACTCGTTAACATAGAGCCGGTATGCTCATTTCCGTAAACTGAGTCGGTCTCACCTAATGTCCGCAAATAGTAGGTCGTGTTCTCTGACCCGTAATCAGAGGGTGTTTGGCGGTGTTCACCCAAACCGCCACTAAGATTGAGTTAGGGAGCCCTTCGACTCGCCGGAGGAGCACAGTAGGTAGACGCAGGGTGCTTCGAACTAACCCCTCTTCGAGCCGGTCCTTACAAGGTGCGACGGCACTGGACCGCATCTGTCAGGGCTCCTTAAAATTTGAAAAAGCTTACTCGTTGTGCTATACTCGATGAGTAGGTAAGGCGTGAGAGCCCACAGAACATTCGGTTACTCCACCTGAGGTTTTCGATACTCTCGTGACCATCCGAATTCAAACAAAAAGGGTGCAGTGGGCAACAGAGCGGCTCCTCTCGATGCTAGTGTAGTTGGGGAGTGCAGCACATCAGGGTACTAGCGAAACTGACCCGCTCACGCTTCAAGCGTTCCTAGACGTTAACTAGGCGGCAAGCAGGGCGTAACCCAGCCGTTCCCGGTACAGGTCGTTAAACCGGACGTTTCTTGCATCGCAAATGCAAGTGGTGGAGGCGACGGTACAGCCTACCAGTGGTTAGGTGACGAGCCTATTGAACTGGTGACCGTGCCGTCCCCAACTTTGATTGAAGGAGCCGACATGGCACAGGGAATTATTCTGGAGTATAGCGGCTGTCCGAAGTGGCGTGTTGTTCGGGAAGGCGATGAGACCTTCCTTCACTGTCCGACGACCCAAACCCGTATTCCCATTTCCATCGGGGCATTGCCTCCGGGTGCAGAGTTTGTCATCGGAGACACGGACCTTCCAACCGGCACTGAGATTGCCGACGTAACTGTTTAAGAGGTCGCGGGGGTACTAATGCACCCCTCCTTTCCACCAAGCCCACTGGTGTGCGACGAAGTGGGCTCTCGCCGTCACTGCGAAAATCTGAAAAGTGCAAGCATCCTTGCCCAGTGACGGCGAAACCAACAAATGAACTTTCAGAATCAAGGTATACTGCAATGAATTACCAGAGCTACAACTCGGCGGAACGATTTACTGGCACTCGCTAACAGCGAGGCTTGTAATTGTATCTGGAGGGTGAGCTAGTGTGGTCATTTCAGCGACAGACTGAAAATCTGTAGAACGGTGTTCGATTCACCGACCCTCCACCAAATGGCCTTGTAGCTCAGATGGTAGAGCATGGTGTTGAAGCCACCAGTGTCGCGGTCTCGAAAGCCGCCAAGGCCACCAACTTATTCAACCGCTTCTTTACGGCATTTCCTGACACCCCCAAAATTCTTCCCGTCGCTTCAAATCCGCTCTCATGAATCTGTTTTTTAAGCTCGGTCAAACTGGGCCATACTATTTTGTCTTTGTGGTTTAGCTTAGCTGCACAAATTTGGCAACGTATGTACTTGGGGGTAATATAAGCACCACAGCCACATTGATTTGCAGGTCGGAGTCCCATCAACGTTATAAAATCCCTGCCGTAGGTGGTTTCCATATAGGCTAACATGGGCTTCATCTCTCGCTTCCCTAACACAATAAGGGTACCCCCTTTGAACTGAGATATTTTGGCGTGGTTTCGCAGGTCCACCCACCCCTTAACTTCCACGTACTCCCCTGTGGTCAGTAGGAAATCGGGGTAGAACTTGGATTCTATGCCTTCGAATGAGTAGGTGAATCCCTGCGTGTTTCTGCTGAATTCAACTCCATGGTCAAGGCTGTAGACGACCCAAGCTAATTCCCATGAGGAATCACACCAGTAGCCCCTACACCAGCCCTTCTTGCCACGACCGGAGCCCTTACGAATACCCCCAACCTTCTTACCCTTACCGAATTTTCCCCGACGCTCTTCGGGTGTCATCTTACTAAGGGTTGAACGAAGTCCACGCTTCGATGCCTCCGAGTTTTTTCTAACTCGTTCGTCAGTGCTTTGAGTCAACCCCCTATTCCAGCCGCCTCGTTTACATGTGTTCATACCTTGAACTTGATAGTTCAAAAATCAGGCATACGCAAAGACCTAGTATTCCTCGTTCTTCTTCAAGATAAAATCAGCTATGTCATTCCCATTCAACAACTTACAATTAGGAATGACGCAGTGTCCACCAATCTTGCCGGGGTAGTCTTTGAGCACAGGGCGCTGCACATTGCTCATGCCCAGCTTGGCGTAGCCTTCGTTGTAACCCTCATTCGCCCATGTGTAGACAACCTTGAAGTCCAGCCCGTGCTTGTCGCAGTACGCCTTCACAGCCTTTTCAAACACGATGTTCCAACCATAGTAGGTTGTGTCCCACAACTTCATGGCCTCGGTGTCTTCGGCTCGGGGGCTGGTGACCGCCTCGATTCCAAGTTGAGCAAAAATCCAAGCTGCTTCCGCCGCTCTCGGTCCTCCGAAGAACTTAGTGAACGTGCGAATGCCTCCCGCTAGGTTGGGATGGACGCCTCGGATGGGAGAGTGGACTGCATTGAACTTGGCCGACGTGCCGAGAGGTACAGTAGAGTGGATGATGATAAGACCACCGGAGTTAAGGTATAGGTCGGAGTACACTTCAACCGCCTCATCAAACTTTTCACTATAGGGGATACAGATGTGAATCACATCATATTTGCCGGGGAGTCGGTCGGATAGATAGTCAATGCCATCGACTTCATATTTTTCCGACAGGACTTCAATAAGAGCGGAGCCTACTTGGCCTTTAGAGCCAATCACGAGTTGTGTCATAACCTAAAATACTCCTACTTCTCGGTTGATGAGCATGGATTTGGGTATTATCTTTCATGCCTGAAGACAAGGAATTCGAGGAGTTACTTCCCACAGAGATTGAACTAACCTTCGAGAAGAGTAGTCTCTACAAATTGTACCGTTCCGGCTGGTCACAGCAGATAAATCCCGAACGCTGGGACCGGGTGCGAAGAGACATTCGTTTTGAAGATGTGGTCGCTGACCTGACAGGTCACAGTGGTACTACCTCCATTCGATGCCCGTTTCATGGCCGCGATTCACGTCCGTCATTCTGGTTGTACAAGAGAACGAATGATGGTTGGTGTTTTGGATGTCCCCCCAAAGAACAATACTACGACCACGTACGTTTTGTCTCAAAATATTTGGGGATTAGTCGTTCAGCCGCGCTTCGCTGGCTGGAAAAGAAGTGGGAACTCCCTGAACTCGCCGACATCAAGCCAGATGAAGAGGAAGTCGATTCGATTGAATTGCAGTTTGCCGACTTACAGGAACCTTTCATTTTGAAAGCCATCAAGCAGGTACAGGAGTTTCGAGATGTCGAACTCGCTGAAGACTACCTATGTCATTACTTCAAAGCCACCCAGTGTATGAAATTTTCTGAGGATGCGAAGAAGGAAGGTGAGCCTGAAGACGCCGCCGCCCTTGAAGTCAAAGCCACTCTGACCCTCGCTCGGGCCTTGACCAAGGAAGAAAGAGACCGCATTTTCGCATACAAACAGGTCAGAAGATAGGTACTAGATAGAGTATGAAGATTACACAACAGACAGTCGGTCAAGAAGAACTGACTCAGGTACAGCCGAAGAAGAAGACCAAGGCTAAGAAGGAGCCTCGCGATATTCGTTATGTCTTCCGTAAGACTCTGAGAGAGTTAGACCTCCCAAAGTTGAAAAAGCCATGGATGGCTCAGAAGGCATTCCGGCTCATCACTACACCTGAAGAGCTACAAACATGGGTAGATGGTGTTCTGCTCGACGCCTCCCGTCATGTCGTGATTAACGGTGTCTTGACCCCCGTCATCGCACTTGACACTGAGACAGTGGGGCTAGATACACGTATTATTGTTGACCTAATTAAAGTCAAAGAATATGCGACCGGGCGAGAAGTCTGGATGCCTGTGTATGAAGTCAACATTGAACTCGCCGGTATCTGTCTTTCTTCGGACGGTATGGATGGCATCTACATCTCCGTCAATCATGAGAAAAAAGACCAAGGGCTAACCATCCCGGCAGATAATATCAACCGTGAAAAGTGCGCTGAGATTTTGCAACAGTTGTTTGACCGCGCTCACCTTGTATTCTACAACGCGAAGTACGACCGTGAGGTTCTCCGCCTCACTATGGGCATCAATTTCCGCCCCTATCCTCACTTTGAGGATGTGCAGGTTCTGTCCTATATCAATGATCCAAAGGCTGACCTTGGAGACCGGGGCTCATTTACAGGTGAGGCTGGCGGTTTGAAGGCGTTGTCGAAGAACGTGCTTGGTATCGAACAGATTGAACTTGATGAGATTGCCAAGGTCAAAGTAGACTACTGCCCTCGCACCAACAGCCCGTTTTGCGATTGCAATGAAGAACAGCGGAAGCAGTATAAGCATACACTGAAAAACCAGTTCGTTCCTTTCTCATGGATTCCCACAGACATCGCCCTTTGGTATGCTGCCGGTGACGCTATCTGTACATGGTTGCTCTGGAAGAAGATGTACGAACTCGCCCGGAGCCGTAAACTGATTCATCGTATTGACCATGAGTTGGTTGAATCCATCACTTGGATTGAGCGGCAGCGTTGGACAGTAGACACCAGCCGTCTCGCCCGTACTATCAAAGGTCACGGGAAGAAAATTGCCGGGATGCGTGCCAAGCTTCGTGAACTCGCCCTTGAAGCTGGTTACGAGGAAGTCAAGCAGGACGATGGCATTGTTCTGGAAGAAGACCAATTCAACCCCGGCTCAACTATGCAACTTCAGACTTTGTTTTTCAAGGTCAAAGGTTACACGGTCACAAAGTTCACTAGTACAGGCAACCCATCCTGCGATGCTGAGGCCCTAGAAGATTTGTTCAAGCAACACCCGGAGGACAAGTTTCTTGAGACTATTCTCAATTACCGCGATTACATGGCGTTGCACCCGGACAACCTCCGCTTCGACCCACGTGACCACTCGGCACGCATCTACCTAAAGCAGAACGTTGTAGCCGGTGGTCGTCTAGCGGCTGCTGGTGGGGACTTTGAGCGTGATGGTGGCTTTGGGCTCAACCCGCAGGGCATCAAGAAGGTTGAAAGTTACCTGATGTGGAAGGTGACCGGCAATGTTCTCGACCCCGACCCCGAGGATATTCTGGATGAGGATATTGAAGAGTACGCTGAAGAGGACCTGCACCCTTCGTGTTTCAAAGAAGTCGAAACCGAAACCACTAAAACTGTAGTCACTCAAAAACAGAGAACAGATTGGGAGACTGGACAACTACTCTTTCATGAAGTTGGCGGAGAGCTAATGATGGAAGACGTTGTGGAAGAACACAAGGTCAAGGTCAAGGAACGCAAGAAGGCTCCCGGCATTATCAAGAACCATATCGGCAAGTACATGGGCTACGCCGTGTGCTTGGTGCCCAGTTGTAAGACGTGCGCTGAGAAATACGGCATCCTGATTGAGAATGGACGCATTGACGCCAACGAAGTCGTCAATCTCCGTTGCTTGTTCCATGCTCCTCCGGGCTGGACGTTGTTCACCGTTGACTACGGTAACATCGAAATGCGTTGCGCGGCTAACATCTCAGGTGAGCCTGAATTCATCAATGAGTTTCTTGTCGGCAAGGGCGACTTCCACTCGCTCACTGCCAGTAAGGTGTTCCCTGAATTTACAGACCCGAACACATCGAAGGCGATTCGTAAGAGCCTCCGCGACCTCGCGAAGATCATTAACTTCGCTCTGCTCTACGGCGGTACTGAGTACACCATCTTCGAGAACATGAAGAAGAAGAAGCCCGACATCACTTGGGAAGAAGCCAAGAAGATGGTAGCCAAGTATTGGGATGGTGTGCCGGTATTCTTCGACTGGTGCCAGACGAAGCAGAACATTGCCAAGAATGAGATGTATTGCAAGACGGCAACCGGGCGTGTTATCAGCTTCAAGTCAGCAATGGAAGCGCAGCACACCCATGCACCCCTTGAGCAAGAGACCAGCAATTATTGGGCCTATCGTGACTTGATTAAGAAATCAGAGAACGCAAAGAAGGCTGATGATTTAGAGAAGGCTGCAACCTACCGGGCAATGGCTGACCGCATGTGGAAGGACTCAGATACTGGGGTTCGAAACTACATCGACTACAACAAATTCATGAGTAAGATTCAGCGTGTAAGCGTCAACGTTCCCTTGCAGGGGCTGGCTGGCGATTTCATGCGTATGTCTCTCAATCGTATTCGCAAATGGGTGGAATCCGACCCGTTGGTGCAAACTGTGTTCCATTTGCATTGTTCAGTGCATGATGAAATCGACTTCATCGTCAAGAATGAATATGTGCCCTTTGTGCTACCTCGTATCACTCGTCTCATGAAGCTTCGCAAGTTGCATGAGAAGATGAATTGGAAAGTGCCCATTGAATCTGACGCTGAGTATGGTCGTTCATGGGACGTGGAACATCACGTTACTGGGGACGATGACCATAAGCCAGCCGCATGGACAGAAATCAAGGAAATCGCCAATTACATTCCTGATGAATGGGACGTTGACACCCTCAAGAATCTTCTCCATGCTGTCGGCTCGGGAGTCCCGGCTCGTATTGAAAAAGCACGAGAGTTTCTCAAGGAGAATTTGCACCCACGCGCTTTCATCGCCGCCAACCCCGTTTTTGACGCCAAGGATGACAAGTCTCGTAAGAAGGCACTCATCGCCGCTCTTCAGTTGGATGAATACTGGCGCATTGACCACACCCCTGACGATGACGACGGCAAGATGGAGTTGTTTGAGAGCTACGAAAAGCGGATGGGGCTGGGACCTGATTGTCGTGACCCACTTACTCCAGAGTTCGGGTATCTTGGTGCCATTCCTCTGACTGCTACAATTAAGCGCCCATCCGTTCCAGTCCTTGGTGAAGAAGTTGTAGTGGACGACCTTGAGACTGATGTTGTTTGCGTGAACGAGCATATTCTCTCTGACCAGACGGTCACGGTGACTTTGGAAAAACCAATCGAATACATCACTGTGACTGTGACTCTGCCAGAAGAGGAAGAAGCACCCAAGGCAATCGCGGCGGCAGCGTCCGCTTCGGTATCGGTGGAGTCCAATCGGGTAGAACGGGTATCAGCAGGGGAGCCAGTCGAAGAAATCGCTGAACTCATTGACTTAGATGAAGCCGCTGGTTCCAAGTTGAGGAAGATGCTAGGGGTCGGTAATCACACCATTCGTGTTATCTACCGTGGGAAGGTTGCCCTTCTCCGTGACAAGGCTGTTGACACGGTTCCTGAGGAATTCGTGAAAGCAGTTCACGGAATTTCAGAGGTATTGAAATCATGAGTAGAATATGGATGATACCAACGACAAACTGAAGGCCGAGTTCTTCCCTGACTGGGAGACTATTGGTTGTCCTTTGTGTAAGTCCCCTTTTCATGAGGAAAAGGATTGCCCTCAGACTAAAACAGGTGAGCCCAAGTTCAAGTTTCGCACTCGCAAAGAAATGGGACTTGAACCGGGCTCCCTGCCATTCAAATTTCGTGTTGACATAGACCCTCAGGTTGATGATGAGGTAGAGGTCACTCGAAAGCGTGCTCTTCTTCGTCTTAACTCCACCAAAGTCTATAACTTGATGGGCTATTCAGTGAAGGCTCAGGAGAGCCAGAAAGCCGCGTTACAATGGCTTCTCCGGCTGGCAGATGAGTTAGACATTGATGACGAATATCTACAAAAAGAGAGAGCCCAGCTTCTCCCTCTTATCGCGACTCTCCAAGAGTCCCTACAAACCCTAACTCGCATTCGACAGGACAAGATAAAACAAGCCGAAGCTATGGAAGAAGTAGCTACTGAGGCCCGTCAGAAGGCTCGGAAGGTTCGCACCCGTGTTGCCAAGAAGAAAGCCCAAGAAAAGGAATTTTGGGTGTTACGACTTCCCGACTCGACTATAGATGTGCCTATCATCTACGGTGAAGATGTTGACCCTGCCAGCCTATTCAAAGAAGCCTCTGAAGCCATCCTTGAAAAGGAAAAACAGAAGATGATTCACACTCAAGATGGTGAAGAGGGTTGAGTTTTTCCAATACCAATGCCCTAATTAGAAGTCCCTTTTGCAGTTTGTTTCACCGTTTCACCGCACCACCGCTGTTTGTAGTCTGTCGTTTAATTTGTTAGAGGTTCGCTATATGGCTGAAAAAGATGAGGGCAAGGGTAAAAAGGCAGTTTCAAGTCGTGTTCGTGCCAACACGCAAACGCAAATCAGAACTGAAGTTCGCAAAGTAGCTTCAGACAAAGCTACTGGAAAACAGTACGCATCTGCTGGTCGCTGGAGCCGTATGAAAACGGGCACCGACGACGAAATCATAGACGACCATCGTATACAAGCTATCCGCCAAGCTGCAATGGGCGGAACAGTGTCCGCTCCTAATCAGGGCTGGGGTATGTATGAGCGGGTGAAGACCGCAGGTCTGTTCTCAGATGGAACGCTCGGCTACGCCGACATTCAAGATTCCAACAACATTGGTTATTACAGCTACGAGTTCCCGGTTGATGCTCTGGAACTTCCAGCCTCCCGACCTGAAGAACTTCGTTTCTATCGTCTGGCATACGACCGCGACCCTATTGTTG
>Ga0181520_10006878_pt1 | contig 17099 bp, 20 predicted proteins | sample PEATcosm2014_Bin_29_FD_132451 | JGI IMG/M metagenome (GOLD analysis project Ga0181520, IMG submission 132451) | Peatland microbial communities from MTU Mesocosm Facility, Houghton, MI, USA - PEATcosm2014_Bin02_30_metaG | ecosystem: Environmental > Terrestrial > Soil > Wetlands > Peat | place... | reverse complement strand
TGGCTTGGTCAATTCCGCCGACTGTTGGTTCGCCATGAGCATCTGCTCGCCACCTACCAAGCCTTTTTCTACATCGCTTGCTTCTGGATTACGCTGAGGCACTGTTTATGAAACACGCTCTAGAAACATCCACGATGCAGACGATGCTCCAACCGAACATGCAGCGCCCAGCCGGCCGTGATGCCTCGTATCCATGCCGGAACCGCTCGCCGTCATGCAGCCGGAACCGGGAGAGCAAGGCTTGCCGCGCCTCCTCACCGAAGGCGATGTCGCCACATTGCGGCGACCGATAGTCCTGTCCGTGGATACAGAAGAGGTGAAGATGTTCACCACTCCAGTCAAAGGCGGGAACTTTATGGAGTTGGGCGCCGCTTGTTTTTGCGGGGACCAAGAGGCGCTGCCATATCAGGGGACTGCCATCCGAAGTACTACTTGAAGTTGATAAGGTTCTGCCATCCGAGCAGCTTACTGGACACTGCCCTGGAACTGCACACCGCCCCCGGAATTTCCGCTCTCTTGGCCAACAGCCTGTTCCATCGCTCACCGACAGAACTCGACCCTCCCGCCAGCAAACTCCAAGCTGCCGCTTCTATCCAACACATCATCAATTTACTTGCTGCTTGAAATTCTGAGAGATAAACATGCAGATCTGAGGTCCAAAATCTAATGACAGCCATGATTGGCCCGATCCGTGCACGCTATTCGGCGAGGGGTGGCCAATCGTTCTATGCTACGCATCACAGTAATCTCGAGCGACGAAAACACTGTGCGTTTCAAACTAGAAGGTTCTATCAGCGGTCCGTGGATTGAAGAGATTCGCCAGGTCTGGGAGAGCACGATCAAGTCATCCAACGGGTTGTCTTATGTGGTTGATCTTGACGGCGTTAGCTTTATCGGTGACGGAGGGACCGAGTTGCTGCGGGAACTGTCAGAGGCAGGCGCTTCGTTTCGGGGTGGGGGTCTGTCGACCCGTTACATCGCCCAGGAAGTGAAGAAGGCGCTCGGCTAGGTTCCCGCGAAGTTAGCGAGGGCGGCATTTGTGGCGATATTCTTGTCACGCCGCGACGAACTCTCGACAAAGTAGGACATGTGGATGATGCTTTACCCATCGGGCAGCTCGCACTTATAGTCCCCCGTAAAGAGTGACGCTCGAAAACTTCTATCCCCTTGCTGTAGGGCGCGGTGCTGCTCATCACAGACGACCTCAATCAAGCAATGAATAGCGTAGATTGGTGCCTTGATGCGTGCTCCGTCGCGTATCAACCGGCGCACGATGGGAACACCCGAAGAATGGTCAAAGTGCGTGACGGCGGACAGATCGACGATGCAAGTCTTGCCCTCACGCAATTCTGCTGAATCCGTCCAGGCGCAATTCAAGCCATGGGCCTCTTCCGGGCCCATGGTGCCTTCTACGCGAAAGCAGATCGTATTCGAATTCACTTTATGAACATGAAGCATCGGCGTTTCCGTCGTTAGATTGAAGAGAGCCTAAAGGCCTCACCAAGAAGATGAACCTGCACTTCCGAACCGGCTGCAAAAGAACATTGCTCCGCGGGCAGGACCGCAATGGCATTGGTGTTCACCATGGTTTTCAGAAAGCTTGTCTCTTGGCGTCCCGCACTCCACGCCTGGTAGCGTCCTTCCGAGTACTTGAGGTGGACGCGAAGCAAATGCGTCCTCCCGACCGGCTTGCTCAAGGGCTGTTGCAAGACAGCGGATATCATTGGCTTCTTTACCTGCGTGTGCCCCGTCATCTTTAGGAGTGCGGGTGCAACGAACTCCTCGAAGGTGAGCATACTGGAGACGGGATTTCCGGGAAGCGCGAAGACTGGCTTGTTTTCCTTCATCCCAAACGCGATGGATTTGCCTGGCTTTACCTGAACCCGGCAGAAGATATTGGTAACGCCGAGCTCATCCAAGACGGAACGTACGAAGTCGTGCGTTCCCACGGAGACTCCAGCGGAAGTAATCAACACATCAGACCGAAGCCCCAGGCGGAGTATTTCGCGATGGCACTCGACGTCATCACGCACGATGCCAAGGACCACGGGGATGGCTCCTATCTTGGTCACTGCCGATGCCAAGGTGTAGGTATTACTGTCGATAATCTGGCCTTCTGCCGGAAGGCTTCCCAGTTTTACGAGTTCACTTCCGGTGGCGACAATGGCCACGCGTGGCTGGCGAATGACCTTCACCATGGAATGACCAAACGATGCCAGTACACCGATGATAGGCGACTGCACCACAGTGCCAGCCTGAAGTACAAGTTCGCCGGCAGAGACGTCCTCGCCGGCAAGACGCAGATTGCTGTGGGCTTTGACTGGCTGTAGGATTCGAATGCAACTATCGGTCTCCTCAACATCTTCCAGTGGGATCACTGTGTTGCAGCCCTCTGGTGTTGGCGCACCGGTCATGATTTTGATGGCCGTTCCAGCCGTGACAGCCTTGCTTGCATGGCTGCCCGCTGGAACATGATCGATGACCGTGAGAACGGCCGCTATGGAACAATCTTGCAAACGTACGGCATAGCCGTCCATGGCAGAATTGTTGAAGCGCGGCAGGTTCCAGGGAGCAACGATGTCTTCGGCGAGAATTCGGTCCAATGCATCCAGCAGGAAAACATCCTCAGTACCCAACGGTTGAACGCTGGAGAGTATGGTGTCGAGTGCAGCTTCAAAACCAAGCATCGGGTTAACCTCTCTTTCTTTGCAGTTCAACGAAGGGCGTGCCCCGCGTCAGTACGGATTGAAGTTCATCTGGAGTATTAGCGTTGCTCCAGCCGGATAGGAACTCCGGGGGAGTTAGGACCACGGTGCGTGGGTGGTCGAGCAGGCTGGAAAGACGAGTCTCCTCCCAGTCAAAAGTAATGGCCCGGCGAGCAAGGAAGTTCAGGGCTTGTGGTTCATACAGAGCCAGAGTGGGACACGGGTGGCCGTCATCCTGACGGGGAATGATAGCCCAGCGTCCTGGCTTACGCTGAGACTCTAACCAGTGAATCTCTCTGGCGCTTAGCCGTGGATGATCGCAGGCGGCAACAATCCACGCCGCTTCCGGAGCCCAGCGGTGAGCTGCCATCAAACCTGCCAGAGGCCCAGTGAAGCCGATCGCATCCGGAAAAAGGTACATGTCCTTCTGCGACTCGGGTAACGGTCCCAGGCCCAAGGCCACAACGCGAGCGTTCAGTGAGCCTGCACGTAGCGCATCAACGACAATTTCGCCAAGCTGGCGCTCGCCAAACTGCACCAACTGCTTCGGCACCCCCATGCGCGAGCTGGCTCCGCCAATCAACATACCGCGGTTGAGGGGACGCTTCTTCCACTCCGAGGGTAACCAAGTTTTGAGGTAGTCCATGAAAGCGGTAAGACGATCACTACCCCAGGGCAAGGAGGCAAGAATACCGGTTACCCCCTCCGGTACAGAGACTTGTCCGGAGCTTTCCATCCAAAGCTTTGGCAATGGCGTGTGCTTATGCCCCTCGACGAGGATCAAGTCATGGTCGCGCGAAAGGTCGTCGAGGGTTACCTGCAACGAGAGCGAAGAAGACAGGGTACGCCGCTGAAACTGCTGCGTCGGGCCACGCAACGCAACTGTGGCTCCGGCGCGAAAGAAGCGGTCGGAATCCTTCCCTTCTCGGTCAACTTCGAAACCATGACTGTCATGTTTGACAACAGCAACGGAAAGACCCTGCGCGACCAGTTGCGCAATCGCGTTTTCCAAGAGAGTGGTTTTGCCCGAGCCGGAGAAACCGCACAGGGCAAGCACAGGAGTTCCATAGGTATACGTAATTCGTACACCTTGCTTCTCTATCTGGGTGGTCGAATTTTGCTGCGAGTTCATCGCGGTTTTCATACTCACCCTCCGATTTGGCTCATGGCATATTCGCTGTCCATGTTGTTGGGAGCGTGCTTGCCATCCATGTAGGTATAGAAAACATCGGCCGCCGCTGCGTCGCCACCCGTGCTGCGCAAGCCTCGCAGGTTAAACATCGTTGGATCCATTAGACATCGGCGCAGACGTCCTTGCGCGTCCATGCGCAGACGCTCGCAGCTCGCACAGAATGGATGCGAGCGCGGAGTGATCCATCCAACATTCATCCTGTGGCCTCGCCACTGGATGCGGGTTAGGCTGGCAGGCGCTCCCGGCGCTGAGGCGACAGGAACCATTTCGGTCTGTTCCGACAGCCACGCCTGCACTTCATCGACAGTCACCAGTTCAGAGGCACACCAGGCGCGCTCGGTACCAGTTCGCATCAGTTCAATAAAACGGGGCTCGACACCAAGTTCAGCGGCATAGTCGAGCAACCGGGGAACATCCTGCTGCCATGTCGAAAGTTGCAGCACGGCATTCAACTTCAAAGGTTTGAGCCCGGCCAGCAAGGCTGCCTCGATGCCGAGGAGCGTCCGCGACAATCTTGCGCCCCGTGAGAGCTCGGCGAAACGATCCGGATCGAGCGAATCGAGTGAGACATTGACACGCGACAAACCAGCGGCTTTAAGCGCACAGGCTTGATCCGCGAGCAGAGATCCATTCGTAGTAAGAGAGATTTCGCGAATACCCTTAATAAGGTAGAGGGCACTGATTAATGCACAGAGGCCTCTGCGAACCAAGGGCTCACCTCCGGTCAGCTTCACTCGATCGATGCTGGTGTGATGGGCGAGCCACTCGACCTGCTCACTGAGTTTTTCTAGAGGTAAAAGTTTTTTGCGCCCTACCCAGCCGATTCCTTTTGCCGGCATGCAGTAATGGCAACGGAAGTTGCAACGATCCGTGACTGAAAGTCGCAGCAACCGCGTCTTTGAAACACGTCGCGGACTAAAAATCGGTAACCGGGGAAGCTCCGGTTGCAAAAAAATCCCTGAAGAAGTCAATCTGTCTCCTTTCCAAGTCGGGAGGAAGCGCCGTTTCCTGCGCATCCCTGGGGCCGCCCTCCGCTTCGCAGAGGTGGCCACCGCCGGAGTCTCCCTGAGTGACATGCACTTTTAGGAAGCTCCGGTCAGAGACGGAACCCACACAGCGAACCACATGGAATTTCCGCTTGCAGTCTTGCCGCAGGCACTCCATCTTTCCACGCGTAGCGCAAACAGACAGAGTGCTCACCATGCACTCCTGCACGAGAGAGACCAATCAATACTGAATTCGTAAAATCGAGATGAAAGGATTTAGTGCGTGCCTATCCGTTCACTCGGGAATCCACAGTCAACTCCGACGAAGTACCGACATATTTGTGTAGAACCACGGCCATTCCTTCTCCGAGACTCCAGGGCTGAATCCATCTTGCCCATGATTATCTCCATAAACCTCGCTAGGCTTCATGCGCAAAGGTCGCGAAACCGAACCGCACGACGGAGAGGTTCCGCTTCGGGAGGATTGGGTTGTCAGGGAAAGTTGACTGAACCGGTGGTTACACGGTCACGGGCGTTATCATCCACAGCGGCAGAATCCAGCTCCTTGCATCACGTCCGCCTAGCCCCTCACCTCGACACTTTCGACTCAAAACTCGGCACTTTATCCTTAATTCGAGACATAGTGTCCGGCGGCGATCTGCGGTAGTCCGCGTTTCTTTCACGTAGGGTCTATGACGCCGGCTTCTTTTCGTATCCGACGCACCAACTGATCACTGAACACAGTTTGGAACACAGCGTGCGACAACGAACAATGAGCATCGCACGTCAGCTCCTAAGTCGATTCGGTGGAGGGATGTTTTTTCATCGTGTAATCTTCACATCTCTATCCCTACAGGCAAGTACAGCGATATGCGCCGATCAACATTGAGAACAACGGTGCCAGTGTTAATCTCTGGTGTGCGTTTACCGCCCCAGAGTCCAACTGGGTGGAAGGGGAATCTGGTTCTTTTTCAAACACCTGCTTCGAGTTCGGAGCGCAAAACCGGGCCTGGGGAACGAAGGTCAATTTCCGGATACTGAAAACGCTTGAGAACCAGCTAGAGTGAAAATTGCAAGTTCGTTGCAGGCCTGGGTTTTGCAGTCTGCGAGTCTTGACCCGACCAGCGAAACCGCGGAATATCTGTAATAGTCGATCGGTCATTTCAAGGGTAAGTATCTGATACTGCATGGGTTACGGATCAAGAATACAACCGCTGTCGCTAGACGCATAGCATCGGACATCGTGAGTTCTGCACAAGCTATTGCAACATCGTGACTTGAGCAGCATTTTGCGGCATGCTAGATTCACTACCGAGGTAGACCATGACATCGGCACTTCAGAACGCCGCACTGGAGAGATACCAAGCTCTCCTCGAAGTGTCCCAAGCCATTGCTCTCCATCGCGACGTTGCCACCCTTCTCGAAGCACTTTCGGTGCTTTTGCATTCTATTGTCGAGTTCGACGAATTGGAAGTACTGCTGTTCGATTGCGACACAGATCAAGTGAGCGTTTTTCGTCCACTGACGTCTTCCTTTCATCCATTGGCATTATCCTCGGAAGGGAAAGATTCTGAGCAGTTCGTAATTGACGATGGTCCCGGGGGATGGGTGTGGGAGAATCAGCGCACAATCATCGTCGAGATGGAGGAACTCCACGCGCGATATCCAAAGGTCGCTGTGCTCAGAGATGCACAGCACATCGCGCAGTCTTGCGTAGTTCCTCTCACTACGTCCCTGCGGCGTGTGGGCGTCATAGAGTTCCTCAGTACACGCACCAACGCATATAGCGAGGAAGACACCGATTTCATTCGGCATGTCGCCTCACAGGTTGCAGTGTCCATCGACAATGCACTGCATTGTGAGAGTGCAAGAGCTTCACAGGAGCGACTGCGTATTCTGTTAGATACAACAAATGTAGCAGTGTCAGCCCGCACTCTTCGCGATTTGGTCAAGCACATTTTCGTTCCAATCCAGCGATTGTGCGGGGCTAAGCATTGCAGCCTGATAGTCCGCCACGAACATATGGTGAGGGGAGTACATAAAGATAGCCTGCGGCTTGAGGCTGTACATTCAGCCGGAGGCAAATCGTCCGCGTCCGCAATTGTTGGCCGCTCTTGGCCGATTGACGAGGCTCCTTTCCGGTCTGTTTTTGAAACGGGCCTGCCTACCGTGATTCGTAAACCTGAATTGGAGTATCTCGCAAAGCAGGGCTCGCCATTGGGCCTTGTTAGTGTAGAGGAAGGTGTATCTGCCGTGTGCTCCTTACCGTTGTCTGCTCGCGGAAGAGTCTTCGGAGCGTTCAGCGTGGGGCATGAAAACGCCAATGCATTCTCGGAGTGCGAAATCGAGATGCTCATGGAAATTGCCGGACAAGTATCCACATCCACTGACAATACTCGTGCCTATCAGGAAATATTGCAGTTGAGGGACCGGCTGGCAAGAGAGAAGCTTTACCTTGAAGAGGAGATCCGCTCGGATCACAACTTCGAGGAAATCGTTGGTGAGAGCGCCGCTCTGAAAGCTGTCCTCGATCAGGTCCGGCTTGTAGCGGCTCTGGACTCGTCGGTTCTTATTCTTGGGGAGACGGGCACTGGAAAAGAACTTGTGGCTCGCGCGATTCACAGCTTTAGCAATCGCAGTAGCCGTCCGCTGATCAAGGTGAACTGCGCCGCAATCCCATCAGGGCTTCTCGAAAGCGACTTGTTTGGGCACGAGAAGGGCTCGTTTACCGGAGCCATTGCCCAAAAGATTGGGCGCTTTGAGTTGGCCCATCAAGGAACCTTGTTTCTGGATGAGATTGGTGAGATACCGTTCGAGTTGCAACCGAAGTTGTTGCGGGCACTGCAAGAACGTGAATTCGAACGAATCGGTGGAAACCGGTCGATCCGGGTCGACACTCGGATCATTGCGGCGACAAATCAGAACTTGGAGCAGATGATTGCCGAACGACAGTTCAGAAGCGACCTCTATTACAGACTCAACGTATTCCCAATCATCATTCCACCTCTCCGCGAGAGACCTGAAGATATCCCCTCGCTGGTGCGGCACTTTGTCCAGAAGTTCTCAAAAAAGATGCGGCGCGAAATTGACACTATCTCGGACCAGACGATGTACACACTCTGCCGAGCTCAGTGGCCCGGCAACGTGCGGGAGCTAGAGAACTTCATCGAGCGTGCCGTGATTCTGACCCAGGGAAATGAACTGACACTACCCTCGTCTGGTATCTCTCAGCAACCTACCATCACTCTGGAGCCGCTTGAAAAGTCCAAGCCTGATCTGCTTAAGGCGACCCGTGCAGGTTTTGAAGCGGCTGAGCGTGAGCAAATTCTGCGTGCGCTTCGAGAGGCGAACGGCATTGTTGCCGGACCACGCGGAGCTGCCCACATGCTGGGCATGAAGCGAACAACGCTGCACTCCCTCATGCGGCGGCTTGGAATCTCAAAAAAAGACTTACTGCGCTGATCGAGCTTTCCGTCTGGCAGGCTCAAAAATTCCAGCTGTCATCCATGCACTCCTCTTCGTTTAAGCCAGCGAAGTGGCTCACTGGGGAGGCACTTCGCTGGCGACTCAACCTGTTTGTATTGATACAACTTTCAATCTTGCTGGCGGATGGATTCTACACCTACCCAAAATTCAGTGTGATGCGTTTCGAGTCACATCTACCTCCATTTAAGTCAAGCTTTCCGAGAACAAGGAAACAAGTGGATCTTCTCGCTAGCAGGCTCCAGCGTGACTCCCGCTAAACGGCCAGTGAAACGTCTGTTTTGCGAAGATACTTCGATCTTTGTGGAACTCCCAGTTTGGCAATCCGGGTGCATTACTTGTGTCTGCAAGTTAACGATCATAACCACGTAGCGTGGCTCATCCGCATAGCGGACAGCTGCGGTCGGATCACGTTGTCGCATTGAAGGAGCCCATGGAAATGCCAACATCCGTTGAAAATACGAGCAAAGTAGAACGAATCGAACAATTGATGAAAGCAATAACAAGCCTTCGCTTGCCGATGTACCGCACGCTTGCACTCTGCCAGGAGCCACAAAAGGCCGAAGAGATAGAGGCCGCAATCGCGCGCTTCACTCATGGTCATGTCTCGATGTATCAACCGGCAACAATCTTCGACTGGCTGCAAGAAGCAGGCGCTCTGGAGCCCCTGAATGTTCCGGAAGGTGATCTCGATGCAGCGGGCTGGACTACCACCGCATCTGGACGCAGCGTCCTTGAAACATCAAGTCCAATCAAGCAACTGACACGGCTGATTGATGGCAACCCCAAATACAGAGATAGTTACGAGCGAATGCTTACGTTCTGCCTTGCTCCGAGAAGTAGAGATGAGATTGAGAAACACTTCGAGGGAGATCCTGCTCTCGTGACCCCGAAGCTCTATCCAGCGGCATTGATTGGCGATCTGGAAGAAGTTGGGGCAATCGAGTGGGCTGAAAAATGGAAGACAACAGACTTAGCCAAAGAGTTTTTGCAGTAACAGGTTCGGGAAGTACAACCGAAGATTACGTTCCTGAGGAGCGGAATAATATGAAAAATGTATCTCTGACACGACGCAGCTTTCTAACCGCGACAGCGGTAACAGGCGTTGCGGCCGCGTTTACCACATCATCCAGCGGAATGACGGCGGCGCTCGCGTACAGCCCCGTTCCAGCCAATGCTGGGAAAATCGAGCGCATCCGCAGCAGTTGTCGCGGCTGTGGAAAGATGGAATGCGGGGTCTGGGTAACGGTGAAGGACGGCCGTGCAATTAAGATCGAGGGAGACGAGTCCTGCTTTACCAGCCGTGGCAACTGCTGTACCAAGAGCATGTCCTCGCTGCAAGCTTGCTACCATCCAGATCGGCTCAAGTATCCGATGAAGCGCACCCGTCCTAAAGGGGAAGATCCGGGCTGGGTCAGGATCTCATGGGCTGAAGCTTTGAAAACCTCAAGGCGAAAGCTGCAAGAAGTGCAGGCCAAGTACGGAAATGAGTCCGTCTTCTCGATGTGTGGCACCAGTCGTGTCTATAGTATGGCGCCGTACAATGCAATCGGCCAGCTTCTTAAAACCCCGAATCAAGTGGTTGGCTTGCAGATCTGCAAGGGCCCACGCTGGCTTTCCGGGCAGCTCACGAATACCTTCGCCGGGAGTTGGATGTCCACGGTTGACCGTCCCAAGGTCTATGTCCAGTGGGCAGGCTCTTCCGAGATATCCAACTACGATGATAGCTGCAGAACGACGGTCGATGCCTATTCCGAGGCGAAGCACTACATCAATGTGAACCCGCGGCTTTCCAATGCAGGCACTCAGGCTGACATTTGGCTTCCGCTCCGGCCTGGTACAGATGCAGCGCTTGCGCTCTCGTGGATGGATGTCATGATCCGGCACAAGCTCTACGACGAACTGTTTTGCAAACGGTGGACGAACGGCCCATTCCTCTACTGCCATGACATTCAGCCCTCCGGATTCGAATGTCAGAACAAGATGTTGAAGTTTGAACTAAAGACGCGGCTGCTGAAGGAAAGCGATATCAAGCACGGCGGCGATCCTAAGAAGTTCATGGTCTGGGACAAACTGGCCAACCGTCTCACTTACTTCAGTGCCGAAACCGGCCTTTGGGAAGGGGAGAAATTTAAGCGTCCCACTAAGGGAACCCATGTCCAGGGCGGCTTCCTTCCGGAACCATCGAAGTTTGATCCTAAGATCGACCCGGCACTCTTCGGCGAGTTTCCAGTAAAGCTGAAGGATGGAAGGTCGGTAAAGGTGACTCCGGTGTTCCAGTTGCTCGCCAACCGGGCCGCTGAATATACCCCTGTGAAGGCGGAAAAGGTCACGGGCGTCCCTGCTGCAAAGATCGAGCTGGCAGCAAAGACGTGGGCCACCCGTATTGATCCCAGGTATCCCAATGGCGGCATTCAATACATGCTGGGCACAGAGCAAGCGGGAAACTCCACTCAGAACACCCGCGCACTGTCAGTCCTGGTTGCAATCAACGGTGCCTATGATACGCCTGCTGGAAACAGAGGACCGACCATGGGAGCTGTTGATGCTTCACCGGGGAATTTCTGCCCTTCACTGCCAAGTCCCAGCTTTGAGAAGGTAGTAGGTGGAGAAAAGTTCCCGCTTTTGAAGTGGTGGCAATGGTGGGCTGATTGCGCCTCCGTATGGGATGCTGTTCATACAGGAAAGCCATACCCACTAAAGGCAGCCATCTGTGAGTCTGGCAACTTCTTCTCGCATGGCAACACCACTGAAGCCTGGGAAGGTCTGAAAAAGCTGGAGTTCTTCCTGGACATTGATCTCTGGCACCATCCCACCTCGGAGATGGCTGACATTATTCTCCCGGCTTGTCACTGGCTGGAAGTCGACGCGCCGCGGCAATCTCAAGGCGGCTCCGGCGGTATGGGTGCAACGTGCAAGTGTGTTGAGCCGCTCGCTGAAGCGAAGTATGACGTTGAGTTTGTTGATTTGCTGTTCAAGGAGTTTGGGGAGGAGTTCCTTCCCAGGGGTGGTCCTTTCCCGCACACCGTGGAGGGAATGCTCGATTTCTGCGTAGCCGGCACGAAGATGAACTGGAAAACGTACAAGGCAAAATTCCAGAAGGACGGCTGGTACGACGTTAAGAAGTTCTTCCCGGATGAGTGGGGTACCTATCGCAGATATGAGACCGGACACCTGCGTCAACCACCGGCGTTCTTCCTGCTTCCAGGGGATGGAAAGCCTGGTTTCTCGACGCCGACTATGAAGACGGAGATTTGGTCTACCATCCTTGAGACCTTTGTGCCGGGCCAGAATATGGAGTTGCCGATCTTCCTGGAACCGCCGCAGGGGCCGGTCTCCACGCCCAATCTCATGAAGGAATACCCGTTGACCATGATTACCGGACGGCGTATTCCTGTGTACTTCCATTCCGAGCACCGCCAGTTGCCTTGGTGTCGCGAACTGTGGCCTGTTCCAAAGATGGAAATCCATCCGGAGACCGCAGCGAAGCTTGGATTGAAACAAGGGGACTGGGCATGGATTGAGTCGCCCTTTGGCAAGGTTCGCCAAACCGTCGACATCTATGTTGGTATTGCTCCGAATGTCATCAACGCGGAGCACTCCTGGTGGTTCCCCGAGATGCCTGCGCCGGAGCATGGGTTCAAGTACTCGGCAATCAACCAGCTGGTCAATCCTCACGCACAAGATCCAATATGCGGTTCCAGCCATCTGCGCGGCTATCCGGTGAAGGTCTATAAGGCCAAGGAAGGCGCTCCAGAGGGGATCATTGCTTCCTCGCAAGATAAGCGCCTCAAGAAGTGGAAGCCGGTTCATGAAGGGAGGGCATAAGAATGCAACTCGCAATTGTTACAGACCTAAACCGTTGCGTCGGCTGTCTTGCGTGCTCCGTAGCTTGCAAGATGGAAAACAATGTGGAGATCGGGTCGCACTACAACAGGGTATTGCGGATCGGTCCGAATCTAAAACATGCGGGCGCAAAGTTTCCTGATGTTGAGATGTACTTCCTTCCCGTACAGTGCCAGCACTGCAAAACTCCTGCTTGCATAAAAGTCTGTCCTACCGGAGCGTCTCACAAGACGGCCGACGGGACGGTGCTTGTCGACAGAGATAAGTGTATCGGCTGTAAGTTGTGCATCAAGGCGTGTCCGTATGGCGTGCGCTTTCTTAATGAAGAAACCAAGGTAGTTGAAAAGTGTACGATGTGTGCGCAATTAGTGGCACAGAAGAAAGAGCCACAGTGCGTGTCAGGATGTTCTGGCCGTGCTCGTTTCTTCGGCGACCTTGATGACCCGAACAGCGTGCCTTCTAAGAAGTTGAAAGCGGCGGGCGAGCATGCTTACAACCTGCCGGACGAAGGCAATCACCCGTCATTCAAGTACATCCTCAAAAAGGCAACTTGGAGAGGCGGAAAGACGGATTTCGAAAAGTCCTAACAGGAGGCTGTGAATCAGATGGAATTCCCATGGGGTTTCTTTTTCGCCATGTTTACCTGCCTAGCCGGGGTGCTGTTCGCAGTTCTCGGAGCAGGAACTTGGATGAATAAAGGAAGCTCGTTGCAACTCAAAGGGTCAATTGCTTCGATCGCAGCTCTGGGTATCGGCATATTTGCCGGTACCCAGTACCTCGGGCATCCCGAACGTATCTTCGGGGCGCTTGGCAATCCTCATTCTGTACTGAGTCGTGAATTGCTCGCAATCCTTATAGTGTTCGTTATTATGGCCGTCTATCTTTACCAGGCCGTCAACAAAAGAACAATCAGCAAGGAGGTATCTGGCCTTGCGGTCGTGCTCGGCACGGTCCTAGCTGTTGCAACCGCACAATTAGTATATGTCTGGCTGTCTGGTGAAGTTGTAATTGGCTAGTGTTGTGTTATCAAACATCCTCAGAGGAAAGTGCGTTTTGGGAGCTCCTCTGAGGGTCATCATAGGAGAAGTTGTGGAATCCATCGAATCCGTAGAGATCGCCGAACTGATCAACAACCGCATTAAAACCTATGGCCTGTTGTCCCGGCTGTTTCGTGTCGAGGTCGATGACGAACTGCTCCAGAAGTTGAAGCAGATGAGCTTCGACGTAAAGATAGATGACGTCAAGGTGGCGGAAGGATACCGGATATGGAATGAGTGTCTGGCAAAGGCGGACAGCAACACGCTGTTGAATCTCGCGATCGACTACGCGCGAGCCTTCATCGGATCGGGAAACACCTCCAACGGTGCCGCGTATCCCTATGAGTCGGTCTATACCAGTCCAAAGCGACTCATCATGCAGGATGCACGTGACCAGGTTCTGGAAATCTACCGCTCGGAAGAATTGGGCAAATTGAACTTCAATGAGCCGGAAGATCACATCGCCCTCGAACTCGAGTTCATGGTGCATATGAACCTGAAGCTTGCGCAGCAATTGAACGCCAGTGATATCACTGCGGCTTTGGAGAATCTGCGCAAGCAGCAGGCATTCCTGACGCAGCACCTGCTCAATTGGGTCCCAATGTTTGCGAAGGACATCATCAAGTACGCACGTGCAGGCTTCTATTGCGGCCTGGCGGAAGTCACCGCTGGCTTTCTGGAATTGGACCGGCAGGTGAATGACGATTTGATCGCCGAACTTGAGTAGGAACTGGAATCGTCGATGGCCGATGGCACGGGTACATCTAATAACGAGTTGCAGGAGAATGACTCACCGCAGAGTAGTCTGCGCCGCACTTTCTTAGAGATATTGAGCGGCGTCGGAGTGCTTCTGGGTCTGGGAGCTCTAGCCAAGTGGGAGCCTTCGATTAAGCGCACCCAGTCTCTAGTGAGACCGCCCGGAGGACAGAGTGAAGCCAGGTTTCTTTCATTGTGCGTTAAATGCGACCGATGTCAGGAAGTTTGCCCGACCCAAGTGATTTCACCGGACGACGTAAGAGATGGAATAGCCGCAGCGCGCACGCCGAAGCTCAACTTCAGACAGGGATACTGCAACTTCTGCATGAAGTGCGTCGAGCTGTGCCCCACGAACGCGCTCGAGAAGGTCGATCCCAAGAAGTCAAAGGTTGGTGTAGCGCTCGTGCAGAGGGAGTTCTGTATACCATGGCAATGGGGAGGCTGCACGATCTGTTTTGAGCGGTGTCCGGTGAAGGCAATCACCCTCGACGAAGCGAAGAGGCCCATCGTGGACGAAATTAAGTGTAATGGTTGTGGCCTTTGTGAGCGGATCTGCCCGGCAGAAGAACTGCGCTCGTACACGGCGGGACAACAGCGCGGGATTGTCATAGTTTCACCAGATTGCGCCACCTCAAGTGGCTACCGGGCGGTATGAGATGAGTAAATTGAATGCGGTCCGGATGCGTAGCTTGACCATTGGCTTATCTGTTCTATTGGTACTGGTGGGAATGAGCCGAACGCTGAGCTGGGGAACCCTTTCGGCATTCGGATTGGGAAAGTTCGCTACAGTCTGTCCATTGGGATACCTGGAGACTTCCCTGACGAGCCGATTGTGCCTGCCTCGCCTGTTGGCGCCCTTCCTGGCTCTGATGCTGGTTACGGTGCTCCTTGGCCGTGTGTTCTGTGGCTGGGTGTGCCCCGTGCCGCTGGTAAAGAGTTGGTTGCCAACCCAGAAGAAACATGGCAGCTGCGCCAATGGAGAGCCAAAGCCAATAGGCGCATCCATCGCGGAAGCCACAACAGAGTCAAGCCAGCCAGCGCGGCCGCAGACGGGTTTGTACGTACTAACCGGAGCGCTACTCTCGTCGGCGGTATTTGGTTTCCCGGTCTTCTGCTTGGTGTGTCCGATCGGCCTCTCCTTTGCAACGCTGTTCGCCGTGATGCGGCTGTTTCGCTTCAACGAGCCAACCGTTGCACTGATAGTATTTCCCGCGATTGTTTTCGTCGAGCTGGTGGTGCTGCGCAAGTGGTGCTCGCGGTTGTGTCCAATCGGAGCTCTGCTGGGACTGGTGAGCAGAATCAACCGCTCATTGGTGCCGAGCGTCGACAAGCAGCTCTGTCTGGTCGCGACAGAGGGGAAAAACTGCCAGATTTGCCGCAATGCATGTGAGATGAGTATTGACCTACGTAGTGGAAGCAGACCGAATACAAGCGACTGCATCAAGTGCCGTGACTGCGCCGAAAAGTGTCCAGTTCAAGCTATCCGTTTTCCGTTGTGGAGAAAATCCTAATGTTGTCGAAGATCGAGTTCCTCGCCGAGCTATGTACGAAACTTGAGTCCCATGGGATCACGGCCAATGCGGATCGCTGCCTGCGCTCCCGCCACCAACACAGCTCATGTGCGCGCTGCGCTCAGGCCTGTCCAACGTCGGCGATCACCTGCGACACCGAATTGAAACTCGACCCTGAGAAGTGTACCGGATGCGGAGCATGCGCGGCGGTATGCCCCGGAGGTGCTCTGGTCGCCACATCGCCTACCAACGCTGAACTGCTGGCGAGGATTAATCGCCAGGCAGCGGAGACCGGGGCAGTGGCATTCGCGTGTCAGCGACACTTAAAGGAGCACCCCGCGGACCTCGAGCGGTCAATCACCGTCGAATGCATCGCACGTCTCGACGAATCCCTGCTAGTTGACGCAGCGCTATCCGGCGCGTCTGTTGTGTGTCTGGTGGACGGCTCGTGCTCACAGTGTCCGCAGAGTTCAGTGCGCGAAGGCGCGTTTCGGGCAGTGGAAACTTCCAATCGTCTCCTTTCCGCTTGGAATATCGCCGGGAGCGTAGAAGTGGGTTCGTCTCCACCTTCTTGGATTAGACCGATTCCCGTCGAGGAACCACCAGCATCGGGATTGTCGCGCCGGGGCTTCTTCACTGCATTGCGCGGAGAAGGAGCATCTGTCGCTTCAGCAGCGCTGCCTTCGATCATTGCATCGGTAATTGCGCCCGACGAGAAAACACAAAGCACTGGCAAACCAACCTTGAGTGACTTGCCGAGAGAGTTACCAGTTAAGTGGTATTCACTCCGTCGTTCGCTTTTGAGAATCGCAACGAAACCAGTACATCCAACTTTAGAGAGTACACTTTGGGCAGATGTGCGATTTTCCGCTAACTGCAACGGCTGCAAGATCTGTGCGGAGTTATGTCCTACGGAGGCCCTCATAAGCTTGGAATGTGACGGCCAGACCGGCGTCTTCTTCCAGCCTGATAAGTGCAACCAATGTAACCTCTGCCGCGATATTTGTCCAAGGAACTGCGTGGAAATATCGGTGACTATTGATCCTAATGACATCCTGGATGGTAAACCTCGACTGCTCGTGAGAAATAACGTTCAAGAAATCGCAGAGTTTGAAGATCCTCCAGAAAAGAAGCTGGCGAGGTTATTGGGCTGTCAGGTCACATGTTGATCACAACTGTCGGAAACCACACTGATCCTCCGCATGGGCCGCGGGAACAATCAGGCAGAGCCCCGGGCTTCCTGTTCTGGGTTGCCTTGGCTCGTTCAAGCATTTGCCGTGGAATCCATAGGCGTTACGCTGCTGTGTGCCTGCTTTAAACGTATTTCGACTGCAAGACAAATGAGCCTTGATCCAGATGGCTCTGGATTAGGCTCATCTGGATCTGAAGCCCTGATAAGAGCGTCTGGGATTATCGTAGTCGAATAATGTTAAACGCCTACCGTCGTATTACCGAACTACTAGAGCGTGTTTCATAAATAGATTCGGCCTCAGATCAGGTACTTACGCGTGAGGCGGGTTATCTGATGAGCTTCTGTTATGAAGAAGCGACAGAAGCTGTTGACCGATGAACAGTGGCTGTTG
>Ga0181520_10006875_pt1 | contig 17110 bp, 16 predicted proteins | sample PEATcosm2014_Bin_29_FD_132451 | JGI IMG/M metagenome (GOLD analysis project Ga0181520, IMG submission 132451) | Peatland microbial communities from MTU Mesocosm Facility, Houghton, MI, USA - PEATcosm2014_Bin02_30_metaG | ecosystem: Environmental > Terrestrial > Soil > Wetlands > Peat | place... | reverse complement strand
CGCCGACCGCGGCGGCCGGCGCGTCCGTTTCATTGCGCGCCGTCGCCGCTTCGCTGGGCTGACCGACGCCGACTACTCGATTCCACAACGCGCCCATCGCATCTCCCTCCGCCCCGTCCTTCCGGCCGGCCCGCCGACGCCGCGAGACGCCCGACGTCGTGCAGGCAGGCTGGAACGCTCCGCTGTCCGACGCTTGACCGACGGCGGGCGTTCGGCGTCTCCGCTTGAGGCGCCCGCATTTCTCCCGCGCGCCCCGCTCGCCGCCCGTTATGGTTGTAGATAGGTAAACGTGACAACCGACAGGTGTCAACTGCGACGCTTGACAAAACGGCGCATAACCAGCGCGCGGCGGACGGCAGGTCGCGCCGGCAAGGCGCGCTGGTCCCCGATCGAGGCGCAACCCATTGATCGCCCACGATTCCACAGCGCGATCGGGCGGCCGAGCCCGTCAAGCGCCATTCGCTCCTGCGGAAATCCGGGACCCGCGCCGCTCAGCCGAGATCGAGCGCGAAGGGGACGCCGGCGAAACAATCCTCGCCGCGGCCGATCGCCTCGATGGCGCGGACCATGCGGCCGGCGCGGCCGAGCTTCGCGTCGGCGAGCGCGATCAAAAGCGAATTGGGCGTCGCGGTCGGCGACGCCGCGCGCAGGGCGCGCGCGATCTCGCGCTCGTCGCGACGCGGCGCGAGCGCGCAGGCCGAGATGAACGCGGCCGCGGTCGAGCGGCTGACGCCGGCGAAGCAATGGATGAGCAGCGGCGCGCCGCGGTCCCACGCGGCGACGAAGTCGAGCAATTGGCGAACGTGCGCAGGCGCGGGAAGAATTTGGCCCGGCGCGTCCTCGACGATGTCGGAGACGGCGATGAAGAGATGGCGCTCGGGCGCGATCGCCGGCGGCCGCGCGACTGGCGTGCCGAGATTGAGCAGCGTCACCATCGATCGCGCGCCCGATTCCTCGACCGTCTCGTCGATTCGCGCCAGCGGGCAGACGTGAATGCGCGACATGCGGCGCTTTCCTTCTCGACGCCGGTTCAGCGCCGGCGCGCTTCAGGAACGCGTCGGCTGAGCGTGATCGAGCTCGGCGAAGCGCTCGAGAAAACGGCGTTGCGCCTCCGCCGGCCGCAGCGGCTCCAGATACGCGGCGAACGCCTTCAGCGCAAATCGCGGCGCGCCGAAGAACTGGCGCGCCTCGGCGACGACGAAGCCGGCGAGCGTCGTCGCCTCGAGGAACGCTGCGGCGCGATCGGCCGCCTTGATCGCCTTGGCGAGCTCGGGCGTCAATTGCGCTGGCAGGCCGAAGCGGATGAAGATCGCCGCCATCAGCCGGTTCTCGACCGACTTGTAGTCGCCGCCGACCGCCGCCTTGAATGGCGAGATCATATCGCCGATCACGTATTCGGGCGCGTCGTGCAGCAACGCGGCGAGGCGCGCCGGGCGCGGCGCCTCCGGCGCCTGCGCGCCAAACAGCGCCTCGACCAGCAGCGAATGCTGCGCCACCGAGAACGCTTCCGGCCCGCGCGTCTGGCCATTCCAGCGCGCCACGCGCGCGAGGCCGTGGGCGATGTCGGCGATTTCGATGTCGAGCGGACTCGGATCGATCAGATCGAGCCGACGGCCGGAGAGCATCCGCTGCCAGGCGCGCGGCTTCGCGCCGGCGTTCATCGCGGCCCCCTTTCGCCGAGCGCGCGACAGGCTTCATGGCGCCAGCAGCCGACGAGGTGGTCGTTGACCATGCCGGTCGCCTGCATGAACGCGTAAACGATCGTCGGGCCGACGAAATTGCTCCCGCGCGCGCGCAAGTCCTTGGCGATGGCGCGCGAGATCTCGGTCTCGGCGGGGACGTCGAGCGTCGAGCGGCGCGCCGCGTCGAGCGGCCGCCCGTCGACGAAGCTCCACAAATGCCGCGCCAGGCCGCCTTGCGCCCTGAGATCGAGGGCGATGCGCGCCAGCGCGATCGCCGCCTCGATCTTGGCGCGGTTGCGCACGATGCCTGCGTTCGCCATCAGCGCTTCGACCTTGGCGGCGTCGAAGCGGGCGACGCGCTCCGGCTCGAAGCCGTCGAAGGCGGCGCGGAAAGTTTCGCGCTTGCGCAGGATGGTGATCCACGACAGCCCTGCCTGGAAGCCGTCGAGCGCGAGCTTCTCGTACATCGCGCGGTCGTCCCATTCCGGGACGCCCCATTCCTCGTCATGATAGGCGAGGTAGAGCGGGTCGAGGCCCGGCCATGGGCAGCGGGCGCGGCCGTCGGCGTGGCCGAGGACTGCGTCGGGGCGGGCGGGAATCGCTTTTTCTTCGGCCATGGGGTTTCTTAGCCCGGCTTCGCCGTCGGCGCAGCCCGAATCGCCTCGCCGATCGGCGCCTGCGTCGCGGGCGCGTCGTTGTCGGCGCGATTGATCGCCGGGCCGATCGGTACGAGCTCCAGCGCCGCCTCCGGCGCCGGCTTGAGCAGCGCGCGCGCGGTCGAGGCGTCGACGCGCTCGTTGTCGAGCCAGATCGCGAACGCCTCGGGAAGCACGATCGCCGGCATGCGGTCGTGGATGAGCGCCATCAGGCGGTTGGCCGGCGTGGTGACGATGCAGGCGGTGTCGATCTCGCCGCCGCTCGGATCGCTCCAGGTCTCCATCAGGCCGGCGAAGCCCATCGGCGCGCCGTCGACGCGCCGGATCAGGTAGGCCGGGCGCGGCGCGGCGCGTCCCGCCTGCGGCGCGGCGCGCCGCCACTCATAAAAGCCGTCGGCGACGATGAGGCAGCGCCGGCGCCGCAGCGCGGCGCGAAAACTCGGCTTCTCGGCCAGCGTTTCGGCGCGGGCGTTGATCAGCAGCGGAAAGTCTTTCGGGTCCTTGACGAAGCCGGGCAGGAAGCCCCAGCGCGCGAGCATGAAATGGCGCTCGCCGCCGCGCGCCGCGACCAGCGGAATCGGCTGCGTCGGCGCGATGTTGTAGCGCGGCGGAAAGTTGGGCTGCTCGACATAGGCGAAGAACGCGCGCACCGCCTCGGGCGGCAACGTCATCGCGAATCGTCCGCACATCCTCGCCTCCTCTAAGAGCCGCGCGCGGGCGGCCTCCGCGACGCTGGGTCTCATCGCCCGCCGCGCCGTCTTAGTATAGCGTGACGGTCGATCGACTAGCGTGCTGAGAATTCGGCGGCCGGCCAAGAAATCCGCATGATGTGTCGCGCCGCCAAAGCGAACGGCGAGTCTTCGGTCATGGCGCGCTTCGGAGCCTGGCGCAGCGGTTTGGCGGGCCTCGCGGCGACGACGATTCTGTTGTCAGCTCCGGCGCGCGCGGGGTGCAGCTTCAGCGACATCGGCAACGCGGTCGTCAGCACTCTCGAATCGGCTGGATACTGCGCGGCGGCGTGCGCCGATGGCGTCGGCTGCGGCGCGGCGGCCGCCGTCGCGAGCGTCCTGGCCGGCGTCGCCGGCGAGGCGGGTCAAGGAACGGTCAATTCTTTCTGCAGCGCCGCGAACGGCGACATTTCATCCATCGTCGGCGCGCTCCAGGCGGCGGGCGCGTCGTCCGACGCCTTGAGCGGTCTCGCCAACGCCTTATCGGTCCCGGGCGATCCGCTCACGATCGTGCAATGCGCCTGCGACGCCGAACAGGGAGTCGACTCGCTCGGCGACGACCTCGGGGACTGCGTCGCGGACGCGCTGTGCGACCTGCAGTCCGCCATCTTCGGCGATCCCTGCAACTGCACGCCGACGCCGCCTTCCGTCGGCAACTGCTCGGCGCAGAACAAGGACTGCTCGAACTACTGCATATCGGGGACGAACCCCGCGCTCTGTCACCCACAATGCATGTACGAGGGCGCGCCGGCCGTCATCAGCAGCAACGCCGCGCTGACCGGCGACGCTTCCGGCCTCGGCGGACAGGTGGTGCAAACCGTCAACGCTTCCGGAACCTTCATCCAGCTCTTGCCTGGCCAATGCGGTGGCGGGCAATATTGCTTCTGTCCGTCGCCGATGCAGCCGCTGTGGATTCAGAACTACCAGGGTTCGCTTGGCTCGCAAAGCCTCGGCTCGATCAATTGGATCTTCTCTTGCCAGTGCCCCGCCGGCATGCATCCCGGCGCAATGATGAGCAACGGCATCTCGGCCTGCCTGTGCGACAACACCAACAAGCCTGTCAGCTTCTCCGGCCCCGAGCCGCTCACCGGCTGGTGCCCGCCTCCGAATTGCGCGAATGGGCAGGAGCGGCTCGCGGGCGTCGGGCCCTGCGTCACGCCGTGCGCCAATCCCAACGAGGGCATGACCTTCGACGGAAGCTGCTGCGACCCGGCGCAGATGACCTCGTGCGGCAAGTGCTGCCCGCCCGGGACGACGCCCGATCCGGCGACCGCGACTTGCCTGCCGCCGCCGCCGCAGCCGAAATGAGGGCGAGCCCGATGGCGCCCAAGCGCGGATCCTCGTTCGCACGTTTCGCTCGACGCGCCGCCGCGTTCGGCGCGGGGCTCGCCCTCGCGCTCGCCGCCGCCGCAGCCGAGGCTCAGACGGCGCCGAGCGGCGTCATCGCGCCCGGCGAAGCGGCCGTCGCCGGCTTTTCCGGCGCCCTGCGACCGATCGCCGTCGCGCCGGGCGAGGACCCCGACGCCGAGACCTTCATCGACCTCAACGGCCCGTCGCTGCGCGTGGTCGACTTGCGGCGCATGGGCGGCCCGCCGGAGGCGCAGCTCGTCGGCGCTTCCAAACCGTTCACCGTCCGCGCCGCGTCGATCGGACAGGCGTTCGGCGTCGCTCTCGACGACGCCCAGCCGCCCAACCTCTACGCCGCGGCGACCTCCGCCTACGGCTTGCCGATCGTCGCAAACGGCCCCGACGGCCGGCCGCGACATGTCCGGGTCGGCGAGCGCGGCGCGGCGTTCATGCCGGGCCTGTGGGGACCCGGCGGCGGGCCGGGATCGATCTGGAAGATCGACGGCGCGACCGGCGCGGTCAGCCTGTTCGCCAACGTCACGACGAACGGCAGGGCCAATTCGGGGCCGGCGCTCGGCGGCCTCGCCTACGATCCCGAAACGAAATCGCTGTTCGTCGCCGACCGCGAGAGCGGCCTCATCCACCGCTTTGGCCTCGACGGCGTCGAGACCGCGGTCTACGACCACGGCGTCGTCGGCGCCGCGGCGATCGGCCTGAAGCCTACGCCGGCGAGCGCGGCCGCGGGCCTCGATGTGCGAGACCCCGCTTTCGACAGCGCGCGGCCGGAGATCTGGGGCTACGCGGCCCCGGAGCGACGGGTGTTCGGCCTCGCCGCGCACCGCCGCCGGCTCTATTACGCGGTGGCCGACGGCCTCGCGATCTGGTCGGTCGGCCTCAACGCCGACGGCTCGTTCGCCGCCGACGCGACGATCGAGGTCGCCGCGCCGCCCGCCGCCGGCCCGAGCGAGATTGCCGAGATCGCTTTCGACGATCAGGGACGGATGTACTTGGCCGAGCGGCCGGCGGCGACGGGGGCGTTCGACTTCGAGGCGCTGTCGGTTCCCTCGATCGGGCGCTTGCTGCGCTACGCGGTCATCGGCGCGACCTCGGACGGGCGGCGCATCTGGCAACCGCCGCCGGACGAGTACGCGGTCGGCTTCCCCGAGAATTTCCGCAACGACAACGGCGGCGTCGCGATCGGCGACGGACACACCGCCGACGGAAGCCTCAACCTCTATTCTTGCGACGGCTTCGTCTGGACGAGCGGCGAGCAATTGCGCAACGCCACCGATCCCAGAATCGCCGCCGAGCTCGGCCAGAAGGACGCGCTGGCGATCGACGGCTTGCAGGGGACGCCCGCCTGGCGCGTTTGCCGCGGCGACGAGCCGCCGCGCATCAGCTATTTCGTCGATTACGCCGACGCGCCGCCGGACCTCTCCGCGCACGGACATATGGGCTCGATCGCGATCGCGCGCGCTTGCGTCCGCGCAGCCGGCCTCGCGCCGGCGACGCCTGGCGCGGGCCTCGCGACGCCGGCGACGTCCGCCCCGTCCGCGTCGCCCGCCCCGGTCCCGCCGACCGCCTCGCCCTCCCCGGCGCCGCAGCGGCCCCCGAGCTCGCCGGGGACGCCGCCGAACGGCCGCGCCTGCCAGACCCGGGTCTGCGGCCCGACGGGCGAGCCCGTCTGCGCGCGCAACCAAGTGTGGCGCGACGCGACGAAACAATGCGCGCCGAGCTGCGAGCGGGGCGAGGCGCTCGTCGCGGGACGATGCTGCGCGGTCGACGTGGTCGCCGGCGGCGGTTGCGTCAACGGCGGCGCCCCAGGCGGCCAATGCGGCGTCGGCCGGACGCCGATCGGCCCGAGCGGCGGATGTTGCGCTAACGACCGCGTCTATATCGACCCCGCAGGCGCCCAGGCCTGCTGCCCGAACGCAGTCGGCGGCGGACAATGCGCGTCGCCGCCGCCGAGTTCAGCCTGCGCTTCCGGCTACGTTCCCGCCAGCGGCGGCTGCTGCCTCGCCAGCCAGGCGACGGCGACCGGCGTCTGCTGCCCGAGCGGGCAAGCGCCCAGCGCCGACAAAGCGACCTGCCAAACGTGGACCCGGATTCCCAAAGGCGGCCAATGCTGCGCGTCGGGCTACGTCCCCTCGGGCGCCGGCCAGTGCTGCGCCAGCGCCAATCTGACGTCGACTGGCGAATGCTGTTCGCAGCCCGTGGACCCGAATGATCGTCGCGCTTGTCCGGGCAAGAGCGCGGAGGAGCGCAAGGGCCGCTGCAAGCCGGGCGAGGTCGAGTCGCCGGCCGGCGCCTGCGCGCCGCCGCCCTGTCCAACCGGCGAGACGCGCAACGTCGACGGCCGATGCGTTTCCGCCGCGCCGCAGCCTTGCCCGCCCGGCGAGAGCCGCGACGTCGACGGCCGGTGCGTTACGGCCGAGCCGCCGCCGCTTGCTCCAAACGCGCCGCCCATTCCCGCGCCGGCGATTCCGGCGAAACCCGCCGCCCCGATCGAGTCGCCGCCGGCGCCGCCGGCCGCCTCGGCGCTCCATTGCCCGCCCGGAATGACGCCGGGGCCGCTCGGTCGGCGCTGCTGGCCCGCCAAAGCCCCGCCAGGGGCGTCGCCAACCGCGCCGGCGCCGCATTGCCCTCCTGGGACGGCGCCGGGACCGCTCGGTCAGCGCTGCTGGCCGGTCAAGGCGCGGCCAGCGCCGCCGTCGACCTTCGCGCCCGTCCATCGCGACGGCTGTCCGCCGGTGAGAGGGTGCGGGCGCCGTCGGCCCTGAACGGCGAGGCCGAGGCAAGCGGGCGAGCGCCCGCCGGCCCCGAGCCCCGCCGCCGTCAGGTGAATTAACCTTCGCGGAAAACATCCATCGCGGACCGCCGCGCCGCGCCGTAGAGTGCCCTTGCGATGCTTCCGCCGCTCGAACTTTCCCTCGAAGAACTCAGCGCCGCCGACACCCGTCAGGCGGCGCTCGCCTACGTCAGCGAAGCCTTCGCTGAGGCGGTGCTCGACGGCATCGATGCGGAAACGTTCGCCGATGCGGCGCTGTGCGCCGCGTTTCGCGAGCTGGTCGCCAACTACGGCGAGGACCGCGTCGCCGCGATCGCCGACGGCTTCTCCGAGCGCATCCGGCGCGGCGAGTTTTCCTTGCGTCGACGACAATAGCGGCGGCGCGCGCTGCCGCCCTGCTTCAAACTTTTGGCGAGCCGCGACGCTCGACGGCGCGCCTTTCCCCTCGTAAGCGAAAGCCGCCGATGCCGCCGCCCGCCTTCGATCCCCGCGTCACGCCCGCGCGTCCCGACCTCGCCGCCGCCTGGCTGCGCGGCAAGGTCGCAGCGGCGCGTTTCGTCGAGGGGCGCGCCTATCGCGTCGCCGCCGCCAGCGCGCCGCTCAGGCGCGCGCCAAACGCCGAGGCGCCGCTGGACACCGAGGCGCTCCACGGCGAATCGGCGGTCGTCTACGACGAGCGCGGCGACTGGGCCTGGGCGCAGCTCACGCGCGACCTCTACGTCGGCTATCTGCCGCGGGCGGCGCTCGCCTCGCCAACGGCGCCGACCCACCGCGTCTCGGCGTTGCGCGCCCACGCCTATCCCGCCGCCGACATCAAACGGCCGCCGCGCTTGGCGCTGTCGCTCGGGGCGCTGGTCCGCGTCGAAATGCGCGAGGGCGATTTCGCGGTCACGACCGACAAGCTGCGCCTCTGCGAACGGCAGCTTGCGCCGATCGACCGCTTCGAACCCGACTTCGTCGCGGTCGCCGAGCGCTTCCTCGAGACGCCCTACCTGTGGGGCGGGCGCACTTCGGAAGGGATCGACTGCTCCGGCCTCATCCAGACGGCGCTCGCCGCGGCGGGAATCTCCGCGCCGCGCGACAGCGACATGATCGAGGCGGCGCTGGGCGCGCCGCGGCCGATCGACGAGGCGCTAAGCGGCCTGCGCCGCGGCGATCTGGTGTTCTGGAAGGGCCACGTCGGCGTGATGCGCGACGCTTCGACGCTGCTGCACGCCAACGCTTGGCGCATGAAGACGGCGAGCGAGCCGCTCGCCGAGGCGCGGGCGCGCATCGCGGCGGCGACCGGGGCCGACATCGTCGCGATCAAACGCCTCTGAGCCGAGCTGCGTGCGGAGAAATCGGCGCGCCCTGCCGTCCAGCCGCCTTCGATTGGGGCGAACGCCTTCTCCAGCAAACGGGAGAAACGGAGGGGAGCGTCCGCTACTTCTTCCCGCCGAGGCCGAGGGCGCCGTAGCGGCTGTTGAAACGCGACAGCCGGCCGCCGCGATCGAGCAGTTGCTGCGAGCCGCCGGTCCACGCGGGATGGGTGTTGGGGTCGATATCGAGGTGGAGCGTCGAGCCTTCCTCGCCGTAGGTCGACCGGGTGAAGAACTCTTCGCCGTTGGTCGAGATGACCTTGATCAGGTGGTAGTCGGGGTGCGTATCGGGCTTCATCGTCCGGTCCTCGGCGAATGTAAATGAGAGCCGTCCGGGCGACCGGAGGCTCTCGCAGTTGGCCGCTCTATAATGCGCGCGCTTGAGGGACGCAAGCGCGGGACGTCGGCCCCCCTCACACCCCCTCGCCCATCGCCTTGATGAAATCGACGAACGCCCGCAGCGGCGCGGGGACGAGGCGACGGCCGGGGTAGTAAAGGAACGGGCCGGAGAAGCTCGGCCACCACGCTTCGAGGATCGGCTCCAGCGCCCCGCTTTCGAGATGCGGACGCAGCCAGTCCTCGAAGTGGAGGACGACGCCGGCGCCGGCGATCGCCGCGTCGATCAGCAGGTCGGACCCCGCGCCGAGACGGACGAGCAGCGGCCCCGACGGATCGACGCGCACGACTTCGCCGTCGCGCTCGAACTCCCACGCCGCCATCGCCCCGCTGGCGAACTGGCCGCGCAGGCAGGCGTGGCCGAGCAGCTCGCGCGGATGGGCGGGCCGGCCGCGGCGATCGAGATAGGCGGGCGCGGCGGCGGCGGCGAAGCGCTGGACGCGCGGCCCGATCGGCACGGCGATCATGTCCTGCTCCAGCCGCTCGTCGTAGCGGATCCCGGCGTCGCAGCCGGCGGCGAGCACGTCGACGAAGCTGTCGTCGGCGATCACCTCCAGCCTTATGTCGGGATAGGCGGCGAGAAACGGCGGGACGACCCGCGGCAGCGCCAGCCGCGCCGCGCTGATCGGGACGTTGAGCTTGAGCGTCCCCGCCGGCCGGTCGCGGAAAGCCTCCGCGGCGCCGAGCGCAGCCTCGACCTCGGTCAGCGCCGGGCCGAGTCGCGCCAGCAGCCGCTCGCCCGCCTCGGTCAGCGCGACGCTGCGCGTGGTGCGATGAAGAAGCCGCACGCCGAGCCGCGCTTCCAGCCGGCGCGCCGCCTCGCTGAGACTTGAGGCGCTGGCGCCGCTGGCGCGGGCGGCCTGGCGAAATCCACGCGCGCGCGCCACCGCGACGAAAGCGGGAAGATCGCTGAGATCGGTGGTCATTGTTCGCCTTTCGGCACAACCTGTTCGGATTGTGTCCCATTATCGCGCGACGGCGCAACGCCTAGTTTGGCGTCGACTTCAACAGGAGGCGGATCATGTCCACCATCGACCAGGCCGGCGTCTACAAGCTTGCCGGCCACACGGTAAGGCGGCTCGGCTACGGCGCGATGCAGCTTGCCGGACCCGGCGTGTTCGGCCCGCCGAAGGATCGCGCCGCGGCGATCGCGGTGCTGCGCGAGGCGGTGGCTGAGGGCGTCAACCACATCGACACCAGCGACTTCTACGGGCCGCACGTCACCAACCAGATCATCCGCGAGGCGCTCGCGCCCTACCCCGCCGACCTCGTCATCGTCACCAAGGTCAGCGCCCGGCGCGGCGCGGACGGATCATGGATCCCCGCGTTCTCGCGCGACGAGCTGACCGAGGCGGTGCACGACAACCTGCGCAACCTCGGCCTCGACGCGATCGAGGTGGTCAACCTGCGCAGCATGCTCGACGTCCACGGACCCAAGGAAGGGTCGCTCGAAGCGCCGCTGTCCGTCCTCGCCGAGCTTCAGCGCCAGGGCCTCATCCGCCACATCGGCCTGAGCAACGTCACGCCGACCCAGGTCGCCGAAGGGCGCAAGATCTGCGAGATCGTCTGCGTCCAGAACCACTACAACCTCGCCCACCGCGCCGACGACGCCCTGATCGACGGTCTTGCGCGCGACGGCGTCCCCTATGTCCCGTTTTTCCCGCTCGGCGGGTTCACGCCGCTGCAGTCGTCGACGCTCGCCGCGGTCGCGCGGCGCCTCGGCGCGACGTCGATGCAGGTCGCGCTCGCCTGGCTGCTCAAGCGCGCGCCGAACCTCCTGCTGATCCCCGGCACCGCCTCGCTCGCCCATCTGCGCGACAACCTCGCCGCCGCGCGCCTGGCGCTGCCGGATGAGGCGATGCGGGAGCTCGACGAAGCCGGACGCGGCGGCTGACGGCGCTGTCAGCCGGTCGGCGGCGCTTTCTGTGGGCGCGGCCGCCGGCGGCGCCTTCTCCCCCGGACTCAGACGCGCTCGGCGAGCGCGTCTGCAAAGCGCCCCCTCACCGCTCGGTCAGCTTCAGCTCGATGCGGCGGTTGTGGGCGAGCGCTTCTTCGTCGGTTCCCGTGTCGATCGGCTGGAATTCGCCGAAGCCGGCGGCGGCGAGGCGGGTCGGCTCGACGCCCTTGCCGATCAGATATTGCACCACCGAGATGGCGCGCGCCGCCGACAGCTCCCAGTTCGATTTGAACTGGCCGCCGGTGATCGCCTTGGAGTCGGTGTGGCCGTCGATGCGCAGAATCCACGGGATGTCGGGCGGGATTTCGCGCTCGAGATCGAGCGCCGCCGAGGCGAGCGTGTCGAGCGATTGGCGCCCATCCGGGCTGATGTCGGCCTTGTTGGATTCGAACAGCACGGAGGACTGGAACACGAAGCGGTCGCCGACGACGCGGATGTCGGGGCGCGAGCCGAGGATCTGACGCAACTGGCCGAAGAAGTCGGAGCGGTAGCGCGACAGCTCCTGCACCTTCTGCGCCAGCGCGACGTTGAGCCGCTGGCCGAGGTCGGCGATGTGCTCCTGCGACTGCTTCTCCGAGGCTTCCGACGCGTTGAGCGCCTCCTGGATCGCGGCGAGCTGCTTGCGTAGCGCGGCGATCTGCTCGTTGAGGATGTCGACCTGGGCGAGAGCGCGCGCCGAAATCTGCCGCTGCGCGTCGAACGCGTTGGCGGCGGCGACGGCCTTGTCGTTGGCCGCCTCGGCGCCGGCGCCGCCCTGAGAAGCCTCGTCGAGCAGCTTCTGGCGCTCGCTCTGCGACGCCTCGAGCGTCGCGGAGAGAGCGGTGATCTTGGTCTGGTCCTCGTTCTTCTGCGAGCGCTCGAGGGCGAGCAGGCTGGTCAGCTCCTCGATCTGGCGATTGAGCCGGGCGAGCGCCGTGTCCTTGCCCGACACCTCCCGCGACAGGAAGAATTGCGCCAGCATGAACACTGACAGGAGGAAAATGATCACCAGCAGCATGGTCGACAGCGCGTCGACGAAGCCGGGCCAGTAATTCATCCCTTCCAGACGTCGTCCGCGCGCCGTCGCCATCGCCTCGCTCCGTTAAGTAAATGCGCGCTCGCGGCCCGACGCCGTCAGCGCGTCTCGCGCTCGCTCGCCAGCCGGAGCAGCAGCTTGCGGATGTCCTCCTGCTGCGCCGTCTGCGCTTCGACCCAATCGCGAATCTGCTGCTGCTCCTGGCGCATGTGCAGCACCAGCGCCTGGATGCCCTCGGCGAGGCTCGCCATCGCCGCCGCGCCGCGGCGCGAATCGAACGAATCGTCGAGGGTCCGCTCCGGCCCGGCGCGCTCGTCCGGCGCCGCCGCCGGCGCAGCCTCAATGTGGCTGGCGAGAAAGTCCTCAAGCTCGGTGTAGAAGCGGTTCTGCGCCTGCCCCGCCTGCAAGTCGAGAAAGCCGAGAATGAGCGAGCCGGCGAGACCGAACAGCGACGAGGTGAACGACACGCTCATGCCGGCGATCGGGGTCGATAGGCCCGCTTTGAGATCGTCAAACATGCTCGACACGTCGCCGCCCGTCTTCATGCTGTCGATCACGCCGCTGATCGAATGGACCGTCTCCAACAGGCCCCAGAACGTGCCGAGCAGGCCGAGGAAGACCAGAAGCCCGACCAGATAGCGGTTCAGCTCGCGTCCCTCGTCGAGACGCATGCCGATCGAATCGAGGATCGCCCGCGTCGTCTGCGTCGATAGACCGCGCGCGCCCGCGCCGGCGTTAAGCAGGGTCTCCATCGGCCCGAGCAGGCGCGGCGAGCGCGCCCGGCTGGCGCTGTCCGGCTCGACCAGCGAATTGACCCAATGGATTTCGCGAAATAAGCGGAACACCTGGCGAAAAGCGAACAGCGAGCCGATGCCGAGAACGCCGAGGATGAGGCTGTTGAGCCCCGGGTTGGCGCTGAAGGCGAGCATGATCTGCTTGTAAAGAATGAGAACGACGAAGCCGACCAGAATCAGGAACGCCGCCATGCCGACGAGGAAGATGCGCGGAGACGTGAGCAGGCGAGTGTCCGATTCGGGCGCCATCGTTGCGGTACCGATGCCAGGGGGTTGAGCGTGCCGTTTCATCCTAGCAGAAATTGGGCCCGCCTCGCCACGCCCGCCATCGCCTCGGCGCGAGAGCGGCGATGATCGCCTCCACCGTCGCGACCTCGGCGAATTCGTTGGCCAGCGTCCCCGGATGCACGGCATGGATCGTCGCCGCCGAGACGACGACGCCGTCGAGCCCCGGCTGGTCGAAGGCGGCGCAGGCGTCGGCCGCGACGATCATGCGATAGCCGAGGTTCGCGCCGACGCGGACGGTGGTCGAGACGCACATGTCGGTGGTCAGGCCGAGCGCGACCACCGTCGAGGCGCCAAGCCGACGCGGCCTGAGGTCGAGATCAGTGCCGATGAACGCCGCGTTGACGCTCTTGGCCGCCAGCGCCTCGCCGGGAAGCGGCGAGAACCCCTCGCGAAAAGCGTTGCCAGGATGGCCGCGCGCGAACGCCGAGCCCGGCTTGACCGAATCGCGACCCACGTGGATGACCGCTCGGCCGCTCGCGCGCCAGGCCGCGAGCAGCCGCAGGGCCGGCGCGTCGGGCCGCCCGCCGAGCGCGGGCCGGCCCGGGCCGTCGAAGCCCTGCTGCACGTCGATCGGCGGCAGGACGGCGTCGGCCCCTATCGGCGCGCGGAGCCCCGCCGCGGCGCTCACGCGGCGCGCCGCTTCGGCTTCAGCCAGCCGCGGTTGACCAGCACCTCGGCGATCTGCACGGCGTTGAGCGCGGCGCCCTTGCGCAGGTTGTCCGAGACGCACCACAGCGCGAGGCCGTTCTCGACCGTCGGATCCTCGCGGATGCGCGAGATGTAGGTCGCGTCCTCGCCCGCCGCCTCGTGCGGGGTGATGTAGCCGCCCGGCTCGCGGCGGTCGATGACCAGACATCCCGGCGCCTCGCGCAGGATGTCGCGCGCTTCGTCGGCGGTGATCGGCTTCTCGAACTCGATGTTCACCGCCTCGGAATGGCTGATGAACACCGGCACGCGCACGCAGGTGGCGATGAGCTTGATCTTCGGGTCGAGGATCTTCTTGGTCTCGACCACCATCTTCCACTCTTCCTTGGTCGAGCCGTCGTCGAGGAAGACGTCGATGTGCGGGATGACGTTGAAGGCGATGCGCTTGGGGAACTTCTTCGCCTCGATCGGATCGGAGACGAACACGGCGCGGGTCTGAGCGAAAAGCTCGTCCATCGCCTCCTTGCCGGCGCCCGACACCGACTGATAGGTCGCAACCACGACGCGCTTGATCGTCGCCCTGTCGTGCAGAGGCTTCAACGCCACGACCAACTGGGCGGTCGAGCAGTTCGGATTGGCGATGATGTTCTTGGCGGCGAAGTCCTTCGCCGCGTCGGCGTTGACCTCCGGCACCACCAGCGGCACCGCGGGGTCCATCCGCCAAGCCGAGGAGTTGTCGATGACGACGCAGCCCTGCGCGCCAATGCGCGGCGCCCATTCCTTCGACACCGCGCCGCCCGCCGACATCAGGCAGAGATCGGTCGAGGAGAAATCGTAGTGATCGAGCGCCTTGCACTTGAGGACGCGGTCGCCGAACGACACTTCCTTGCCGATCGAGCGCGACGACGCGACGGCGACGACCTCGTCGGCCGGGAATCGCCGTTCGGCGAGGATGGAGAGCATCTCGCGGCCGACGTTGCCGGTAGCCCCGACGACCGCAACCTTGAAGCCTTGCATGACATGAGTTCCTTGCGCTGGCGGTTCCCCCCGCTGTCGCCCTCTCGGAGGGCGGGCTCCTCGACGCCCCGCCGGGGGGAGGAGCCGGAGTCGAGGCGCAGCTACGGCGTCGTGCCGCCTTTAGTGGCGACGAACGTTTTGGTCGTCGTTTTCGACGCGCTGCGCATCGTACCGTGGGTCCGAACCAGGCGCTCACGGCGCCCAGCGGCCGCTTGGAAACCACGTCGCGGCGTCGAAGTCAATGTGGCGGCGCAGGAAAGGCCGCGCCGCCGCCTCCCCCCGGCCGCGGTCGCCGCTGGTCAGCTTCGCGCCAGCCCGCCGCGCAACTTTGTTGCAACCTTTGGTCGCCGCAGTGTTTTTTCTGCAGGAGCTGACGATGACGAGAGACGTCGCGCAAGGGCCGCGCAAGCGCGCGGAAGCCGAGGACGCCGGCGCATTGCTGCAAAGCTGGCGCGGTCTGGGCGTCCGTGCCTCCGACGCCGCCCATCGGCCGCGGCTCGCAAGATCGCCCGCCACCGACCCGCCCGCGGTGGTCGCCCACCTGAGCGCGGCCGAGATCGGCAAACGAATCGCCGTCTGGCGCAAGGCGAGCCCCTCGCTCGACGCGCTGTTCCTGCAAGGGGCGCCGCCGGCCGACGCCTTGCGCCGCTTCGGCCTCACCCACTGGACGGCGGGCGACGCGCGCGCCGCCAGCCAGGCGTTCGCGACGGCCGCCGCGCTCGCCCCCGACAACGCGGCGCTGTGGCTCGACCTCGCTTACACCTTGCACGCCTCCGGCGACCCCGCCCAGGCCCGCGCCGCTTTCGAATGGGCGCTCGCCCTCGACCCGACGCCGGCGCGCGGCTGGGTCGGCCTCGCGCTCGCCGCCAATCAGCTTGCCGACAAGCGCGGCGCCGAGCTGGCTTTCCGCGCCGCCCTGAGCTGCGATCCGAAGCTCGCCGACGCCGCCTTCGGTCTCGGCCTTTTGTGCTTCGAGCAGCGCCGCTACGCCGAGGCGGCGAAGTACTGGCGCATGGTGGTCGCGCTCGGCTGCCCCAACCCGGTCGTCTACGCGGGTCTTGGCCAAGCGTTGTTCTACATCGGCGACTTCGCTGGCGCGGCGCAGGCGTTGGGCGACAACGTCGCCGCGGGCGGCGCCGACGACAGGCTGGTGCGGCGCTTCGCTCTCGCGCGTTTCCTCGCGACCGCGATCGCCGGCGACGTCGAAGCGGCCTTCGCCGCCTATCGCGACGCCGCCGGCGCGCGCGCCGAAGACGTCGGGACGGTCATGCGCGCGGCCCTGGAGCTGCTCGCCGCCTACGGCCATCGCGAGGTCGCCTTGCGGCTCGGCCGCGCGCGCGCCGCGACGGTTCGCGACGACCCGATCCTGCGCTACCTGTTCGAGGTGGCCTCGGGAGAGAAGTTCGATCGCGCGCCGCGCGACTACGTCGTCGACCATTTCGACCGCTTCGCCGAGGCCTTCGACAGGCAGCTCGTCGACGTCTTGGGCTACGACGCGCCGGCGAAGCTCTCCCGGCTGGTCGAATTGGCTGGCAAGGCCTTGCCGCGCGCCGTCGATCTCGGCTGCGGCACCGGTCTCGCCGGGCCGCTTCTGAAGCCCGGTCGCGCGCGGCTCGTCGGCGTCGATCTCGCCCCGCGCATGCTCGCCAAAGCGGCCGAGCGCGGCGTCTATGACGCGCTGGTCGAAGCCGAGATCGCCAACTTTCTCGAGACCACCAGCGAACGCTTCGAGCTCGTCTTCGCCACCGACGTCCTCATCTACCTCGGCGACCTCGCCGGCTTCCTCGCCGGCGCGGCGCGCGTGACGCCGCCCGGCGGGTTGCTCGCCGTCAGCGTCGAGACGACCTGGGAAGCGCCTTATCGGCTGCTGCCCTCCGGCCGTTTCGCCCACGACGTCTCGGCGCTGCGGTCGCAGGCCGCGCCGTGGTTCGCGCTGAGGAACGCCGAGCCGACGACGTTGCGCTTCGAAGCGGGCGCGCGCGTTCACGGCTCGCTCGTCGTCCTCGAACGGCGCGCCGCCTGATCGCCGCGGCTCGGAGGCGATTCATCCGCCTGGGGCCCGCGCCGCCCATTCCGGCCGCGTGATCGCCATGATGGCCAAGTCGACGCGGCTCCCGTCGTCGGCCCGATAGGCCTCGCGCGCGACGCCGTCGTGGGTGAAGCCGAGCTTCTCGTAAGCCCTCTGGGCGCGCGCGTTGTGGACGAAGCAATCGAGCCAGAAGCGGTGGGCGTCAGTGTGGGCGAAGGCCCAGGCGACGACCAGGGCGAGAAACGCGCCGCCGACGCCTTCGCCGGGCCGAGAGACGGCGATCCGCTTGAGATAGAGGTTGCCGTGCGGGTCGGCGAGGTCACGCAGGATGGCGAAAGCCGCGATTCCTCCCTCGCCCGCCTCGCCGACGAGATAGGCGTAGTTCGGCGACGCCATCATCGCGCGGTGCT
>Ga0181520_10006874_pt1 | contig 17112 bp, 16 predicted proteins | sample PEATcosm2014_Bin_29_FD_132451 | JGI IMG/M metagenome (GOLD analysis project Ga0181520, IMG submission 132451) | Peatland microbial communities from MTU Mesocosm Facility, Houghton, MI, USA - PEATcosm2014_Bin02_30_metaG | ecosystem: Environmental > Terrestrial > Soil > Wetlands > Peat | place... | reverse complement strand
CGCGAGGATGAGAGCCGGGCGCTGGACCTGCTCGATGATCTTGGCCATGGTGAAGGTCTTGCCGGAGCCGGTGACGCCGAGCAGGACCTGGTCCTTCTCGCCGGCGGCGAGGCCGGAGACGAGCTCGGAGATGGCTCGCGGCTGGTCGCCCTGGGGCTTGTAGGTGGTGGCGAGCTGGAAGTCCATGTTTGTAGGATAACTAAGGACAGGTTCGAGGTTCGAGGTACGAGGCGGCAACAAAACAAATGCGGGGATTCTTCGCCTACGGCTCAGAATGACAACTTTGAAGCGATGGAGCGGGGGTGGGGCGTGACGGAGCTTTGGCTGATGCGGCATGGAGAGACGGTTTGGAGCGCGGAGGGACGGCATACGAGCCGGACCGACCTTCCGCTGACGGCGCTAGGGCGGGAGCGGGCGGCGGAGCTGGGGAAGTTTCTGGCGGGTGTGAAGTTTGCGGCGGTGCGGCGCAGTCCGCTGCTGCGGGCGAAGCAGACGTGCGAGATTGCGGGGTTCGGTAATGTGGCTGTGGTGGACGATGGGCTGAAGGAGTGGGACTACGGCGTGTATGAGGGACGAACGACGCAGGAGATCCAGGCGGAGATTCCAGGGTGGAGTGTGTGGAAGGACCCGATTGTGGGCGGGGAGACGGTGGAACAGGTGGGGGTAAGAGCGGATGGGGTGATTGCGCGGGCGCTGGCGGCGGCTGGCGGACCCACATCTCAGACTCGAGATGTGGGGCACCCGGCGGTTGCGACTGATGCAGCAGCGGTGGTGAATGTGGCGCTGTTCGGTCATGCGCATATTTTGCGGATTCTGGCGGCGCGGTGGATTGGGCTGGAGGCGCGGGATGGGGCGCTGTTTGCGCTGGAGACGGGGAGCGTAAGCGTGCTGGGGTGGGAGCGGGAGACGCGGGTGATTCTGCGGTGGAATCGGGGGTTTGAGGAGTAAGGTTCTAGTTGCTAATTGCTAGTTGCCAGGTGCGAGGAAAAGAATGCGGGGAATGCGATTTGCGGTGATGGTTGCAACGTTGTTGACGATGGTGGGCGCGGCGCGGGCGCAGAAAGGCGTGGCGTTTGAGCGGGCGGAGCATTTGCGGCGGGGAGTGAATCTGAGCAGCTTCTACGCGCAGACGCGGGACTTGTCGCAGGCACGGCTGGATGCGTATATGTCAATGGCGGACATGCAGGCGCTGAAGGCGATGGGATTCGACCATGTGCGGCTGAGCATCAATCCGGCGTTTCTGATCGCGAACGCGAAGACGGGGACGCTGCGGCCCGCGGCGATGGCGCAACTGGACAAGACGGTGCAACAGTTGACCGACGCGGGGCTGAACGTGATTCTCGACATCCACGCGGAAGAGGACTGGAAGGCGGCGCTGACGCACGGAGACGATGGCGCGGCGAGTTTGTTCGCATTTTGGGAGCAATTTGCGGGGCACTATACGAAGAGCGATCCGGAGCGGGTGTTCTTCGAGATTCTGAATGAACCGTCGATGGACGATATGTACCGCTGGGAGGGGATCCAGGACCGCGCGGTGGCGGCGATCCGGAGCGTGGCGCCGCGGCACACTATTATTGCGACGGCGGCGCAGTGGGGGCACCAGGATGGGCTGCTGGCGATGGAGCCGGTGCGGGATGAGAACGTGATCTACACGTTTCACGATTACGATCCGATGTGGTTTACGCACCAGGGCGCGACCTGGTCGACGGCGGCGTGGGCGTTTACGCATGGGGTTCCGTATCCTTCGACGCCGGAGAGTATCCAGGCAGTGCTCAATGAGGAGCCGGATGAGCGGGTGCGGCTGCAGTTGGAGCGGTACGGCGAGGACCGGTGGGGGCCGGAGCGGGTGGAGGCGGAGATTGCGGCGGTGGCGAAGTGGGGCGAGGAGCGCGGCGTGCCGCTCTATTGCGGGGAGTTTGGCGCGTTTAAGGACCACAGCGATCCGAAGATGCGGGCGGCGTGGATCAATGACACGCGCTCGTCGCTGGAGCGGCACCACATTGGCTGGGCAATGTGGGATTATGACGGCAACTTCGGGCTGGCTACGAAGACGACCGATGGGATTGTGTTCGATCCGGATGTTCTGCGGGCGCTGGGGATGAAATAGTTGTCAGTTGTCAGTTCTCAGTTCTCAGTTGTTAGCGGTTAGCGGTTAGCGGTTAGCTGTCAGCGGTCGGCGGTCAGGGGCGGCGGTCGGTAGAATGGGGTATGGTTCCGAGGCTGTTGGTGTTTGATCTGGATGGCACGCTGATTGATTCGCGGGAAGATTTGTCGAACTCGGTGAATGCGATGCTGGCGCACCTGGGCAAGCCGGAGTTGCCGCACGCGGTGATTGCCGGCTACATCGGCGATGGGGCGAGCATGCTGGTGCGGCGGGCGCTGGGCGATCCGGAGGGCGATGTTCACGACGACGAATATGTGACCGAAGCGCTGACATATTTTCTGGATTACTACCGCGTTCACAAGCTGGATTTCACTACGGTGTACGAGGGAGTGGTTGCGGCGCTGGACGCGATTCGCGCGGATTATCCGGGGATTGCGATGGCGGTGCTGACCAACAAGCCGGTGCGGCCGTCGCGGGACATTTGCGCGCACTTCGGGCTGGACCGGTATTTCTTTCAGAACTACGGCGGCAACAGCTTTCATACCAAAAAGCCTGATCCGGCGGGACTGCTGGCGCTGATGGCGGAGGCTTCGGCGCTGGTTGCTGACGCCGCGCCGATTGGGCCCGGGGAGACGGTGATGATTGGCGACTCGGATGTGGATGTGCTGACGGCGCGGAACTGCGGGGCGTGGGCGATTGGGTGCGCCTATGGAATGGCCCCGCATAGTCTTGTGGCGGCGGTGCCGGATGGGGTGGCGAATGTGCCGGGGGATTGGCCGGGGACGCTGCGGGCGCTGGCTGGGGCGGCGTCGGCGGGCTGAATGCAGCAAAGAAGTTCAAGAGATTGTTCAAAACTGGACAGCACTGTCCGGTCGCACTGCGCGAGGATTGAGGCTATGCCTGTGTATTGCGGGCATTACTGCTATGCCGCCTGAGCGAAACTCATGTGATCCCTATCACAGGCAATTGGTATTTTCACGTTCTAATCTTGGTGCAACTCGAACAAGGGTTCGGCGAACGACTAGCGGTTACCGGACAACTGAGTTTGGACTGCTGGTTCCGCGGAGGATTGAATGAAGCGTTTCCTATTTTGTATAGCGTTGATCGCATTACTACCCGTGCTTTCGCGGCCAGGGTACGCTGCGGGTGGGACCAAGCAGGCAGCCGTGGCGCAGAAGGCCGAGGCTGCGAACCCCGCCGATTTCGTCGGCTCGGAAGTTTGCGAGACGTGCCACGCCGAGGTGGCCAAGAAGTTCGAAGACAACCCGCACAACAAGATCACCCTGACGCATGGCGCGGGGACGGCTTGCGAGAGCTGCCACGGACCAGGGAAGGCCCACGTGGAGGGCGGCGGCGACGTAACCAAGATCAAGCAACTGGCGAAGCTGACTCCGGCGCAGGTGAGTGAGACCTGCCTGGGCTGCCACGCGGGGACGCATCCCAACTACTTACGCGCTCCGCATGCCAAGGCCGGGGTGGGCTGCACAAGCTGCCACAGCATCCATGCCGGGGACACTGAAGGGAAGCTGCTTAAGGCGTCGCAGCCGCAGCTCTGCTTCCAGTGCCACACGGACATAAAACCGCAGTTCTCCATGCCGTTCCACCACAAGGTGAATGAAGGTCTGGTGAAGTGCACCGACTGCCATGATGTGCACGGAACATTTGGGGCCAACAATATCAAGTCGACGGCCGACCAGAACATGATTTGCACCAAGTGCCACGCGGAGGTGCGCGGACCCTGGGTGTTCGAACATGCCGCGGTCAAGGGGGAGGGATGCCTGGGTTGCCACACTCCGCATGGCTCGCAGAACCCGCGGCTGCTGAACGTGGCCAACATCAACCAACTGTGCAACCAGTGCCACAGCCCGGTTGGAGCGTCTACGGTCCACGGGATTAATGCAGGGTCGGCGGAACGCCAGCCGTGCATCAACTGCCACACCTTCATTCATGGGTCGAACATCAACCCGGCTTTCCTGCGGTAAGCAAGTCGCTGCGCCGTCCGGCGAGGGTTGGACGGCGCGGCCCAGATCATGCAGCAACGGTTTTACGCAGATTCAAAGATTTTGAAGTAGCGGAGTTTTTCAAGTGAGGCTTGAGATGATGAAGATCGAACGGTTTTCTGGGCTGCCCATCATGGGAGTGGCCGTTGCACTGATGATGGCGGGCATGGCGGTGGCGCAGACTCCGGCTCCGGATGCGCCGGTGGTCCAGAACGGATTTGTGGTCCATAACACGGTGGACCTGGGCGGACACCTGGCCAACATCTCGGGCAGCGGGGATATGTACGACACGCTAGTGAATGTTCACAGCGGGCCGCGGGTTCTGGGGCAGAGCTTCACGATGCATGCGGTTGCGGGCACGAAGCACGCGCTGATGGATGACCTGACGCTGTTCAGCGGCGGGTTTGGCGGCGATCCGAACAACTTCGCCAAGATGGATATCTCCAAGGGCAAGTGGTACGAGTTTTCGGGCATGTTCCGGCGCGACCGGCAGTACTTCGACTACGATCTGCTGGGCAGCGTGAACCTGCCGACGGTGCAGATACCCTACTCCCAGACAACTGGTGTAACGGCCCCAGCGGGCGCTCCGTCGCTGGCGTGGACGCAGCCCACCGATTCGCAGGTGATGTTCAACACGGTGCGCCGGATGACAGACCTCGACCTGACGATTCTGCCGCTGTCGAAGGTGACGTTCCGGGTCGCGTACTCGCACAACATCTTCCAGGGGCCGACATTGTCCCCGGGCAGGTCGATCGGCAAGTACGACAACATACTGGATGAGTATCAGCGGAACGGCACGGACGACTTCACGGGCGCGTTGGACTGGAAGCCCTGGACGCACACCAAGATTACGTATGAGGAGGAGGTGGACCACTACAAGGCGGACTCGTACTTTACGCTGAATCCGGGTACCTTCAACGCGCAAGAGGCGGATGGAACGCCGGTTTCGCTGGGCAATTACGATGCGACCTACAGTGCTACCGCGCCCTTTCCCTACTCAAGCGCGGCCTGCAACACGGGCAGCATGGGGAGCGCTTATACTCCTGCGACGACGACTCCACCTGCTCCCGCCAGCTACACCATTTTCACGGCCTCGAACATTCCGGGCGGTTTGCCGATCGTGAATGCGGCGTGCGACGTGGTGACGAGCTATTTCCGCTCGCAGCCGACGCGGATTATCTATCCGACGGAGATTCTGCGGCTGCAGAGCACGAGCATCAAGAACGTCTCGCTGAACGGCGACTTCCGCTACATGGTAGGGAACAGCCATCTGGCCCACTACTACGAGAACTTCAACGGTCTGGATGGAACGATCCGGTCGGCGACGACCACGGGGAGTGCGACCGCGCAGAGGCGGGTGGTGGCGCTGGATTATGGCATGACCTGGAACGCGACCAAGACGATCAGCCTGGCGGACCAGGTGACCTACACCAATTTTCACCAGCCAGGCAACACCACGATCACCGGCAACACGTTGACCACGCCCACAACGGTGGTGGCAGGGAACAATGGCTACGAGACCATCAACTACGCGGGTACGCTTAATACCGGGGCCATTTTCAGCGTTTCCGGGAACCCCACCAACGGCGTACCGCTCTACGCTTACTTCGGTCTAAGGTACCTGACGAACAATGCCACCGCGAGCTGGGACGTGTCGCCGCGTGCGACGTTTGCTCTGACCTATCGCTACCAGTCGCGTGCCATTCTCCAGACCAGCGGGACCGGTCCGATGGAAAACCTTGTGGGAGTTGATGAGAACGGCGCAATCCTGAATGCGTCACTACGGCCCACCAACCATTGGGACCTGAACGGCACGGCAGATTTCTCGTACAGCGACAACGCGTTCACTCCGATCAGTCCGCGGCAACTGCGGCACTACCGCATCCACACCAAGTACCAGCCGACGCCCTGGGCGACGATTTCGGGCGCGTTCAACGACCTGGAACGGCACAACAACACCTACAACACCGGCACGGCGAACCTGGACGGGCCGCTGGACCATGTCGATCACAGCCGGGTGGTGAGCATGGGGTTGGCGCTGGCGCCGAGTGAGAAGTACGGGTTCGATTTCAACTACTCGTACAGCGATGTGTATACGTCGACCAACATCTGCTACCTGAGCGGCGCCTTCACGGGTACGGCGGGCACCGCTCCTTCCTTCCCCGGAGCGGCTTCGACCACCAGCACGGGCGCGAACAATCTGTGCCCGAGCCTGCTGACGGACTGGGGCCCGACCAAGGACTTCATGGATGCGCCGACGCAATATGCATCGATGGCGCTGACGCTGTCGCCGAACAAGACGATTCACTCGGATATCGGGTATCGCATCAGCGCGGTAAGCGGCAACCAGTTCTTCAACGATGCACAGGAAGTGAACGGATCGTTGCAATCCGCGTACCAGTCTCCGTTTGTGAATATTGCATGGACGGTGAAGCCCAACTGGGTTTGGCGTGCGGAATACAATTACTATGGCTACGGCGAGGGCGGCCCGTCCGGCGCACCTTACTGCAGCTTGTCGACGGCTGCGACGACGGGAATCGTTGTTCCGTGTAACTCTTCCACGCTGGCCGGTCTTCCCACCGGTCTGACTGAACCGTCTTCGGGCCTGACTGCACCGCGGAACTTCCACGCGAACAATGTAACCCTGGCGATGCACTACGAGTTCTAATCGCGGGGAAACGCATCCAACGAACGAGACACGACGAACCCAAAGAATACCAGGAGATTGCCGATGAAGATGAGGACCGGAATTATGCTTGCCGCGATGCTGGCGGCTCCGCTGACCAGCGCGTTTGCCCAGTCGGGAGCGGACACGTACAAGGCCAAGTGCTTGATGTGCCACGCGGCCGACGGGACGGCCAGCGGACCCGCAGGCAAGTCGCTGAACGTGCCATCGTTCAAGGCGAGCAAGCAGACGGAAGCCGAGATGATTGCGGAGACCAAGGCCGGAAAAGGGAAGATGCCGGCGTTTGCGGGCAAGCTGACGGACGCGCAGATCAAGGATGTAGTCGCCTACGTTCGCACCCTGCAGAAGTAAGCCGGCATGAGTTGCCTGTGGGCGGGCCGATTGGGTTCAGGAGAGCGTGACGGCTTTCCTCTCTCCTGAGGAATCGGATCCAGCCGGGGTGTGGAGGCGGAAAGGCATCCGTCTTCGCGCGCAGGCTCTCACGGTACGCGGCTGCTTCCCGGCTTTACGAGTGTCTGCAACAGGATTTTGAGCAAGTGAGTTGTGGCATACCGGGTGAGTCGATTGGCACCCGCGGGGAAGTGTTGCGTTATGAAAGTGGATCGATGTAAGGCTGAGGCGTCCGGAGTTGGTTTGGGTTCGATGACTCTGGCAGCATTTGCGGTTTTGCTGGTGATGAGTTTTCCTGGGGCGGTGCGCGCGCAGACGGACTGTCTGGGGTGCCATGGAGACAAGACGCTGCAGGACGCTTCGGGCAAGAGCGTGGGGGTGGATGGAGACAAGTTCCACGCGAGCATCCACGGCAGCCTGGGTTGCAGCGATTGCCATACTTCGATCAAGGAATATCCGCATCCGGACAAACTGGAGGCGGTGAAGTGCGAGACCTGCCACGGGGATCAGGCCGCGGCGATCGGCGGCAGCATTCATGCGAAGGCGAGCGCGCATCCCTGCACCAGTTGCCATGGCGACGCGCACCAGATCTTTCCCAAGGACGATCCGAAGTCCGCGGTATATCCGCTGAATATTCCCAAGACCTGCGGCACGTGTCATGCGAACGAAGCGCTGGCGAAGAAGTACGGCCTGCAGAATGTCTATGCGACCTACATGGACTCGATCCATGGGTACGCGGTGAGTAAAGAGGGATTGCTGGTGGCGGCGAACTGCATGAGCTGCCACGGCTCGCACAACATTCTGAGTCACAAGGACCCGAAGAGCACGACGTCGAGGGAGAATATTCCGAACACCTGCGGGGCGTGCCACGGGGGAGTGAAGGACGAGTATCTCTCGGGGATTCACGGGAAGTCGCTGGCCGAGGGCAATCAGAAGGTGCCGGTGTGCAGCGACTGCCACACGGCGCACGCGATTCTGCAGCCGACGGATTCGACGTTCCGGATGCAGTCGACGCCGATTTGCGGGTCGTGCCACAAGGACCAACTGGCGACGTACCGGGACACCTTCCACTCGCAACTGGGACTGCTGGGCGGGTACGTGGAGACGGCGCGGTGCTGGGACTGCCACGGGGCGCACGGGATTCTGCCGGCGTCGGATCCGGCGTCTCCGGTGAACAAGGCGAACCTGATCAAGACCTGCGGGCGGTGCCATGCGGACGCGAATTTGAGTTTTGTGCAGTATCAGCCGCATGCAAATCCGCACAATCGCAAGCTGAACCCGGCGCTGTATTTTGTGCGATTGTTCATGAATATCCTGCTGTGGAGCGTGCTGAGCTTCTTCACGCTGCATACGCTGTTGTGGTTTATTCGCGCGAAGAAGGAACAAGGCAAGAACGGGCCGGCGGCGGAGGTGAAACATGACTGAAGAGACAGGCACAGTACACCCGGAGCAGCCGGTGAGCGGCGGGCAGGCCGGCCCAGCGCCAGAGAAGTTTTATGTGCGGTTCACGCTGGCGCAGCGGTACCAGCACGCGGTCCTGTTCACTTCGTTTCTGGGGCTGGCGGCGACGGGTTTGCCGATGCGGTTCAGCGATAACGCAGCGGCGCGGCATCTGGCGAGCGCGGTGGGCGGCTTCGGGGCGATCCTGTTCTTCCACAAATTCTGCGCGATCGTGTTGACGCTGGCGTTTCTGTATCACCTGAAGGACATCGCGACCCGGATCCTGGTGCATAAGGAAAAGGGTCTGCTGTGGGGCCCGAACTCGATGGTGGCGAACTGGAAGGATGTGAAGGACATTGTTGGCCACATTCGCTGGTTTCTTGGAATGGGGCCGAAGCCGAAGTTCGATCGATTTGCATACTGGGAGAAGTTCGATTACTGGGCGGTCTTCTGGGGGATGATCGTGATTGGCTTCTCAGGATATGCGATGTGGTTTGCGCCATTTTTCGCGCACTTCCTGCCGGGCTGGGCGCTGAACGCGGTGCTGGTGGTGCATGGCGAGGAAGCGCTGCTGGCGATCCTGTTTATCTTCTCGATCCACTTCGTGAACACGCATCTGCGCCCGGGAAGTTTTCCGATGGATATGGTGATCTTTACGGGCAAAGAGACGGAAGAGGAGTTCGAGAAAAAGCGGACGCTGGAGTATGAGCGGCTGGCCAAAGAGGGGAAGCTGGAAGCACGGGTTGGGGACAAGCCCGTATATTGGTGGGTGAACTTCGCCAAGGTAATTGGCTTTACGGCTATTCTTATCGGGCTGGTTCTTCTGGTTTTGACGTTGATAGGCTACTTCGGCACGCCATAAAACATATTCAGAGGTCTCGATGTCTCAGTTCAGCAGGTTGGAGAAAAGCCTACGCCCGATTCTGTTCTTCGGGAACAATTGGATAAGCCTGATCGGCGGGGCGCTGACGACGGCATCGGCCTTTGTGCTGATCGGGTTCTGGGTGGTGGCCATCTTCGGCCACAGCGGATCCAACAACCCGTACGTCGGCATCGTGGTCGACCTGTTCCTGCCGGGGCTGTTTATCCTGGGACTGGTTCTGATTCCCATCGGCATGTGGCTGCGATGGAAGCAACTGAAGGCGGCGGGCGAGGTGCCGTTGGTGTATCCGGCGCTGGATCTGAAGGACCCGTTCTTCCGCCGCGGGATTGAAGTGGTGCTGGCGGCCACGTTCATCAACTTCGTGATTGTGGGCACGGCGAGCTATCGCGGCATCTCCTACATGGATTCGCCGAACTTCTGCGGGCAGACTTGCCATGTGATGGCGCCGCAGTGGACGGCGTACCAGGTGTCTCCGCACTCGCACGTGGCGTGCGTGGAGTGCCACATCGGCGCGGGCATCTCGGCGGCGGTACACGCCAAGGTGGACGGCACGAAGCAATTGGTGGAGGTGACCCTGAATACGTATCCGAGTCCGGTGCTGGCTCCGCTCTCGGCGCTGCGGCCGGCGCGGGCGACGTGCGAAGAGTGCCACTCGCCAACCCACTTTGTGGGCGAGAAGTTGCTGGTGGAGACGATGTACGGCGACGATGAAAAGAACTCGGTGACGCACAACGTGCTGGCGCTGCACCTGGGCGGAGTGGACTCGCTCTCGCGGCAGAGCGGCATTCATGGGCATCATCTGGACCAGTACGAGTATGTGGCGACGGACTCCACCGACGAGACGATTATTGCCGTGACCAAGCACAATGCGGACGGGACCACGACTCAGTTTGTCAGCTCCGACTGGAAGGGGCCGATCCAGGGCGTGACGCGGACGATGGACTGCATGGACTGCCATCAGCAGGCGACCCATACGTTCCAGACGGCAGAGGACGCGATCGATGAGTCGATGACGGTGGGCAGCCCGAACCCGGCGCTGCCGTTTGTGCACAAGCAGGGGCTGGCGCTGATCCAGGCGACATATTCGTCGCAGGCGGATGCGGCGGCAAAGATTACCGCGGGGCTGGACGACTTCTATCGCACGCAGTACCCGGCGGTTTGGAGCGGGCAGCGGGGCGCGGTGGACGCGGCTGCGAAGAGTCTGGTGTCGATCTACACGCGGAATGTTTTTCCGGAGATGAAGGTGACGTGGGGAACGTATACGAACGGGATGGGGCATAGCGCGCCGGGCCACAATCCATCGCCGGGATGCTTCCGCTGCCACGACGGGAACCATACGTCGAAGGACGGGAAGACGATTACGAACGACTGCAGCGTGTGCCACAATTTGCTGGCGAGCGACGAGGCGAATCCGAAGCAGTTGTCGGACTTGGGGATGCAGCAGTAGCGAGCACCTGCCCGAAGCGTTGAAGGGTGGCGTGCCAAGGCGAAAACGTACCTCAGGGGCTAAAGCCCCAGTCGAGTGGTGACTTTTACGGCACGGCTGAAGCCGTGCCCTTAAGCAAGACAAAGGCAAATACAGAGATTCTGACTCTGCGAGTCAGAATGACGACGCTAGTGTTGCGAAATGACGACGCGAGTGGTGCGGCCTCTTGCAGCGAGCGGCTAGCGGGTGGCGAGTTCTTCGCGCATGGCTTCCATTTCGGCGAGGGCGTGCTGGTTGCCGGTGCGCTGGGCGGCGGCGATGCCGGCATGGAGTTGTTCGAGCGCGGCTTCGGTGCGACCCAGGGTGACGAGGGTTTGCGCGGACATCTGGTAGGCGGGAACGTAGTCGGGATTGTGCTCAATACAGGTGGCGAACTCGGTGAGGGCAGCGTCCGGGTGGCCCTGGGCGACGTGCTCCATGGCGAGGCCGTAGCGGGCGAAGGCGTTGGCGGGATCGAGCTGGAGGATTTCGTTGAGGGCGGCTAACTTGTCCATAAATGGATTGTAGTGGGGCTGCGGGCGAAAGGCTTAACACCGATAACACTGATTGAACCGATCCAAAACAAGCGAAGGATGAGGGAGTTTTGGAAGGCTGTGCGTATCTGCGTTTGATCGGTGCTTGTCGGTGTGAACGGCGTTAAGCCTTTGTTTTCTTTTTGGGATTTAGAATGATGGGATGAGTGACGACAAGGTTGGGTCGCGGACGGTGGCGGAGTCGCAGGCGGAGCGGAGTGAGATTATTTTCCCGGCGGACTCGAATGCGTTGGGGAATTTGTTTGGCGGACGGCTGATGCAGTTTATCGACCTGGTGGGGGCGGTGGCAGCGGTGCGGCACTGCCGGGCGATTGTGGTGTCGGCATCGATGGACCATTTGGATTTTGTGGCGCCGGTGCATGTGGGCGACCTGCTGATTCTGAAGGCGAGCGTGAACCGGGCGTTCCGCACCAGCATGGAGGTTGGGGTCCGGGCCATGGTGGAGGATGCGCGCGCGGGGACGCTGCGGCATGTGTCGTCGGCTTACGTGACGTACGTTGCGGTGGACCGCGAGGGGCGGCCGGTTCCGGTGCCATGCGTGGTCCCAGAGACCGAACACGAGAAGCGGCGGTTTGCAGACGCGGGACGAAGGCGGGAGATGCGGTCGGAGGAGACCAAGCGGGCGAGAGAGGTGAGGGCGGAGTTGGGGAGTGGATGGCACGTTTGAGGAACAAGCTTGGTGCTCTGCTCGTGTTGCTGCTGGTGATAGCAGCGGGCGGAATTGCCTGGCAGATCATTCGGAATGACCGATTGGATCGCTCCTTTCAGATGATTAAGATTGGAGACACTAAATCGTCAGTGGTGAAGCAGATGGGGCGACCGTGGAAAGATGAAGAGTGCGGGAAGTATCTCGGAGGTCGGTCTGAAGGCTGCGCCGAGGAATATATTTATGCGCCTCCATTCGCACCATACGATCCGACTTACTGGGATATCGGCTTCAACGCGAGCGGCCAAGTGATCGACGCAGAGAAGCTGCAGTCCCCGTAGCTAACTGCAGGGGAAACATAAGGAGATTCTGAATGGGCAACCCAGGGCAGCAGATGCCGCAGCCGCAGCCGTTGCCGGGCGTGGCGCACGTGGTGGCGGTGGGCAGCGGCAAGGGCGGCGTGGGCAAGACCACGGTGGCAGTGAACCTGGCGGTGGCGCTGGGCAAGCTCGGCTACAAGGTGGGGCTGCTGGACGCGGACGTCTATGGGCCGAACGTGCCGACGATGCTGGGTCAGACGCGGCAGCCGAACATTGTGGAAGGCGACCGGATTGGGCCGCTGCTGGCGCATGGGGTGAAGTTTATTTCGGTGGGGCTGATCTCGCCGGGCGACAAGCCGATGGTGATGCGCGGGCCGATGCTGCACCAGATCATCCGGCAGTTCCTGCAGCAGGTGGCGTGGGGCGAGCTGGATTTCCTGATTGTGGACCTGCCGCCGGGGACGGGCGATGTGGTGATCTCGCTGGTGCAGACGGTGCCGCTGACCGGGGCGGTGGTGGTGTCGACGCCGAGCGATGTGAGTTTGCAGGATGCGCGGAAGGCAGTCGAGATGTTCGGCCAGGTTAAGGTGGAGGTGATTGGCATCGTGGAGAACATGAGCCACTTCACGTGCCCGCACTGCCAGCAGGTGATCGATATCTTCTCCAGCGGCGGGGCGGAACGGATGGCACAGCAGTTCGGGCTGGAGTTCCTGGGGTCGCTGGAACTCGATCCGGCGATCCGGGCAGGCGGCGACCGCGGGCTGCCGGTGACGCTGGCCGGCGAGGAGAGTGCGATTGCCAAGCCGTTCTTCGACGTGGCGCGGAAGGTGGCAGAACGGGCGAAGGCGATTGGGGGGGCGAGCGAGGAGATTCTGGAAATCTCTTAGAACTCAGGGGGCGCAGCTCACCGTTCTTTCAGCTTTCAGCATTGCCGCTGAGAGGCGGTTGAGATGGCGTCCCATGACGTGAAGGTGCAGCCTTACGTGGTGCGGTTTGTCCGCCTCCAAAGTAGCCAAATACCAGAGGTTTTGAATTGATTCGAGGTGATTCCGGCACGCGATCCGCGCGTCTTCGAAATGGACTCGAGCGGGTGTTGGTTTCGTTTCGCACTCTGCGCAGTTTGGCATCAATTCTCACCTCTCACCTTCTCTTGCGTTGCTGTATTGGGTAGTAGCAGATGTATGGCCATCGCCGAATATGGATACCATAAGATGCTGCGAATAGGTTGCATCCGCAACAGAGTCAATGGTTTGCAGCTCCCCTAAATTACGGCGACCAGCATCCAGCGATGTTTCCCGAGGGAACAAATGCCCCAGTAGGGGGTTAACCGAGGGAATAAAGGTCGTGCGCGTGGCGGAGGCGGAGCGGATGACGTCGGGCAGCGGGCGATCCGGAACTGATGAGCGCAGCGCTGCCCTAAGAGTTAGGCGGGGGGTGGCGGCGCGCCGTGGTGGAGGAAGTTGGTGTAGCCGTCGCGGAAGGCGGTACGGTAGGCTTGCCAGCCGGGGCGCGGGACGGGCGGGTTGCGCCAGCGGGGATGGTGATTGAAGATTGGGGGCTGGCCGGTTTCGACATCGCGGCGGGCGGCGTCGAAGCCGTCGTGGTAGCCCTGCTGCTGGATGGCCTGGAAGTCGATGACGGGCGGAGGCGGGGCGTAGACGGGCTGGGGATGGGAGCATCCGCCGAGCAGAGCGGCGGCGAGTGCTGCAGTGATGCAAAGGGTCTTCTTCATGGTGGGTCTCCGGCTAGTCTCTTTCTTTTTGAGAATCAGAGGATTTCGTGTCGCTCTGTTTCTACGGATGCAGACCCGGGGCGTGCGGCGAAGTTGCGGGAGGGGCGAGGAACGAGGGTGGATTTGACGGATGGAATAAAATGGATAGAGAGGTGGTGTGCGTGGCGGAGGCGGAGCGGATAACGGCGCGGCAACGGGCGATCCTGACCGCCGTCGTCGAGAGCTACATTGAGACGGGCGAGCCGGTGGGTTCGGGGACGGTCGCGGGGACGATGGCGCGGTTGCAGGCCGGCGGGGGCCAGGGTGCGGGGCTGAGCTCGGCTACCGTGCGACACGAGATGGTGGAACTGGCGAACGAGGGGCTGCTGGAGCAGCCACATACGTCGGCGGGACGGGTGCCGACGGCGCGGGCATTCCGGATGTATGTGGACCAGTTGAGCGGGGTGAGCGGGTTGACGGGGCGGATGCTGGGCGGGGCACAGTCCGGACAGCGCGGCCTGATTGAATCGCAGATTGATTCGAGCTTTGTGGGGGTGAGCGGTACGCAGGCGATGCTGGAGCGGACCAGCCATGTGCTGGCGACGGTTTCCAGCGGGGTGGGCGTGGCCGTGGCCCTGGTGGCGGGCGGCGACACGCTGGAGCATGTTCATTTTTCGCGGCTCGGCCAGGGGCGGGTGCTGGCGGTGGTGGTGACGAGTTCGGGACTGGTGCGGGACCGGATGCTGACGCTGGAGGCGGATGTCACGGAGCGAGAGCTGGAGGCGGCTGCGAACTTCCTGAATGAACACTTTCGCGGATGGAGCATCGAGCGGGTGCGGGCGGAGATTGGCAGGCTGGTGGAGCGGGAGCGGAGCGAGTATCAGCGGCTGCTGACTTCGGTAGAGGAGTTGTGGGCCGGGGCCGTGCCGGAGGGTTTTGGGGTGCAGACGGTGTATGTGGAGGGCGTGGCCAACCTGCTGGGGTCGAGTGCGGTCGGGAGCGCGGAAGATGTGGCACGACTGAAGGAGCTGCTGGCGGCACTGGAGGCGAAGCAGAGGCTGGTGGAACTGCTGGATGCGTATATCGATGCGAAGCAGGAGAGTGTGCGGGTGATCTTCGACCTGGAGGAACATGCTCCGGAGATGGCCGGGCTGGTGCTGATCGCGGCGCCGGCGCGCATGGCGGGTGACGGGCGGGGAACGGTTGGAGTGATTGGGCCGAAACGCATTCATTACGAGAACACGATGAATGCGGTGAGCTATATCGCGCAGGTGTTCGAGAGGATGCTGCAATAAGACAGTCGTGAGTTGTCAGTTCTCAGTTGTCAGTGGCTTTGGAGGCGGCAGGGACGGTGTTTGTGCAGCGCGAGGGTACGGGAGATTGAGAGGGTGAGATGGCGAGACAATGGGGGAAAGGCGCGGGATGGGGCGGAATCGGCAACAATAGGAAAGAGAACAGTTCGAGGAGGAGTGGCGAGGGGATGGTAGAGGACACGATGGTGAAGGAAGCGGAAGAGAAGGCCCTGCCGGCGGAGGCTACCGAGGAGCAGACGCCTGCTGCCGTGGAGGGAAGCGCCGAGGCGCTGAAGTCTGAGCTGGAGCAGGTGCGCGGCGAGCGGGACCAGTTGCTGGACCGGCTGGCGCGGCTGCAGGCGGAGTTTGAGAACACGCGAAGGCGCGAGGTGAAAGAGCGGCAGGATGTGCGGGACTACGCGGTGCAAAACGCGGTGGCGCCGTTCCTGGGAGTGATGGATAACTTCCAACTGGCGCTGAAATCGGACAGCACGCGGGAGCAACTGAAGGCTGGAGTCGAGTTGATTCTGAAGCAGATGGAAGAGGCGCTGAAAGGATTGCACGTGCAGCCGGTGGAGTCGGTGGGGAAGCAGTTCGATCCGCGAGTCCACGAGGCGCTGGGCAGCATCGAAACGGCGGAGTTTCCGGACCACCAGGTGCTGGAGGAGATTCGGCGGGGCTACAAGATTCGCGAGAAGTTGTTGCGGCCGGCGCTGGTAAGGATTGCGGCGAATAAGGCAGTGGTCAGTGATTAGTGGTAAGTGGTAAGCAAGGGCAAAAGCAACGACAAACGCAGTGGCGGATTCCCTTCGGGAATGACAAACAAATGGGCAACGGTGGAGACTTCATAAGAGATGAGTGCGACGGCAAACGTGACTAAAGTCGATTTTTACGAGGTGTTGCAGGTTTCGCGCGAGGCGAGCGACCAGGAGCTGAAGGCGAACTATCGCAAGCTGGCGATGTTGTACCATCCGGATCGCAACCCGAACAACCCGGAGGCGGAAGAGAAGTTCAAGGAGTGCAGCGAGGCGTACGCGGTGCTGAGCGACCCGGAGAAGCGGGCGGCGTACGACCGGTTCGGCCATGCGGCGTTCCAGAACGGCGGGGCGGGTGCGGGGAATCCGTTCCAGGGCGCGGGATTCCAGGGCGACCTGGGGGACATCTTCGGCGATCTGTTCGGCGAGATGTTCAACATGGGCGGCAGCCGGCGGGCGACGCGGGTGCAGCGCGGACGCGACCTGCGCTACGACCTGACGCTGGAGTTCGAGGAGGCGGTGTTCGGAGTTGAGAAGGAGATCAGCATCCGGCGGCTGGAGGCGTGCGCGGACTGCGGCGGGACGGGCAGCGCGAACGGCAAGGCCCCGGCGACCTGCAGCCAGTGCGGCGGGCGCGGACAGGTGCGGTTCCAGCAGGGATTCTTCTCGATGGCGAAGACATGCGCGCGCTGCAATGGGACGGGGACGACGATCAGCGACCCGTGCCCGGGCTGCCGCGGGGAGGGATTGCAGGCGAAGAAGCACGAGATCCTGGTGAAGGTGCCGGCGGGAGTGGAACAGGACACGCGGATTCGATACCAGGGCGAGGGCGAGGCGGGCAAGTTCGGCGGGCCGGCGGGGGATCT
>Ga0181520_10006873_pt1 | contig 17114 bp, 11 predicted proteins | sample PEATcosm2014_Bin_29_FD_132451 | JGI IMG/M metagenome (GOLD analysis project Ga0181520, IMG submission 132451) | Peatland microbial communities from MTU Mesocosm Facility, Houghton, MI, USA - PEATcosm2014_Bin02_30_metaG | ecosystem: Environmental > Terrestrial > Soil > Wetlands > Peat | place... | reverse complement strand
TCGCGCAAGTCATAAATGGACGTTTTTAGCATTCCCAGCCCGCCCGCCATTTCCAGCCGTTCGCCCGCCCGCCTCCCCGCGTCCGGTTTTGCCTTTATTAGAAAACATGGGACAAAGAGTGAGCGCGGTAGTGCTCTGATAAACTCTCTGCCCCTATATAACAAAATATTTCTACTCCGGCGGTTGCAGCTTTGCAACCGGTAAATTACCTCGCATATCCGTTCATCATTTATGGGTGTTTCAATCAACATTGGCACAAACGCCAATTCGGTAGGGTTGACCTGCCGGTCAGCCAAATGGGGCACAGCGCCGCCCATGCCAATGCATCAATGTTGTTTTGATTTCCCATAACCGCAAAGAACGCAGAGGGCGCAGAGTGGAAAAAAGGCCGGAATTCCGAAGTTGAAATGGGAGGGGTGGTGTGGCCCGCGTAGCGTCAGGCCTCCATGCCTGACGCAAGGCCGGGCTTCCAGCCCGACGACAACAACTCGCGCCCAATCCGGCGGTTGGAAATGATGCCTGACGCTACCGACGGCCGCGCCCTTTTTCCGGGCGGCAGGATGCCGCCCTTCACGTCAGTTAGGGATGCCTGCTGCCACCCGGCTTCGGAGTTCTGGCTCAACATTTCCATACGAGTCGTTTCCTTACGTCGCGCCCTTCAACAAATATTACGTTATTTCCCTTTCGGCGGTTGAGCAGTGAGTGTGACACTTCCACTGGCGAGCCCGTCGGCGGCGGCGGTGACGGTAATCGTGCCGGAATCGGCGGTGGAGCGGATGAAGGCGGCGCACTGCCCGCCGGCGGCGTGGACCTGGCTGCCTTGGAAGGATTCATGATTGTCCTCGGCCCCGTTGTCAATGGCCGCAATCGCGCCCGGCCCGGCGATGGTGAACTGGACTTCCGGCGTGGCGCGGGCGACGGGGTTTCCGGCGGCATCGGTGATGGTGACCTGAAGGGCGGCCAGGTCGTCGTAATCATGCGGGAGGCTGGTGACGCCGGGGTCGGCGGCCAGCGCAATTTTGGCTGCGGGACCGGCGGCGGGCAGTTCGTAGGTGGCGACGGGTTTGCCGTCATTGGAGCCGACGGCCTTGAGGTTCCCGGCGGCGGCGGTCCATGTCCGGGGGGAATCATCGGCGGGCTTGGGCTTCGAGCCGAGCGACTGGCCGTTGAGGAAAAGTTCGACCAACTGGCAATTGCTATAGACAGTGACGGTGCCGCCACCGGGACTGGCAGCCGGGGCCGCATTGGCAGCTTCATCAGGCGGAGCGCCGGCGACCGCAGCCGCGTTGGCGGCTTCGTCAGGCGGAGCGCCGGCCGGAACGGGAGCCGCGCCGCGACCCCCGCGACCTCCCGCGCCGCCCCGTCCGCCGCGGCCCCCTGCTCCACCGCGTGTGATATAGACCATGGGTTTGGCGGACCACCAGCTTTGGCGCTGGTAGCCGAGCGGCTTGATGACGCCGTCGCGGTCAATCAACCCCGATCCATTGCCGATGCGCGGCCATGCGCCGGCTTCGCCGAGGTAATCAATGCCGGTCCAGAGGAACTGGCCGGAGTAGGGGGCGTTGTCGCGCAGGGCAAGCCAGGTTGCGAGTTCATAATGATTTTCGGTGCCGATGATTTTGTAGTCGGGGCGGGCTTGATGTTCGTTGAGCAGGTCCCTTTCGTGATAGTTGACGCCTACCACGTCCATGAGGTCGGAGAAGCCGCTGGTGAAGATGTTGTGTTGCAGGGGCTGGAGGATGGCCATGGTGACGGGGCGCGAGGTGTCGAGTTGGTGCGCCAGATCGCGCATGTCCGTGAATTGCTGTTTGCCCTGGGCGCTGGCCAGATTGTCGTGGATTTCGTTGCCCATGGACCAGAGAACCACGCTGGGATGATTGCGGTCGCGGCGGAGGGTGTCGGTTGTGTCGGGACGCCACCATTCGCGGAAATAAGTGCTGTAATCCTGGTCCTGATACTTGCGGACGGTCCACACGTCGAACATTTCATCCATGACCAGAAGCCCCAGGCGGTCGCAGATGTCCAGAAATTCGGGCGAGGGGGGATTGTGGGCGGTGCGGATGGCGTTGACTCCGAGGTTTTTGAGGATGGCCAAGCGGCGCTCCCAGACGCTGTCCGGGACGGCGACGCCGAACGCGCCGCCTTCGCTGTGGACAGCGGCCCCAAGAAGTTTGAAGTTCTTCCCGTTGAGCCAGAATCCGGTGTCGGATTTGAATTCAAATTGCCGCACGCCGAAGGTGACGGTTTGCGTATCAATGGTTTTGCCGTTGGACAGGACGTTGACGGTGGCGTGATAGAGGTTGGGCGCGTCGATATTCCAGATGGCGGGATTGGGCAGCGGGTAGGTGCCGGAGATTTCCAGGGATTTGCCGGCAGGGACGGTTTGGGGCGCGGGTAGCGCCCTAGTCAGGCCGTCAACATAGGAACCGCCTCTGGCCGTTCCGGCGGGAGTGAGGCTGACTACAAGGCTCACGGACGCGTCTGCGGTGGATTGGTTGTCTATGGTCGTCTTGATATTGACGGTGGCCTTGTCGGGGGACACTTCGGGCGTGGTGACGATGATGCTGTCGTGATCAATGTGGACGGGATCAAGCACGCTGATGTAAACATGGCGGTAGATGCCGGAACCCGTGTAGAACCGTGACGCGGGCTGGGCGGAGTTGTCGCAACGGACAGCGATGACGTTGGGCTTGTCGGGGCCAAAGGTGACGTGGCCGGTGAGGTCGTATTGGAAGCTAACCCAGCCGTTGGGGCGATGGCCCAGCAGGAAGCCGTTGATATAGACATCGCTGTTGGCCATGACGCCATCGAACTGGATGAAGACCGACTTGCCGGCGGCATCCGGGGAGAGGGTAAAGTGCTTGCGATACCAGCCGATGCCGGTGGGAACAAAAGCGCCGCGGCCGCTGGAAGGGTTGTTCTGGTCAACGGGGCCTTCGATGCTCCAATCATGGGGCAGATCAAGCTTGCGCCAGGCGGAATCCGAAAAATCGGGCTGTTCAGCCCCTTTGATGTCGGTGCGGCTGAAGAACCAGCCGGCGTCGAAGTTCTGGGCGCGTCCGGGCGCGATCTGGCCCACGGCGGCGATGGGAGCCAATAGAACAATCAGGGGGACAATCAGGGGCAGGCAATAATATTTACGAGACATGGCGTTCCTCCACAAATGCATGAAACCACTGATGGGAATTTGTTTTTGTCCCGCCGCAGATTCCTTGGCGCTGCGCGGGTTGACCGAAAACTGGTTTCTGGTCTCACTCATGATGATTGATGATCCCAAGAGCGGCCCGGTTGTCAATCTCCGTCGCGAATTTTTTATCCGCATCGGTGTCATCAGAAAATAATCGCCGCCTATGGCAGATTCAAAATCAACATTGGAATAAACTGCGGGGCTGCGGGACGCAGGGTTTTATCAGACGTTTTTCCCGGCACGTTGTGCCGGGCTAATTTCCAATGTCGCTCCGCGACAACCGTGGGCTTGCCCATTAAATACGTCAAGGAACCTGAAAGATAAAGCCACTTTTAATTTGCATTTCCACTGGCCGGATTGTATAACAGGACAATAAGAATATGGCATCATCAGAATGAGACAGACTAAACATGGATTTCTTATGAAAGCGTGTCTCAGGCGTTTGAGACACGTGCCGGTTCTGGTGGCTGCTCTGGGTCTGATGCCGGCCGGCCGGGTGGCGGCGCAAACCTTCACAATCCTGCATAATTTCACGTCGCTCAAGAATTCCACCAACAGCGACGGGGCTTTTCCAATTGGCGAGTTGATTTTATCGGGCAACACGCTGTATGGGACGACCACGTTTGGCGGCACCAACGGCGATGGCACGGTATTTGGAGTCAACAACGATGGCAGTAATTTTACGAATCCGCATGTTTTTCAGGGTTATCCGGGCGATGGAGCCAATCCGGGAGCCGGTTTGATTTTATCCGGCAACACCTTGTATGGGACCGCAAATCAAGGCGGCAGTGGGAATGATGGCACGGTGTTCGCCGTCAGCACCAATGGGAGCGGTTTTGCAAACCTGTATGGCTTCACCAATGGCAATGATGGAAGCAGTCCGGCAGACGGGTTGATCTTATCGGGCCACACCTTGTATGGGACGGCGAGTGGTGGCGGCACCAACGGTGACGGCACGGTGTTCGCCGTCAACACCAATGGCGCGAGTTTTACAGATTTGCATGGTTTTACCGGCGGCAAAGACGGAGCCAATCCAAACGCCGGGTTGGTTTTGTCGGGCAACATCCTGTATGGGGCGGCGCCGGCTGGCGGCACCAACGGCGACGGCACGGTGTTCGCCATCAACACCAACGGCGCGTTTTTCGCGGCACTGCATAATTTCACCGGGCTCAATAATAACACCAACAGCGACGGGGCTAATCCGGATGCCGGGTTGATTCTATCGGGCAACATCCTGTATGGGACGGCGGCTCATGGCGGCATCAATGGACAAGGCACGGTGTTTGCAGTCAACACCAATGGCACGGGATTTACGAACCTGTATAATTTCACCGGTGGCAACGACGGGGCTGTTCCGTATGGCCGATTGGTTTTATCGGGAAGCACCCTTTATGGGACGGCAAGTGCGGGCGGCAGTTCAGGCAACGGCACGGTGTTCAGTGTCAACACCGATGGCAGCGGGTTCACAATACTCCACAGTTTCAGCGCCGGCGCATACAACTCTTTGGCAGCTTACACCAATGGCGATGGGGCTTTTCCGCAAGCCGGCTTGATTTTGTCAAGCAACACATTGTATGGGACAACAGAACAGGGCGGCAATTCGGGCTATGGCACGGTGTTCGCCTTGAATCTGCCTTCGCCGCCGATTACTCTCCCGGCGGGGGGATGGACGGAAGAAGCTCCGCTGCCGGTGGCGTTATACGGCTCGGTCGCCGCTTCGCTAAATGGGACTCTTTACGTTGCCGGCGGCAATAACGCTGGCAATCCTTATACTACGACTACGGTGTTTTCCACTCTTTATGCCTACAATCCGGTTGCGAACACATGGAGCAGTCGTGCGGCCATGCCGGATATCCGATACCAAAGCGACGGGATGGAAGTCATCAGCAACCAATTGTATGTGCCCGGCGGCTGGACCCAAGTTAATCCGGCGCTGCCTCATAATAATTTGTGGGTTTATGACCCGGCGTCGAATACTTGGAGCAGCAAGGCCAGTTTTCCACCGATGAACGGCAACCCTGGTTTGAGTGGCAATTGTGCCGGCGGAGCCATCAACAATAAATTATACGTGCAGACGTCAGAGGACGGTTGGGACGGATATTATAATTTTCTGCACGTCTATAATCCGGCCAATGATACCTGGACTCAACTGGCGAATTCGCCGACCAGCCATGCCGCTCCGGGTTTCGGCGTGATCAGTAATAAATTCTATGTGGTAGGTGGCAACAATAGCTCCGGGATAACAGGCCAGTTGGATGTCTATGATCCAGTCTCCAGCGCTTGGACGACCAAGAAGTCCATGCCAACAGCGATTAATAACCCCGCCAGCGCGGTTCTCAATGGAAAACTTTATATCATCGGCGGTTATGATGCCTACGGGAACATCACGAATATGGTGCAAGTTTACGATCCGGCGACGGATATCTGGACCAGCGACGCGCCCATGCCTACGGCGCGCTCCAGCGCCACCGCCGCCGTTTGGAATGGTACGATTTATGTCATCGGCGGCTACAATGGCACCAACGCCGTGGCGTTGAACGAGGCATTCATGCCGGTCGTCATTCCGCCAACCATCACCAACCAGCCGCCCAGCATAACCAGTTCATCCGGCGCCACGACCACGTTGAGCGTGAATGCTTCCGGCACGCCGCCATTCGTGTATCAATGGATGTTTGATGGAGTAAATATTCCCGGTGCAACCAATGCCACGTTGTCCCTTGCGAACGTATCAACGGCCAACCTCGGTTCTTATTCGGTCGAAGTCGCCAACTCGACCGGCTATGCGGTGAGCGCGCCGATTGATTTGTTCATAGCGAACTTGAAATTGTTGGCCGGTCTCATCATTAACGGTTCCGTTGGCGCGAACTATTCCCTGCAATCCACACCGGCCCTTGGAAATGGCGGCCAGTGGACAACTCTCACGAATATAAACCTGCCGTCGCAGCCTTACACCTGCATTGATTACGGTTCGCTGACGAATCCGCAGCAATATTACAGGCTCGCAACCACCAATGCGGCGGCACATTCGGCCTCGCTGAACCTGGATATGTTTACCGCTCTAAACCTCTACGGCCCCCCCGGCACAAACTACGATCTGCAATCCACATCAGATGGCGGCAACAGCTGGACGACCATGGCACGCGTCAGCCTGTCCACGCAACCCCGCCTTTACATTGATTACAGTTCACCGACGAATCCGCAATCCTACCGCGTCGTGCAGGGGCCGTCCTTCAGCAGCCAGCCTGCCAGCACCACCGTTGGTTCCGGTGGCACAGTGGTTTTTACCGCGGGAGTTTCGAATGCGCCGCCGTTCAGCTTCCAATGGACGTTCGACGGCGCCAACATTGCCGGTGCCAACAGCCTTTCCCTGACCTTAACCAATGTCACGCCCGTCAACGTGGGATTTTATGCGCTCACAATCAACGACGGGGCGGCACCGTTGACGAGTGCGGCGGCAAGCCTGGCGACGGTGGATTTGAGAACGCTCACGGGTCTCATCATCAGCGGTTCCATTGGCACAAATTATTCCCTGCAATCCAGGGCAACCCTTCAAAGCAGCAACCTGTGGACGACGCTGACGAACATCATCCTGCCATCGCAGCCTTACACCTACATTGACTTTGGTTCGCTGACAAATCCGCAGGAGTATTACCGGCTCGCCGTCACCAATGCGGGAACCCCGCCTACGCCCGCTCTGGACTTGTTCACAAGCCTCATCATCAACGGCCCCATCGGCCTCAATTACAGTGTGCAGGGCCTCGAAAACGGCGGTTGGACGACGTTGACAAACGTCAACCTTCAAACGCAGCCTTACATTTACATTGATTACAATTCGCCAACGAACCCGCAGCAATCCTACCGAGCCGTCTCGCAGTGAGGTGGGGATGTTCCCGACAGGAGAAACAGGATTTCAGCTTTAACCGCAGATTACGCGGATTGCCCGGCAAATTTAAATTTACTGTGGCCAACGGGAAAGTATTGAGAAATGACGAAAAGACCCAAGTCGCTGGCGCCAATCCACCGTTCATGCCACAAATATCGTTGCCCCGGAAAAAAATTCGATTTGCAGGCGACGAGATGACGAGTCGTTTGGGACAGCACTTCTACGTCATGCCCTACAATTTAATTTATGACATCACCCGGTTTAAGCATAAATTTGTTTTTTGATTTGAACTAAATATCGTTTAGACTGGCGGACAGCCGATTTGAACTGATATGATAAAAAAACTATCCGCCCCTGGAAACGACTCCACCCTCACGAGTCTGGGCCTCCTTGCGCTCCGTCTGACGCTTGGACTGGCGATGCTCCTCAACCACGGTTTGGAAAAGCTCACCCACTTCAACGCCCACGCGGCAACGTTTGCAAATCCATTTGGCATTGGCTCCGCGCCCAGCCTCGCGCTCGTCACTTTTGCCGAAACCGCCGGCGCGGCGCTGCTGGTCCTGGGATTGCTCACGCGGTTTGCGGCGCTGACGCTGGTGATTGACCTCGGCGTCGCCGTTTTCATGATTCACAAGTCGGCGAGCGGCGCGGGGGAACTGGCGTTTGTTTATCTGGCCGGATACGTCACGCTGTTGCTCGCGGGCGGCGGGAAATTTTCCGTGGACAAACCCCTGTTTGGCAAGGGCGGAAGAAGCCCGTCTCAAAAGAAGGATTGAAATGCCGGCCGCGTCCCCGAAAGAAATCCTACCGCTCACGAAGCGGGTCATCTCTCCCCGGCTAAAATCGGACATCGCACACGCCGGACTGGAAACTTGCCGCCGGCGCATGAACGTCACCAATGCCGGGTGACATTTTTTGCGTGATCTTCCAGCGTGTGGCCATGATCCGTCATCAACTCCGGCTTTTGACCCTGGCCCTGGGATTGGGGATTTGCACGGGCCGCGGCCAGTCAAACGATGTTCCTCTTGTTCAAAGGCAATGGTTCGAGATACGCACCGCGCATTTCAACATCTACACTTGCGGGACACTGCAGACCGCCAACAAGCTCTCCGCGCGCCTGGAACAATTTTGCGAGGCGTATTCCCTGCTGGCCAGCACGCAAGCCGTGGCCTCGCCGCCGATTGTGGTGATGGCTTTTCCCGATGAGGAATCCATGAAGCCGTTCCTGCCCCTTTACCAAGGCAAGCCCGGCAACCTCTCGGGCTTTTTCACGCGCGGCAGTGACGAAAATCTGATTGTGCTGGCATTGCCCGATCCCGATTCCGGCTTCACCGGCATGGATGTCATTTTTCACGAATACGCCCACCTGCTGTTCCGGCACAACGACCAAATCTGGCCGCTCTGGCTCAAGGAAGGCATGGCGGAGATTTACTCCACTTTTGAGACGAGCGGATATGAAGTCCAGATTGCCAGGCCCATTGAACACCACCTGCGCCTGCTGGAGCAGCAACCGCTCATGCCGCTGCGTGAATTGTTCGCCGTCACCCACGATTCGCCCCAATATAACGAACGCGAACGTCAGGGGATGTTTTACGCCGAATCATGGCTGCTCACACACTTTCTGATGGTGGGCGACCATTCCGCTTATGCCGCCCGGTTCGGCAGGCTGACGGGGTTGCTTCAAAGCGGACAGCTTCCAGAACAGGCGCTCACCAACGCGTTGGGAATGACCCTGCCCTCGTTGGAAGCCGGGCTTCGCCAATATCTGAGGCGCGGCGAATTTACATCCATCAAACTGACTCTTCCCAAGGACCTGTCCTCGTCCGTTTATGCGACCACCCAGCGCATTGCGCCCGTGGCGAATTATTTCCGCCTGGGCGACGAACTTCTCAGGATAGGCCGGCTTGATGACGCTGAATCGTATTTCGTCCGGGCGCAGAAGCTCGCGCCAGCCAGCCCCCTGCCATACGAGGGTTTGGGACTGGCGGCCGCCCAGCGGGGAAACCCGGACGAAGCGTTGCGCGATATGAAGGAGGCGTTGCAACGCGGTTCGACCGGTTTTTTGGCTCATTACATCTATGCGCGGGAAAAATACAAGTCCACAGCGGATGCCCAGGGCCGTTATGCCCCGCTCAAAACAGAGGAGGAGGCTGAAATTCGCAATGAACTTCAGCAGTCGTTGACCCTGATGCCGAATTTCGCGCCGGCGCATGAGTTGTCCGGCTTTTTCGAGATGGTTCAGGGCGAGAATCTGGCGGCGGCGGAGCACCATTTGCAACTGGCCATCCAATTGGAACCGGAAAACCCGTCATACCTGCTTACGCTGGCCCAAGCGCAATTGAGGGACCAGGACCCCAATGCGGCACGCCGGACGCTGGAGCCGTTGCTTTTGCCGAATGTTGAGCCGCAGCTCCGGGCGGAGGCGACGGAGATGCTCCAGGAAATAGGGCGCACCCATCCGTCACGTTAGAGCGTTTCTGTTTCTATTCTGAATTCCGCGTCATTTACGATCCGCAGCAATGCCCGCGCGCCGGCTACAGCGTTTGCGGCATTTCCAGCGTCAGACCGTCCTGGATCGAGACCGGTTTGGACTCGATCGTGATCGTCCCGGACTTCAAGCCTTCGCGCCGGGCCGTCACCGTGATCGTTCCCGGCACCAGAGTCGAGCGGATGGCCACACGGTTGATGCCGCATTCGGTGTCAAGGAAGCGGTTGTTGGTTGTGTTCAGCTTGTCGCTGCAGAATCCGCCGCGCCAGATGACCGGGCCGGTTGTGTCAAAATCAACGCGCGCCTCATCCGTTGGGCAGCGGCGACCCTGCGCGTCCACGACCTCAAAATCAATCAGGGCCACATCACTCCCGTCCGCCTGCAACCCCTTCGGCCCCGTATGGAGCGTAAGCTTGATGGCCGCCGGCTCGCCCGCGGTCTGGATTTCCTGCTGCGCGACAACCTTCCCGTCCTTGGCGGCGATGGCCTTGATTGCGCCCGGTTCGAACACAACATCCGGGAAGGCATAAGCATAGCCGTTTTGCGGTGTTTTGTTGACACCCAGTGACTTGCCATTGACGAATAATTCGACGGAGTCGCAATGGCTGGCAATTACATAGACGGTTTTCACCGTGTTGGTCGGAGTCGTCGGATAATTCCAGTGGCCGATGATATGGAGGTCGGGCGTGGCGCTTTGCATCACGCGCGAGGCGTAAAATATTTCCTTGGGCAGGCGCACGCCGTCCACCTTGCCGCTGACACGCAAGACCTCGCTGCTCTGCTGCCGGCCGTCGGCGTCGGAGTCCGACCAGTAAATCGAAGCGTAGGCGGAATACTGGGAACGCGCGGGATTGGGATTGTCAATGCGGTTGGCGACGAAATTGTAATAATTGCGGATGCCGGCGAGAGCAAAAGTCTCCGAATTCCAATTGTAACTGTCGGCGCGGCCTTTTTTGAAGCCAAAGGACGGCGGGGAAAAGTCGTCCCAAATGCCGCGAGGGCCTTCGTCGCGGAAATCCTCCGTCTCGATCAAGGGGCCATGGTCGCGCCCCTCGGTGGGCCGGCCGAGCATGGTGCCGACATACTCGGAGGCGGCGATGGCGTCCGGCCTGCTGAGCGAGCGGCAACCCATCGCCCGCCCGCCGTTGGGGTCCCATTGCTTCCGCAGGTCCACCATCGCCACCATCTGGGTTGCGACAACCGCGGAGTTGCCCGCCTCCCAGAAGAGGATGCTGGGGTGGTTGCGGAAATAAATGATGGAGTCGCGCATGACCTCCATGCGCTGCTGCCATTGGCGGTCAAAGACATCATGCTCGCCGTCGCCGGCGGGACAGACATCGGCAATGCCATATTTGTCGCAGGAGGTGACATCCACGCGCTGCGGGGAGATGTGCATCCAACGGACGTAATTGCCGTTGCTTTCGCGCAGGAGCGCGGCGTTGAAATCGTGCATCCAATCCGGATATGCCTGTCCCAGCCCGGGCCAGTCGTTGACCGCGCGCTGCGAATAGCCGGTGAGCCACACGAATTTGTCGTTGAGATAAACGCCGCCGGTGCCCGCGCCGCCCTTGTATTCGGCCTTGCGGAAACCGGTGTGAATCTTGCACACGTCGGCCACTTTGCCGTTGACCGAGAGGATGGAATAAACGTCGTAAAGGCAGGGGTCGCTCACGTCCCAAAAATGCGCGCTGGCGAGCGGGCCGGCGGCCATGAGCGTTGTGGTCTGGCCCGCGGCGAGGTTCTGGTCGGCGCCAGCGAACCGCGCACGCACGGCGCCGTCAGCGTCCACGACCACCGCCGAGAGCGTGAGGGCCGCGCCATCGGCGGTCTCGTTGCGCACCTGCGCCTCGATGTTCACGGAGACGGTCTTGTTTTTCACGTCATAGTCTTTTCCATAGACATAGACGCCGGTCGTTTGCAGATTTTCATAGAGCGGGAGCGTCTGATACACCTTGCCCACGACATGCAGCCAGACATCGCGGTTCAGCCCGCCGAAATTCGGATTGCTGTTGCTGTTCTTCCATTCGAAGGTGGTGCCCGTCGCCTCCTCCTTGTATTCGATGGTGTTGTCCACCTTCACCGCCAGCACGTTGTCCTGCCCGCCAAACTTCACCAGCGAGGTGATGTCCAACCCGCACGCGGTGACGCCGTTCTCATATTTACCGACGGGCTGGCCGTTCAGGTAAAAACGCGCTGCCTGTTTCAGCCCCTCAAATTCGAGGAAAATCTTCCGGCCCTCGGTTCCCGCGGGCAGTTTGAAATGCTTGCGATACCAACCGATGCCCTGATAGATGGTTTGATCGCCGCCCGGGTGGCTGATGAGCGCGCGGTAGCTGTCCACATCGTTCCAGGTATGCGGCAGGCCAACATCCGTCCACGCCGAGTCGTCAAATGCGGGGTTGTCCGCGCCGGGCACGTCCTGCCGGATGAACTTCCAGCCCGGATTGAAATTGTATGTGACGCGCGGCGACGCGGGCGGCGCATAGGCCGGGGACGCGCCCTGCGCGCTGGCGGTGGGGATCTGGCTGTTGAGGATTGCGAACACCGGCAATGCCAGCGCGATAAAAAGAGTTTGAACACGGGGCTTCATGATGAATTAAAATTCAGTTTGGTTTGTGCGGATTGCGTTTGGTTTTATGGACCGACTTTTACACTCCGGCCAATGGAAAGGCAAATCAAAACGTCCCCTCCCCGCCCCCTGCGTTAAACCCGCATTAACAGAGCGCTAAAGCCACCGCCAAGACGCCAAGAACGCCAAGTCCGGACCCAAAGCGGACTCCGGCTCATGATCATTTGGAAAGCTTCATTTGGAGCTTTCGCAGGGGCTCGCGCCGTGATATTGCAATATGGACGCAAGCATTGATGACAGCCCCGGTCATTTCCGGGTCCAGGCTTTTGAGAAAATCAAACGCAGGCAATTCGCCCGCAAACATCCGTTTTGACTGCTGCAACGCCCGCAGGGAGGCCCCATGCCCCATGCAGCGGTAGATGAAAGCCGTCAATGGCGAGGCGGTCAGGTCGTTGCTGGATTCCAGCGCGCGCCCCTTCTCCAAAACCCGCAGGAGTTCCGGCTTGATGTCCGCCGCCGTATCAACGGGAGGCAGAAAATCCTCGACACGGTCAGGCTTCCCATAAGGGCTGCGAATATCCCCGAGAAACATTGAGATCGGGCAATTGCCGCCGGTTTCCAAGGCAAGGGCTTCGATGATCGCGATTGAGATGATCTTCACACCGAGGTATTCGCAGGAGAAGGCCAGATTTTTCCCGGCTGCCTCGTTCAATCTTGCAAATTCGGCCTCACTAGGAAAATGGCCGTAATGGTGGAAGATATTTTCCGGGTTCAGGCCGCCCATGAATTTTTCCATGCGCGACAGCGCGCCGCGGTAATCTTGCAGCGTGTAAACCCCGCCGGCAACCAGGGGCGCGTTCGATTCCTCGATCAGTTGCCAGGTTCCGGATAGAAATTTGCCGGGATTGGGTTCGGCGAATCCGTCAACGTCGCGGTTGGCAATCTTGATTGCATCAAGCATGACCTGCCCGACGTGCCGCTCGATTTCTTCATCGGAAAGCGTGGTCAGCAGCTTCCGGCTCTGCTCGCGAATCCGGCCAGCCAGGAGAGCGGCGAAATTGCGCCCTTCGGCGTCAATGCCGCGGAACGGAACCGTCGCTTCAATGCAGGCGGCAATCGCGATGAGATCGCGCGTCTGTAGATGGGGTTGCAGCAATCTGACGGCCACCGCCGCGCTCAGGAACTCGTTCATACCTCCAAACAGCGGCAGGGTCTGGCCAGGTTTGAATCCGAAGACGCCGGCACACAGTTGCAATGCCGTGTCGTGCCCGGCGATTGCATTGAGAACCAGCGCGCCGTTCTCATTCTGGACAACGGGTTCGAGCAGGGCGGCCGCCTGTTGCGGGAACCCGCCATCAAGCTGGTAATACACCACGTCATGAAAAATCGCCGCCAGCACCTGCCGGGGATCCATCCCCTCGCACACGTGAAACACATGGCTGGAGGTGTGGTAGGATCGATGTTTGTTCTCCATCGCGCTATGCGCGAGCATGGCCATGCGCTCGATTTCATGCATCGAAACATCCGCGCGCAACGCCCCAAACGCATCGGCCAAGAGCTGGATAAACCGGTTGATTGTCGCGATGGTCATGTGAGTCGGCGGGGAGCGGGGAACAACTATTAATCCGGCGATACAAACACTGTCGTATTATCGGGCGTATTTACGTTTAATGAGGATACGTCGGAAAATTGATTGAGAACCATCTCCAAACCGCCGCCGACCATCTGCGGCGGCGCAAAGTGAATCACCTTGCCCGCGGCGACGTCCGCATTTTGCTGTTCAATCGCCGCTTGAATAAGCGACATTGAGGACAACGGGTTTGAAAAGCCCCTGATCAGCACCAAATGCGACGCGAATTGTCCCAAATGGACGGCCATCACCGGGCTGAAACTGTCCCCGCCTGACGACACGTTCACGGTCTGGCCGGGACCTACTTGGACTGATTTGCCGTTCGCCAGCGTCACCAAAGCTTCGCCTTCAAGCACGACTATGTTAAAAACACCGCCCGGCCCGACCGCGCAAACCATGGTTGTGCCCAAAACGGCAGCCGCCGTTCCGCCGTATTTGACCTTTCCACCGCCGACGCCGGCGGGCGGATGAAACAAAACGCTCCCCTTTTCCAGGCGGATGCTTCTTTCACCCTCTTCGAATGTGAAAACCGAGTTTTCCCCGATGCGCGTGATGGTTTTATCCGGCGCCGTCATTTCAAGGCGGGAATTCGGCCCGGTCCGCACCAGATCAGGCGCCCGAAAAACCTGGTTCGTCACGGCGCGCGTCACGGCCTTGGTGGTTGCGGCCACCACGTTCGCCTCTTTAATGATTTCCGTGAAGGTGCTTTCCGTGAGCGGCACTGCGGCACGCGACGCAACGCTGGCGCAAACAAACAACCCGGTGAGTAGAAGTCTGATTTTCATGTCTGCATTAGCTGCAATACCTCGCTAATACAACAGCATCTGGAATGAATTGTCAAGACTACCGGCAATGGGGTAGTCTGGCGTGTTCCTGACGTTTCACGGAATGAAACAATGAAACCGGAAAACAAACGCTCCGTAATCGCGCTCGTCATTTGCGGGGTCTGCACCCTGGCCGCCCTCTACTTGTGGGAGCGCGGCTTCGTGCCGTTGCAGCAGATGGAATTCTTCGCGCAGGACTGGCAGACGCGGCTGGGACGCAAAACACCGGTGGACGACCGGCTCGTTCTCATCGGCATTGACAAGCCGGTTTACTCCTCGGATTTCAGCGATGACGAACTTCAGCGCGAGCCGGTGCTGCGAAAGTTGCAAAGCAATTTCCCATGGTCGCGCGCGGTCTGGGCGCGGCTCATTGAAAAACTTTCCGACGCCGGCGCAAAAGTCATCGTGTTCGACCTCGTTTTCGCCACGCCAGGCGAAGGCGATGATGAATTCCATCAGGCGCTTGAAAAATACAAGGACCGCGTCGTCATCGGTTACAACATCAACGTGGAAATAACCGGGCGCGGGGAAATCCGGGAACTGTTGTTGCCGAGTCCGGCCATCCTGACGCCGGCGGGCACGAATTCAGCGGTGGAAGACGACCGGCTTGGTTACGTCAACCTCTGGCCGGATTTCGACGACACGCTGCGTCGGGTGAGTTACCGCCAGACCGGCGCGCAGGCAGGCGGCCTCGTCCCGGACGAAGTCGTCCTCGAATCGCTTGACGCGCGGGCACTGCGCCAGTTTGGCAGGCCCGATCTCATCCCGCCCGGTTCCGGCCTGCGCTTTTTCCGCTACACCGCCCCGCCCAATCACGGATACAAACCCGAACCGGTGGGAGAGGTTCTCTCACCGGAACTGTGGGAGAAGAATTATGGCGGCGGGAAATTCTTCAGGGACAAAATCGTCCTCATCGGCCCGATGGCGGAAATTTTTCATGACACACACAACACGCCTTTCACCGACCCGAAACCGATGGCCGGGCCGGAAATCCATCTTAACATTATCAACGCCGCGCTGCATGGCGAATTTCCGGGTGAATGCCCCCTCGCGGCCAGCCTGTTCATCATCGCATTGTCCGGCGCAACCGCCGGTTTGCTGTGTTTTTGTGTCCGCCTGCCCGGGAAACGGCTTTTGAGCGTTGTAGGATTGAGCGCCGGCTACGCCATTTTCGCGCAATTGCTTTTTGACCATGCCGGGCAGGTCATCCCCATCGCTGTCCCGCTTTTGGTCCTGTTTGCGAGCAGCCTGATCGTCCTCGCCTACGATTTTGTTTTGGAACGGCTGGAGCGCATGAAGCTCCGAAACACGATGGGACTCTATTTCTCGCCGCGCGTGCTTGAAGCCGTGCTGGCCGATCCCGGCTCGATGGAGCCGCGCCGCGCCGACGTGACGCTGCTGCTCACCGACCTGCGCAACTCCACCCCGCTCGCCGAGGCGCTCGGCCCGCAGGGAATGTTTGAACTGCTCAACCGCGTCTTCGAAGCGCAGACCAACGCCATCATGAGCGAGGAGGGAAATTTGGAACACTTTCTCGGCGACCAGTTTTTAAGCTACTGGGGCGCGCCGCAGGCGCAACCCGACGCCGCGGACCGCGCCACCCGCGCGGCGATGAAATTGATCGCCGCGATGGAAAAACTCCGCCCCGCGCTGACCCCGGAAGTGCGGAAATTATTCGGCTACGGCGTCGCGCTCCACAGCGGCGGCGTGCTCGTCGGCAACAAAGGTTCCGCGCAACGGCTCGACTACGGCCTCGTTGGCGATACCGTGAACGAAGCCGCGCGCGTCGAGGCGCTCACAAAACATTATGGCGTGCGGTTGCTGGTGACAGGCGTGACCTTCGCGCGACTCAGCATGCGAGGCGCGCATCGTCTCGTGGACCGCGTGGTTGTGAAGGGGAAAAGCGAGCCGGTGGAATTGTTTGAGTGCGAAAATCCCTGCATCCCGGCGGACTACCCGGAACTTTGCCGGCATTACCAGACCGCCCATGACGCCTATTCCTCCGGCCGCTTTACGGAAGCGCAGGCGCAATTTGAAAAACTGGTTCAGGAGTTTTCCGACGGCCCCAGCAAAACCTTGTCCGCGCGCTGCGCCGAACTGATGGCGCATTCACCCGCCGCATGGAAAGGCGTATGGAAAATGGACGCGAAGTAGCGGCCTCATCCAAATGGATTCATGCCAGGACGCCATGAATACCAAAAACCAGGAGTCAGAAGCCAGGAGTCACATCGCGCCACGCGCCTGGCGCCTCTCTTCGCGCCCTTGGCTCATTGGCGGTTGCCTCGTCTTTTTCCGCGCCTTGGCTTGTAAATGCCTGGCAGCCTACGGCGAGACCAGCAGGAAGAAGCCCGCCGGGTTCACCCCGGCCATGTTCGTGTAGTTGTAGCTGCCGTCCGGGCCAAACACGTTTGTCCACACCGGCGTCCAACTCCCCAATGCCAACGACACGTTCGTCGTCGTCAATATCCGGTATTGCTGCCCCGCTGGCCCGTTCGTCCCGCTGAACACCATGCTCCCATCCGTAGTCAGCGTC
>Ga0181520_10006872_pt1 | contig 17115 bp, 14 predicted proteins | sample PEATcosm2014_Bin_29_FD_132451 | JGI IMG/M metagenome (GOLD analysis project Ga0181520, IMG submission 132451) | Peatland microbial communities from MTU Mesocosm Facility, Houghton, MI, USA - PEATcosm2014_Bin02_30_metaG | ecosystem: Environmental > Terrestrial > Soil > Wetlands > Peat | place... | reverse complement strand
GGCAGCTTGGCCGGATCGAAGAATGTGTACTGTTGCTGGTATCGCAGCATCTTGATGGCGGATTCGCCGAGGACGGTGAAATAGAGAGCAGGACGTTGCGGGCTTGCATTGGCAAATACGAACTGATGAGCGAGCGTCGTCTTCCCGCTTCCAGGCGCGCCCGCGATGATGTTAAACGAGAATTCGGGGAGACCGCCGCCCACAATTTCGTCGAGGCCCGGAACTCCGGTGGGTAGTTTGTTGATCTTGACTTTGTCTTGGGTGCTCACGCTTTTCTCCCGTGTTCCGAATTGCGATCGTCAAAGGCTTCGCTTGGCCACGCATTTCGCAGCAGGCTTAAGGTTGAAGCTTCGCCAAGGAAAATAAGAAGCAGGCCGAGTAAGCGGGCGATGAGAACGATTCCTCCATCGCCAGCCGGAAACTTGTCAGCCAGATCCTTGTCCATGTCAATTTGAGGTTCATCCTCGCCCAGGCCCTGTAAAGATCCATCCTCTGTGACCTTCACAGCCCAAAGACTGGGAGCTTCCGACTTGGCTTGCGTCAAAGCGCGGAAAGCGAGGGACTCAAAAGCCGCTACTCCCGCAAATACACTTAGGCTCTGGCGCAACTTCTCATAGACGCTAAGGGTTGCAGACTCCATTGACTCGGAGGACTTGGCCGACACGGCTTCGTAATTCAGAAGACACAGGGCCAAATCTCGCGTCTTTGGAGAAGTTGTCATGTTCAACCCTGCGTTGTTCCAGGTAGCAAGTTCCGATAACCGTTAAACGCGTCGTGGGTGGCTCAGGACAATGATTCCGCATTTTCCTAAGCGCGACCTTGCGGCTGAGGTGCTGGCGAGACTCAATTCATATAGCGATTCGTTTGCAGATTAGGTGCGTTTTCTTGCGAGCCGCCAGCCTTGCTTCGGATGAGCGTGAAAACGTCTAAGACGGTGGCGATACTGCGAATGTTTCCCGCAACACTCACGAGTCCATCTTCCATGCCGGGATGTTCGTCCGCCAGGACTTCAATACGGTCGCTTACCTTCCGCAACCTGTCAATTTCAAGCAGAAGGTCCTCGAAAGCCGCAGCCATGACCGGTCCATCGGTCGCCGAGTCTGTAGTGTCCGCTGGAGTCGTGGCGGACTCCGTCCCGCTGTCAACCTGAAGGCGTAAATCTTCTATCAAACGCAGTGTTGTTGCCTCGCCAAGGAAGGTAAGAAACAGCCCGAGTAGCTGCGCAATCAGAATGGTTCCGACGTCTCCATCCTCATCTGTATTCGTCTGAGATTCAACTTCTCCGAGACCGCGCAAGCCTCCATTCGCTGTTAACTGCACAGCGCCGAGCCGGGGAGATTCCGACTTGGCCAGAGCCAGGGCGCGAGAAGCGAGCGCCTGAAAACCATCAACTCCCACAGGTGCTCCGAGTTGTCGGCGCAGCCGCTCGTAGACGCGCACAGTTGCAGGTTCAGTATGAAGGGAGGTCGCGCCTGCATCGGCTTCGGAAGCAACGAGGCTGCGGGCCAATTCGCGCGTCTTATGTGGAGTAGCCATCTGTTCTGTTCTTTCTTTGCGCCTTCGCTTTGAACGTAAAGAAATTATCGCTAAGACACCATCACGGCGATTGCTCCCACGGTGAAATTCCCGATGGGATACATCTTAATCAATTGGACGTCATGCGATCCAAACGTACTTGAAACATCTCGGGAAAGGTGAGCAAATTTGAACAGATTACGCCGCCGCCGGCGCAATCCCATAGTGAAGTTGATTGAGTTGTGCAACCGCGCAGTCCGCAGAGGATGCTAGTCGAAAGGAGAATATCCGGGATCCCTGGGCCATGCCTGGAGCAGTTGATTGCTTACCCTGCGCGCGCTACTTTGTTAAACTGATGGTAATGCTCCCGTGCACTCTTCCAGTGGTCACCCTGCAGCGACCGCAACCGTAAGTAGGCCCCTCAATGGTTGAGCTTGAAAAACCCCGATTCGATGTAGCCGGTTTCCTTGCAAGCGCCGGTCTGGGGAGAAGAATCATCCAATTGGCGCCGAAGGAAGCCTTCTTTTCGCAAGGAAATTCCGCGGACTCGGTCTTTTATCTTCAGAAGGGCAGTGCAAGAGTCACGGTAGTTTCCCCAGCCGGGAAAGAAGCTACCATCGCGCTTCTCTCCGCAGGCGACTTTGTGGGAGAAGAGGGGCTCGCGGCAATCGCTGGGCTGCGTTTGGCAACGGCCACTGCCATCACCGCCTGCACCACGCTCAGAATCAGCCGAGAAGAGATGATCCGTGTGATGCATGTGGAGCATAGCTTCTCAGACCTCTTTTTGAAGGTCATTCTGGAACGAAGCATGCGCATTCAGGCCGACTTGGTCGATCAGCTTTTCAACTCCAGTGAAAAGCGGCTTGCGCGGATACTTCTGCTATTGGCGGAATTTGGCGAGCCTGGCGACCCGGAACAATACATTCCCAAGATCTCGCAGGAGACCCTGGCGGAAATGATCGGCACCACTCGCTCCCGCGTGAGCTTCTTTATGAATCGATTTCGCAAACTCGGATTTATCGAATACAACGGGCGCATCAAGGTTCACAAGTCGCTGTTGAATGCAGTCCTGCTTGATCGATCACCCGAGCTTAACCCGAGAGAACTTCCTGCCTCCCCCCCTGGACGAAGTCGATCGAAGCCCGCAAGGCGCGCCTAGCATCTGCAGAATTGAACAAATTGGAAGTCACGCTCGCACAGAACGGGCAGCAGGCCTCTCCACAATCGGTGCGGCTTGGGCGTTGAAATCGTTGCGAACCGACTCGGTCAGCCCCGGCTGATCCGGCAGATCCGAATTGGCTGTAACCAGACTTCACGCGCGGGATGGCTTCACCGATCCCATCAGCGCCATTCCGTTGGAAAAGGCATTTTCAATCCATCTGCACCTTCGCGCGAACCACGGAAGGCGTCTGTGGCTTTCGGGCAAATTGGTGCCCACCAGCAAACGGCCTTTGGGAAGAGTTACGGGCGATGCGAGGTTCCATCACTATCTCTTATGGACGACTTCGAACGAATACCCGTCAAGGTCAAATACATCGGCGGCGTAGTATCCGGGGGAGTATTCAAGACGTGCGCGTGGCGAAATATTGTCCCTGGCACCAGCGGAGATTGCGGCCCCGTAGAATTCATCGACCTTGCCATTGCTTTCGGCCATGAACCCCCAGTGAATGGCTGCTGGATCAGGCTTGCCTTGCTGGAGCCAAAAGAACGCCTGCTTGCCATCCCCAAATCCCCAGAGATCAGGATGACCGCCTTCACCCTTGTAGGGCAGGAAGAATTTGATATTGAGAGGCTTCAGGGCTGCCTCATAAAACGCCAACGAACGTTCGATATTGCTGACAGTCAGAATTATGAAACCGAGCATTGTTCTCTCCTTCAGATAACGAGTGCTTCAACGGCCTTTTCGCCGTTGGGTACAGCATAGATCGCGAGCGGCGGTATGTTTATCCCCTCTGCCCTCACGGTTTGTACATCATCGATTCCAATAAAGCCAAGAATCCGACGGAGATAGGGCTCGACAGTATCCCATGGCTTCCAAGGCCCCTCACTGAAGACTCCTCCGGATGCGAGCACCAGGATCGCCTTCTTGCCTTTCGCAAGCCCCTCTACCCCTGCGCCGGCATAATTGAAGGTCTTGCCAGCGCGCACGACATGATCAATCCACGCCTTCAGAGAAGAAGGGATGCCGAAATTCCACATGGGGCTGGCAATCACCAATAGATCGGATGATAGGAGCTCTTCAGTAAGTTGGTCCGATAGATGCAGCGCGTCCTTTAGCGATTCTGCCTCCACGGCGTCATGCGTCGACATCGCCTTCAGGGTCGCTTCGTCCAAATGAGGAACTCTGTCATGCGCAAGATCGCGTTCGACGATTCTGGCCTCTGGATATTGGGCTTCGAGCCGTGCTCTCACCTTGCTGGCCAATGTGCGGCTCGCGGATGCGGAACCACGAGGGCTTGATTCGACGATCAGAATTCTGTTCATTTTTGCCTCCTTCCGATTCGATGCTTACTATTTGTTCGTTGATTCTATTGCGAGAGCTTATTATGAACAATAAGGCACTTTGGAATTCGTTGCGCACATGGGAGTAAGCATGAAGAAGAACAACCAGAAGAAACCACTCGACTCCGCATATGTGTGCGGGCATGAAGACCCGACAGCGGTTCGCGAGTTGCTAACCAAGGTGGGCGATAAATGGAGCATCTTCCTGATGCTCACATTGGCGAAACTGCCGGGCCAGCGCGCTCGCTTTTCCGAAATCGAACGCGCGATCCCTGGCGTCTCGCAAAGAATGCTGACACTGACGCTCCGAACCCTGGAGAGAGATGGGCTCCTCACAAGGGAGCTGTTTCCGGAGGTGCCTCTCCGGGTGGAGTACGAACTGACCACACTCGGCCGAAGTCTGCTACGTCCGATGCAGGGTCTAGTGGATTGGGTTACAGAGAATTGGCAGCAGGTAAAGACAGCGCGCGGCGAATTCGACGCGAGATGAACTGTGGCATTCCGTTAAGTGAGCGCCAAGCAGGTCAAATCCTTCTCAGCAGTCTGTCAGATCATGAGCAAAGCGACACAGAAGAAAAAAGTCGTTTGATCGAGAATCGTGCCAGAGGGACGCCGCTGCGCATCGCAAATCCCGAAGTCCTCGATCATGTTCATGAAAGTTGACAATGGAATCGGTACTCAAACCATTCGGCGAACTTGAATGCGCAGGCAGATCGGATTTGACATGTCAACTCATAGCGCCGCTGTAGCTGAGCCCGTCCCTCCCATTGGGCGACCGAATCCAGAGAAGCCGTCGAAGGGTCTCACCAGCGATGAAGCAACTACCCGCCTAAAAACAGATGGACTGAACGCCATGCCCGACGTTTCAGTTCGACCCATCATCAACCTTCTCAGCAAGTTTTGGGCGCCAATTCCTTGGCTTCTCGAAGCTTCCCTGATACTTGAGGTCGGACTGCACAAGTATTTCGAGGCGGCGATTATTGCGGGCCTCCTCATCTTCAACGCGACCCTGGCCTTCGTTCAGGAAGGAAAAGCGCAGGCGACCCTGAAAGCCCTGAGGTCGCGTCTCGCCCTGAACGCTTCTGTTCTCCGAGACGGCAAGTGGCAAACTCTTCCGGCTACGCAATTGGTGCGCGGAGATCTAGTCAAGTTATCACTCGGAGCAGTTGTTGCAGCCGATGTTCATTTACTCAGTGGTTCCGTCCTGCTCGATCAGTCGATGCTTACGGGTGAATCGCTGCCCACCGAGGCAGGCACTGGCGCGGATACCTATGCCGGAGCACTTGTACGACGCGGAGAAGCTACGGCGGAAGTAACAGCTACCGGAGCTCGCACAAAGTTCGGACGAACGGCCGAGTTGGTCCAAACGGCCCACTCGATCAGTTCACAACAGACGGCTGTGCTTCAGATCGTGCGCAATCTGGCTATCTTCAATGGCGTCGTCATCGTGCTGATGGGGATCTTTGCCTACTCCCAATCTCTGCCACGCGGCGAGATTATCTCTCTGTTGCTTACCTCCGTCCTGGCTGCAATCCCTGTAGGACTGCCGGCGACGTTTACGCTGGCTGCCGCACTCGGCGCTCGCGCATTAGCGAAGTTAGGTGTCTTGCCGACCCGCCTCTCCGCAGTCGATGAAGCCGGGACAATCAATGTCCTGTGCTCAGATAAAACAGGAACCCTGACACTCAATCAGTTATCCGTGACGACTGTCCGCGCTCTGTCGGGTTCGGATGAAGCTCATGTGCTATCAATGGCGTCCCTGGCGAGTTCGGATGGAGGTTCGGACGCGGTCGACGCCGCAATCCGATCCGCTTCCGAGAAAAAGCTACCACCGGATCTCCTGAAACTAAGCACGTTTGTGCCGTTTGACCCCGCAAAGAAAACTTCTGAAGCCACAGCGACCAATACAAGAGGCGACGTCATTCGGATCGTCAAAGGCGCGTTTACGGCTGTAGCTGGCCTAACCGCGCCGGCACCCAACGCAGCCGCCATTGCTGATGAACTCGAGAAGAAGGGCTTTCGCGTGCTCGCAGTCGCCGCGGGACCTTCAACGGCACTGCAGATCATCGGCCTGATTGCACTCAGCGATCCGCCGCGCCCCGATTCTGTTTCTCTCATTGCGGAACTGAAGTCCCTCGGCGTGCGCACCGTTATGGTGACGGGCGACGCGCCGGAAACCGCGGCCATCGTGGCGCGTGCGGTGGGTCTGGAAGATACAGTCTGCCCACCGGGAGCATTGCCCAACAAGATAAAGCCTCAGGACTTCGCGATCTTTGCGAGCATTCTTCCAGAAGGCAAGTTTGACCTCGTCAAGGCTTTCCAAAAGGGCGGGCACACGGTCGGCATGTGCGGGGATGGAGCCAATGATGCTCCTGCCCTTCGCCAGGCGCAGATTGGCATCGCCGTTTCTACAGCAACCGATGTCGCGAAATCTGCAGCCGGGGTCGTTCTCACCGAGCCGGGCCTCGGGGGAATCGTTGCCGCCGTAAAGGTGGGGAGAACTACGTTTCAGCGCATTCTCAGCTACACACTGCGATCCACGACCAAGAAGATGTCGCAGATCCTCCTGCTCGCAATCGGATTGTTGATGACCGGCCAGGCTGTCCTAACCCCGATGCTGATGGTCATCATCATGATCACAGGCGACTTCCTTTCCATGTCGCTGGCGACAGACAGGGTTCGTCCTTCCGAGACGCCAAACTCATGGGAGATCGGCAAGATCACTGCTGCCGGTCTAATCCTGGGGCTGTTCTTTCTGGCGTTTTGTACGGGCATTCTGGCCGTAGGCAAATTCGAAATGCACTACGGAATCGATACGCTCAGAACCCTTACGGCCATTGTGCTTGTCTATGGCAGCCAGTCCATCACATACGCCGTTCGGGACCGGCGCCACTTCTGGGGTCTGCGGCCGACGCAATGGCTGGTGCTCTCGACATGTGCCGACATACTGTTCATCTCCGTCTTGGCGAACCGTGGAGTCGCAATGGCACCGTTATCTCTCGTTGTTTTAGCAACCATCCTGGGAGCCGCCGTCGCGTTCTGGATACTCCTCAGCATCGTCAAGATTCCGATCTTCTCGAAGCTGAGACTTTCCTAGTTGCTTAGTTCCATTCGGCAATCTTCAGAGCAAGCCTGGGTTCGGTAACAGACATTAGCACGGATTTGGCCGCCGGACAACAGCCTGTGGCGACTCATAGCTTCGCCGCGCGCAACCTGAGCGCATTGGCAATCACCGAAACCGAGCTGAAGCTCATGGCCGCCGCTGCGATCATGGGGTTTAGAAACAGCCCAAACGCAGGGTAGAGAACGCCCGCAGCCAACGGAACACCGAGAGCGTTATAAAAGAAGGCGAAGAAGAGATTCTCGCGAATATTATTCATCGTGAGGTGACTCAATCGGCGAGCCTTCACGATGCCCCGGAGGTCACCTTTTACCAGGGTGATCCCGCCCGTCTTTATGGCGACATCCGTCCCTGTCCCCATCGCAATCCCGACATGAGCCTGTGCCAGGGCTGGAGCATCGTTGACTCCGTCGCCGGCCATGGCAACGGTTGCGCCGGCATCCTGCAGCTTTTTCACAACCGCAGCCTTTTTGTCTGGCAGCACATCGGCTTCGAAGTCGATGCCAAGCTTGCGTGCGACCGCCTCCGCGGTCGCATGGTTGTCGCCTGTGACCATAACGACCTTGATGCCTTCGCGCTTCAACTGCTCGATGGCTTCGGCTGTCGAGTCTTTGATCGGATCGGCGACGGCGATCAGGCCAGCGCACTTACCTCCCAGCGCGACGTACATGACCGTCCGGCCCTCTTTCTGGAGAGCTTCGGCTTGAGTCCGTAACGATTCGGGAGAAGCACCGAGATCGGTCATGAGCGCAGCGTTGCCGATGGCAATCTGTTTGCCCCGCAAAGTGCCTTCGACGCCTTTACCCGTCACCGATTGAAAGCCATCGATCGCAATCAGATCGATGTTCTTTTCTTTGGCCGCCGCAAGGATCGCCGCGGCGAGGGGATGCTCGCTTGCCTTTTCGAGACTGGCTGCCGCTTGCAACAGCTCGGCGTCTTTCACGCCCTCGGCCGCAATCAGCTCTGTCAGCTTCGGCTTGCCCTCGGTCAGCGTGCCGGTCTTGTCGACAACGAGGGTATCAACCTTCTCCAGGATTTCGAGGGCCTCGGCGTTGCTGATGAGGACGCCTTCACCGGCTCCCCTTCCTGTCCCGACCATGATCGCCATCGGCGTTGCAAGCCCGAGGGCGCATGGACACGCAATAATCAGCACGGCCACCGCATTGACTAACGCGTGAGCGTAGTGCGGCTGCGGCCCATAGATCGCCCATACGGCAAAGGTAATGACTGCCGACAAAAGCACCGCCGGTACAAAGTAGGAAGCCACTACGTCTGCCAATCTCTGAATGGGAGCGCGGGTACGCTGGGCCTCGCTTACCATCTTTACGATTTGTGCGAGCAAGGTATCGGCGCCGACGCGCTCCGTTTTCATGACGAAGCTGCCCGTCCCGTTGATCGTTCCTCCCGTAACCTTGGCATCGACCGTCTTTTCTACTGGAATGGGCTCGCCACTGACCATGGATTCGTCGACGGAGCTGCTGCCCTCGAGGACCACTCCGTCCGTCGGAATCTTCTCGCCTGGACGAACACGGAGTTTGTCGCCCACCTGGATAGCCTTCAAGTCCACGTCCTGCTCCGTGCCATCCGCGGAGATGCGGCGCGCTGTCTTCGGCGCGAGGCCGAGGAGCGCTTTGATCGCGCCGCTGGTCTGGCTTCGGGCTTTCAGTTCGAGGACCTGACCGAGGAGAACAAGCACAGTAATGACTGCGGCTGCCTCGAAGTAGAGGCCAACCTGCCCCGACATATCCCGAAACGAAGCGGGAAAGAGCTGAGGCAGAAACACTGCTGCAACGCTGTAGAGGTAAGCCGAGCCTGCGCCAATCGAGATCAGCGTGAACATATTCAGGTGACGACTTACAATCGAAGTCCATCCACGCTCAAAAAACGGCCAGCCTCCCCATAGGACCACGGGCGTTGCAAAAACAAACTCCACCCATCCAAGACTCCGGCCTGCCAGCAGATGCTGAATGGGATGGCTTGGTAGCAGGTCCGAGATCATGACGGCGAGAAGCGGCAGAGTGAAGCCCGTGCCAACCCAGAGCCGTCGCGTCATCCTGTCAAGCTCAGGATCGGCTTCGACGACCGTAACCGTCATTGGCTCCAGGGTCATGCCACAGATGGGGCAATTCCCTGGCTGATCGCGCACGATCTGCGGGTGCATGGGACATGTGTATTGAGATTGGGTGATGGGCGCGCTGACTGTTTCCGGCTCCAGAGCCATTCCACACTTCGGGCAACTGCCCGCTTCGACCTCGTGGACTTCCGGATGCATGGGACAGGTGAACACAGCCATCGTACGATTGTGCTCCTGCGGGTCGCTTCGCTCTATGTCGTTTTGCTCAAGACAGATGGCCTGAGAGATGTGACAGTAAGGCGAAATCCCGACCCAATGAAACGAGTGCTTGCGCATTGACCTCTTCTACCCTGAGGAGTTTGGTAGACCGCTGGTCAGATTCTTAGCGGTAATTCGGCCCCTGTTTACGGATTCGTTGTTCTGCTGTCGTTGTGCAATCTCAGCACCCTCGTCAGCACCCTCGACCCCAACTAAATAAGGATTCTCGGGATAAGGATTCTCGGGCAAAACCTCTGCCGTACAAGGGCAGAGGTCCCTATCTAATTGAAATTTTGAGGTTTACGGGAGGAGGGACTATGCCCCAAAATGGAAAAGAGGGCGCTGCCCTCAGCGTCTGGTCGAAACCATCGGCATCTTGGGGTTTGCCCTCTTAAGATCTCGGACTTTCGTCCTGAAATAATCATAGCATCAGGTGTCCATGCTCGCAACCGCCCTGTTTGACGATCACGTCCTCGCCCGTCTGCTGGATTTCTTCAGCAACCGAACCGCGTGGCAGAGAACTTTATGGTCGTCCGGTACGGTATTGAGCCTCAAGGAACTGCTAGAGGCAAGCGACCAGGTCGCGGCCGGTGTAGTCGGGCAGGCTGCAATGGCCCATTATGCCCACTGTATTGAGATCGCCACTCTCCGAGATTTCGGCGTTGGAGATGAAAAACGACGGAAGCTCCTCGGGGCCTTGCTGCGGACCGATGATCGCAACAAAACCCTGGCGGCAAAAGGGCTTCAGTACAGGACAATCGAACAGCTCATTCCAGAAATCAGTTCGGAATACCTCAAACGATGGTCCACCGCGCTCACAGCCGCCCCAGAGCCTGCAAGGCCGGAAAGAGCCGCACGCTCGATTGCATCCCACCTGATCGACTGTGGTCTTCATCCTCAGTTTCTCCACAAATGGTGGACATATAAAGCAAAATACGAGCCGGAAATAAAGACGCTGGCAGAGCTATTGAGTGAGGCCGATGCTCTCGCATCCGCACCTCCCAAATCGTATGAGGCTCTGCTTGTGTTCGAAGAGGCTCCGCCTGTTGATCCCAGCAAGCCGCAGCCTGCACAATGGCTCACCAATAAGCAAGTTTCCGAATGGTTGCGCGGAAACGGTTTTGCAGTCGCAGGTCTTCGGCAAAAGGGTGGCTTTCTCCTGTCAGGCACAGCTCGGGACAGTCACAGTGTGGTCGCGACCGCGACTGAGACTGCATCCCGGCTCACCTCACGAGTCAACTTGGGAAGTGCTCACTATAACCGCCTGGGTGTGATCCAGGAGGTGTGGATCAAAGGAGAGCCTGAATCCGTTGCCCTTCCCCAGCGCCGGCGACGTGTTGAAGTTCATTCACTTCAGCGCGAAAATCAGCTCTACGACCTTCGCGATTTCAATGTTGTAGACGCAGCATTGGAACTGGTTGAGCCGCTAGACACCCAACCTCCCAGCGCCGCAGTGGCGGGAGGATGGGCCGCAATCGAGGCGCTTCTAACCGGCCCCGGAGATCGTGACCAGCGCATTCTCGCGTGCGACCGAATGGCTGCCCTCGTTGCATGCTCGTTTCCAAGAGCGGAATTGACGACGCTAAGCTACGAACTGGAGAAGCAGGGTGGAACTATGGGTGACGAACTGAAGGGATGTGCTACCAATAAGGATCGCTGCGAAGTGCTTGTACGCGAAATCGAACACGGAGTGCCGCTAACCTTCCCCCGTGGTTCCGATCAAGCGGCGTTAGACAGACTGACCACATTGCTCAAAACCCCCAGTCGCGTGTTGAAGGAGATTGAGGACCGTATCACCGAGTCGTTTCGACGCCTCTATAGGAACCGGAACATCGTATTACATGGCGGCAAGACAGACGCCGTCGGCCTACGGGCTTGCCTGAGAATCTCCGCTCCTTTGGTCGGAGCCGGATTAGACCGAATTGCCCACGCAACCTATACAGAGGGATTGAGCCCTTTGGAGCTAGCGGCAAGAGCACGAATCCGACTCGATTCATTGGATTCAGCCGCGTCCGTGCGCCCGATCGATTTGCTGTCATAAGCAAAGGGCCATCGCTGGCCCTTTGTGGTCTTGCCCTGGGAATATGCCTCTCGGCAGGGATTCTCCCAGAAGCCTCGACTACATGCTAACAATCTCTCAGGCCTTCGGTGCCTTTGGCCGGTCAAAGTCAAGGAAGTATTGCGGGGACTTCCCATAGAATTGCGCGATTTGAATGAGTTCGAAGACCTCAATACTGCGTTCGCCCGTCTCACATTTCGAGAGGAAGGAGTGAGATCTGCCCAAACGCGCCGAGACCTCGCGTTGCGTCAACCCAGCCTCTTCACGAGTCGAAATGAGCTTTTGCAGGAACGCGTCGTAAAGAGCCTGATGCGGTGCTGTCCTCCCCTTACGCGAGACGCGAGTTTCAGGCTTCTTCCGCTGCTTCACCTTTCAAGTGTGGTGAACCACTTGACGAATCCCCTAATAAGGGCCACTCTTATCGCATTCAAGCTCCGAAGGAGGCGAATATGGGCCAGGATTACGTCGAATATGCCGACGTCGCCGGCAAGATAGTCAAGGCACTCAGAATTTATGAAGACGCCCAGGATGGATGCGAAACCCTTATCGAATTCACAGACGGCACGTCGTTCTCCTGCTCTGTCGGCCATAAACCGACCATAAAGACCGCTTTGTTTAAGGGCGGAATTGGAACTCCCCAAATAATCCACGCCTACGAAGTTTAGAATTCCACTTCTCTTCCCTCAGTGTCCTTATTCCCAAATGGAATAACGCTGTCCCGAAAAGTTATTGGACGTTTATGGACATTGCCCTTAGCGTTGCGCCATAGCTGACAGCACCAAGTCAGCGGAGGTGCAATATGCTGAAAGTTCGTCGTCATGCCCAAGTGAAACGGTCGTCGTTCCGGTCGCGAGTCTTGGGCTTTTTTGCGCTCACCATTCCAATGCTGCCGTTGGCTGCGCACGCACAAGCCGGCGGAACTCCCTTCGACACTGGCTTTACTGCCATTCAAACCCTGTTCACCGGAACGATCGCCAAGGTTGCAAGTCTGGTGGCGATTGTGATTGGCGGATACGCCTTCGCACATGGTGAGCCGGGCGCCAAAAAAACTTTAGCCGGGGTAGCAGCTGGTTCGGGGATCGCAGTCATGGCTGTGAATGTTCTGACCTGGCTGTGGGGCGTGTAAGTGCGCCCGCTTCCGAAAGCAACCAACCGCTCACATCGTAATCCAGGATGGGGGGCTTATGGCAGAGCCATTAAAGCCGAGAGTCCGCACAAATCGGGTGTTCAAGAGCCTGCATAAGTCCCTCACCTATCTGGGTGTCGAGCGCACACTGTTTTTCTTCGTTTGCGTCGGTGCCGTAGGCGCATTCAACATTTTCAATTCGCTTCTCGCCGGCGTTGCAGTTTTCGCTGGCGGCTTCGCCTTCGGCTATTGGGCGACGAACAGTGACCCGGCCTTTCTGAGCATTATCGCCAAATCCGAGAATTACAAACTGCGCTACGACGCCGCCAAACAGCAGGTTCCCCGCGTGGAGGTGCGCTGATGCTGCGTCTGGATAAAGTCCTCAAGCCATGGAAGGAGAGCGCGGCTCTCAATGACCACATCAACCTGTACGGCTTCTGGAATGAAGCCACCTTTCTCACCAAGAGCGGCGATGTGGGTATCGTGCTTCGAGTCCCCGGCGTGGACTATGAGAGCCTCGATCACGGAAGCCAAGAGTATGCAGTCAAGCGCCTTGAAGCCGCGCTTAAGGCGTTCGGCCCCGGCTTTCATGTCTATCAATACCTCTTCAAATCGAACCGGCCTGAGATTCCCTTTGCGAAGTACGACGATCCGGTTGTAGAGACCGCCATCGACCAGAGGCGGCAATTCTTCGAGGCCAAACGCGACTATCTCTACCAGGTCGAAATCTTCTACGCCATTGTGCTCGAAGGCCCGCGCTCGAAGAGCGGCGTCGGCGCAGCTGCCGCCCGGCTCTTCCGCGATCCTGCCGGAGCCATTGCCGAACTGAGGACACAGTTCACTAGCAACAGCATGAAAACACTGTTGCGGTCGCAGATTGCTGATGCGGTGGCGCGGCTCGAACAGAAAGTGCAGGCTTTCAACCGGCAGCTCGCCGACTTCATGCTGATCGAGGTCTTGAACCAGCAGGGGCAATTTCGCTTCTTTCGCAGGTTGCTCAATTACGACCAATGGCGCATCGCGGGCAATCCGCAATCCACGCAGTTTCTCGACTACCAGGTAGTGAATTCGAATATCGAGGCCGAGCGCGATCATCTCCGCGTCGGCGACCATTTTGTCCGTGTGCTGACCATGAAAGAAGCCATCACCGAGACACGGCCGCTCGTGCTCGATGCTTTGCTGAAAATCCCCGCCAGCTTCTACGTCGTCACGGAATGGACGCCGCTCTCTGCGGACCAGGCCCGCAAGGAAGTGAACAAACGGCGGCGTCATTTCAATATGTCAAAGACGGGCTTTGTGTCGCAGATGAACAACGACTCATCGAAGACGAATCCGCGGGACGTGCTGGTGGATGAATCGAAGCAAGCCGACATCGAAAATCTTGGCGATTGCCTGCGCGCCCTTGGCGATGGCCAATCGCTTGGCGATTTCTCTCTGAGCATTGTCGTATATGCGCCGACGAAGCGGGAGACCGACCAGCTCATCGGCGAGTTCGCCGGCGTCTTCACCAACGCCGACGGCAATCTGTTCGTTGAAACGTACAACCAGCTCAACGCCTATTTCGCCACCGTACCCGGCGGCTATGCGACAAACCTCCGCAGGCTGTACCTGCTGAATACGAACTACGCCGACTTGTCGTTTCTCTTTACGATCCTCGCGGGCGAAAAACGTAACGCTCATCTCGGCACCGAGTACCTGGCTGTGCTCGAAACCGACAACGCGACTCCATACTTTCTGAACCTACACAACAATGAGGTGGGACACACGTTGATCCTCGGAATGACAGGCAGTGGCAAAAGTTATCTGTGCTCGTTCTTACTACAAAACGCCCAGAAATATACGCCTCTGACGTTCATCTTTGACATCGGCGGCAGCTTCCAGTCGCTCACTTCGATCTTCGGCGGAAGCTATCTGAACGTAGGGCAGGAGGCCCGCGACTTCACTATAAACCCGTTTTCTTTGGCACCCACAAAAGAGAACCTGCAATTCCTCTTTTCACTCTTCCGCGTCCTTATCGAAGGCAACGGACAGCGTTACCGTCTCGACTTCAAGGAAGAGCGGAAACTGTGGGATGGAATCGAGCGCATGTATGTTCTGGAGCCCGACCAGCGCACCGTCTCCAACTTCGCCAACATCATCGGCGAGCTGAAGGAACGGCTGCACCGCTGGACGCGCGCAGGACAGTACGGCTTTGTCTTTGACAATGCTGAGGACACGCTTTCGTTCAGCCGTTTCCAGACCTTCAACTTCGCTGGCTGGGGCGATGCCCCCGATGTGCTGGAGCCGCTGCTGTTTTATGTCCTCCATCGAGCCAGCAACGAAATAGCCGACCCGAGAAATCTTGCCACGTTCAAGATGTTCCTGCTCGATGAGGCATGGCTGTTCATCCGCAATGAGACGATCCGCAACTACGTCGTCCAGGCCCAGAAGACATGGCGCAAGCTGAACGCCGCGATGATCCTTGCCACGCAATCCCTCAAGGAATTGCAGGAGTCGGGCATGTTGCAGATTGTCTCGGAGAGCTGCCCGACCAAGATATTCATGGCCAACCCCGAAATGGACCGTGACGTATACCGCGAGGCGTTCCACCTCAACGATACCGAGCTCGAATTGATTGCCGGGCTAGTGCCGCCAGGTCAGATGCTCATTCGCAAGGCGCAATCCAGCAAAAAGGTTCAGCTCAACGTCGATTCCGTCTCGCATTGGACCGCAACAAACAATGCCCGCGACAACCTGAAGAAGCGCGAGTATTTCGAGCGTTTCGGCATTGCCGAGGGCTTGCGCCGTCTGGCCCAGGACCATCCCTTCCGGCCTCGCACGCCAGCCACTACCAACACCACCCACTAAAGGAGTGTCCCCCATGAAGCGCGTTCCCATCACGATTGCCTGGCTCGCCCTAGCTCTTCCATCAACTGTGGCTGTCGCGCAGGAGGCGTCGGCCCGCACGGTGCAGTATCACTCCGCGGACATAATACCCATCCGGGCAAAGGTTAAATACACGACGCTCATCGAAGTTCCGCCAACGGAAAAGATCATGGAGGCCGCAACCGGCGACAAAGATTTCTGGATTGTGGATGTCGTCGGCAACTTCTGCTTTGTGCATCCCGCGAAGCAAGGCATTAGTTCCAATCTGAATCTGATTACCGACAAGGGCAACATTTACAGCTTCACCTTGCAGGACATCTCAGCCACGGCGGATAGCCCCGATCTCAAAGTAATCGTCGAGCCGGCCGACCACTCCTCAATCGTCGCGGCCAACGGCCCGGCACAGTTCGTGCCAGCAGCGCAAGTGGAGCAGTCGAAGCAACAACTCGCGATGCTCCAGTCGCACGTCGAGCAGGCGGTGGACGAGTTCAAGAGCACCTACCCGTTGCAGCTCAAATTCGATTACACATTCAAGGCCAACGATCCACCCTTCGATATCCAGTCGATCTATCACGACGACAAGTTCACCTACATCAAGACCAATGCGACTGAAAAGTTCAGCGTGTACGAGATGCGCGACGGCAAGCCCAATCTCGTTAACTACGAGCTGCGCGACAACACCTACATCATCCCGAAGGTGATGGATTCAGGGTACGTCGAGCTGGGCAAGAAGCGGATGGACTTCACGCGAAAGGGATAGGCGTCATGGCCGAAAACGACTTTACTCCTCCAATACAGCCTGAGCCAGAAATCCGGCAGACGAAAGACCAGCCGCAGGGGGTTCTCAAAAAGAACCTAAAAACCTTCGTCTATCTTGGCGCGGCGCTGCTGGTGATCGTGGCTGCGTTGTTCAGTTCTAGCGGCAAGAAGACGCCGCCGCAGCAGGCGGCGAAGGGTCAGCCGCCGCAGCCGATGCTCCAGGACAATACCGACAACAATGTGCGAGACCTGAAGAACCAGGTTCAAGCCGAGCGCCAGAAAGATCAGCAGGCGGCTCTTTCCGCTGCCCAAGATCCCGCGCTTGCGACCGCATCCGGGCTTACGCCCGCGCAGCAAACCGCCGCCGCAGCTTATGGACCGACCGGGATTGTCGCCCCTTGTACACCTGGCCAGCCTTGCCCGCAGGCGCCGCCAGGGTATGGGCAGCCAAATGCACAACCGCAACTCACGCCCGAGCAGCAACAGATGCAGCAACTCGCCGCGAAGGAACGCGAAAGGGCCGATGAGTCCCGCTTCGCTTCAAATCTTGTGTACGCACGTCCGCCCGATCAACCTCAGCAGCAACAACAGTTGCAGGGGCTGCAGCAAACGTCAGCTCAAGTGGGGCTTACAAACCCACGTCAGGCAGACAGCAGCCTCGTCGCGCCGCGTGCCCCAGGGGACCCTCCAGAGACCGCTGAGGGCTATAAGCGTCCCGTCGAGGCGAATATCGATTCGGCCACAGGTCAGCCATACCTCGTTTATGAGGGGACCGTCCTCGACACGATTCTGATGAATCGCCTGGACGGAGACGCCGCAGGCCCCGTCAAGGTGCT
>Ga0181520_10006870_pt1 | contig 17116 bp, 16 predicted proteins | sample PEATcosm2014_Bin_29_FD_132451 | JGI IMG/M metagenome (GOLD analysis project Ga0181520, IMG submission 132451) | Peatland microbial communities from MTU Mesocosm Facility, Houghton, MI, USA - PEATcosm2014_Bin02_30_metaG | ecosystem: Environmental > Terrestrial > Soil > Wetlands > Peat | place... | reverse complement strand
TCGGGCGACAGACGCTGGATCTTAGGTCGGGGCGGCAACTGCTCCATGTTGCAGTACTTTAACCCCGGCCAAATTAAATGCAAAAACTTATCGAAGAAACCGTCAAACGACCTGAGCAGTTACAATTACCGCCGACAAAACGAGTTTTTGTCTTATCTACGAACGTCTATGCGTCATAAAAGCATATCTATTCTTGACCTGATCCGACATCCAGCCAGCATCCTCGCCAGCCTCACCCTATTCGCTCCAGGAGCTCTTGCCTGGAATTGTATAAAAAGCGACCAATTGGGCACGTGCGATGATGGACCCTGGACGATCACACAGGACGTTTGGGGGGGAGCAAGTGGCTGGCAACAGTGCCTTTACTGCGACTCTCACAGCCGCTGGCAGATTGTGGCCAACCTTAAGGGCCAAACGTGGGTGGGATCCTACCCCCATGCCAACTATCCCGTGAACCAGCCACTCAGCGATGTCCTGAATAGCCCCACGCCGATCCTGGCTGCTTGGAACGCCAGCTACCCGACGGACCACAAATTCGATTTTGCCTATGACTTGTGGCTCAATGGCACGACCTATGAGGTCATGATCTGGTTGAACTGGAGCAATACCGCCCCGGTTGGAATCAACCCGTTCACCAATGCTGTCATTAACGGCATTACTTACAATATCTACGAAGGGGCCGGAGGCAGTGGTCCTCACTGCATTTCCTTTCTGCCCCGGAACGGCATGATGGATACGGCGACGAATTTCAACCTCTGCGGCATTCTAAGCTGGATTAGCAACCTCAAATGGAATGGCGGGCCCGGGGGCTACTACTGGCAGAATCCAAGTTTTGATAGCGTGCAACTGGGCTGGGAGATTTGCGACACGTATGGCAGTTCGAAGACCTACACCATGAATTTCTTCGACGTCTATTACGGAAGCACCAACGCGGGTCCTCCGACACCAAAGGTAGAGAAGCCCCTATGGCAGGCCAATTTCGACAGCGCCTTTCCCAACGGCGGCGGCTACGGCTTCAGCTGCCGGGATGGATCTCCCGCCGCAAGCGGCAGTGTATCCACCAATCAGACCGGCGGCGTTGGCGGCAGCGCTTCGCTCGAATACACGGTGGACCTTTCATCCTGGAGCAGCAGCCCGCCCAGCAGCTATTCGGGCTTCGGCGTGGGCGCGGCAGAAGACCCGCTTCCTTACGCGCTCACCTCCGCCAGCCAGGCGTCGTACCGGATTTACCTGTCCGCCAAAGTCGGCGGGACCCTTGCAGGGGTCACCAAGGTTCCCGGCGCGGTGGACCTTACGTTTTTTGTTCCGGCCGGCACGCTCACCCCGGCAAACACGGCGCCAGCCGCGGTGTTTGATCTGAATTCGTCTTTGGCGCTTTCGACGAATTGGCAGACGTACGTATTTGACGGAGGAACGAACATGCAGGTCGCCTCGTACATTAGCGGAGCGCGGGGTTTGTTCAACCAATACGTTTCGCAGGTTAACCAGTTGAAAGTGCAGGTCAGCGTCCAGGGCAGCCCGAACGTTGGCACGCTGTTTGGTTACAACCACAACGCTACAGTCGATATTGACAACATCAAAGTGGTGGAGCTGGTTCCGGCACTTGCCCCGCTCACAGGCATCCAAACCAACAGCCAGACCAAGGTCATGCGGGCGGACCCGGACCCGACGATCGCCGCAACGGCGGAGCTTCAGAGCGCGACCCATGTCGCGGGACCATCAATTGGCGTTGCGGGGGCCTTCTCAGCCACGAGATCGCCTTAGACCGCGTTGCCGCGCAGCAAACAATAAATCTTCCGAACCGTCTATGAGTCATAAAAGCATCTCTATTCCCGGCTTGATCCGACGTCCAAGTTGGATCCTGGCCAGCCTCACCCTACTCGCTCCAGCCGCCTTTGCCTGGAATTGTGTCAATTGCGAACAATTTGGCACGTGCGACGATGGAACCTGGATTATAACACAGGACGTTTGGGGGGCGGCTAGCGGCTGGCAACAGTGCCTTTACTGCGACTCTCACAGCAACTGGCAAATTGTCGCGAACCTTCAGGGCGCGACGTGGGTGGGGTCCTACCCCCATGCCGCCTACACCGTGGGCCAATCACTCAACAATGTTCTGAGCAGCTCCACGCCGCTGATGGCCGCTTGGAGCGCCACCTACCCGAACGACCACAAATTCGATTTTGCCTATGACTTGTGGCTCAGCGGCACAACCTATGAGGTCATGATCTGGTTAAACTGGAACAGCACCGCCCCGATTGGAGGCAGCCCGTTCACCACCGCTACAATTAACGGCACCACTTACGATGTCTACGAAGGGGCCGGAGGGAGTGGTCCTTACTGTATCTCCTTTCTGCCCCAGAACGTCACCTTCGATACAGCGACGAATTTCAACCTCTGCAGCTTTCTGAGCTGGATTAACGACCTCGAATGGGATGGCGCGCCTTTCTGGTCGAATCCGAGTTTCGACAGCGTGCAGTTGGGCTGGGAGATTTGTGACACGTATGGCGAGTCGAAGACCTACACGATGAACTATTTCAACGTATATTACGGAACCACGAACGCGGTTGCTCCGACACCGACGGCAGAGAAGCTCATCTGGCAGGACGATTTCGACAGCACCTTTCCCAACAGCGGCGGGTTCGGCTTCAGCTATCGGGATGGATCTCCCAGCAGCGCAAGCGGCGTATCGTCCACGACTCTGACCGGCGGCGTTAGCAACACCGCTTCGCTCGAATACACGGTGAACCTTACCCCCTGGAGCAACAGTCCGCCCGTCAGCTATTCGGGCTTCGGCGTGGGCGTGACCGAAATGCCGCTTCCTTACATGCTCACGAACTCCAACCAGGCGGGATATCGGTTTTACCTGTGGGCCAAAGTAGGCGGGACCGTCGCCGGCGTCAGCAACGTTCCAGCCCAGATCGACCTTAACTTTTTTACGCCGAGCGGGGAGCAGGTATATGATCTGACCGCGACTTTCACGGTTTGGACGAATTGGCAATCGTTCGTATTTGACGGAACAACGAACCTGCAAGTCGCCACATGGCTTGCCAATGCGCAGGAGTTGTTCAACCAAAACGTCACGAACATTGACCACATGGAGGTGCAGCTTACCATCGAGGGCAATCCGAACGTTGGCACGGTGTTCGGTTACGACAACAACAACACTGTTGACATTGACAATATCAAAGTGGTGGAGCTGGTTCCGGGACTTGCCCCGCTCACTGTCATCCAAGCCAACGGCCGGACCAAGGTCCTGTGGGCGAACCCGGACCCGACGGTCGGCGGAACAGCGGCGCTGCAGAGCGCGACGAATGTCACGGGGCCATATCTTGGCGTTGCGGGGGCCTCCTCAGCCACGGCGTCGCCTTACACCGTGCCGGCGGGCAGCAAGCAACAATTCTTCCGGACCGTATGGGTTCCTTAGGCTCGGGGGAAACGCAGGAAAGGACCACCGGAAGAGGCGAGGGAGAGCCGAAGTCTTCATGAATTCAAAATCAACCTCAATGAAGCTGTCTTTCCGGGAGAAGTTCGGCTACGGCCTGGGTGACACCGGGAGCAACTTCGTCTGGGCACTGATGATCAATTTCATCATGTTCTACTACACGGACATTTTCGGGATTGGCGCGGCAGCGGCGGGAACCATGCTGCTGTTCGCCCGCAGCACCGATGGCGTGGTGGATTTCTTCATCGGCGCCGGCGCCGACCGCACCCGCTCGAAGCACGGGCGCTTCCGTCCCTACCTGATTTGGCTGTGCGGGCCGTTGGCCATCGTGTTTGTTCTCGCGTTCACCACGCCCAACCTCAGCCCGGGCGGCAAGGTCGTGTGGGCTTGGGTTACGTACAACCTGATGATGCTCCTGTACTCCTGGATCAACATTCCCTACGGAGCATTGTCGGGCGTGATGACCGACGACCCGCTGGAGCGCACGAGCCTCAACAGCTACCGCATGTCGCTGGCCCAAATCGGCGGCATCATCGCCAACTCAACTTTCATTGTCCTGATCCTGAAGTTCGGGGGTGGCGTGCTGACTTTTGTCGGCTCCAGCGCGGACACGGCCACGAACCAGCATCTCCTGCAAGTCGGCGCCCAGCGCACTGTCCTGCTTTTCAGCGCCATGGCCATCGCGCTGTTTCTGGCCTCCTTCCTGACCACCCGGGAGCGGATCCATCCCCCGGCGGATCAAAGGACGAATTTGCTCCAGGATCTCAAGAACCTCTTCAGGAACCCCCACTGGATCCTGATGTTCGCGGTCGGCATCATCAACATCACGTTCGCCGTCGTGCGCGGCTCGGCGGGCATGTACTACCTCCAGCGCTACCTCAAATTGGATGGGGGAGACGCCACCAAATATTTCTATCGATGGGATAGCGGACATCCGATCGAACTGTTTTTTCTCGGGCAAATCGGCACCTATTTTCTCATCGGCGGCCTGGCGATGATCTTCGGAGCGATGCTGACCCGGTTTGCCGTCAAGGCGGTCGGAAAGAAGCGGGCATTCATCACGAGTATGGCGCTGGTGGGGCTCACGGCGGTTCCCTTTTACTGGATCCAGCCTGACCAGTTCTCCCTGGTATATGCGTTCCAGGCCCTGGGCATGATCTTTAGCGGCATCAACGCCACGCTCTTCTGGGCCATGGTGGCTGACACCGCCGATTTTCAGGAATGGAAGTTCAATGTTCGCACGACTGGCGTCGCTTTCTCCGCCACGACGTGCGCGCAGAAAGCGGGCATGGGCATCGGAGCCGCGATCGCGGGCTTTCTCATCCAGTATGTTGGTTATGAGCCGAAGGCGGCTGTGCAGACGCCCGACGCCATTCGCGGCATCCTGCTGCTGAACAGCCTCATTCCCGCCGTGGGAATGGTGTTGCTCGCGGCTGCATTTACGACCTACGGCCTCAACGAACACCTCTGCAGGACGATGCGCGAGGAACTGGCCCGGCGCCGGGAACGGCAGTCCTCAGCGACTTCCCGCCAGGCGCCAACCGCGGCTCTGGCAGACGGGTCGTTTGTCAACCGGTAGCTATACTAAAGTTGTACTTGAAGCCAAGGCTAATGCCTTCGTGACAGGGCTGCGGGGCGCATGCATGATCGCAACAGCACAACGCAAGACAGCTCAAAATATTCATGAAATCCGCAGCACAACGCTCAGTCCTCTTCGTATCAGTCCTCTGCACCCTCGGTGCCGCAAGTGCGTTGCCCGCGCAAAGCACCGTGCCCTCGCCGGCCGAAGCGGCAGCAAAAGGCACGCCCCGGCAGGCGACTGGCCACCCCTGCACCCTCTGGGACAACCAGGACGTGGCCGCCTACCGGGCTACCTTCGCGACGAACCCGGGGCTGAAGGCTGCCTTCGAGGAGCTGCAGGCTTGGGGCAATAAGCGCGTCGCGGAACCGCTCAATGTGCCCGCGCACCAGTTGGAGGCGGATGGCACCTGGACCTTTCCCGCCTTCAAGCGGGGATACCAGGACAGCTCGGGCAAGTGGAACTGGGAGTGGGCCTTCAACGGCACGCTCCAGCAACTCACGGCAGATGTCTCCAATCTGGGAATGCTCTATGCGCTCACCGGCGACGAGAAGTACGCGGCTTTTGCCAGGCAGATCCTCTTGGCGCTGGCCGATGCCTATGGCCATGGGAAAGGCAGCACCCTCCCCGATCCGCATGGCTATGACCACTTCGAGGCCTACGGCTTTGACGGTGGCGATGCCGGCATGGTCCTGGCCAAGGCGTGCCACGGCTACGACCTGATCTGCAACCTGCCGTCACTCTCCGCCGAGGATCGCACCCGCATCGAGCGCGATCTGATCCGGCCGTTGGCCGAGCACCTCAAGAAAAGCACGTTCATGTACACCAGCCATGGGCGTTGGGGTATGGTCTGCCTCTATGGCGTCTTCGTCGCAGGGGTGACGCTCAACGATCAGCCGCTGGTGGACTTGGCGCTCTACGGCCCGGGCGGCACCAAGGACAAGGTGGCCGGCGGGTTCATGGATTGCTTCACCCCGGCTTGCCTGCACGATGGCGTGCTCTGGGGTGCGGATACGAAGATCGAGGAGCAGATGGCCGCCGTGTGTGTGCTGACGACTGTCGCCGAGGTGATGTGGCACCACGGCGTGGACCTGTACGGTTACCAGGGCTCGGCGATGAAGAAATCGTACGATGCCGCACTGGAGTCGGCCGGGAATGGCGAGGTCTCGAAGCTGCTCGCCCTCCCTGGGATCGACGCGTTCCAGTATGTTTTCCGCCGCTACCAGGAACCGCGCTATCTGCCAGTAATCGGCAAGCTCAAACCGGGATTCACGCTGGCGATTAGCGAACACCTGCCATCGCTGCCTGCGGCAGCAGCGACGGTGAAATGAGGCCGTGTTAGCTGCAGATGACACCCCAAACGACGCATCGTTCGCCGTGGCCTGAGCACCCCGATTCCGGCCAGGGCAAGAAAGGTCCCATGCGACCGCTTCTCAAGCTATTTCCCATTGGGGCCGCCATCATGCTGTTCGTCAGCGGCTGCTCTCGGAAGTCGAGCGATACGGCCAACTCTCAGGCAAATGCTCAGGCAAACCAGGTCGTTGAGACCGCAAATCCGGCCCCGCCAGCGCAGCCCGCTTCGGCGGCTGCCCCCAGTGTCCAGGCCGGCGGCGAGCCGAACATGGCGGAACTGGATCGGGTGGCGAGGCGCTGGATGTTCCGCAACCGCCGGCATCCGACCAATTTTGAGGATTTCACCGCGCACGCCGGCGTGGAGATTCCCCCGCCGCCACCGGGGAAGAAATATGTCCTGAGTAAAGACATGCATATCAGTTTGGTGAATCAGTAATTGGATGCCCACTTTGTTCATATTATGAGACTTATCTTGAGGCGAGCTAACCGTCCCGATCGATGCCGATTTGGTTTCACCTTGATTGAACTGCTCGTGGTTATCGCCATTATTGCCATCCTGGCCGCATTGCTGCTGCCGGCGCTGGCCAGAGCCAAGGCCAAGGCCAAGCGGACACAGTGCCTCTCGGGGATGCGCCAGCTAGGCATTGCTTTCCCTCAGTCCTGCTCCGATAACGGCGATATGTATCCTCCCGCAGGCTGGCTTGCCTCGAGCGTAGGCATCACGATTACTTGGGACTCCTGGCTCAACCACTACATCGGTGGAAAGGCCAGTGACCGCGAGATGGAGACAGGCAGCCTATTACCCGGGGACACTTCCAAGATCCTCGTTTGTCCCGCCGATACCTTTCCCAAGTGTGCCTACATTGGCCAACCCGGGGATTATCTCCTGGCGCTAAGGTCCTACGCCATGGTTGCGTGCGGGCCGCAGTGGGGTCCGGCGGGTGACGACCAGCGCAGTCCAGCGGACGGTCTTCCTGACTTGGCTCAGCCCGGCATGGAGGGGGTGGGTATCTACTGGAAGGACACCAAGGCGACTACGGCGAATTGGGACGCCCCGGGGTACAAATGCGCGGTGGTGGTGGATCCCGCGGGGACCATCCTGTTGTGCGAGAATACCCACGGCCAGCAGTGTGCGGCGAATCAATGGACCTGTTGTTGCATTGCGCCCGAACCACCCAATGGCGGGTCGGGCGACAATAATGACGCTCCGTACCAGATGCGCTTCCCGATAGTGCCGGAGCCCCCTTTGAGCGATAGCGTGGGCCAGAACCAGGGCGGGCTTATCTATCAGGCCCATAATAACCGCTTTAACTATCTTTTCCACGACGGCCATGTCGCCCCGCTGAAAGTCGAACAGACCGTTGGTAGCGGGACCATCACCGCGCCCGCAGGAATGTGGACCGTGATCCCAGGAGATTAGGCCGGAACTCTTCAGTGACCCTATCCGCCGGCGAACACGGGGCGGAAGCCGGCGGCGCTGAGGATGCGGGCGGCCTCCTCGCGCTTGTCTCCCTGAATCTCGATCTGGCCGTTCTTGACCGTGCCTCCGACGCCGCAGGCCTTCTGCATCGCCTTGGCCAGTTGCTCCTTTTCTGGCAGACCGATGCCGACAAAACCTTTGATTACCGTCACGGTCTTGCCGCCGCGCCCAGCCTTTTGCCGGAGGATGTCCACCCGGCCGCGAGACTTCCGCGCCGGCTTGGCTTCGCCTGGCGGCGCGGAATCCGCGGGCCCCGGCGGAAGGCCTTCGCCGGACAGCGCGCCAAAGGGGTTATGCCCGAACTCCGGGCCGGCATTGTCGGATGCAACCATAGCCGCAGGCTAATCCACTATTCGAAAATAGGAAGATTCTTTCCTCCTTCCAGGGGCCTGGGATTGATTATAACCTCTCACGATGAGCGAGCGTCGTATGGTGGTTGTGGGCGGGGGCGCCGCCGGTTTTTTTGCGGCCATTGCGTGCGCCGAAGCGGCGCCCGGAATCCGGGTCACGCTGCTCGAAAAGGGCCCGCAATTTCTCTCGAAAGTCCGCATCTCCGGCGGCGGGCGGTGCAATGTCACCCACGCCTGTTTCGATCCTCGCGAGTTGAGCGGCTATTATCCGCGCGGCGGGGCGGCGCTGCTGGCTCCTTTCCAAATCTTTCAACCGCGTGACACGATAGAGTGGTTTGAGTCCCGGGGGGTCAAACTGAAAGCTGAAGCCGACGGCCGCATCTTCCCGGCGACGAATTCCTCGGCCACGGTCATTGATTGTCTGCTCGGGGCGGCCCGAAGGGCGGGAGTGGAGTGCCTGCCGAACCGGGCGCCTCAATCGGCAAGGCGACGCGCCGAGGGTGGATTCGAGCTGGGATTTTGCGACGGGGTATCGCTCGGTGCGGAACGGCTGCTGCTGGCCACAGGCGGATGCCGCGTCGCGGCCGCCGGGCAACTGGCGGTCTCGTTGGGCCACACCGTGGAGCCGCCAGTCCCCTCGCTGTTTACGTTCCACATCACCGCTCCCTGGCTGCGGGAATTGGCGGGCATCAGCGTCCCCGCCGTGGAAGTGTCGCTGCCGGGGCTGGGCCGGCGCGAGCTTGGGCCGGTGCTCATCACGCACTCGGGGCTGAGCGGCCCCGCCATCCTCCGGCTCTCAGCCTGGACCGCGCGGGAGTTGCACGAGCTGGATTACCAATTCCCGCTTCGGCTCAACTGGACGCCCCTCCTCGACGCTCAGGCATTGACTGGGCAGTTCGAATCCTGCCGCGCCGGTCAATCCGCGCGACTGGTGGTCAATACGCCTCTGCCGCCGTTGGCGGCGCGGCTCTGGCAAAACCTTGTGCTGGCGGCGGGAATCCCGCGGGAGACGCGGTGGGCCGGGCTTTCCCGGGCCGCTCGTCATCGGCTGGTGGAACAACTCAGCCTGACCGAACTGCAAGTCAGCGGCAAGACGCTTAACCAGGATGAGTTTGTCACGTGCGGCGGCGTGCGTCTGAGCGAGGTGAATTTCCGGACGATGGAAAGCCGGATTTGCCCGGGACTCCACTTTGGCGGGGAACTGCTCGACATCGACGGCCTGACGGGCGGATTCAATTTTCAGGCGGCCTGGACAACCGGTTGGATCGCCGGCAAGGCGATGAGCGGGGCGTGAGAGCGTGAGAGCGTGGAGCGTGGCCGTCTTCGCTTCGCTCCGACGCGCCAAGGAGCGGGAGAATGAGTTGAGGGTCAGAGCACCACTTCGGTGCCGATGCCCTCGTCGGTGAAGATCTCGAGCATCACGGCGTGGGGCACGCGGCCATCGACAAACGAGACTTTCTCCAAGCCGGCCTTGATGGCCGCCACGGCGCTGTCCACCTTCGGGATCATGCCCTTATCAATGACGCCGGCTTGTTTGAGAGCGTCCACCCGGCCGATTCTCAACTGAGACAGGACACTGTCGGGCTTTTTGGGGTTTTCGAGCAGGCCGGGCACGTCGCTCATGAAGACCAGGCGCCTGGCTTTCAGGGCAATAGCCGCCTGGGCGGCGGCGACGTCGGCATTGCAATTGTAGATTTGGCCGTCCTCGCCCCGGGCGGTCGGGCTGATGACCGGGGTGACACCGTTGCGGATGCACTCGAGCAGCGGCGCGGTGTTGACCTCGGTGACTTCGCCGACAAAACCGAGATCCACCGGTTGTCCGTCGGGGCCGCTGGCCGTTTTTTTGCGGCAGCGGAAAATATCCGGTCCGGCAAAGCCTTTGGCCATTCCGCCAAACGCGGTGAGGGCGGCGACAACCTCCGGGTTAATCTCGCGCGAGAGGACATCATCGACGATCTTCACGGCCGCTTTGTCGGTGACGCGCTGGCCCTGGATGAAGCTGGGCTTAAGCCCGGCCTTCTCCATGGCGCGGGTGATCGCTTTGCCGCCGCCATGGACCACGATCGGGTTGATCTCCACGGCTTCGAGAAAGACAATATCGCGAGCGACGCTGTTGCGGACGCTGAGGTCGGGCGAGTCCATGAAGCTGCCGCCGTATTTGACGACGAAGGTGGCGCCGCTGAATTTCTGGATGTACGGCAGCGCCTCCAGCAGCGTGTTGGCTTTGGCAATCAGGTTTTGCATGTTTCCTTTGGGTTAAGTTCAACGGCGCAGCGCGCCCGGCAAGGGCCATCTCACCCTCCCATCGAAGCGGGATCGCTGACGTCGCCTTTGTTGAAATCGACATAGGCCTCGGTAAGATCGGCCGCGTACATCAGGGCGGCGGCCGGCCCGAGGTTGAGGTTGATATGGAGATCGAACTCCCTCGGGGCGACCGCCGCGCAAAGCGCTTTGAAAGCGGCACAGGTGGGCTGGCCCCGTTTAAGGCTCCAGAGGACCTTGCGGCTTCCGGGAGCGCTGTAGCCGATATCGACCTGCGCCTCGACCACCTTGGCCGCGCTGTAGCCGAGCGCATCGATGATGCGCCCCCAGTTGGGATCGCCGCCATGCCAACTGGTTTTGACGAGGGGACTATTTGCCACAGCGCGAGCTGCCGCGTCGGCGTCGGCAAACGACTTGGCTCCGCCGACCCTGACGGTGACGAAGCGGGACACGCCTTCGCCGTCCCGCACGATCATCCTGGCCAGTTCGAGGCAGACATGGTTGAGGCCGGCCTGAAAGGTCTGGAGGTCCTGGAGGCGCGAGGCGGCGGGAGCCGGCGCCGAGCGTTGCGAGAGCAGTTTTCCGATATCGGCCGCCGCAATCGGATGATTGGCGGCAAGGCCGTTGGCCAGCACCAGGACTGTATCGTTGGTGCTCATATCGCCATCAACGGTGATACGGTTGAAACTGTTGGCGACAGCCTCCTGAAGTGCCGCTTGAAGGGCTTTTGGCTCAATGGCAGCGTCCGTGGTGATGAAGCAAAGCATGGTCGCATGGAGAGGCCGGGCCGGAGGGCGCGCTCCCGTGGCGCTCATGCCTGGCTGGATCATGCCCGCGCCCTTGCAGATGCCGCCGATACGAACCGTCCGGTTCCCCAGTTTGAATTCGACCGCGATCTGCTTTGGCCGGGTGTCGCTCGTCATGATCGCTTCTTCGGCTCGATCGGCGTGGCCCCGGCTCGAGCCCAGATTGACCGCCGCCTCGACAATGCCGGCCCGGATATTGTCCATCGGCAGGGTGACTCCAATGCGGCCTGTCGAACCCACCAGCATCGAGCCGGCGGGCAACTTGAGGGCCTGCTCCGCAAACCGGGCCATGTCCAATGCGTCTTTGAGGCCCTGTCGGCCGGTGCAGGCGTTGGCGTTGCCCGAGTTGACGACGACGCCCCGCGCTCGGCCCTTTTTGACACGCGGCTGGCAGACCTTTACGGGAGCGGCGCAAACCTGGTTGGTAGTGAACATGCCGGCGACCGCGGCCGGCTCTTCGGAAAGGATCATGGCCAGATCACGTTTCTGGCCTTTGTCCGACCCCTTGCCCGTGCCGAGCCGCTTAATGTCGCAAAACACCCCCGAGGCGCGGAAGCCTTGCGGCGCGACTATCGAGCCCGGAATCTCTTTGAGTTTCGTCTTCATGTTGAGCTGCTAAACCAATGCGGAATGCGAATACAGCAAAGCGGGGCGGGAGACAAATCCTATTTTGGGACGTGGGGGCGAGGGCGGACGACTGAAGCGTTAAAGCGTTAGAACGTTAGAACGTTAGGACGTTAACACGTGGAGCGAGAGGCGATTCAAGTTTTTCAGTTATCTCTTGTAAGTCCCCATCAATTGGCACTGGGCAAGCGCATGGCCGGCCATGGCGCTTTCGACCTCTTTCCGGGTCGCACCGGGCTTCAATCCGAGCAACGTGTCCAGCGCGTAAAGCCTAAAGAAGTAGCGATGCGGCTTTCCAGGCGGTGGGCACGGGCCACCGTAGCCGGGTCGCCGGAAGTCATTGAGGCCCTGTTTGGCGCCGTTGGAAAGGGTTGGAGTCTTGGGCTGATTCTCGGAGAGGTCGGCGACTGATGCAGGGAGATCGTAGAGCACCCAGTGGGTCCAGATGCCGACCGGAGCGTCAGGGTCATCGACGATCAGGACAAAACTCCTGGCCTGCGCGGGAGCGCCCGTCCATTTGAGCGACGGCGAGAGATCGGCTTGATCGCAGGTGTATTTGGCGGGGATGGCCGCGCCTTCGGTGAATGCGGTGCTGGTAAGTTGCATAATGACCTTCTCCGGGTTGTCCGCCGCGCCGCCGCTGCCTCCCGCCAGGGCGAGGAGCAAACCCAGAAGCGCCGCGGCAAACCGATGGTTTAAGCCCTCACGAGCTTTCATTTAGCCTATCCTACGCTGTTTTGTCGCGCGAGACAACCGGTTCAGCAGAGCTGCGCGGCAGCGTGAAGTAGAAGGTAGCCCCGTGCCCAAATTCACTGCGGGCCCAGACCCTGCCGCTGTGGCTTTGGACGATATGCTTGACGATGGACAATCCCAGGCCGGTGCCGCCCTGCTCTCGCGAGCGCGCCTTATCGACGCGGTAAAAGCGCTCGAAAACGCGTCCCAGCGACTCGGGCGGAATCCCGGGACCGTCGTCTTGCACGAACAGGCCGAGCTGCCCGCCGTCCTCGCCGCAGCTCGCCACGGTGACCGTGCCCCCGTTCCGGCCGTACTTGATGGCATTGTCGACGAGATTGCCCAGAACCTGCTCGAGCCGGTTGGGGTCGGCGCGCACGCTCAAGCCGGAAACCTGTTGGAGCAGCGTCACGTTCTTCGCCGCCGCGCGAGTCTTGAAATCCTCGAAGACCTTCTTGACGACCGGCTCGACGGCCACCGGCTGGACATCGAGTTTGACGCGGCCGGACTCCAACTCCGAAATGGTCAGGAGGTCTTCGATCAGCAGCTTGAGCCGCTCGGCATTCCGATCGATGGTCTGCAGAAAGCGGCTTGCGACCTCCGGGTTGTCGCGCGCGCCGTCCAGCAGCGTCTCGACATAGCCTTTGATGAGAGAAAGGGGCGTGCGCAGCTCATGGCTCACGTTGGCGACAAACTCCTTGCGGGCGCTCTCCAATTGCTTGAGACGGGTCAGGTCGTGGAAAACCAGGATGGTTCCGCGCCGCTGGCCGCTGGCGTTGAAGATCGCCGCGCCGTTGACCTGGACCCAGCGCTCCGTGGTGCCGGCCAGCCTCAACTCAAACCCGAGCACCTGCTTCTGGGTCTCGAGCAAGTCCACCAGCTTGGCCAGCTCGTGCAGGCGCAGAGCCTCCATGATCGTCCGCGAGCGGACATCGAAGGTGGCGCCAAAGAGGCTGGCAAACGCCCGATTGGCGAGCTGAATGCGCCCGTGCTCGTCCAGGAGCAGCAACCCCTCGACCATGCTGTTGAACAATGCCTCCTGCTGGGTCTGGATTTGGAGCGCGGCGCGCTGCTGGTCCGCCTTGAGCTTCTCCATCTCCGCCCGCCACCGCTTCTCAGCCATGCGACTCCTGGCCCGCCAGCGGAAATCAACCGCGACCAACGCCGCCGCCAGAATAATAATCAGCAGGAGCCACATGGGAATTCTGGAATCCCGGCCTCCCGCTGGCAACCTTCGTCACGACTCATTTAACTCAATCAACGCGCTAACTTCAGTTAACTGTTTTGACGCCCGCACAGCCAAAGGCTCGGCTCTTTCGGCGTCAGGCATCAACAAAACGATAGCCCACGCCTCGCACGGTATCGAGGTATTTCGAAGCCGGCCCGAGCTTCTCGCGCAGCCGGCGCATGTGGGTATCGACGGTGCGGGTGTCAATCAGGCTGTTGTATTCCCACACATCGCGCAGCAATTGCTCGCGGGATTGCACCCGGCCTCGCCTCTGAGCCAGCACCGTCAGCAGCTTGAACTCCGTGGCCGTCAGCTCAACTTGCTTGCCCCGCCAGCTTACCAGGTGCCGAGGTTCGTCGATCAGCAACTCGCCGAACTTGAACCGCGTCGAATCATCCTCGGCGCCGCGCCCGCGCTGCAGGATGCGCTTGATTCGCAGAACCAGCTCCCGCGGGCTGAATGGCTTGGTGATGTAATCGTCGGCCCCCAGCTCCAACCCCAGAATGCGGTCGATTTCCGCGGCCTTGGCCGTCACCATGACAATGGGAATCGCCGCCGTCGCCGGGTCGCGCCGCAGCATCTTGCACACCTCAAGCCCGTCAATCTCCGGCAGCATCAAATCCAGGACAATCAGGCTCGGCACCGCGCCATGGGCCTTTTTGAGCGCTTCCGCCCCATCCGCCGCCGTGAGCACGTCAAAGCCCGTCTGCTTCAGGTTGAACTCAATGAGTTCCACCGCTTCGGGCTCATCATCGACCACGAGGATCTTTTCTTTCACGCCTCAATGGGATACCACGCCCAGCCTCTCGGGACAATCTTGAGTTTGTGACAACCGGGTGACGGGCAGGTCACGATTGGAAGGAAGGGAGCCAGGGGGCGGAGCGGGGCAAGGTGAAACAGCAATGAGCGGTGTCATGGCTTTGCAGGCCTGTCTTCGCGCGTTTCACATTCCACAAGGCCCATTTCCATCCGGATCCTTCCCAGCAAGTCCTTCAGGCTGAATGGCTTAGTAATGTAATCGTTCGCGCCTGATTCGAGCCCCGCCAGGCGCGCCAACTCGCTTGAAACCGCGGTGAGCATGATGATGGGGATTGAGGCGGTTGCCGGGTCACGACGCAGAATCTCGCATACCGCAAAACCGTCCAACTCGGGCAGCATTAGATCGAGTAAAATCAAGTCCGGCACCACCGACCTGGCCTTTTTGAGAGCCTCAACCCCATCGGTGGCAGTACCGATGGCAAAACCGGCCTTTTTGAGGTTAAAACAGAGTAACTCGACAAGATCAGCATCGTCCTCTACCACCAGAATCTTCTTTCGCATCTAATTCTTTTCTACCACAGCCCAACCGATATGCAAACGGCTTGGGTGTTACAATAACGTAAAAAAAGGCTTTCGACCCGCTATGCCGCCGGCGTTGCGGCTGAGCACTCGCTGAAGTTGCCCATGGCGCGGGAACCTGCCCCGCATCTCTCCGGTCTCACGGCACTCGCGGACGAGGCGTCCACGTTCATGCAGCGGTTTCGGCACTAAACGGGCTTTGACAGGAACTGGCCCTTGATGAACGCGCGGAAATAGGCGTCCTTGCGGGGCGAGCCCATCAGGCCCTGGTAACGGAATTGGGGAACCTTCTCCATCCGGATAGTTGTTCCATCGTGCAGCTTGAGGACCAGGCAGCGGGCAGCGGTGTCATAGCCGACCGCTTCGAACGCTTCCGTGTCCGTCATCGGCACCAGCTTAACTGACTGACCTTGAGTCTCCATAAGCATTCCTCTCAACACAGTCTGCCCATTCGTATAAGCCCAGCGACACGAATTGTCAAGACGCAGTTCAAGCGCGGGCCCGATTGCGCCGACAAGATAGGGATGGCCAGACGTTGGATCATGGTTCTGATAGGGCTGCTGCTTGCCGGATGCGGTGGAACGCCCGGGCGCATGGAGCGCCCGGAAGATCCGCAGGGGCGGTATCGCGAGCAGATCGCGGTAGCCAGGCGGGTCTTGGAGCAAAAGGAGGATTGGAGCGACCGCGCGGAATGGGAGGTGTTGAAATCCGGAGACGGCTGGCAGGTGATCGCCTGGCGGGTTGAGCATCCCGACCAGAAAGGCGGCAGCCGCTACCTGCCGTGGGGCTATTCCGTCATTGAGGTGGACAGCCGGTTGGTGGCGGTGGGCTACCATCGGAAGGGCTGAAGGCAACTGTCCTGTCGAACCCGAGGAAGGAACAACGGGAACGAGTGCCTTGCTCTCACCGCCAACCGCGCATCAGCATCACCGCAATCAGGGCTGCCAGGACAACTCGGTACCAGCCGAAGATGGTAAAAGTATGAGTTCGGATATAGCCCAGGAGCCACTTCACGGCGATGAAGGAAACGACCGCGGACACCACGGACCCGAGAATGACCATGTCCCAATGTTCGGGTTCCGCCCCCGGAATGGGGTGGTGGAAGGCCTGGAAGATCTTCCAGCCGCCAGCGGCCAGCATTGTCGGGATGCCCACTAGAAAGCAATACTCGGTGGCCGCAGAGCGGTTGAGCCCCAACAGAAGGCACAGCAGAATAGTTGCTCCCGAACGCGAGGTGCCCGGAAAGACCGCCGCCAGGAGCTGCCCCAGGCCCACCGCCAACGCCATCATCCAAGTCACGTTGTCGGCAAGGGTGCGTCCCCGCAGCCACGCCTCAACGACAATAAAGCCAACACCCCCGACCAGCAGGGCCACGGCGACAGGCTTTAGCTCTTCAGGCAGTTTAAAACCCTTCTTCTCCAGAATTAAGCCGCCGATACCTGTGATGACAAAGGCCACCAGGACTTTTGCGAGGTAATCCTGCGTTGCCCTCTCGCGCCATTTAAAGAAGAATTGGTGGAGCCGGTCGTGAAATAAAGGCAGCACCGCCAGCACCGCTCCGGACTGAATGACGATGTTGAACAAATCGCTTTGATGAGTATTCAGCCACCGTTCGGCAATGAGCAGATGACCGGTTGAGGAAACGGGCAGGAACTCGGTAATCCCTTCGACGATGCCGAGCAAAACAATAATGATCCAAATTGGCATCGGTTGGTTAGACAAGAAACCGGGGGAAAAGACAAGCCGATTCAGCGCCTAAATCAATCCTCTGAGAGCGTGTTTTGAACATAGATCGGGATAGGGATTGCGAGCGCGGCGGGGCGGATGGCGAGGCGCGACGAGGGCGCATATTCGAGAGAAATCTGTAACCGAGGAGCAACGAAGCCAGCCGCCCCGCCCCGCCGCAAGACCGCCCGAGATAT
>Ga0181520_10006868_pt1 | contig 17118 bp, 14 predicted proteins | sample PEATcosm2014_Bin_29_FD_132451 | JGI IMG/M metagenome (GOLD analysis project Ga0181520, IMG submission 132451) | Peatland microbial communities from MTU Mesocosm Facility, Houghton, MI, USA - PEATcosm2014_Bin02_30_metaG | ecosystem: Environmental > Terrestrial > Soil > Wetlands > Peat | place... | reverse complement strand
GGGCGGCGGGAGGCCCCTGCGGACGGGCCGGCGCGGGATTCCCATGAAAAATGCGACGAAGACGAACGGCGTCCAGGGGAGAAGATCGAACAGGACGGAATGGAAATAGAAATACCACGGGTCGGAGCCGAAGGTTCCGGTGGCGGTGCCGATTTGCTCGCTGAACCAGTCGTGAATGATGGCCGGGTCGATGGTGTAGGCGATGGCGGCCCAGCCCAGCGAAGTGCAGAGGACGATCGCGATGCCCTTGAAATTGAGCAGAAATTGCAGGATACGGCGGTCGCGACGCACGAGCCAATAGAACGCGATCGCCAGCAGCATTAAGGCGGGTGCGATCAGGCCCTTGAGCAAGATGCTGGCGGCGATGGCGATATAGAAAAGCGTGCTGGTCCAGCCAGTGGACATCCGCCCGCGTGGCGATTGGACGCAGGCCAGCGCCAGCGCACCGACGGCGACCAGGACGACGGCGCCGAGGGTCGCATCCGCTTCACAGAGCCGGCCTTGAAGCTGCGTAATGAGTATGGTGGCCTGGAAAATACCGGCCAGCGTGGCCACGGCGATATCAAACCAGCGTGCGGCGAAGGCCGTGACCAGGACGGCCGACGCAACGCAGGCCAGTCCGGACGGGAATCGGGCCGCCAGAGCTGATGCCTCGCCGAACGCGGTGATGCTGATGGCGATCAACCACATCATTCCCGGCGGCTTGGCGGTGCGGTAGGCGCCGGCCAGCTTGGGGAGCATGAACATCTGAAACGAGGGGAATTGCGTCATCTCGCGGGCCGGTTCGGCGGCGAGAACTTCATGACGGGTCAGCACTCGCGCGCCGCCAAGGTTGGTAAAGACCGCGAGGGCGGCGACAACCGCGACGAGGATTATGGCGGCGGGAAGCGGCCATTTTCGCGAGGCGACAGGTTGTGCTGGGTCCAGAATCGCGAGATTGGGCGTCGCGGATTGGCTCATGGCTGTGTCGATGCGGATGATACCCGAAAATCAGCCCAGGCAACGGGATGATCGGAAGCATCGTCCAGTCGCAGGCCGGCCCCCGTGCAATCGAGCCCGCGCGAAAAGATCCAGTCGAGATTGCCGGAAGAGAGGTTTGGGCTGTCGAATCGCGTGATGCAATCGACGACGGCGGGGTCGTTGCGCAGGCCGCTCAGAATGGGGTCGAGGGTCGTCGTGTTCAGATCGCCCATGAGAATGGCCGGCGCGGGGGCCTTGCGGAAAAAGTCGATAAGCGACCGCATTTCGTTTTCGCGGTCGGCGTGGCGATCGAGGTGGCTGAGGATGACAGTGATGGTTTGCCCCCGCCAGGTGACGGTGGCGACGACGCGGTTGCGGTTGGTCGTGGAGGCCGGGCCCGAGGCCTGCGTGCGTTGCCAGGACTTGACCGGCAGATCGGTGAGCAGGGCGTTGGCGAAGGAATCGTGCCACCATTGCCGCTCGGTGGGGGCAAAGAGCCAGGGAAGATGAAGCTGCTGGCCGATCAACTCGGCCTGATCAGGCCCGGTGAGAGAGCCGTGAACTTCTTCCAGGGAGATCAGATCGTAACCGCCGAGAACGGCGACAGTTCGGTGGAGATCGGGGGTCTTATCGTCGTAATAGGGGCTGACGCCGCCGGCGATGTTGAAAGCGGCGACGTGCAGAATATCGCCGGCCTTTCGCGTGGCGGGCGGGCCGGTGAGGGATGTGCCGGAGGCGTCGCCGGCGGGGATTCGCAAGCTGCCCCAGGCGAGGATGGCGGCGATGATGAGGAGCAATCCGGCGGCGATCTGCAAACGCGGTCGTTTGGATGGGCGTCGCGGTTTTGGCGGCGGCGCCGCTGATGGTGCGTGAGTTGTCGATGCTGGAGGGGTGGCTGCGGCGTCCGGATTGGAGGGATGTTGCTCGATCTCTTTGGCGATCTGGTAGCCAAGGAGCCTGGTCTTCATCCAGCGAATGGCCAGCAGATCGCGGAAGCTCTTGAAGAGGCGGTTCCATACGCCATATTTGCTTTCGCCGTGCAGACGAGGATTGTTGGTGACGGCGATTTCCGTGACCGTGAAGCCTTCCATCTTCAGCAGCGTGGGGATGAATCGGTGCAGGCCGCGATAGAGCTTGAGCTTGCCGACGCATTCACGGCGGAAGGCGCGGTAGGTGCAGCCGGCGTCGGAGATTTGTTCATCGGAGAGCTTGTTGCGGACCCAGTTGGCGGTGCGGCTGCTGATGACGCGGATGATGTTGTCGCCCTTGCCGCGGGTGGCGACGCGCGAACCGCAGACGCAATCCCAGCCGTGGCTGAGGGCTTCGAGGAATTTGGGGATGTCGGCCGGATCGTTCTGGAGATCGGCGTCCATGGTCATGACAAAGCGTCCGCGCGCGGCGCGGAGTCCGGCATCGCTGGCGGCGGTTTCACCGCAATTAAAGGCGAATTTCACACCGCGCACACGGGCGTCTTTGGCGACGAGGGATTCGATGGTTGTCCAACTGGCGTCGGTGCTGCCGTCATCGACGAAAATGACTTCGGTGGCGATTTTGTGCGGATCGACGACGCGGACGATGGCCTCCAGCAGAAGCGGGAGGTTCTCGGCCTCGTTGAAGACGGGGACGCAGATGCTGAGAGTTGGCACGGCGGGTGCGGGCGATGCAGAAGATGGATCGGCGGGTGTGTTGGGCGTTTCGTTCACGAGTGGTCGTCCTTGGTCGCGGCCGGGCCCGATGCCAAAGCCGCTTTCGTCTGGCCTTTCTTTCGATAGACGAGGATCAAGTTTCGCGAATAGGGGATGATATTCAAGAGATAACCGGCCACGCCGACGGAATCCTGCTGGCGGAGAAAGTAGGCCAGGCAGAGGAGCGTGCCGATGATGCTTTGCCACCAGAATATGGTGGGGATGCGGCTTTCCTTGTGTTTCTCACTATAGAGCCATTGAATGAGGAAGCGGGTGCCGAAGACTCCGATGCCGGAAAAGCCGATGATTTTCCAGAACCAGTAATTGTCCTGGAGGGGCATGTGGAAATTGGCCGGCGTCGGCAGGACGGACAGGGCGGTGTAGATCAAAAGCAATTCGGACATGGTCTATCCAAGTTATGGAAGAAATTGGAATGATCCTGGAAACACCAATGTTGCCGACCTCTGCGCCATTGCGCCTCTGCGCGGGATACTCTTCTCCCAGGTCCGTACGGGAAGAGAATATCCCTCGCAGAGGCGCAATGGCGCAGAGGCAAGACGAATCTGGGGGGCCGGCCGGTCAGGCCCGGAGGTGGGCCCGGATTTCCGAGGCGACAAGCCGGACCTCCTGATCGGTGAGGGTCGGGAACATCGGCAGGCTGAGGATTCTGCGGACGGCGTCTTCGGTTCGCGGCAGGGCGGGTTGCTTGCCGAAGCGTTCCTCGATGGCCGGCTGGCGATGGTTGGGGACGGGGTAATGCACGCCCGATTCGATGCCCTTTTCCTTGAGATATCGGGCCAGTGTCTCGCGCTGCTCCGGGCCGTTGGGGCCGTCCAGACGGATGACGAACATGTGATAAACGCTTTCGGTGACGCCGGGTTCGTCGGCCGGCGGCAGGGCCAGATTGGGGATACCCGCCAGTTCGCGGCGATAGGCGTCGGCGGCCTTGCGGCGCCCGGCGTTGAGTTCGTCGAGCACCTTGAGTTGTTCACGGCCGACGGCGCCCTGAATCTCGTTGAAGCGAAGATTGAAGCCGACTTTCTCGTGGAGGTATTTATCCTTGCGGCCGTGGTTGCGGAGCATGGTGACTTTGCGGGCGATCTCGGGATCGTCGGTGGCGATGGCGCCGCCGTCGCCATAAACCGTGAGATTCTTGCTGGGATAGAAGCTGAAAGCCGCCAGTTTGGCGATGGAGCCGGCCCGCTTGCCGCGCCAGCGGGCGCCGTGGGCCTGGGCGCAATCCTCGATGACCCAGAGATTGTGATCGGCCGCGAGTTTCATGATGGCGTCAAGGTTGACGGGCCGGCCGTAGAGATGCACCGGAAGGATGCCGACGGTGCGCGCGGTGATTTTGCGGCGTGCGTCTTCGGGGTCGATGGTGTAGTCGGTGCCGATGTCGCAGAAGACGGGTTTGGCGCCGACGTGGATCATGGGCTCGATGCTGGGGAAGGCCGTCAGCGAGGGGACGAGGATTTCATCGCCGTTCTTGAGGCCCTGCACGATATGCAGGAGGTGAACGGCGGCCGTCCATGAACTGGAGAGGACGACGTGCTTGACGCCGAAGTAGGCGGCGAGTTCGGCTTCGAAGGCCTTGCACTCGGGGCCGAGGATGTAATTGCCGCCGCGGACGACATCGAGGATGCGTTTCTCGATCAGGGGGCTTTGATGGACGCGGGACAGGGGGATTTTTTCTGCCAAGGGATTCTCCTGTGAGTCTTGAATTCTCCGGACCAAGCACAGGCTATTAAAAGGCGCTGTCCTTGGGCATGCAAGGCGCAATCAATGCGGCATTGCGGGCGCGGGAGCGGCGGCGGCCGGGGCCGGCGGGAGCTTGAGAACCTGGCCCACCTTGAGCTTGGCCGGATCGGCGCCGATCGCGGTTCGGTTCAGTTCGTAAATCTTGTCGGCCCACTGGCCGTTGTTGAAGAGATGGACGGCGATCTTGTAAAGGCTGTCGCCGGTCTGGACGCGGTATTCGGTCTTGGGATCGATGGGAGCCGGAGCGACGGCCGCGGGAGTGGCGGGCACGACGGGCGGGCTGAAGGCGGGGATGATGAGCGTCATTCCCGGCTTGAGGCTCCTGGGTTCGATTTGCGGATTGGCATCGGCGATACGGCTCCAGTATTTGCTGTTGCCGTAGACGGTCTGGGCGATCGAACTGAAGGTCTCGCCGAAAGCAACGACGTGGGTGTGGGCGCCGGTATTGGCCTGCACGGGTCGCGTTGAGGGACTGGCCAATGCGGACGCCATTGGCGGTTCGGTCGAGTAGCTGGCCGTCGGCAGGGGCGCCGGCGCGCCGATATGTGTGGCGTCGGCTACGATAGGCCCACCGGACATCGACGGTGTCTCGGTGACAATCGGACCACCGGCGGCGGAATCCGGACTCGTGCCCGATCCGTCGGAGGGCGGCGGTTGCGAGGCCATCGGGCCGATATCCTGCGGACCGGCGGCATCAGGGCGGATATCGACGGCGGGCTTGACGGTGTCGAGCATGCCGTAGGTCAGGGCGCTATGCCAGGGATCGTTGGCAGGATCGACGGCCGGCGCGGCCGGCGTAACTTCGCTGCGGACTGGCGGGGCGGGAGTGAAATCGGCGGAATGATCGACGACAGCGGGCGCGGGAGCCGGCGGCACAACTGCGACCACATGATCCTCAGCCGCCGGTGCAGGAGCAGTGAGCTTGGGCGCTGGAGCCTTGGGGCCTGCGGTGGCCGGTGCTGGCGCTGGGGGCGTGACGGCGGGAGTTGGCGATGAGCCGCCCGATGTGACTGTTCCACCGGTCGTAACCAGGGCCACATCGTTGCGGCCCTTGTCGCCGGTCTGATTGACGCTGATATAGATGATGAGGACGGCCAGGAACACGCCGCCGATGATCAGAGCGAATTTCACATCCTTGCGCATGATTGGGACTCCTTCCCGTATTGAGTTGTCGCGGCCGCACGACTTGGCGGTCCATTACAGGCTCATCGATCGCGATCAGGCTCCTTGCAGCAGGCCGGGGCGATTTCCCGAATCCGGCACCCGTTCCCGCTCGGCATGGAACAGCAAAATCGGGGCCGCGATGGCGACCGACGAGTATGTGCCGACCAATATGCCAATGAGCAGGACGAAAGTAAAGCCGTGAATCCCCGGTCCGCCAATGAAATACATGAACGCCACGGTGATGGTTGTGGTCCCGCAGGTCAGCAAGGTGCGCGACAAAGTCTGGTTCACGGCGTCGTTGATGACCTGGCGATCCAGGTGTCCGTATTTGCCCCGGTTCTCGCGGATGCGGTCGAACACCACGATCGTGTCGATCATCGAATACCCCATGATCGTCAAAATGCCCGCCACCACCGTCATGTTGATGCGGAACGGCTCAAGCTGGAAGAACCGGCCGATGGCGGTGTCGGCCGGGATGTAGTGGGCAAATCCCAGCGCGGCGATGGTGAAGAGCGTGTCGTGGAACAGGGCGACGACGGTGGCGGTGCCGTATTTCAGGTTGCCGAATCGCACCCAGATGTAGGCCATGATAAACAGGATCGAGAGGATGAGGGCGACGGTCGCATCCTGCTGGGCCTGACCGGCCACCGAGGCGTCAAAGCTGGTGACCTTGCGGAAATCCTCCTGCTTGCCCAGGGCGTCGTTCACCCACTGCCAGGCCGGTTTGGCCACTTCTTCCTTCCAGTTGGCCGGATCCTTCACGTATGGAATGGCGGGATTGTTCAGCAGGACGACGGCCGAATCCGCCTTCTGGGCCGGGTTATCTGTTCCGGCGGACGTGACGACGGTGAAATCGCGGATGGCGGCGACGTTGCGTTCCTCGGCGCTTTGCTGGTCGATGCGGTTGCGGATGTCGTCGGCGGACAATTCGGGGGAAATGTGTTCCAGCACGATGGCGGCGCCGCCGAAGTAGTCCACCTGGGCGCTGCGGGCATAGGCGGGCAGCGTGGGCTTGTCGGTCACGGGGATGATCTGGTGGTCGTCGGCATCCTCGAACTTGGCCCCGAACCCGTCGAACTTCGACGCCAGGTTCAGTTGCAGATTGCCCTTGAGGCGGCGGAGCAGTTCTTCCTTGACGGCCGCGGCGTCGGGGTTGGGGGTGATGATTTCGTAATCGCGGTCCTGTTCGCCGGGGTTGTCGGACACGGCAACAATGGTGGGCGACGGGATCACGGTATTGGTTCTGGTGATCTTGTCGCCCAGCTCACCCTGGGTCATGGGTTGAGTGAGCACAACCTCGACGCTGGTGCCCGACGCGAATTCGATGTCGAGCATCTTGTCGGCGCGGAGTTGAACGAAGAAGCAGACCAGGCCGCCGATGATGGCGACGATGCTGAAGGCGTAGAAGCCCCAGGCCATTCCCATCCAGTCGATGTTGGGCTTGAGGAATTTGTCCCACTTGGGGAAGGTCAGCGGCAGGCTGGAGAGGTTCTTGAGGCCGTAGTGATCGATCAGGATTCCGAAGATGGTCTTGGTGACGAACAAGGCGGTGAACAAGCTGGCGGCGATACCGATCAGCAGAGTCAGTCCGAACCCCTTAACGTCTTCCGAGCCTTTGGCATACAGACATGCCGAGGTGATGACGCTGGTCATGTTGGAGTCGAAGATGGCGCTGAAGGCGCGGGCGTAGCTGTTGCGCAAGGCCATGCGCAGCGGCAGGCCGCGGTGCTGTTCCTCGCGCAGACGTTCGAAAATCAGCACGTTGGCATCGACGGCGGTGCCCACGCTGAGCACGATGCCCGCGATGCTGGGCAGCGTGAACGTCGCTCCAAAGGCCGCCAGTGTGCCCAGGATCAGCACAATGTTCATCACCACGGCGAACGTCGCCACCACGCCGGCCAGGTAGTAATAACTGCACATGAACACGGCCACGACCACCAGGCCGAACGCGCAGGCGAGCATGCCGCTCATCAGGTTGTCGTGTCCGAGAGTCGATTTGACGGTGCGCTGGCTGATGGGTTCGCCGTTGAGCTGGGCCGGTAGACTGCCGGCGTTGAGAACCTTGACCAGGCGATCCAGTTCGCTGGGCGTGAAGCCGCCCCTGCCGCCGCTGATCTGGCCGCGACCGGCGGTGATCGGCTCGTTGATGTTGGGGGCGCTGAGGATCACGTTATCCAGGACGATACCCAGCGGCTCATGGACGTTGGCGCGAGTGAGGGCGCCGAAGGCGGCGGCGCCGCCGTTGTCAAACGTGAATTCGACGATGTTCTGGCCGCTGTTGGTATCGGTGCCGGCATTGGCGCTTTCCAGCGCCCAGCCGGGAATGGCTTTGGTGAGAGCCTTGTCGGCTCTGTTCCAGCAGAGGATGTATTGCTTGTCGTGCCAGGAGCGAAGGGTGGGATTGGTGGCGAATTCGCTGGGATGATTGGGATCGGTCTGAATCCATTCCATTTCGTCCTGGGCCTGGATGGCCGGGCCGGCGCCGTCGGGGCCCAGACGCGCCAGCATCGCCAGTGCGTCGGGCGTGTTGGGGTTCATCACCAGGATATGGAACTCGAGCACGCCCGAGCCCTGGATCAGCCGCTTGAGGCCGGCCGCATCGTCCAGCGAATTGCGAACCGTCTGATATTGCTTGAACGCCGCGGCGAATGTGTCCAGATCCTTATTGCGCTCGGTAAAGCCTGGATCGCGGCTCTTGAATTCGGCGATCACCTTCGCCGGATCGGCCTCGGGCTTTGCCAGTGCCGCCTGCACGTCATCGGCCGTGATGTTCGTCAGATCGATCTTCTTTGTCAGATCGGCGATATCGAGATCGGCCTTGCTGAGAGCTTCGGGATCACCCTGTGCGATGGCATTGGTTTTTCGATTGACGGCGTCGGCCAGTTGCTTGAGGATTTCCAGCCGCGTCGGACTTCCCTTGGACAGCTTCACCAAGTCAAGTTGATTCAGAGGCTGGGTCGCCGGGACAAGGCCGGCGGCCTGCGTTGCCGCGGCGGGCTCGGTGGCGGGGGGCTGGGCTTGGGCCAGGTTGATGGCCGCCAGCGCCTGGCTGGAATAGACGTTCGTGTCCTCGATGGCCCGGCTGGCCTTGGTGAAAGCGTTGCGAATGTCCTGGTTCTTCTCCGAATCGCCGGACAGGGGCATCTGGATTTCGATTTCGGAATTGCCCAGCGGGCGCCAGACGAGATTGCGCACGCCGTTGGGATCGACGCGGCTTCGCAGCGCTGCCAGCGTCCGCTGCGTGAGCTGCGAGAGATCGCCGTGGTAATCCGCCGGCGGCTTGACGGCATAGATGAGATCGACGCCGCCGGAGATGTCGATGCCGGGGCGGATGTTGACCCGTCCGCCGGCGAAGAGGACGAACAGGGCGCCCAGCAGGACGATGAGGATGGTGACGACGCGACCGGTATAAGTGGTTGGCATGGGAATGACGGCCTTGTTTATTTCTTCTGATCTATGTTCTTGTCGGTCTTGTCCTGGTCAACGATAACGCGGGCGATGGCATTGCGCGCAAAGCGGATGCGGGTGTTGGAGCTCTCGTCGACTTTGATGACGACTTCATCGTCGCGCACGTCCGCGACAATGCCCAGCACGCCGCCGATGGTCTGAATGCGATCGCCGCGTTTGAGGTTCTTGAGCAAGTCCTCACCGGGCCGGCCGGCGCGGCTCTTGGTGCGCGACATGAAGACAATCATCAGGAGGATGATCGCGCCGGGGACAATCCAGGGATTGCTCAGCAGATACGGCGCCTCTTGCGAGGCCGGAGCGCTGGTGGCCGCATCCATCAATGTCATAATGAAATTCAAATTCTCGTCCTTTCATGGCGACGATCGCACGGCGGGGCCGGTTATTCGCAAGGCCCCAGCCGCGACCGCGGGTCGTTGGCCGCAAAGTCGGCCATCGCCCCGTTGGCGATCGCCCGGCGGATGTCGCACATCAGCCGTTGGTAGAACCAGACATTATGCAGGGAAACCAGCACCGGGCCAAGCATCTCGTCAGCGAAAAAAAAATGTCGGATGGCGCCCCGGCTGAATTTGCGGCATGCCGGACAGGTGCAATCGGCCTCAATAGGCCCGGAATCGGCCGTAAAACGTGCATTTCGCAGCCGAATCGGCCCGGCCGTCGTGAACGCCAGGGCATTGCGGCCATTGCGGGTCGGAAGCACGCAATCGAACATGTCGATCCCCGCGCACACCGCCGCAACGATGTCCCGCGGATATCCGACGCCCATGAGATACCGCGGCCGATCCGCCGGCAGGGCGGGGGCGAATTCATCCAATACTTGCTTCATGGCCGCAAAACCCTCGCCGACCGCCAGGCCGCCCAGCGCATAGCCCGCAAAATCCATCCCCGTCAGTTCATGCAGGCAATGCTCGCGCAGCGCCGCATCCGTGCCCCCCTGCACGATCGCAAACAGCGCCTGATCGGCCGGCCGGGCGTGCGACTCTTTGCACCGCGCCGCCCAGCGCAACGTCCGCTCGACGGCGGCGGCGGCGCGATCCGGCGGCGCATCGGCAGGCGGGCAGTCATCCAGGCACATGATGATGTCCGCGCCCAGATCGTTCTGCACCTGCATGCTCCGCGCCGGCGTCAGCTCGACCGCCGCGCCGTCGATGTGGCTCTTGAAATGCACACCGTCATCGTCCATCCGCGACAAGTCCGACAGGCTGAACACCTGAAACCCGCCGGAATCCGTCAGGATCGGCCCCGGCCAGGCCATCATCCCGTGAAGATCGCCCAGGGCCGCCACGACTTTTTCGCCCGGCCGCAGCATCAGGTGATACGTATTGGCCAGCACGATCTGCGTGCCGGATGGGGGCAGGATTTCCGGCAGGATTCCCTTGATGGTTCCCTGTGTCCCGACGGGCATGAACGCCGGCGTATCAAACGCACCGTGCCGCGTCGTGACGCGTCCTAGCCGCGCGGAACTATCGCCGCCGCGAGCAGCAATCGAAAACGTCAGCGATGCCCCGCTCACGATTCAGCCGCCGAATTCTTGTTCCATTCCGCCAGCACCATCCCCAGCTCGAACAGCCCGATCATCGGCACGAACAGTGCGACCATCGCCGTGACCACGTCTCCCGGCACCACCACGGCGGCCAGGACGATCAGCCCAAGCCAGACGTGCCGCCGGTAATAGCGCAGTGTCGCCACTTCCACGATCCCAAACCGCACCAGCGCCATCACCACCAGCGGCAATTGAAACGCCAGGCCGAATATCAGCAGCAATTGCATCACCAGATCGATGTACGCCGACAAAGTGAACCACGGCTGAATCTGCCCCTCGGTCGAGAACGGCAGGATGCGAACCTGATCGTGGCCGTCCGCGTCCGTCACGTCGATCTTGATCCGGCCCTGGATCGTGTCGATCCACATGTCGCCCGGTTTCATCGTGGCCGGATCGCCCGCCAGCAGCGGGATGTTCATTGGCAGCGTCGGCCCGATGTACGTGGTCTTGGACATCGACGTCGGATACCCCAGCGTGAACATCAGGAAGAAATTCAGGATCATCGGCAGCACGACGAAATACAGAAACAGCATCCCCACCACCAGCAGGCCCAGGCTCACGGGCACGTATTTCGTGACGTATTTCCGCTCTTTTGGATACAGCCCCGCCGCCACGAACTTCCAGATCTGATACACCATCCACGGCGCCGCGATCGCCCCAGCCGATATCAGGCTGATCTGAATGTAGGTCATGAACCCTTCAGTCAGCTCGGTGGTGTAGATGTTTTCCGGAAGGTTGTGCCGTTGCAGTTCGTGGAGCAGCGGCCGGCAGAAGATCGCCGTCACCTGGCGCCCGAAGAGGAATGTGAACGCACAGGCCAGGGCGAACCCGAACAGCGCGTGGAAGAGTCGCCGGCGAAGGTCCTCAAGGTGCTCGCCGATCGTCATTCGGAAATCTTCCGGATTGGAAGATGGATTGGGGATCTGGCGCGCGGATGCGTCGGTCGCTACGGATGTCATGCCCCCATTGTAGTGGAACTGCCGAAGAAGGGCAGCAGGGGAGGAGGAAGAGCAGGAGAGCAGGTGAGCAGGGAAGAAATGCGATCAATCGGCTCGGGGGAGCTTTCCCTGTCACCTTGTCACCCCCTCACCTTGTCACCTTGTCATCCGGTCACGCCGCCGGCCGGGGATCGAACTGCACATTCAGCCGATAATTCGGCCCGCGCTTATCGCATCGGACCACTCGCCCCAGCGTGTCATACCCATGCGGGCCGACGAAGCCGGGGGAAAAGCTTACCGCCAGCCGCTCGCCGGCCGCCAGGGGACGGTCACTCGTCGCCCACAGGCCCGCCCCAGTGCTCTGTTTCATTTTGACCAGCATCCGACGCTGCCGATGCGCCGCGATGGTGTTGTCCAGGCGGCGAACCTCGATCGGCTGCGACTGCTCCCTCGCTTCTGCCGACTTCCTGAAGCATTCCGGGTCGTTCAGATGAGCTATCATGGCAATGCACTCCTGGCCCTTCCACCGGGCCCGCATTCAACTTTTAACCCTCCCCCATGCCATACGGCCGGTAAAACCGTTACACTCATCGGCCACAATGGCGCAAAAGATTACCCAGCTACCGGAATCGTCCCAGACCCCACAAACCGCATATCCCGGCGGTGGCATCGTCTACCTCGTCGGAGCCGGCCCGGGCGACCCCGGCCTTATCACCGTCCGCGGGGCACAATTATTGGAACAAGCCCAGGTCGTCGTGCATGACGCCCTGGCTAATCCCCAATTGCTTGGTTATTGCCCCCACGCCACACGCATCAATGTGGGTAAGCGAGCCGGCCTCCACGCCGCCACCCAGGAACAGATCAACGCCATCCTCGTCGAACAGGGCAAACTCGGTTTTCGCGTCGTCCGCCTCAAGGGCGGCGATCCGTTCGTCTTCGGTCGCGGCGGCGAAGAATGCCAGGCCCTGGCCGATGCCGGAATCCCCTTTGAAGTCGTCCCCGGCATCACCTCCGGAATCGCCGCCCCCGCCTATGCCGGAATCCCCGTCACCCACCGCGATCTGGCCGGATCGATCACCCTCGTCACCGGCCATGTCCGCGACGATCAAATCGAACCGCCGACCGCGGCATCGGCATCATCCGCCACTGATGAACCGGCCGCCGAAATCGACTTCGCCACGCTCGCCCATCTTCCCAGTCTGGCGTTCTATATGGGCGCCCGGTCGCTGGAGCGCATCTGCTCCAAGCTCATGGAACACGGCATGTCACCAGATACTCCCGCCGCCACCATTCAATGGGGCACGACCCCGCGCCAACGCACCGTCGTCGCCACCGTGCAGACTCTCCCCGATGCCGTTCGCCACGCGGGTATCGGCTCGCCCGCCATCACGATCGTCGGCCGGGTTGCCCAGCTCCGCCGCCATATCAACTGGTTCGAGAAACGCCCGCTGTTCGGTCAGACCATCCTCATCACCCGCACCGGCCAGCAGGCCAGCGAACTTAAGAGCCAACTCGAATCCGCCGGCGCCACCGTCCTGGAAGCCCCGACCATCGAATTGTCCGCACCGGCCGACTGGTCGAAAGTCGACGCCGCCCTCCTCGACGCCGCCGCGATGGACTGGCTCATCTTCACCAGCGTCAATGGCGTGGAATTCACCCGCCAGCGACTTTTGGACATCGGCCGTGATACCCGCCTCTTCGGCAAGGCCAAAATCGCCGCCGTCGGCAATGCCACCGCCAACGCCGTGAAGGATCGCCTCTGCCTCAACGTCGATCTCTGCCCCAGGAGTTTCGTCGCCGAAGCCTTGGGCGAGGCCCTTGCGGCCGCCAACGAAATCACCGGCCGGCGATTCATGCTCCTGCGCGCCGACATCGCCCGGCCGGTGCTGGTCGAGGCACTGCATCAAGGCAATGCCGCCGAGGTCAGCGACATCGCGGTCTACGAATCGCACGCCGCCCGATCGCTCCCGCAGGCCGTGCTCGACGCCCTGACCGCCGGCCAGATCACCTGGATCACGTTTGCCAGCAGCAGCAGCGCCCGCAACCTGGCCGAGCTTCTGGGCCCGCATCGCGATCATTTGAAAACCGTGCGCCTCGCCAGCATCGGCCCGATCACCTCCAAGACCATCGGTGAACTCGGCCTGACCCCGACGGTGCAAGCCGCCCAGCACGATATCCCAGGCCTTGTGGCCGCGATCAAAGCCGCGCAGGCGTCGGGGAAGGATTAGGTCTCACGCAATGGCGCAAAGACGCAAAGAAACCAATTGTTGTAAAACGTCGTCCGCCGTTTTCCTTTGCGAGCCTGGCGCCTTGGCGTGGGCTGTTCTTCCGCTCCGCCGTGCTGCATCACTTGATGTCGTCGGCGGTATACGGAATCCCATCGGGGCCGCAGGAGAACAAATCGAAATCCTGCCCGTTCTTGCCCGGAACGCGATAGATATACGGCGTGCCCCAAGGGTCGATCGGGACTTTATCGATATAGGCGTGGCTGCCATTCGGCGGATTCACAAGGACATTAAGCCCTTCGGCCGTCGTGGGATACCGCCCGAAGTCGATCTGAAACGCGTCGAGCGCGATCTTGAGACTCATGATGTCCGTCGAGGCGGCAGCGGTCTTGGGATAGATGGCTCGTCCCGTGAATTTGGGAACAATGAGAGCGGCCATTAACACGATGCCCAGTGCAAGTACGCCGACACCGCCGACGGCCTGATGCGCGTTGCGCCGGCGCTCGCCATGCACAACATTATCCGGCGAGAGAATCGTGCCACATTCCGGGCAGCGCTGGCTCTGGATGCCAATGAGCAGATACTCGCACTGCCGGCAACGCGGCGGTTCATCCGGGTCAGGTTCATCCGGCGGCCGTCGCCGGCATCCGCCGACGACCCGCTGTGCGCCCATCACAACAAGCGCCAGGCCAAGGACCGGCATCGCAACGGCGATCGCGCCCAGAACAACTTGAACTGTGAGGTCCATGCCAATGCCTTTCAACTGTAATGCGCCGCGCCCCGGCGCGCTACCTCCCGACATCGTCGGCCGTGTCCGGAATCCCATCCGGCCCGCAGGAGAACAAGTCGAAATCCTGTCCGTTCTTGCCCGGAACGCGATAGATATACGGCGTGCCCCACGGGTCGATCGGAACCTTGTCGACGTAAGCGCGGCCGCCGTTCGGCGGATTCACAAGAATATTAAGCCCTTCGGCCGGCGTGGGAAACCGCCCGTTGTCGATCTGAAACGCGTCGAGCGCGACTTTCAAATTGCTAACGTCCGACCAGGCCCCAATTGGTCTGGAGTCACCGGTGCGTCCGGCAAATTTGGGGAGAAAGACGAAGACCACCAATCCCAAGTCCAGAAGAAGAATGATCAAATCGAGTGATGGGTAACGCGGCCGTTCAACATCGCCGCGTCTGATATTCTCCGGCAAGAGCGGCGTGCCGCATTCGGGACAGCGCTGGCTGTCAATACCGATGAGCAGATACTCGCATTTCCGACATCGGGGAAAGTCGTCCCGAATCCTGCGCCGACACAAATAGGCGACCCATCGCATACATGTCGCACAAATCGAGATGACCGCCGCAACAAGTACCACGCCAGCGACGGCCATCAACAGTAGACAAATATAAAGAATCGCCATGACGATGCCCACGGCTATCGGGAACGCTCGTGCATTCGGGGGAGAATAATATCCCTCGCAGAGGCGCAAAGGCGCAAAGTAAATGCCGGATAACAAGTCGAACGGCAGGCGGTCTCGAGCCGCCTGGCCGGCAACTGAATGCAACGCGACTTTGCGCGAGCTAACCCTTTGCTCTGTGGGATGATTCAATGACCGAGATCATCGCACGTTCGTTCCACACCAGTTATTACCAATCGATCGCCGGAACGTTGCCGGTTGTTGACAGGCACGAATCGCTCATGCCCGGCCGGCCGGCATTTTCTCTGCGCCTTAGCGCCTCTGCGAGAGCTATTCTTTAGTTCCCGATATCATCCGCCGTATCCGGAATCCCATCCGGGCCACTGGAGAACAGATCAAACGCATTTCCCTTGCTGCCGGGAAAACGATAGACGTACGGGTTGCCCCACGGGTCGATCGGAACCTTGTCGACGTAAGCGTGGTCGCCGTTCGGCGGGTTCACAAGAATATTAAGCCCTTCGGCCGCCGTGGGAAACCGCCCGTTGTCGATCTGAAACGCGTCGATCGCGACTTTCAGATTCATAACGTCCGTCCCGGCGCCAATTGACTTTGGTTCACCGGTTCGCTCGGTGAATTGAGGGGCGACAATGACAACCACCAATCCCAAGCCCAGGAGCAGCAGGATCACGGCGCCAAGCGAAGGGTAACGCGGCCGCTCGCGATCGCCGCGTTTGATATTCTCGGGCAAAAGCGGCATTCCGCATTTGGGGCATCGCTGGCTGTCAATGCCGATCAGCGCATACTCGCACCGGCGGCACCGGGGCAAGTTGTCCCGAATTCTGTGCCGAAACAAGTACGTGATCCATTGCACGCACACCGCAACAACCACGGCGCCAAGCACCAAAGCGGCAACGGCCAGCAAAAGAAGAAAAGCATAATCAGTCGCCATGACGACGCCTACGGCTTTTCGGGAACGCGCATGCGTTCGGGCAGGCAAGAATATCCCTCGCAGAGGCGCAAAGGCGCAAAGTAAATGCCGGATAGCAAGTCGAACGGCAGGCGGTCTCGAGCCGCCCGGCCAGCAACTGAATGTAACGCGCCTTTGCGCGAGCTAAGCCTTTGCTCCGTGGGATGATTCAGTGACCGAGATTATCGCACGTCGTTCCACACCAGCTATTACCATTCGATCACCGGAACGTTGTCGGTTGTTGACAGACATGAATCGCTCATGCCCGGCCGGCCGGCATTTTCTCTGCGCCTTAGCGCCTCTGCGAGAGCTATTCTTTAGTTCCCGATATCATCCGACGTGCCCGGAATTCCATCCGGGCCACAGCAGAACAAGTGGTAGTCCTTACCATTGCTTCCCGGGCAGCGATAGACATACGGGTTGCCCCACGGATCGATCGGCACCTTGTCGACATACGGTCCGCGCCAGGTCCGAACGCCGGGCGGCGCCGTTGCCAGAGCGTTCAGCCCTTCGGCGGTTGTCGGGTATCGGCCGCAATCGCCCTGAAACGCGTCCAGCGCGACTTTCAAATTCATTGCGTCCGTCGAAGCGGCCGAAATGCGGGCACGGAGAGGATCTCCACGAATGGCTTCTCCGCTGATAACCGCCAGCAGCAGCACGACGCCCAGAAGCATCGCAACCACGCCGGCCATTGCCAGACCGGACGGACGCCCACGTTCTCCGCGCAGGATATTTCCCGGGATGAGCGGCGTCCCGCATTCGGGACATCGCTCGCTCTGGATTCCAATGAGCAAATACTCGCATTGCCGGCAGTGCGGCCAATCGCCTTTTCGCCGCGGCCGGGATCCCTCGTTGACCATAACCGCGCCGGCCAGGATCAGCGCGAAGAACGCAGTCATTACGAGGTAATACATTGGGTCACCTCCCGCTTCCGCCGCGGCCGTTGAGAACTCGCGCGCATTCGGGGGAGAAGAAAATCCCTCGCAGAGGCGCAGAGGCGCAAAGTAAAT
>Ga0181520_10006867_pt1 | contig 17119 bp, 24 predicted proteins | sample PEATcosm2014_Bin_29_FD_132451 | JGI IMG/M metagenome (GOLD analysis project Ga0181520, IMG submission 132451) | Peatland microbial communities from MTU Mesocosm Facility, Houghton, MI, USA - PEATcosm2014_Bin02_30_metaG | ecosystem: Environmental > Terrestrial > Soil > Wetlands > Peat | place... | reverse complement strand
GTAGACCACCAACCTCTCGATGCCACCTTCCTTCATGGCATCAAGAGCTACAGCCATCCATGGCTGGGCTAATGGTTCCAAGCACCCAGAAAAGGCCGGGTCTTCGTAGATCTCAGCGAGTTCCAGGCCCTGGCAGTACTTGGCGATCGCTGCCTTCTGCGTTTCCAGGCCGTAGGCATCTTCGCCGGTCTGGTTCTCAGTGCTAAACAGCATCTATAGCCAGAATCGAGTGACTAGCATGGCAGAAAGCAGGGAAAATCTTGCCAATAGCTACTGTTTACCTTATGCTATGGATAAGCGTAAGAATGATGCTTCAGATCAGGACTCAGTGGTTCGTTGCGACGCCCCATAACCTCTTTCTTTGCTATAGGTTTTGGCCTTTCTGAGATTAAAAATATAGACTCAGAGCCCAGTGGCGCTAGCCAGCTCGATGCTCTTGGACCTATCGTTATTTCCATCTACCAGTACCACGATGTTTTCGTGATTCCAAAGGTAAAGGAACCTCAAGCTATTCTGCCTGGCCGAGTCCCTGATCTCCGTTGAGTTATGCCCGTTGATGATGGCACTGCTGAACCTTGAGATCCCTTTGTAAGGCGGCTGCTGGAACCTGGACTGGGCCTTATAGTTGTCAATGGCTACCTGGGCATGGCTGGCATCCTTCAGGGATATCATGGTGATCTTGGAATCATATCCCTGACCCATGGGTGCCCATTGGTATATGCCTATTACTGCCTTGGCTGGGCCTATGTCCTGGGCCCCATAGAATTTGCTTATATCCTCGGTCATATTGACGCCCTTGGTGGAGGCGTCCTGGGTGGCCAGGAGACTGAACCCTTCAGGCAAATTCCTGGCGGGCATCATTGATACAGATATATCTCCGGTACCGTAAAGCGCAAATGATGCGCCTTTATTGTTGTCCTGGGCTATGCAGCCTGAGGCTGCCAGCAGAGCACAGGCCGCTATTAACAAGTAAGGGGCTAATTTCGGCTTCATGGCATTATCTTCTCCTTCTGGCTCCTCTCTAAGGTTCTCTCTTTGTTTAAATTGGAATTATAACTGAGTCTTTATCGAGGTAGGTTCCATGGGTTTCATAGATTCCACAGGATTCCGTAGAATTGATAGAGTGAAAATAGCTACTTGGACTCAATAGTGGCTTCCTGGGCCATGATGTTCACTTCGTTCAGGATACCAGGCACCTCTTTGGCCTCACCCAGGATTCCCTCCAGGATTACCTTGCCGTCGCGAGGCACCATTCTCACCACGCCCTCCATGACCTTCTCTCTCTTACCTCCGGCCACGGTGTAGACGGATAGCTCGCACATACATCCTCCAAGACGCTGATCTGTTATCTTTCTGTTGATAGATGTTAGCGGGCCCGGCGGGACTCGAACCCGCGACCCCCGGGTTAGAAGCCCGGTGCTATGTCCTGGCTAAGCCACGGGCCCGCATATAGGGGATTTTAGTCTAGCCTCCCCTAGATGGCTGCTGGCCTAACGAGTTTCTTATCTGCTCCTGGAGCTGGGTGAACCTGCTCTGGATCCTCTCTTCTTGCTTGGCCATGGTTTTGAGCCGGAGGTCCATCATGTCCTTCCTTTCCTTGAGCTCCTCTACCAGCTTGGCCTTCTCAGCCTTGATAAGGATCTCGCCTACGCTCTTGTATATAACGGCATCGTCTGGAGTCTTCTCCAGCTCTTTTATGGCCGCGTCCGTCTCCCTGTTCAGGCCCTCAATCTGGCCCTTCTGGGCCATGACCGCTTGGGCCTGCTGCTGCAGCTGCTGAAGCTGAGCAAGCTGGTTTTGTACCTGCGGGGGCAACTCTCCACTCATGCGCTCACCACCTCTATTGCTATCATTTCCATGGCAATCTTGACCAATCTGACCCAAGTGTTTAAGGCAGCCCTGAGGGACCCGACGTCGTCCCCCTCTATCGTCAGCTGGAGGGCCTTTTCACCGAGCTCCAGGCAAACCCTGGACTTAGGCAGGTGATCCTCGGTCTCGGGCAGGAGGGCCTCGTAGATGGGCCTCGGATCCTCCATCTCCAGAATAACCTCAGCCGATCCCTTCATACTTTGAGCCTCATGATAGGCACTCCCTCATCCACAAACTCGATCGATCCGGGCGCTGCAATTATGGCTCTGAGGGCGGGTCCATCTGAGGTGTCCAGGTCAAAGAACCGAGCCACAGGCATTGCCTCCTCTTTGATCCCCTGGACTACGGGCACCATCTTCTTCAGGGGCTTTTCTTTCGGCTCTCCAGAGAGGTCGAAGTTCATGACGATCTCTTCCTCGGGAGTGCGCTTGACGATGCCCTGGGGGTTGCCGTGGTTCTCCACCACCACCATCCAGGTCTCATCGTCCTCCAGGCTCCGCTTGCCCCGATTAACGTAGGAAAGGGAGAGGAATCTGGCCAGGGTCTTGGCGACCCTTCTGGACCTGGCTGACGGCTCCCGAGAGGTTGTGACTATCATCTCGGCATCAGACTGCCTTGAGCCTCTTTACCGTGGTCGGCCTCTCCTTCATGAGGATCCTGTGACCGCAGTAAGGGCACCTGATGCCGCTGTACCCGTAATCTACCTCTACAGTCTTCTTGCACCTGGTGCACCGGTATGCCATTTACTTAGCCTCTAGGCTCTTTCTTACAGAGCGTAGAACCGTCTTGCCTATGGAGGTCTCGGGTATGAAAGTACCTCCTGCGAAGGTGTATCCACACTTGGCGCAGCCCCAGATGGCACTGCTGATCCTGCTCACTCTATTTCTGCCGCACTGGGGGCAGTCGTAGACGGCGTGGGTCTTCTCTTCCAGATCCGCGACCAGCTTTCTGGACTTCCTTCCGTACCTTGGACCAAAACGAGCAGCAGACCTGCTCTTTCTTCCTTTTCTGAACTGAGTTACCATAACTTACACTTCCAGGAACTTCTCCCGGATTTCCTTAGCATTCTCGCCTGCTATATCAACGATGTGGTGGATCTTCTCCGGGTTTAATACTCCCGTACCGCTCTTCTGGAGCCCACAAATGGACCCATCGGCGGTGGTAATAACCGTCAATCTGCTGTTAGCTATCGATTCCTCATCGCTGTCGGGATCGAACATCACCACGTCCCCAAACTCAATGGCCGTGGTGGCTATGGGCAGATCTCTGATAGGCAACGGATGATCCTCGCCGAGGCCGAACTTGCTCGCGGGGACCTTTGTAGAGAGCAGGGCCGCGATGGCTCCCAGGCTCGAGGCATCTATGAGATTGCCGCAATCATCCAGGATGTGAACGTCTATAAAGATGATCCAGACCTGCTTTCCGGGGGTGATGCATAATGCTTCAAGGTCCACTGCCTTGGACTCACGAACGCCACGGTCCACGACCCTGGCAAGCTCTATGCCCGTCTCATTGGGCGGGCCAGGCTCGAAGGTCGGGGAGGCCAGGGGAACCAGCTCGGCATTGGTGATGATGACGCCGCGATTGGGCGAGTCAGGGAAGGGTTCGCCGGGCTGCATCTTTATTCCAACCAAAACCTGGCTTGAGCCGAGCTTGACGCGGGCAGAGCCCTCGGCCTTGGCTATGACACCTCTCTCTATGGATATCTCCCTGTACTGGTCAAAGTACCTGCCGTCGGCTCTGGTGCCCTTCAGTATCATGTTATACAGGTAGTCCTTTCTGATCTCCGAGAGGACGCTACTCATAGCACTTCAGCCTCCTGAGGCTGTTCTTGGTCAGTAATGATCTCGGGCTCCATCTGGTTGTACTTGTCTATGAGGGCCTTTCTCTGGACCTCGTAGACCTGCCTGCACCCTCCCATGGCCATGGCCAGGGCGGTCTTGAGCTCCTCCGGGGTCATGTGCCCGTCCATCTGCAGGAGGGTTATCTGGCCATCGGGGGTCATGGCTATGGGCATGTCTGCCTCGCCGTAGTTGTCCTCCTCCTTCATAGGATCAAGGACTAACTGGCCATCCACCTTCCCTGCCGCGCAGGAGCTGATCATGTTTTTCATAGGTATTCCGGCGTCGGCTAACGCGACAGACGCCGCGTTGATGCCTGCAGTCCTGGTGCCGGCGTCGGCCTGGAGGACCTCCACGAAGACATCTATCACCGATCTTGGGAAGTAAGATGTGAGGATCACAGGTTCTAGAGCTTCCCTGGATACCTTGGAGAGCTCATAGGATCTCCTGTCGGGCCCAGGCCTCTTCCTCTCCTCCACGGAAAAGGAGGCCATGTTGTACCTGTACCTGACAATGGCCCTAGTGACCTCCTGGAGGTGCCTTGGGTGTACCTCCCTCGGGCCGTAGACCGCAGCAATAACCTTGTTTCCGCCCATCTCTATGTAGCAGGAGCCGTCAGCTCTGGCCAGGACACCTACCTCAATCTTTAGGGGCCTAAGCTCGTCCGCCCTCCTGTCGTCCAGGCGCAGCCCATCTTTGAAGAACGTAATGTTTGCGTCGTTTTCGCCCATACAATATCAACTTCTGGCTCTCTTCTCTTGCTTTAGGTAGTCGATGACCCTGTCGGTGAGGCCGCTGGTGTGAGCCTCCTTCTCTATCAGGAGAATTGTCTTTAGGGCCAGGTCCATGTCATCGGCGCTCCCATTGATCCAGATCCTGCCGTTTTGGCCGACGAATATATTGCAGTTTAGCTCCCTCTTCAACATGCTAATCATGGAGCCTCCCTTGCCAATCAGCCTTGGGACCCTGGTGTGACTGATCTCAATCACCCTCCCAGTCTTTAATACTCCCAGCTTTCTGTCGTTGAGGGTCAATTCGACCTTCATGGTGGAATCGACGTCCTTTACCCTGGTCATGATGGATGCTCCAATCCTCAGAATCTTGGACATCTCATCGGACTCGACCCTCCTGGGATACTCTGATACGTGGAGGAGACCGTCATAGGGCGAATTGACATCTATGATCCAATTGGAAAAGGTCACGTCCTTGACTATGCCTATGACGCTATCGCCGGAAGAGGGCACATACTTTCCTGCCAGGGGTATGACGTTGATCTTATCCTTGAAGTTCGCCAGGCCGTAGAGGAGGGAATAGACCTTCCCGTCCTTGACGAACGTCCCCTCTCCAGATCTTTTGGCTTCCTCGGAGAGGAGATCTCCTGGTATGACCACCTTTCTGTCCATGCGCCCATCCCCACGGATCTCAATGCTTAAGTAACTTCGTCTCGGCCTCGCCCTTGGTCAGCCTATTGATCAGGGAATAGAAATCATTTTGAAGCCCCGCGGGTATCTTCACCACGCCTACCCAGGACCCGTTGTTCTGCCAGGCCTCCCTAGTGACCTTGCCAAAGGCAGCGATCTCGCCATAGGACTTGGGGGCATAGGCAGGAGGGATTTTCACCGCCACCTCGACCTCTTCGAACCTTATGGGTATCAAAGGCCTTATGGCCTTCATGGCTTGGGTTACCAGCTCATCTATCGACTTGGAGGGATCGATGTTTACCCTGGCCTCGGTCATGGCCTGATCTATCCTACCCGGTGGATGAGGCGTCTTGGTCTGAGGGTTGATGGCGTTGGCGGCTATGAACTGTATAACCTGCCTCCTCTTGGCCTCTATGAGCTTCTTTCTCTGATCCGCGGTGAGGCTTATCTCGCCCTTCTTCAGGATCCTGTCGGCTATGACCGGAACTTCTGTGGTGCCGAAGGCCTTGACCAGATCCTCCTCAGAAGATCTGTCGCCACGGCTGGCATTCTCGAAGATGTCTTCCACAGCCAGGATCTCCTCCAGGTTGATGCTCTCCCCCCTCCTATAAGCCAGGGCACCGTCGGGATCCACCAGGATCTCGAAGGTGCAGCCGTGAGTCTTCAGCCTGGCAGGAATTGCACCTTCAAGCCTTACCATCTGCCGTTCACCCTCTAACTTTCACGCTTCTCGCTACCGCCGGTCTGGGAGCCCACCAAGGCCTTCATCCTCTCGACGTAAGATGCGACCTCCTGCTCTCCTAGCTTGTGGAACTTCTTATCCACGAGCTTTATTATGCCGATCTCGGTGGTGGCAGCCTCGACCTTTCCCTCGGAGGCCCTGTTCAAAGCCTCCAGGCCCAGAAGAACGGCCTGGTCCATGGTGAGGTCCTCTCTATATCTATCCTCGAAGACTTCCATCACAGCCGACCTTCCGGCTCCGATGCCCGTGGCCTTGTATTCCAAGAGGGCTCCGCTTGGGTCGGTCTCGAAGAGACGGGTCTTATCTTCCTCAGCACCAATGATTAGAAGGGCTGTTCCAAAGGGCCTGACACCACCGTACTGGGTGTACTGCTGCTTGAAATCACAAATCTTTTTGGCCAGGGTCTCTACGCCTATGGGCTCATCGTACATGAGCCTGTTGATCTGGCTCTCCACCCTGGCCCTGTCTATGAGAACCCTGGCATCGGCCACCAGGCCTGAAGTGGCTGCGCCTATGTGAACATCGATCTGGAAAATTTTCTCTATAGATTTTGGCTCCATGAGCCTACTTGTTATCCTCTTATCTACTAGAACTGCAACTCCATCCATCGCTTTGATCCCAACTGCGGTGGTTCCTCGTCTAACTGCCTCACGGGCGTACTCCACCTGGAAGAGGCGCCCGTCAGGGCTGAATACAGTTATCGCCCTGTCGTAACCCATCTGCGGTGCCATCTGCATCTACATATCCTCCGCGCAAATCAAAAGAGGTCAGTCCCAAATACCTGGTATCTGATCCTTTGACCCTACAGGGGTCGTCCGGACAAAGATCGATCTGGCGGCCGTGGACATGTACAATCCGCCCAGATACTTTTTCTCGCTCGATTCTTCTTCCGTCGCTATCAGCACTTATTAAGCTCAGTCGCGGTATATACTTTTCTGTGGCCCCCCGGATGGTTCCAGAGACGCCTATGACTCTAACGGCGGTCCTTACACCTCCAACTGAGTAAACCGTGGATAAGGCCGCCCTACTCTCCTCGATCTTCAGATGGGAGCATCTTATGATTCCGAACTTGCCATCGAAGCCTATCAGCTTGAGCCTGTTTCCGGCAACACCTGCATCCCCGTAAAGGGAGACGTGGGCAGAATGAATCTCTGCTGACAGGTCCACTGACCTTAAAGCCTCTTCGGAATCCACCTCTATGGCCATGTACCTCCTTCTCTTGCGAAGGACGGGAAGCCTGGACCTCAAAGGATCTCTACCCCCGGACTTGCCCAGGACTTTCTGTTCTTGTCCAGTATTCTCAAGGGATACAAGAGGGACTCTTTGGCCTCGGAGGTCTCGAATCCCACCACTTCTGCCAGGGCTATGAGATCTCTCGGAGTTCTTAAATCCAGGTGAGACATAGCCCCTGAAGTAATTACTGCAGGGACCTCGAACTTCCTGATCAGGGTGAGATTCCTCCTTACGAGCTCCATCCAGCGGGACCTGCTGGCGCTCCTCAGGCACACCATAGGGCTCAGGTCAAATCCTATGGCTACATCGTTCTCCTGGGCAGCCTTGACCAGTGGGATCCCCAGGGCCTTTCTGCCCTCCTCAGGGTGGACCAGGAGGTCGACGCTTGGGTCCTCACAGGCCGCCCTGTTAACCTCCTCGGAGCCGCCGTGGACGGCTACAAAGGGATATCTGGTCCTGGCTGAACGGGCCCGGCTGTGGAGCGCCTTGGCGTTCTCAGCCATGACCTCTATGCCCATGACTACCTCCATGCCCTGGATGGAGGAGGCGGCCTCGGGCATGAAAACCTTCTCAAAACCGGTATGGTTGCATATAATCAGGCAGCCAAAGCCCAGACATCTGGCCTCCAGGGCCAGCCTGCTCGGGGAGTCGGAGCCTTCGGGAAGAGAGTGGACGTTACCCTCGCAAAAAAAGCTCATAGCAGCTCTCCGACTACCCTGACCGCCTCTTCGTACCTGGCAGGGTAGGACTCCACCAGGGCTGTGACAGCTATGGCGTCCTTGGAGTCCGTAAGTCGGACGATGCCCTTGTAAGCCGCCTGCTTATCCAGGCGCAGATGGAACTCGGTCCCCGAAATCCTCTCGGGCACCTCTCTCCTGAGCCTTTGGAGATCCTCTTTCGGCAGCTGCTCTTTAAGCATCTGGAAGAAGCTCAGGCCCTCTCTTTTTCTGAGGACGGCCTCCAGGATCTTCATCGGGTTTCCGAAGTAGCCCTCCACCGGGGTTACAAAGATGATATCCAGAGGGACGAAGATGGCGAGGGCCTCTTTGATCCTCTCCTCGTCCTCTGTGGCTGCTGCAAACACCCTAAAAGTTACTCTGTGGATCACTTACCCTTACCGTCGTGGGCCCTGATGCCGGGGCGCGTCTTCTCAGTGCCCTTTCCTCTGGTGGTCAGTCCGCGACCCTTTCTGCCGGCGCTGGTCTTGCCGCGCTCGGCCCTGCCTCTATGGGTGCTGTTGCATACCCAAGAAAGATCCTTGTCGGAGACTATGGCCGGATGATGGGGGTCTACCATGATGACCTCGTACCACTTGTGCTTGCCGTCCTCGCCAACCCAGTAGGAGTTGAGAACCTCCATGTTCCTGAACCTCTTGCTGGCTCTCTCCTCGGCTATGCGCTGGATGGACTTGGCAGCAGTGATGGCGGTGACGCCCATCTTGCTGGTCGCCCTGTTCCGCTCGTATCTGGACTTGTTCAGGCCGCCGCGCCTTACCTTGACCCTGGCTATGAGGAGGCCTTCCTTAGCCTTGTATCCAAGAGCCCTCGCCCTGTCCAGGCGGGTGGGCCTGTCAATTCTATGAACCGTCATCTCGCGGCGCCAGTCTCTGAGCCTATCCTGTCTTAAGGCACCTACATAGCTCTCCCTCGGAGACGACCAGGCATCGCCGATATATGAGTAAAAAGACCTCATCTTTGTCTCACACCTTCTGGTTCAACCTACAAGGTCACATCCCAGACCTTCAAGAAAAACCCACTCATACCAGATAAAGCTTTTCTTGAAGCTTCCAATGGTCTCCTAGAAAAGCTCTGACAAAACCATTCTTCTGGGCCGGGATTCGCCCTTCAGTATAAACTTGGGCCTGATCCTAGCCCTGTCCATGAAGCCAGTCAGAACCACCGATCTCTCACCCTTGGATTCCATAAGGGACTGTAATTCTGCGGCCTCTTCATCCGTGAGCTCTACGTAGCCCTCTTTGCCCGAGTCCCAGTCGAAGATCCTGGCTAGGCGCGAGGTCTTGACGACCCTGCTGGACCCAAGGACCTCGCCAGCGGCGCTTTCCACGGGACTTGAGAAATCCCTGCACCGCTCCTCAGGATCGCAGTACCCGAGGCCCTCCAATCCCAGATTAGGATAGCCCTTGCTCTTCTTGCGGATGGTATCGCACTTGGGGCAGTGGAGCTTTCGGTACCAGCTGTCGAAGACCTTCTCAGAGACCTCAAACCTGGAAGCCACCTCATTCCATAGCATCCTTGCCTCCTCATCCTTCCATCCCGCCTGGCCCAGGAAGGCTGCCAGGGTGGCCAGGGCTCTGTGCCTTCCGGGAAGGGGCCCGGCCCTGGCCAGAATATTCCTGATGCAGTGCGGAAATCTCTCCGCCAGAAGGGGCTCCGAGGCTATCCACAGGGTCATGTCCCTGCTCTCCACCCCAAGTACTGAGACAGGGATCTCCTGTCCGACCTTGGGCCTGGGTCTATATCTCGCTCTCATTCCCTTAGAAATGACCCCCTTTGAAGTAAGCTTGAGTCTCCTGCTTGGGCTTGGCAACCTGAGGTATAGCAGCAACACCTTTCTTGGCCTCGCATTCCATCCTCTGGCCAAGGATGCACTTCCCGGATCTCAGGCCTCCCAGAGGGTTCTTGGGAGTTCCCATGGAGTTCATGCACCTGGCCATAACTGCTGCGCCTCGGGCAAGGCCATCGTCAACGAAGACTATATTCTTATCGGGCTCGTCGTAGAGGTTTAACTTGCCAATCTCTTCCAGGATGAGGAATGGCTTATTTCCGCTGATGCCGGCCCTGCCGGTAACTCCTAGAGCGGTCTTCTTATTAACAATTCCCTCCTCGATTCCGACCTCCACCAGCCTTCTGGCTATGCGGGCGCTGACGATGTCCAGGACGCCGAAGAGGGTCTTCAAGCCCTTGGACCTGTAAATCTCGCCGCCAATATCCGAGAGCTTGCACAGATCACTCCCATTGATGCCCACGTCGCAGCCTATGAGAACCACGTTGTTCTTGGCTGCAGCATCTGGGCTTACGGGCACCAGGCCGTATTTGTCCCTGGAGGAGGGCACTTTCTCCACGCTTACCAGAGCGTCTATCCTATCAGCGTACTTTTTTGCCTCGGGCCCGTAATCGGCCTTGATCTTGGGATCGAAGATATCCAGGGTGGCTCCAGTCTGCTTGTTCACCAGGCCCGTCCCCTGGACCACGGCGTCGGGGATGGCACCAGCCAGGCCGCAGAGGTTGCCTATGGTCATGGAGTAGGGAAGCTCATCGCTGGTGACCCTTCCATCCAGGGTGGTGCCGAAGTCCATACAAAGGCAGGGATTCCTGAAGTCCACATCAGTCCACTTGCTCCCCTCCTTGATGCCAGCGGTGGCAAGCTCGCCTTCCATCTCGTTAGCCACCACCTCCACGCCTGTGGAGCCTTGGGGTGGATAGACCGAGGCCACGGCGCCGTTGAAGATCACCTTCTCTATCAAAGAATAGCGCTTGAACTTCTCAGGGATGTTGTGGATGGACATGGCTGGGGTCATGAGCCTCGGCGGCACGCCAGCCATGAGGCAGCCTTGGGCCAGGGCCAGAATGAAGGCTCCTATCTGATCTGGCGAATCCAGCTCGGCCACAACACCAGTGGACCTGACCACGAAGTTCAGATCGGTCTTTATATCCAGCCTCGCCCTTTCGTGGCTCTCCAAAAGGGCGTTTTTGACCAGCTCGGCTATGGACTCCTTGGTCAGGGGCGTGCTGTTGATGGTCCTGGCAAAGACTTCCTCCCCTGGTTTTGGCTTTCGGACGTCCCTGGTCATCTTGATAGTCTTGTTGACTATGTACGTCTTGCCCGTGCCCATGTCCGTGGCGGTGAGGATGCTCTTGGTTGTAGTGTTTCCAACCTCGACAGAGGCAACTACGAAGAAGGATTTGCTCTTGAGGTCGAGGTAGCTCACCGGGGGGCTTTCTGCTACGCGCGGTTTTGCTTTCGATTTAAGGAAACGGCCGAAATCCATGATGCGTAGGAACCGCTTCGAGACGATAAAAGCTTTGGGTGACGCCAAAAATTTCTATTGATGCTTTAAAATATCTTTTAACTCTTTCTTACCGATGCCTGCTTCTTTTAGGAGCCTGCAGAGAGTTCCCTGGAGGATATCCCTTACATGGAAGGGCACTATTGCGGTCTTGTGGGTTTTAGGACGGCGGTAGATGAAACGGTTCCTGTCGCTCGTTCCAGGACAAAACATGTTTTTCTAGAGCCCTGATAAGCTTCTGAGGAGAGATAGATGGCGGCTTAGACATGAGCCGCAATGTCTATCATTATAGAAAAGCCTCTTGAGATCTTTCGCTATAGCCTTTACCAATGGTTGATTAATAGGTCTTTAACTCCAGAGGTTTAGCGATCGTAGATCGCCGGAACTGTAATCAGCGACATTACCTCCTTTTTCCTCTTTAGCCACCCGGAAGCCTCGCCTTTCCTAGAGAAAAAATAAGGCGCTAAGGATTCATGATCTCCAGGTTGAAGGACTCGGCCAGGACCTCGGGATTCAGCCTACCTCGGACAAAGGTCCTCCTGGATTTGAGATCGTTCACCGTCACCTTGGCCGGGGCAAAGACGTTGTGATCAACCTTGAAGAAGTCGAAGCCCGCATCTTTAAAGGTCTTGTAGAAGGGCTTGCCGTAGTCCCTGGAGGCCTCGGAAGGCATGCTCTTCAAGAACTGCTGGAGCTCATCGACGTTGGGATAATCTACGGTGTAGTAAGTCTCTCCTCCATAGATGATGGCGTCGTTGGAGGATCCCATGCACATGGTGGCATCGCCGACGATGGGCGAGATCGGTGCCCTTCCCCAGCCGCTCTTGATGGTATTTATGTCGAAGCCCGAGGTGAAGAGCTTATGGAGGCCCGTCTCCACCACCCTAGACGAGACCTGGACCAGGCCGGCCACAGAGTCCGTGGAAGCCACCGCCAGGCGGAGGTCGGCAGGATCTATACCTGTGCTCTCGGCGATCTTGGCCGAGACCTTGGCGTCGGGGATTTTATTGGACTCCAGGACCAGGACGCCGACATCGGAGTACTGCTCAAAGCCCATCTTCTCGTAGAGGTCCTTGGTCTTCCTAGCAAGGACCCTAGCAGGGCCGCTTCCCATGGCGAAGTACTTCTCGCCCTTGATCTGCCACATGGCACACTGGGAGGCCATGCAGGAGATAGAGGGGTGGTCTGTGGCCACCTGAACTCCAGGCACGGGCGCGCCCAGAACATCGCAGGGCGTAAGCTGTATGTTGGCTAAATCGGCCATGCAGAGGCGGCTTAAGTAAACCCCTGCACCGAGGCCGCCCTGGGCCTTGACCCCGGCATCTACCACTATGGTTCCATTCTCAAGCTCAGAGGATGCTATCTGCAGCTCGTCCTCGAAGTCGAGCATCTCCTCAAAGACCTCAAAGGCCATCTCGTTCAATCCCATCAAGCCATGTCACCTGAGAGTGGCAAGGAGCCACAGCTCATAAATATAGCGATGAGGCCTGAGGGGGCGGTTTCACGGGGTAATTTTTATCTACTACGGCTATTGTCGTGAGATCAAGGCGGCCCGTGAGACAGCCGCGACGTCGTTATGGCTAAGGATGGCGTGACCTGATTCTTTGGTAGTATTAGTGCTCAGCAAAAGTCCGGCTGAGCCATACATACATAGTAATGGGCTTATATTCTCGGCGGCCCACAGGCCCATGATATCCGATTAGAACCATCTCCACGAGGAGGTCTTGATATTGAAGATAAGGTACCTATTCGCGCTCATACTCATCTTTCCGGTATCGGTGGCTGCCGTGTCCCAGGAGGATTCGGACGTATCATTGGCATCGGACTCGGTCGGGGGATCATCAGATGCAACGTCAGACGTGTCGACGGGGAGCAGCTCCGTAGGATCCGACCTCCAGGGCATATGGAGGTTCAACCTGGCTGAGACAGAGGTAAACGTAGCCATAAGCCAGTCCGGAGACAGCATCTACGGATACTGCAAGTTCGAGGGCGACAACCCGTGGGACGGCGTGGTATCGGGCTCCGTATCCGGAAAAGCAGTCCACATTGCCCTGGTAGCCCTGCAGGGAAAGGTCCTGGTCTCCACCGCGGCCGAGGCCACCCTCCAAGATGACTCTCTTACGGGAAGCTATGTGAAGGCTGACTCAGAGGGCAATGCGGCCTTGGGAGAGCTGACTGCCACGAAGATCAGCGCCGACGTATCCGATTACACCCCTGCCAAGGTGGAGAGCCAGGCCGAGACTATCTCTGAGACTACAACCAAGGCCAAGAAGACGACCTCAGCTGTAGATCAGTCCGAGGAAGGGTCGGGCGCGACATCCAGTAACAAGACCGCATCCGTCGATGAGACCAGCGATCAGTCCTCTCAAGACTCGTTACAGCAGACCGCCCAGCTGGGATCGAGAACTCAGAAGAGCGGCTACAAGAAGGCCCAGTATCACTCGGTCAATGATCTGGCCAAGGGATTGGATCCCAACATCATGCCTAGGTCATATCCTCTATAGCTAGTCTAATGCTATTCTAAGGCATACTCTGTTCCAGGCGGGAGCCTAACATCTTTCATCTGGCTCTTTTATTTTTAGCTAAAATCTATCGGATGAAAGCCCAGACCTGGTACTCGTAGATCCTCCCTGCTTTCTCATCAACATATACCGATCGCGAGGCGGGAGAGGACAGGCTAGAGAAAAGAGTGTAATAGCACTCTATCAAGGGCCTGGCTGTGATCTCGGCCTCCGGGATGTCCTGTGGTAGGTCGACGGTGTTGGCTGAGATTAGGAGTCCTCCGGGCTTGATCTTGCTTACTACCTGCCCCATAACCTGGTAGGTCCTTTTCAGGGAGACCTGGGCGCCCAGGTAGTAGACGGCCTCGCTCCAGATGCAGACGTCGTAGCCCTCCTCCAGGTCTTTTGCACAGATGGCGATATCCCCTTCCATAAGGGTTACTCTATCTACCCAGGGCTGAAGCCTCTTTCTGGCCGTGGCCATGGCCTGGCCTGATATGTCGATGCAGGTTACACGGACCTCCTTGAATCTATCCATAAGGGTCGCGGTCTGGGCGCCCTCAGCAGATCCAATTTCCAGTACCCTCTCAGGATGAGGTAGCCTGTCATCTATAACCTCGGCCTGCCTTCGGTACTTTCGCTGCTCGAACTCCGAGGTGAGATACTTCCAAGGGTCGGTGCTTGAGAACTTTTCATCTAGATAATCAGCCGTCCAGGGGTTATCTATATCATCGCCTTCTTTCTTTCGGGCATTTTTATTGGGCCAAAAACTCTGATCATGTCCTTTTTAGCATTTTCTTTAACTAGAGCTTTAAATCGAGCCCTTCAACTTTACTGGGCCTAAATTTTAGAGATTCTATTTAAAATAGCCGTATATTCCTCGGCAATCTCCGTCCATCAAGTTAAAATAACTTCATAGGTCTATAACTTAGATTCTATGCAGTCAAGAGAGGATGAAGACCTGATAGACGTGGTAGAGGGATTGGAGAGGGATATAGACTACTTGAGGATAAAGCTCGTTGAGCTAAAGGATAAAAGAGCTGGAGCTGATTTGTCCTCGAGTAAGGCAATTTAAGTGTCAGGGGACTGCATGATATCCATTAGTTATAGATGCCTAATCATCCCTATATCGGGCTCCAAATCCCTTTTGGGAGATACACCCGCTGATTGAACCACTTTACTGCTCTAGATGCAGGCATCTTAGAAACCTTAATCTCCAGTCTCTCACGCATTAGATAGGCATCTCTAGATCCACATTCAAGCTTGGCCCAAGCATTCCCAATCACCAAAATCTATTAGTCCCGGTGCTGAGCTTTTGTAAGCATCGTGTCCATGGCAGAAGGTTCAGAAGGTTTGGGATGCTCCAGTAATCCCAAGGATTCCACGGGGTCCATAGGTTCCAATGGTTTGACATGCCCCATTGATTCCAGCGATCCCTATAGTTCCAGCAATCACAGCGGTTCTTTTGGTTCCAGTTCCAGACTATTGCGCCATCAGCTGAAGGTGGCCTGGCCATCCATCGCCGCAGTGCTCATGATTTTATTGATCTCTTACCTGATCTTTCCCCTCCTGGACGGCCTGGTGCTGGGCATGGTATTTGCCTACATCGGCCGGCCCATAAGGGACCTTTTCGGAAGCAGCCGCAGGCTTGGGGCAGCGATTGCTACCTTTTCCATCATCCTTCCTCTCTCGGCCATAGCAAGCATTGGGGTTGTGGAGATGGTAGGCCAGCTCCAGTGGATATTAGGCCATCAAGGCGACCTTCTTGGGACGGCATCCAGGTACGTGGTGGACCACCCCGCCCTGGAGGTGGTCTACGAGGACCTGGCCGGGGGAATAAATCACCTTTTGGTTACAGCAGCCTCTGTCGCTACCAGCTTTCCTCTGGTGGGCCTTGGAAGATCTCTCTCCATGGGCATCATCAACTTCCTCATATCCTTCCCAGTCTGCTACTTCCTACTGGTGGATGGAGGCGGGCTCAAAGGGGCAGTCATGACCTTCCTGCCCAAGGAGAAGGCCGGAACTTACGAGAAGCACTTGATCAGGGTCGACCGAGTGATAAGCGGAGTTTACATGGGCAGCATCTATACGGCCATCGCCGGAGGACTCACCTCTGCCGTGATATTCTACCTATTCGGAGTCCCAAGGCCTCTGGCTTTGGCCAGCATCGTCTCCCTAGCAGGCATGGTCCCCTTTCTAACCTGGTTGGTCTTCATCCCCACCTCTATCTTTCGATACTACACCATAGGTCCCCTGGATGCCGTGCTCTTCTTCCTGGCGGGGTCCATCCTGGTCCACCTAGCAGAACTCCTCATAAGGCCTTACCTGGTATCAGCCGCCTCATCGATCCACCCTCTGTTGGTGCTCATATCCTTCATGGGCGGTGGGATGGTGGCAGGCATGGCAGGGTTCTTCCTGGCCCCGGCCTTAGTAGGCATAATCGTCGGAACTTACCAGGTCATGGCCGAGGAGGCAGAGCTGCGCAGGAGGTCCGGGCTCTGTTCTGAGTCTGAGGTGGATGGGCTCGGAGGGGGAACCTGGTGATATCTCCGGGATCGAGGGGATGGATAATGCTGCCAAGGATGATGCTGCCAAGATACGGTAAAGTTGAAGAGGGGTTAGTAGGATTGGGGGTAAGGATGAAGAGAGAAATCTTGATTGTGGCTTTTGTCCTGTCTATTATGGCTCTGCCGGCTCTTGGGGATCTGACCGAGTACCAGATGGGCTTTTCTAAAGGCCTGGAGGTGGGGTTCCTCATGGGAGATCTGAAGGGAAGGGCTCTGTACTCGTCAGACGGTGTTAAAGAATATAACAGCTATCTGGACCAGTACAACAACCTCATCTCCTACGTCTTCGGGGATAATGCAACCCTGCTCAGAAAATACTTCCTCGGACCCATGTACTACATGAACCCAGCTACGCCATATGGGCCTATGCCTGATGCCCATGGAAGGATTGGAGAGTATCCAGCCGATGCTTTCTATACAGCCACAGGTTCGGGGCCTAGGGTCAACGCCAATAATCCGGGAACAAACGCCATGCCGTGGGTATAAAATCAATTTTTTGACAAAATGTACAGTAGCAAAAAATTTTAACTACCAAGAAATCCTTAACTTGATATAATGCCCAAGACGTGTCCATTCTTGAATCGGGTCTGCCTGGGGGAGGAGTGCGCCCTGTGGATGAGCGCCACGGTCAAAATACTAAAAGATGACGAGGGTGACGATCACGTCGATTACGATACCTGCGCCTTCAGGCTGATAGCTGAGAGTTCCTTTAGACAGATCTCCAAGGATGTCCTAGTGGATTTCCCTGGATACTCCAAGTGGTTTGATTGAGGTATGAGGGCTCATTATCTGAAATTTAGGAAAAGATCAGGGCTAATCCCCGCCTTTTCAAAGGCGGGATACAGCCCGTACCTACAACCGTAGTATTAATATACACATGGTCATATATCGGAACTTGCGGCGACACGACCAAAGACG
>Ga0181520_10006866_pt1 | contig 17121 bp, 14 predicted proteins | sample PEATcosm2014_Bin_29_FD_132451 | JGI IMG/M metagenome (GOLD analysis project Ga0181520, IMG submission 132451) | Peatland microbial communities from MTU Mesocosm Facility, Houghton, MI, USA - PEATcosm2014_Bin02_30_metaG | ecosystem: Environmental > Terrestrial > Soil > Wetlands > Peat | place... | reverse complement strand
TGTGATGAGGACGGGCAGGCCGAAGGTGTGACGCCAGGCGCGCACGAGATGATCGGAGGCGGCCTTCGAGGCGGCATACGGGCTGTGCGGGGCATAAGGGGTGGTTTCGGAAAAAGCGGGATCGCCGGGATTGAGAGAGCCGTAGATTTCGTCGGTGGATACATGGAGAAAGCGGAAGGCTTGCCGGTCCTCTGCGCTCAGAGCGGACCAGTAAGTCCTGGCCTGCTCAAGCAGGGTAAATGCGCCCTGCACATTGGTTCGGATGAAGGCATCCGGCGCGACGATGGAGCGATCGACGTGAGTCTCCGCGGCGAAGTGAACGATGGCGCGGGGGCGATGCCGGGTGAGAAGCGAGCCAACCAGGTCAGCGTTACAAATGTCGCCGTGCACCAGCAAGTGGCGAGGATCGGAGGCGAGGGAGTGCAGATTGGCGGGATTGCCCGCGTAGGTGAGCGCATCCAGGTTGACGAGGGGCGTGCCGACGGTCTCGATCCAGGCGAGGACAAAGTTCGAGCCGATGAAGCCGCATCCCCCGGTGACGAGAATCGTATTGCTGAGGGGCATCATCGCGATCGGACAGGGTCATTCATTATCGTAAGGGAAATTCTGCATTATTTTGGAAGCAAGGAGCCTCACTCTGGTGAGGAGAGAAGATAAGTCTGGGCGGACATTTAAGGTAGTCCGGCGTGAAAGCCGAGGCCAGCGGGTTGCCCAGGAACGTGAGCGACGGTTTCGGCTCTGCCTTTTACCTCGACGGCAAGAACCCGGTGCGTGTAGAAGTCGGAGACGTAGAGTCGGCCATCGTGCCATCGCGGGCACTCGGTAAACGACAAACCGCTGATGAGAGTGGTGAACGGCGGCATGCTTGTTGTTTCGCGGATCGCAGTGGCAGGTGGATGGGGCTGTGACGGAGATTATCACGGAGACTCAGCGTTCAGCGGCCAGTGTTCGGTTGGGATACCTGGTGAGCGGCGACCTTCCGCATGGGCTGCATCGACGGGTGGGGCGCCTGGAGGACGCGCTCGGCGTAGAATACGTGCGGCCTCACTCCGGTTGGGATTCGGGGTGAGAGGGGGACATTTTTGCAGCCGATTCTTGAAGCTTCGACGCGGACGAGACGACCCAGGCGACTGATTTTCTTTTTTCTTGCTGCGGTTCTGGTGGTGTTGATTGGCAGCAGCACGGCGTTGTCGTGGTGGGTCGATTCGCTGTGGTTCCGCTCTTTGGGGTACGGGGAAGTCTTCTGGAGGAGCTGGGGGCTGGAATGGTTCGTCTTCGCAGTGTTTTCCGGGGGGACGTTCGTCCTTCTTTATGGATGGTTCCTGGTCTTGTGGCGGATGCATCAGCCGGACCTGCCGCATGACCGCGCGTTTTTCATCGGCCGGCAGGAACTAAATCTGCCGCTGCGGCGCGGGCTGCGATGGATTGGGATCATTGCTTCGCTGGGGGTCGCGGCGATTGCGGGCGGGGCCATGGCGGCAGAGTGGCCGACGTTTGCGCTCTATTGGAATGCGGCGCGAGGAGTTGGAGGGGCGGCCGATCCGGTGTTTGGGAAGCCGGTGAGCTTCTATCTGTTCACGCTTCCGGCATGGCAGCTGATCTGCGGCTGGCTGATGGTGGCAGCGGTGATCGAGTGCGTGGGCGCTGCCGGGTTTCTGCTGCTGGCAAGCGGCAGCCGGGCTTTCGCCAAAGACCGAGGGCGAACGATGCCCCTGCCGTGGCGCGGGTTCTCGTTGGCGTTTGCGTTTTTTCTGCTGGTTCTTGCGGCGCAGGTGTATATCGACCGATTCGGCGCCTTACTGGAGCCGCATACGATCTTCGGCGGCGTGAACTATACCGATGCGCACATCCTGATTACCGGCATGTTGCTGGTGGCGCTGGCGCTGATCATTGGCGCTGCGATTGCGGCACTAAATGCGGTGCGGGGGCCGCGCGTGAGCTGGCTGGTGGCGGCGGTGTTTCCCGCGGTAGGTTGTTACCTGGCCGTTCACATCGTGGGCTGGTATGTGAGCAGCATTATTGTGAAGCCTAACCAGCTGGAGCGGGAACGGCCGTACATAGCGTGGAACATCGATGGGACGCGGCGCGCATGGGATCTGGAACGGGTGACGCAGCAGGAGTTTCCGGCGGAGACGTCGCCAGGGGCGGCCGACCCCGCCAATAATCGGGCAACGCTCGAGAATATTCGTCTTTGGGACTGGCGGGCGCTGCAGGATACGCTGCGGCAGATCCAGGAGATTCGGACTTACTACGATTTTCCGGACATCGACATCGATCGCTACAACATCGAGGGCAGATCGCGCGAGGTGATGCTGGCGGCGCGCGAACTAAGTCTCGACAAGCTGCCCGATAGCAGCCGCAACTGGATCAACGAGAAGCTGATTTACACGCACGGGTATGGAATCACGATGAATCCGGTAAATGGGTTCACGCCGGAAGGGCTGCCGACGCTGATGCTGAGTAATATGCCGGTGCAGAGCACGGTGCCGGGTCTGACAATTAGTCGCCCGGAGATTTACTTCGGTCAGATGACGAACAGCGATGTGTACGTGAAGACGCGGGCGCAGGAATTCAATTATCCGCAGGGACAGACGAACAACCTGACGTCGTATGAGGGGACAGGCGGGATTGTTCTGGGGGGGATGGCGCGGCGAGCTCTGATTGCGGCCGACCGCGGTGATTTGTGGAAGCTGCCGTTCAGCGACGACATCACGCCGCAGAGCCGGCTGCTGATGAGGCGGAACATCCGCGAACGGGTGCAGACGCTGGCGCCGTTTCTTACGTGGGATGCCGATCCTTATGTTGTGATCGGCGACGATGGCCGGCTGTTCTGGATGCTGGATGCGTTCACGACTTCGGATAATTATCCGTACTCGAGTCATTATCCGCTGGGCGACGCCACGATCAATTACATGCGCAACAGCGTGAAGGTTGTAATTGACGCTTACAACGGGACGACGACGTTTTATGTTTTCGATACGCGGGATCCGATCTTAGCGGCGTGGCGGCGCATTTTTCCTTCGCTTTTCCAGGATGCGGCGGCGATGCCCGCCGATTTGCGGCGGCATGTGCGATATCCGCAGCTGCTGCTGGAGGAGCAGGCGGCGGTGTACGGGCTTTACCACATGAGCGATCCAGAAGTGTTCTACAACCGGGAGGATTTGTGGACGGTGGCGTCGGAGCTGGGGATGGGCGATGCGGGCGAGCAACAGACGCAGCCGATGGAACCGAACTACGTATTGATGAAGTTGCCGGGCGAGCAGGCCGAAGAATTTGTGGAGATACTCCCGTTTACGCCGGCTAACCGGAATAACTTAATCGGGTGGATCGCGGGGCGCAGCGACGGTGCGAATTACGGCACTTCGATTGTGTATGACTTTCCGAAGACAAAGCTGATTGACGGTCCGATGCAGATCGAGGCGCGGATCGATCAGAACGCGCAGCTTTCCGGGCAGCTGACGCTTTGGAACCAGCAGGGATCGCATGTGCGGCGGGGGACGCTGTTGGTGATTCCATGCGGAAAGGCATTGCTGTATGCGGAGCCGATCTATCTGCAGGCGGAACGGAGTCCGATGCCGGAGCTTCGTTTAGTGGTGCTCGCCCTGCAGGATCGGCTTGCTTACGGACCCAACTTCGAGACGGCCATGGGGGCGCTGTTCGGCGGGGAGACTTCGTCGATCACGGCGGCGGCAGGCGCGCCTGCGCCGGAGCCGGGACAGACGACGGCAGCGGCTCCGATGAGTGGGAATACGACGGGACGGAATCCGCTGATCGCGGGAGCGGCCCAGGATCTGGCCGATTATGAGCGGCTGACGGCTGAGGGGAAGCTGGCGGAGGCTGGCCAGAAGCTTGAGGATCTGAAGCGGAAGCTGGAACAGCTGCAGGCTGGGCAGAAGTGAAAGGCTTTCAATAGCCGCGAGCTTGTCAGCGCGCGTGCTTTCTCGCCGAGATCGTACTTTTGTGATTGAATTCCACCTGGAAACAACGAGCCCTGGAACCTGCGAGGACCTGATGAAGAGGCAGTTTGCCGGTGAACTGATTTCAGAAGCGGTTGCGGTGCTGATCATCATTGCCTTCGGCGACTCGGTGGCGGCAATGTATTCGCTCTACGACCCCAGCCCTTACCGGCAGGCCTATTGGGGCGTTTGCATCGCATGGGGACTGGCGGTCGCGATTGCGATCTACACGACCGGTTCGATCAGTGGCTGCCACGCGAATCCGGCGGTGACGCTGGCGCTGGCGCTCTATCGCAAATTTTCGTGGAAGAAGGTTGTGCCCTATTGCGTTGCGCAAACCGTGGGAGCGCTGCTGGGAGCGTGCATTGTTTATGCGCTCTTTAGCCCGGTGATCGATCAGTTCAACCTGTCGAATCATCTGAGCCGCGCTGGGGGCGGGGCTGCCGGGGTGTTCTTCACGCATCCGGCGGCGGGCATTGCGGTCTCTCACGCTTTCAGCGATGAGATCATTCTGACGGCGTTTCTGATTTTCGGAATTTTTGCGATTACCGAACAGTACAACGAGATGGCTCCGGGGGCGAATTTTGGCGCGTTGATGATTGGTTTTCTGGTGGCGCTGATCGGCGCCTCGATGGGGTATCTCGAGGCGTGGGCCATAAATCCGGCTCGCGATTTGGGCCCACGGATTTTTTGCCTTTTCACGGGATGGGGCAGTTCGGCGTTTCCGTCACCGCTCAATTACTGGTGGGTGCCGATTGTGGGGCCCCTGATCGGGGGCGCGGTGGGAGGAGGCGCTTACCAGCTGCTGATTCACACGTTCCTGCCGGCGCGCAGGCGAGCGGCTTTGGGTCCGGCGTCTCCGGACGAATCTTCGAGCGTGTAACGGCGGCGCGTCTATCTGGATTTATCGAGCAACGCATCGACCTCTTTGCGCCAGGGCATGGAGGGCGCGGTACCGGCTCGCGTAACAGAAAGTCCTGCCACCGCGCATCCAAAGCGCGCAGCGTCGGCGATCTGCCGCCCTTCGGAGAGCGCGACGGCGAAGCCACCGTTAAAGGCGTCGCCCGCGCCGGTTGTTTCGAGGACCGGACCGGCGTCGATGGCGGGTACATGCTGGCGCAGCTTTGCGTTCTTTACCAGCGCGCCCTGCGCTCCCAGCGTGACGACAACGGTGCCTACTCCGCGAGCGAGCAGCGCGTCCGCGGCTCGCTCGGCTTCTTCAAGAGAGCCGACGCGTATTCCGGTCAGGACTTCGGCTTCGCTTTCGTTCGGAGTGAGGTAATCGCAGTTGGGATAGATCGAAGCCGGGAGAGCGCAACCTGGCGCGGGATTGAGAATCGTTGGGACGCCGAGCGAATGGGCCAGCGCGAGGCCGAATTCCACGGTGGGAAGGGATAGCTCCAGCTGCGCGAGGAAGACGGTAGACTCGGCAATCAAGTCCTTCGCTTGCGCGACCTCTTCGGGCGTCAGTTCGTAGCAGGCGCCGGGTACGACGATGATGGCGTTCTCGCCGGAGGACGCGTCGAGAATGATAGCGGCTGCTCCGGTTGGCGAGTCGGTCTTGAGGAGATGCCGGGTGTCGATGCTTTCGGTGCGATAGAGATCCCGGGCCATCTCGCCGAGGGCATCGCGGCCGAGCTTGGAGATGAAGCTTACTTTGGCACCGGCGCGGGCCGCGGCGACGGCCTGGTTCGAGCCTTTGCCGCCCGGGCCGAGGCGGAATTCCTTTCCCATGTATGTTTCGCCCCACGCCGGCAACTTTTCGGTGCGGAAGGCGAGGTCGGTGACATAACTGCCCATCACGGTTACAAATTTGGCGGTCATCGGATCCTTTTCATGCCCGGTTGACTACAAATGTCACAGTGGCGAGCACAATTATCCCGCATAGGCCCTCGCGATCAGCACCAGGGCGAGCAGGTAGGCGGCGACCATGGCCCCGAGATAAATTTTGGCGTTGGTTTTGGCGCCGCGAAATTCCTTCCATGCGAAGACGCCCCAGAGGCACGCGACCAGGGGTGAGGCCTGACCGATGGCGTAGGAGATGGCGACGCCCACCAGCGAGGCGGCGACAAAGTTGAATACGGTGCCGCAGCCCCAGATGGCTCCGCCGAGCAGCCCGAGAGCATGATACGAAGCGGGGGCGCGGAAATACTCCGCCGCTGCTACCGGCGTTCCGGTGATGGGCTTGCGCATGAGGATGGTATTGAAGAAAAAGCAGCAGATGAATGCGCCCAGGGTAAGAAAAACAGCGGTTGTATAGGGGGTGAGAATTGCTCCCCGGGTCATAGCCCGGGTGACGAAGGGCGCAAAGATTCCCATGAGCAAACCGGAAATGACGCAGACCACGACGCCGCGGCGCGAGACGGCGGCGCTGCCGGTCCGCAATGCGCCATAGGCTTTGCCGACGAGCACCAGCGCGACCAGGGCCATCAAAATGCCCATGGTGAGCAGCGCCGGATTGCCGCGCGGCTGAAGCGCATAGCTGAGCACGACGCCTTCGACAAGGGCAATGCCGATGGAGACAGGAAAGGCGATAGCGAGGCCGACAATTTCTATCCCGGCAACGAGCAGGGTGTTCGCGATATTGAAGATGAAGCCGCCGAGGGCCGCGTAGAAGAGGTTGATGGCGTCGGCGGAATGGAGGTTGGCGAGGAAAGCTGTGGGACCACCGGCATAACTGCCCATGGTGAAGGCGAGGAGGAGGGAGATGAGGAAGATACCGAGGCCGTAATCCCAGTAATAGAGTTCGAAGCGGTAATTGCGGGTGAGCTTAAAAGTATTGGCGAATGAGCCCCAGCAGAGGGTGCTGAGCGCGGTCATGAGGAGAGCGGCGTGAAAGGTAGTGGGAACGAACGTGGCGGACCCCGGCTCGCGCGAGGCTGCGTGGTTCGGCGCTTCCGCGAGACCACGCCATTATGCCCTGGGGGAAGCCTGATTCCCGAAGGTTCTTGGGGGGAAAAAGGCGGCAGGAAACTTATGGGGTCCCGGTCTCTGCGGCGAGCTCGGATTGCAGGTTCTGGATCTGCTGGAGCTTGCGGTCCGGCAGCGACATGAACTTGAACTCTACGCCGCGCTCCTGCCTTTCCACCAGCCTGGCCGCGACGCGGAGGGGCATGCCTTCCGTGCGCATCCAGACCTCGACGGTTGTGCCCGGTTCCAGGCGGCATTTCGTCTCGATCACGCAGCCTTCTCCGCTCAAAACGGCAATCTGGCCCTTGTATTGGAGGCCGCGCCCCGGCAACACAATCTCTGCATCGCTGGCAGTTCCCCGCCGCGGTGCTTCTTTGCTGTCTGGTGACTGCGGGCGGCTATCGGGAGCTTCCCAGCGTGTGACACTCGATCCGGTCATAATGCTCCCTTTATCGGCGCTGGGACGGCGAGTATAACCCTGGACGGGACATTAATCCGAGGGCATCCCATACCCAGCCCCAAAAGGGTACAATCCCCTTTTCCTTCCCCTTATGGCGCGATCCCCGATCCTTCTGGTTCACGGCGGCGCATGGGATATTCCCGCCGACCTGCTCGAGGCCCACGAACAGGGCGTCTTCGATGCCCTGCAGGAGGGTTGGCGCATCCTCGAGCGCGGCGGCTCGGCCGTCGACGCGGTCGAAACCGCTGTGGCTTCTCTCGAAAACGACCCAGCCTTTGACGCCGGCCGCGGCAGCTTTCTCACGCGCGACGGCCGCGTTCAGCTCGATGCCCTCATTATGGATGGGGCCACGCTGCGAGCCGGGGGCGTCGCATGCGTCGAGCGAATCCGCAATCCCATCCGGGCCGCGCGCCTCGTCCTGGACAAAAGCCCCCACGTGTACTTTGTCGGCCCGGGCGCGGAGGATTTCGCGCAGGCGAACGGCATAACGCTGATCGACAACGCGGAACTGGTGCTGGACCGCGAACGCCGGCGTCTGGCCGACGCCCAGGCGCGCGAGCGTGTGGGCGGGCCGGACCGGACTTTTTCCGGGCACCCTGCTCCGGAGTCGACTGCGGAATCCCATGATACGGTCGGCGCCGTCGCTCTCGATCTCGAAGGCCGGCTCGCCGCGGCCACATCGACCGGAGGCACTCTGAACAAGGAACCTGGGCGGGTGGGGGACTCGTCGCTCATCGGCTGCGGTTGCTATGCGGACAATGCAAGCGCCGCTGTTTCCCTGACCGGCTGGGGAGAACCGATCATGAAGCTGGTGCTGGGCAAATGGGCGACGGACAGAGTGATGGCGGGCCGCTCTCCGGAGCAAGTGGCGCCCGAAGCGATGGCCTACTTACTGCGCCGTCTCGGCGGGCATGGGGGGATCATCCTGCTCGCGCCCGATGGGCGGCACGGCCTGGCACACAATACGCCGCGGATGGCGTGGGGAATTCACACTGCGGAAGGGCCGCGCGTGGGCACAATTCTGGGCGATGACGAGGCGCCGATTACGGGCACCGAGGGCGAGCTGCCCCAGGAACCTGCTCCTTAGCTCGAGAAGAGCTGCATCAGGTTTGTCATGGTCAGCAGGTCCTTGATGCGGGGCGTGAGATTCTCCAGTTCCAGCTTGCAGAGTCCCTGATGAAGCGCTGACACTTTCAGGCCGACCAGAGCTCCGAGGCCGGAGCTGTCGATATAGTTGAGATCGGCGAGGTCGATGACGATCCGGCCGCCACGCGCGATCAGCGGCTTCACCAGTTCCTTGACCTGAGTGGCGCTCTGGCTCACCAGGCGGCCATGGCACTTGATTCTGGTGGTTGTCCAACCGGTTGCGTCTGCCGACTCTTCCACTTCGTAGTGAAAGGCAGGCTCCTGCGCGATAGCCATGCAATCTCCTTTTCGGGGGAATACGAGCCATAGTAGCGGCTGAGGGGAAACCCGCTGTGTTAAATTCTGGTTACGTTGCGCGGCCTCCTCCGCCGCCATTTTCGCCGCTGCCGGGCGTTCAAGCTGGAATTGCCGTCTATAATCCGCATCAATTCTAAATCACCCGGGGGATCCAAATGCTAAAGGGTTTTCGCGATTTCATTCTGCGCGGAAATGTAACCGATCTGGCGGTTGCGGTCGTCATCGGGGCCGCGTTTACAGCCATCGTCAACGCATTGGTGACGGATATTGTGAGTCCGCTCATCGCCGCAATCGTCCACAAGCCGGACTTCTCCGCGCTGATTCTGGACATCAATGGCGGGAAGATCAAGTACGGCGACTTTATGAATGCGATCATCTCCTTCCTGCTGATCGCCGCAGTGGTCTACTTCGTCTTCGTGCTGCCTATCAACGCGCTGATGAAGAAATTCCGCCCCGCGGAGGCCGCGCCGCCTGTCACCCGCCCCTGCCCGGAATGTCTTTCCGATATTCCGATCGGCGCGAAGAGGTGCTCCCACTGCGCGCAACCGGTCTCGCCTGTCCCGAGCGCTGCCTGAATGGGCCCAGGGCTCTCAACCCGTATATTTGGGCTGGTAAGCTTTCTTCTCCGGTTCCCGATTCCCCGCAAGCTGAAGGAGCATTTCACCGATGCCGTCGCGCGTCCCTGTCCTCTTCGCCTCGTTTCTTTTCTCGGCTCTCGCCATTATCGGCGCGCAAATCGCCCCTACGTCGGCGTCGTCGCAGGCTTCGGGCGTCTTCGGCTATAAGGATTTTGCCACTGAGGAGGCGAAGACCGACCAGACTTTTCTGGCCGTTCCCGACGCGAAGCTGGCCGGTGAAGAACTGAAGACGCTCACCGCCGAGCCGCACATTGCCGCCTCGCCGGAGGACCTGAAGACCGCGCAGTACGTCGCCGGCAAATTCAAAGAGGCGGGTCTCGAAACGAACATCGTCCCGTACAAGGCGTGGCTGAACATGCCCGTCGAAGTCAAAGTGGAGGCGTACGACTCGGACGGCAAGGTACTCATGACCGGGCCGGTGCCCGAACACGTCGATGGCAACGATCCCTTCCAAAACGATTCGCGCGTGACACCGGCCTTCAACGGTTCATCGCCGTCGGGCGATGTAACGGGCGAGGTGGTTTATGCGAATTACGGCCGGCCTGAGGATTTCCAGAAGCTCAAAGATCTTGGCATCGACCTCAAAGGGAAGATCATTCTCGTCCGCTACGGCGGCAATTTCCGCGGCGTCAAAGTCTACATCGCGCAACAGTCCGGGGCGGCCGGGGTGCTCATCTATTCCGATCCAGCCGACACTGGATACTACCGTGGCGACCCGTATCCTCGCGGTCCCTACGGTCCGGCGACGTCGGTGCAGCGCGGGTCGGTTCAGTACCTGTTCAAGTATCCGGGCGACGCGCTCACGCCGGGTGTTGCATCGCGTCCGGATCTGCCTGCTTCGCAGTTGCTGAAGCCCGAGGACGCGGGGAATCTGCCGAAGATTCCTTCCGAGCCGCTCTCGTACCACGATGCGGCTCCGATTCTTGAGCACCTGGGCGGCCCGGATGCGCCGCGCGAGTGGCAGGGTGCGCTGCCCTTCACCTACCACGTGGGCCCGGGCGTGAAGGTTCACATGGCGCTGAAAATGGACTACCGGTACCGCACTATCTGGGACGTGATCGGCACAGTGGCGGGCACGGAGTTCCCGGATGAGTGGGTGGTGGCCGGCAACCATCGCGATGCCTGGGTCTATGGCGCGGTCGATCCCAACAGCGGGACGGCGGCGATGCTGGAAGCAGCGCACGGCATCGGCGTTCTGCTGCAGCAGGGATGGAAGCCGAAGCGGCGCATCGTCTTGTGCAGCTGGGACGCGGAGGAGGAAGGGCTGATCGGGTCGACGGAATGGGTGGAGGACCACGCCGGTCAGCTGGCGCACGCGGTCGCGTACTTCAACACCGACGTGGGTGTCTCCGGGCCCAACTTCGAATCGTCCGCCGTGCCGTCGCTCAAGGAATTTGTGCGCGATGTAACGAAGGCGGTGCCCAGCCCCAAAGGGGGGACTGTTTACGATCAATGGAAGAAGTCGCAGGAAGAGCAGGCTCACCGGCGTAACGGCAGTGGGGTTGAGGAGCACGGGGCGCGCGGGAATGCGCATGTGGACAACGACGTCAACGTCGGCGATCTTGGCAGCGGCTCCGATTTCACGCCTTTCATCCAGCACATCGGCGTGCCGTCGACCGACATTGGCTCCGGCGGACCGTACGGCGTCTACCACTCGGTGTTCGACAACTATGCGTGGTTCGTGATGAATGCCGATCCGACGTTTGTTTATGAACAGGAGATGGCCCGGGTCTTTGGGCTTGAGGTGCTGCACATGGCGGACACCGACGTTCTGCCGTACGACTACGTCACGTATGGCAAGGAGCTATCGTCGTACCTCGATACCGCGAAGAAGAAGGCGGAGGAAGCCGGCCTCACCGGCCTCGACTTTGCTCCGGCGAAGGCGGCGGCGGATAAATTCAGCCTTCTGGCCAAGCAGGTGAAAGAGAAACAGGAGGGCGCGGCGGGCGATTCTCCGCAGGCGCTTGCGGCGCTGAATGCGCAGTTGCGAGCGGTTGAAGGCGACTTCATCTCCGCACCGGGCCTGCCGAACCGATCCTGGTTTAAGCACACCATTTACGCACCGGGGGAGTATACGGGCTATGCTGCTGTGGTGATTCCTGGCGTGAATGAGGCGATCGACGCGAAGGATTTGACACGGGCACAGGCACAGATGACGGTCCTCACGGACGCTATCAGCCGGGCCGACGAGACACTCGAGGCTGCTGCGAAATGAGCAGCAGATAAAGCTACAAAGATAGGGCGCGGCACGTTCACAACCTGGAAGCGATGCAGTGGGATGACATTTGTCACCTTTCCTGCCTGACGAACCCCACTCCCGCTCGTGCTCCGTGCCGGGAGAACATCAGACCATGAACATCGCCGATGCGCAACGTGACGTCCGCACCACGTTTCTCGGAGGGTTCGCCGGCCAGCTGGTAGCGAGCCTTGTCTGGTTCGCTTCATCCGCGCTCGCCACATTGGCCTCCCACCGCGCCGCGATATTGATGCTGGTGTTCGGAGGCATGCTCATCTTCCCGATGACCCAGCTGCTTCTGCGTCTCATGTCGCTGCCGGCGTCACTGCCCAGGCATCCTATGAACGGGCTGGCGGTGCAGATCGCCTTCATCGTGCCTCTGATGCTTCCGCTGATCGCGGCCGCGGCTCTATACCGGACGAACTGGTTCTATCCGGCCTTCATGATCGTCGTCGGCGCGCACTACCTTCCATTCATCTTCCTTTACGGGATGCGCCAATTCGGTGTTTTAGCCGCGCTGCTTATCGGCTGTGGGCTGATGCTTGGCGTCTATATGCCGTCAGCTTTCAGCCCTGGCGGTTGGATCACCGCGGCGCTGCTTCTGATTTTCGCCTTCATCGGGCGAAGAGCAGTCGCAAAAGAGGGCGCCCGCTCCGTCTCGCCGGGGGGGACTAAACTCTGATCCGGACTTCGACGAATTCAAGCGCCAGATTATTGCCCGCATGTATCGCGGTCATTGGGCGGGCGCGATTCTCTTTTGACGCATTACGCCGTCTGGTTGTAGCGTTGCGCGGCAGGCTCTCCGACTGTGGCAGCCGGGATCCTTTCGAGGTTGCGGACCTCCGCGCCACGCTGTGGCTGCGGTTTTCCCGCGACCGCGCTGGGCAGCAGCCGATTCACTCCGCCCATCACGAGACCTACGACTTCGGGCGCGAGGCTCCCCAACCGCGCGGCTGCGACTGCTTGCGGCGTGATTGCGATTTCTGTGTCGCCCGCCACTACAGCGCGCACGATCCTCCGGGCGGCGGCTGCGGCACTGGTCGAAACAAGAGGCAGAGTTGCTGCCAGGCTGAACCAGCGGTACTCCCGCTGCGTGTCACCGGAGAACCTCGCGTTGACCGGAGATCCGGTGCGCATCAATCCCGGGCAGACGGTGAGCACGTGAACGCCCTTCGAGCGCAATTCGGCGTGCAGACCTTCAGAGAAGCCCACTTCCGCGAATTTGCTGGCGGTGTAGGGCAGCATGTGCGGGACTGCCACCTTTCCTCCAATCGACGCAATGTTCACAATACTGCCGCTTCTGCGGGCCTGCATTTGCGGCAGGACCGCCAGTGCACAATGGACGGCAGAGAAGAAATTCGACTCCATGACTTCGTGAAAATCGCTCACCGTCTGGTTCTCCACCGGACCTACCGTAATCACGCCGGCATTGTTGACCAGAATGTCGATGCGGCCGAAGTGCTCCGTGGCTCGCTCGACCAGATGCTGCGCCTCGTTCGGCTGGCGCAGATCGGCGGGGATTACGAGGACCTCGCCCGCATCCTGTACGGCTTTGCGGTCCACCAGGGACTGTCGCGCACGCTCCAGTTCCCACGGATCGCGCGCGGCTAGAACCAGCTTTGCTCCGCGGCGGCCGAACTCCTCGGCCATAGCGAGGCCGAGGCCACGCGACGCGCCTGTGATGAGCACGACTTTGCCGTTCAAGCCGCGAAGGCGGCGGGCTGCTCTCCGGCCCATCCACCGATAGAGGGCTGCCGCTGTCGTGCCGGCGCATACAAGGCTCGCGCCAGCCATCGCGGCGCCTGTAATCAAGACTGCTTTTTTGGGGTTCATCGAAGTCTCCGAGGGAAGTAGCGCGGAAGTCGCGCTGTTCCGATTATGAGCCTTCGATGAGGCACGGGGTTTGCCCGCGCCGCTTATCGTTGGATTTTCTATACCGCGCATGCAATAACCTCTGCAGCGCAGTTCGGCAAGTCACGTTAGTCATTCCGGGCCTTCGCTGCCTGGAGTCCGCCGTTACCAATGCTCACCATGGCACCTTAACAGCGTCTTGCATCACCGAAATTCCCTCCCAGCCCTGCTACACTCCCCGCAGAATCCGGCATTTGAATCCCGAGACCATGCTCTTCAAAGCCCTCAGCGCCGCAGTGTACGGCATCGACGCCAGCATCATCGACGTGGAGGTGGACTTCTCGGCGATCAAGACCGAGCAGGATCACTTCAATACCGTGGGACTGCCCGATGCCGCCGTCCGCGAGAGCCGGGATCGCGTGCGCGCCGCCATACGCAACTCCGGTTTCGACCTTCCCACCACGCACATCACCATCAACCTCGCCCCCGCCGACATTAAGAAAGAAGGCTCCGGCTTCGATCTGCCCATGGCGGTGGGTATCCTGGGAGCTTACGGAGCGCTCCAGCTCCGCGACCTCGCCGATTTTCTCCTGATAGGCGAGCTGGGCCTCGATGGCGCGCTGCGGCCAGTGCCCGGAATGTTGCCGGTTGCTGTTGCCGCCCGCGAGCGCGGCATCAAGAATCTCATCATTCCCAAAGCCAACGCCCGCGAAGCTGCCGTGGTCGATGGCGTCGACGTTTATCCTGTCGAAACGCTCCTGCAGGTCCGCGATCTGCTGAACCAGGCCGGCAATGGGGGCATCCACGTCCCGGCTTTCAAAGTGGAAGCCACGCAGGTGCTCAGCGAGCTGCAACACTTTGCCCTCGACTTCGCGGATGTTCGCGGGCAGCAGACTGCGAAGCGGGCCCTCGAGATCGCCGCCGCCGGTGGGCACAACATTTTGATGATCGGCCCTCCCGGTTCGGGCAAAACCATGCTGGCGCGCCGCTTCCCCTCCATCCTGCCGCCGCTGACCTTCGACGAGGCGCTCGAGACGACGAAGATTCACTCGGTCGCCGGGGTGCTCGATGCCGAAGCGGGGCTGGTGACGCAGCGTCCGTTTCGCGCACCGCACCACACCATTTCCGACGCCGGCCTGATTGGTGGGGGTGTCATTCCGCGGCCTGGGGAGGTATCGCTCGCCCACAACGGCGTACTGTTTCTCGACGAGCTGCCCGAATTTCCGCGCAACGTGCTCGAAGTGATGCGCCAGCCCCTCGAAGATCGCCACGTGACGATTGCGCGAGCGTCGATGTCGCTGACGTTTCCCGCTGCCTTCATGCTCGCGGCCGCGATGAACCCCTGCCCGTGCGGCTATTTCAACGACCGTTCGCGCGAGTGCCACTGCACGCCACCGCTCATTCAGAGGTATGTGGCGAAAATCTCCGGCCCGCTCATCGATCGCATCGACATTCATATCGAAGTTCCGGCCGTGCAGTACAAGGAGCTTCGCGGCGGAGCAGCCGCGGAAAGCTCGGCGAACATTCGCGCCCGCGTGCTTGCGGCGCGGGATCGCCAGCGCCTGCGATTTGCGTCGGCAAAGGAAAAGATTTTTTCCAATGCGCAGATGGGCACGCGCCAGATTCGGGCCCACTGCGAACTTTCGGCGGATGCAGAGAAGTTGCTCGAGCGAGCGATGCTGCAGCAGGGATTGACTGCCAGAGCCCATGACCGCATTCTCAAGGTGGCGCGTACCATCGCCGACCTTGAAGGGATGGAGAATTTGGCGGTCCCGCACATAGCGGAGGCGATTCAGTACAGGACGCTGGATCGGAGCTACTGGAGCTGAGGCGCGGTTATCAGTCCGCTCCGCGTAACCCTATGGAAAATAATGGCTTGTCTTCGAATTGAAGGCTCAGCTTGGGTTTTACGGGCCCAAGTGTGTCGGCGGATGCTTGTCTATTGTCCCAACTGCCAACTCTATTGCCCCAAGATGGCCTATTATTGTCCCATGGCCGAAGCGGTGAGTCGGGAGCGTATCCAGCAGCTCTTGGTGGATGCAGGAAGATTCTTCAGCCCATCAGCGCCCGTTGATGAGAAATCACTGTTTGCCGGACGACTCGAACAGATGATCCAAGTGATCGATTCCATCAACCAGAAAGGACAGCACTGCATCATCTTCGGCGACCGCGGTGTCGGCAAGACCTCGCTCGCAAACGTTTTGAGCGCGTTTCTGCCCCCAGGGCAGAAGATCGTGCCGATCCGCGTGAACTGCGATACAGGGGATACTTTTGATTCCCTTTGGCGGAAGGTCTTCTCCGAGGTCCAGGACAACGAATATAACGTAATCAGCGGATTCGGAGGCGATCCTCAACCCGCGCGGCTTGATGTAAGCGAAGAGTTCGTTACGCCCGAAATTGTCCGCAGGCAATTCAGCCGTTGGTCTTCTAGATTCACCCCTCTCGTCATCATCGATGAATTCGATCGCATCGATGACAGGTACCGCACAATTTTCGCCGACACAATCAAAACTCTCTCGGATCGTGCCAGCCCAGGAACCGTCTTGTTGGTGGGGGTCGCGGAGAGCGTCGATCAGTTGATTGTCGCGCACGAGTCTGTTCAGCGAGCACTCGTCCAAGTGAAGATGCCACGCATGTCGCAAGCCGAGGTCAAAGAGGTCGTGACTAAAGGCCTCACTGCCCTTCAGATGACGATCGATCGGATAGCGATAGAACGTATAGCGATTTTGGCCCAAGGGTTGCCGCATTATGCACACCTTCTTGGCCTTCATTCCGCCCGATCAGCATTAATCGAGGACAGCGTCCATATCACAACTGAGCTGCTAAATGACGCGGTGAAGAAGGCGATCGAAGGGGCACAGCAATCAATTCGTAGCGCCGTGCATAAAGCCATTGCCAGCCCGCGGAAGGATAACCTTTTTGCCGAGGTTTTACTTTCGTGTGCGCTCGCGGCGCGGGATGACATGGGAACTTTTGCCGCTCAGGATGTGAGGGGTCCAATGCAAATGATTACAGGGAAAGCGTACGAGATCCCGTCGTTTGCACAGCACCTAAACGAATTCAGCGAAACGAAGCGCGGCAATATTCTGAAAAAGACCGGGGGAAGCCGTCGCTTCAGATACACATTTGCAAACCCGCTTTTGCAGCCATATGTTGTGATGAAGGGGTTCGCAGACGGAAAGATCACGGCTGATGTCTTTGATCTTCTCGCGGGGCGAAAGCCTTACTAGCGAACTTCAAGCGCCGATGCCTGGGAATCCATTTATCTTCAGAACTCCGATGAAAGCCAAAGTAGATCTCGACGACGAGCTGCTCCGCACCGCGCAGAAATACTTCCGCAAAGCGGACCTCAACACGATCCTGAACGAAGCCCTGAAAGACCTCATCCACATGCAGGCCTCACGCCAGCTCGCAGCTCTCGGCGGGACGATGCCCAACCTGAAGAAGATTAAACACACACGAGCTGATGACCTTTAGTTCGCTCCGGCCGTGCCCTATTGCCTGCTCCCTGTTCTTTTCACTCCGCCCGCTCGCAAGCCACAGCCACCGAAAAGAAAGACCCCTCTATCCCGTAGACCCGATCGATCCGCACCGTAGCTCGGCGGCTGAAAAGCTCATACCGGGTTC
>Ga0181520_10006865_pt1 | contig 17121 bp, 23 predicted proteins | sample PEATcosm2014_Bin_29_FD_132451 | JGI IMG/M metagenome (GOLD analysis project Ga0181520, IMG submission 132451) | Peatland microbial communities from MTU Mesocosm Facility, Houghton, MI, USA - PEATcosm2014_Bin02_30_metaG | ecosystem: Environmental > Terrestrial > Soil > Wetlands > Peat | place... | reverse complement strand
ATCACTGTTTTATTGAAATGGTTTAAACTGGCTTCTTGGGCGATAAAATTAACATCCCAAGAATCACCTGTCAGAAAAGAAATGCACTGGTCAAGATCGTTTTTTACGGAACCCCACATTCTCACATTTGAGACTGGAAGCTGCACAGCAAATTTTCGATGCCAGCAGTCTGGCGCATTATTTCGTAAAACTAATTTATCTAGGTTATAAACTGAAGCGGCAAGAAGTAGGAAGTCAATCGCTATTTCATTAGTCTGGCCAAGTGATGCTAGCTTTGAATACTCTATATCCATCTGGCATAGCCGCGTACCATCGTCGTTTAGGATATTTACTAATGCAAAACCATCCCGGGTTATTATATGTGATTGAATTTCAACTTTTGCATTCATCATTATTCCCCAAAAACCTTAAGAGTGGTTTCCATAATCTCTGTTGTTATTGTTGCACCCTCGTTAGCCGTCCAATCTATTTGACTGATATTGCGATCTGATATCCTGTTCTCAAGAGTTGATTTAATAAAATCACTAATCTCTTTGAGAAATGATTTCGCTTTAATATCTCCTATTAGTTGCACAAGCCTCTCAAAAAAAACTCGACAGAATAATTCGTAAAGGTAATGTCCGAAGAAATCTTGCAGCACTTTTTCGAGTTTGTCAACCTGAGCGATGAGTCGTTGTTCTAGTTCTTCAATGCTAGCCGCATCGGCAAAATACTCAGCTTGTAGATCCGATAAGGCCATACGTGCATCCACGTCTTCTATTGTGCTGGCATCTCCGCCTAGACGGTCAAGCAGAGCGTTAAGGATCTCAGATACTGGACGACCAACTAGGTCTCTCCACCCAGCTTTACGCAGTGCATTCACAAATCCTATCCGACCTACATCGGAAACAAAATTACCTAAGCGTTGCGCCACACTTCTAGCAGCCTGTCCGCTTGCTATGGCTCCCTCTCCTTGCCGACCTCTGCCTGCCAGTGCACTGGCACCCCCATTGTTTCTAATGAAACTTTGCATGAGTTGTCTGGCTTTGTCGGTCGTGATTGATCCGTCTCGAGCCGCACGCGTTACTTCTCCTTTTATGCCTCTCCATGAGGGAGGTGCACTATAACTGGTTGAAGTTCCCATAAATTTCACTCCAATATTTTATTTTGCGGCTTTGACAGCTTTGCCGATTCTTGTATCCGATTTTAAAAGTATTTGTTTAGCAGGTTCAAGAATGGTTTTAAGCTGGGGGATTGTTTTATATAGTGTCATGAAGTCCATTCCTACATTTGCCGGTACATTATCCAATGGCCGTTCTGTTAGTATCTTTACAAGGAGCTCTGCAAAACCTGAAATATTTGATTCAATAAGACAACGTAGCGCTTCATAACCTTCCTTATCTTTTGGTTTACGGGCGATTAATTGATCAATGAGGTTAAGAAGACTGACACGTTCATCTTCAGTTAGCTTTTTCGCTGTGATCATTGCCGCATTACGCATCGGAGGTAGGCCTGAAATCAATCCGTCCAAAACAGTCCGGACAATTGGGGACACCATTGATATTCCTGTGAAGGTCGATTCAAGCCGGTCACGAGCTATCCAGAAATAGTCACGCAGATCGACATCCTTTAGAAGTGGCTCCATAACGATCCATCTGCGTGCAGCTGTTGTTGCCCACTTTGGATCGATCTTCTTTGCATCATCTTCATTATTTATATCTCCTTTTGTTCCGGCAAGCAATACTTCAAGATCCGCAATTTCCCGAGGGTATCCATTTTGTCTTGACTGCCATGTGAAAAGTTGTTTGAAAAGCTCAGTATGTATGTATTCAAGGATCATCAACTTTACGAGGACGTCATCCCTGATATTGTCAAGCTTTGCCACACGTGCGAGCTCTTTTCGGAGAAGAAGAGCATTGAGGAATCTCTTCACCTGTCTTGGATTGCCTTTAAGGCCGTCTGCAATTAAGGGTGCGGATGCAGATGCAAGTGTAAGTGATGTCGTTAAAGATGAATCAAGGTTTTGCCCCTTGAGTGCGGTCCGTATACTGGCATAGCCAAAGCTTGCATATCGATTCTTTGCCCAGCTTTCCTCGCAAGCCTTGAGGCACAAACTGAAATCATCCGCGCTTAAATGCTGCTGACAAAATAACAATGTCATATAGGTTTCGATTTCAGTTGTTGAAAGCTGGGGAAGGCTGTATGGGACTTGTACAAGTTTTTCTAGATAATCCTTAACCAAAGCGTTTGTCTGTTCATTTGTATCTTGAATTGCACGCTCAGCATAACGTGAACGGATAGCATGTTCAACAATGCGACGGTCGGCACCTATAACAAAGGCTGTCCGTTCGACACTCAGGAACAGCTTCACCGCTTCTAGATTTTCGATGATTCGCTCTGGTGCGCAACGATCCAGATCATCAACTAGGACAACAAGTGTTGTAATACCACCATCAGTGAGCATCTTCGCAAATCGTTTCCGGAAAGTGCGAACGTCCATTGATTGCGCCTGCGAAGATTCTTGCTTTATGATCTTATCCCAGTCGATCTTCGTTTTGCTGTCACCAGCTTCTTTATCAGTGTTTGAATCTCCAATGATACTGGCTAGTCCAGTCGAGAGTGCTATGGCCGCAGGAATTGCACTGAAGCCGCCTGTAAAAAATGCAGTGGCTGAGGGGAATGCTATGTGTTGCATAGCCAAACGGGCAGCCCGCATCCAGTTCACGCTTTTCAGCAGCGAGACCACCCCATCTTTGATTTTAGGTCCGAAGCGCTTGTGTTCGGCAAGTTCCGACAGGATGGATTCAAGGAGAGCTGCCTTCGCATCGTCATAACCTTCAAAGAGCCATGTGTTAACATAAACAACGGCAATGTTTTCATATTGCTGACGCTCTTTGGATCCAGCAGGCCAATGATCAGCGTCGAGGTCAAGCTCCAACATTTTCATAATGCTTGTCTTGCCGCCACCCCAATCTCCGAAAACTCCAATTGTGATCGGTAACATTGCAGCATTTGTCACCACTGCTCGGATTAAGTCAGCGTGAACCCTAAAACCGATTAAATCATTAGTTGTTTCATTATCCTGCCACATTCAAATGTCCTATCAGTTTTATCTGTGCACGGTGTGGTGCTAAAGGGCAAGTCTTGAAATATAAGTTTTCAGCCCCTGTTAACTTTTCATAATTATTTAATGATGCTTGATATTTGATGCGAGGTGAATAATACAACAAACAAAAAACAATGCAAGGGGAAAACAGCTCGTGGTAAGAAAGATTTGAAAGAAATTATGCCCCTGAAAAATCCTAAATGCTCGCTTAGAGGAAGAAGTCCTTATATTTTATAAGCGGCAAACGGGGAGAGTTTCCCGACATTATAAGTACCGGCGCCTGTACTTTATTGACTTAAGGAAAAAATACTTATTAAGCCTCCCTATAAGCATTCTTTTTAAGAAAATTAAATTAATCTTGACAATAGGACATTCGTCCTATATATAGTTTCCATGAAGAAAAGAAAAAACATTAATGCTGTTGAGCAGAAATTCGCCTCGTTTTTTCAAAAACAGAGACGAATGCCCACCTATTCGGAAATGCTTCCTCTTTTAGGCGTCAAAGCCAAAAGCGCTGCTGAGTATTGGATAAAGAAATTACTGGATAAAGGTTCATTAGAAAAAGATGCAAAAGGATTTCTAAGACCTGTGCATTTATCTTTCAACCTTCCCATCGTGGGTAATGTGGCGGCTGGATTCCCCTCTCCCGCTGAAGAGGAACTGCGTGATACTATATCCTTTGATGAATATCTCATAAATAATCGGGATGCCTCATTTGTTCTGTCTGTTACCGGTGATTCCATGATTGGTGAAGGAATAAAAGAAAAAGATCTGGTTATTGTGGAAAGAGGCAGGGAACCCAAAAACGGGGACATAATTCTGGCGGAAGTAGATGGCAACTGGACAATGAAGTATTTTCGTAAAAAAGGGAAAAAGATTACTTTGGAAGCTGCCAATTCTAAATATCCGCCAATCATTCCACAGGAAGAATTACGAATTGCCGGTGTAATTACTGCTGTCGTCCGGAAATACCACAAATAATAAAGTCCTCACTTCTATTCTATCAGGTCATTTTATGAGCGATCAGTTATTCAGTCTGCATTCTTGGCCGCGTGCTATTGCACATATTGACGGTGACGCTTTTTTTACTTCCTGCGAAGAAGCAATACATCCCGAACTTAAAGGGAAAGCACTTATTACTGGAGGTGAACGAGGTATTGTTGCTTGTGCCAGCTATACCGCCAAGAAATTAGGCATCAAACGCGGTGTTCCTCTGCATGAAGCGAGAAAAATCTGTCCAGCATTAATTATTCTTCCTTCCGATTATGAAACCTACAGCTTATTTTCTCGGCGGATGTTTAGCATTATGCGGCGCTTTACACCTGATGTGGAAGAATATTCTATCGACGAAGCTTTTGCCGATATTACCGGCATGCGTCGTGCTTTAAAGTCATCGTATGAAGAAATTGTCTCCAAGATGAAAAGAGAAATCGAAAGAGAATTGGGTATAACTGTTTCAGTGGGATTGAGTATCACCAAAGTGTTGGCCAAAATTGCTTCTAAACATCAAAAACCAGCAGGTGTAACAATAATCAAAGGGAGAGATATTGCTGATTATCTGTGTAACCTTCCAGTAGAGAAAATTTGGGGCATCGGCAATGCCACTACTAATTATCTGGCAAAAATGGGCATTCGCTACGCTCTGGAATTTGCCCAATTGCCGGAGAAAAAAGTTAGAGAGAAATTTACCAAGCCCGGCGTGGAAATCTGGCAGGAGTTACGTGGCGAATCTGTTTACCCTGTAACTGCGGAAGAAAAAAGCTCTTACGCCTCGATCAGTAAAACAAAAACATTCGCACCGCCAACTTCCAATGCCGAATATCTTTTTGCTCATCTCATGCGCAATATGGAATCGGCGTGTATCAAGGCCAGACGTTATTCATTGGCACCAAATAAAATAATCATTTTTCTGAAGAATAATGATTTCAGTGCAACCGGCAGAGAAGCAAAACTATCCCGTCCCTGTGCTTTCCCGCTGGAATTTTCTGGTATCATTCATGATCTTTTCGATTCCTGTTATTGTCCAAAAGATATTTACCGCGCTACCGGAGTTGTCCTGCTCGATCTGGAACCGGATACCAGTATTCAATACTCTCTGTTTGATAATCCCCTGCAAGCAGAGAAGATAAGAGACCTCTATAATGTGGCGGATGAATTAGGCAGAAAATTTGGCAAACACACTTTGCATCTGGGCAGTTCTCACCAGATTGATAAACAGGGAAAAGGCCGCAGAGGAACTCCAACAGTCCGCGAACAAACTAAGCTTAAAGGCGAAACATCCCGGCGCCATTTAGGTCTGCCGCTATTGCACATAAAAACATAATTGAATAATGAATAGGTTATACCCTCGGATGTTGTATCTGTTTCAAAAATTATTTATTGGGGTATTTCTTTTCGCAATCTTTAAGACACCAAGCATATTCATCTGCACAACCGCCAACACAAAACGAAGCGTTGGAATAACCCTGACAAATTCTTTGACAATTATCAAAAATACTTCGGCAATCATCTTTACATTCGTTGCTATTACTAAATGCTACAACAATCTGTTTTTTGGTCTGGTTAGAATCTTGATTTTCTCCGGCAAAAAGAGGAAAAGCAAAAACAAAAAGCAATAAAAACATAAAAGCAATCTTTTTCATAGAATCCCCCATCCTAGTTAGATTAATGTTACAATTGTGGTATCATATCGACAATTTTTTCCTATAACTTGGATAATATAAAATAAACTATTTCCCTTTTGTCTTGGAAGTCTTGTCACCACCACAAACTATATTTTTAAGTGTTTCAGCAACTGATTCGGGAACAATATCCCTCCATTTATCAATATATTCCGGCTCCGAACCAAGAACATTACCATCTTCATCATAAATAGTCATAGGAGAACCTTTGATTTTTTCATTTACACAGTCAATTTCTTTCAACATCAAAACATAACTTATTAAGTCAGGATTGTTGGGCTCTTTACCCTTGGAGCTTTTGAGAAGTGGACTGACTTCTATTTTTTGGTCTTCAGTTAAATATTTTTTAACCCATACACGAATAATGTTTTTATTTATTTTTTTAATGCTATTTTTATCATAATATTCTTTGCCTGTGCTGGGCGAATCATAAAATATCCAATCTGCTGCCCATGCCTGATTTGCAAATAGTAAAAGAATTACTAGACAAATAATGCTCTGAACATTCTTTATATTCATCATCTTTCTTCCCACTAATTAATATGCGAACTTTGCTGTTTGTAATCGACAGTTGTTCCATTTATAAATGTTTTGTTGTCAATAGTCAACAGATTATCCCTTTCGCTTCTGTTAAGTTCTTTTTACAGGAGGTGAACTTGACGATCGAAGAAGCATTTGGGGAAGTAATAAGGGAACGCAGGAAGGCAAATCAAATCTCTCAAGAGAAACTTGCCGAGGTAAGCAAACTTGATCGGAGCTTCATTTCACTCTTGGAATGTGGCCGCAAGCAACCTTCATTGATCACGATTTTTCAACTCTCAAAAGCCCTCAATCTTTCCGCATCAAAAATCCTGTCGCTTGTTGAAGAAAAAATCAAAAAATAGGCGGAAATCAAGAATAATTCGAGACCACACAGAGGATTGCAATGTTGCCAGCAGACCGAAAAATGGCGATTTATTTTTTGTTTGTTAAACAACTATTCAGTAATAGGCTATTGTCAAAATTGGATTACTGATTGAAACATACATGACAGCATTCTCTCACAAAGGAGAATGAAAATATCCTTGGCAACAGCTTTTATTGTGAGTAGAATAATATCAATATATTAGACCTATATTTTCAGGAGAAAGGTGCAACGCCAGCGCTTACAGACGCGGTGCTTGCATGGTGTCCTTGTGCAGCGCTTGGTTGGGTCTACATCTTATAGACGGTCATGCTAAATTCGTCAGAGTGATAGTCTTTCATAAAATACCAAATTTTTTTATCCTCTCCTTCAATTCGAATATTCACACCGAACTTTAGAAAGGCATAGTAGTGCTCATTATCATTGGTTCCACCTACACGGGTCTTCTTGACTAATTCTTTCGCTTCAGCTATGTCATCAGCCCCGATGCACATGAATCTGAGGAGTGAATGAACAGTGGAATATTCACGTGTGAGGAAACTTAATGATAGTTCATATGCAAATGCTAATCCCATGTCCAGTTTCATCTTCGTTCCACATTTGTCCTCAACCTCAAGATTCTCCTGAATAAGCGTGGGAGAAAAGCAGAAGCAATCCGTAATCTTGGTACTCGAATTACAGCTGATATAAGGAAGGCGATAGGAGATCTGGTTGAAATTCCCGAGGTCAACAATCGATCTCTTGACAGAATCGGCTATTACTGCGGGAACGGTTTTCAACGCTAGAGCATCAGTGGGGACATTCCTCACGCAGGATGAATTGCCCTGCACTGTGAATACTGGATCATCGATAACGGCATCACCTTTGTTCCAACAGCCGAAAGATAGAGAGTAGACTGTATGATAGGCGTCTTTTGGACACAGCAAAACCCAAATGGTGTTTTCGATAGGATTTTTTACTAGATCCTTCCCAAGAAAGGAAATCGTCGGAATACCGTGTCTAAAGGCACCGCTAGCCATAGCCAGTGCTCGGCTATTCTTGTTAGACCAATGAGTGGCAGCAAGTGTTACAACAGTACCCACCAAGATGCCCCCTACTCCGATGAGAAGACTAAGAATGTTGTTATCCATTTGCTCCTGAGTTCTCCTAGAAGAACCTAACGTAATGTTGAGCGGCGTGCTTCAGTGTGTCCGCTCTAATTAAAGTTAGACGCCTATTTTCTAAGGGACTTCCATATTTTAATTACTATCCAAGCCTTGATGTGCACAGTTTGGTATGCACAGCCTCGTCAAATTCCTTACAGCAGCCTTCAATTTGAAAACTAAAATTCTCTGGACCACGGCCATGAATCAGGATGTGTGCCGCAGCTCCGTGAATCTGGCACCGCATATCCCCGGCTCTTTGCTTAATAGTCTCGGTTAAAGTCTTAAGTATATCTTGATCGATTTTTCGCTTTTTGAAATTGACCTTGATATCAAATACCCACGGTGGAAGCTCATCGTCAAACGAGAGATCCTCGATCTCGTTACGCCATTTCCGCGGACTTAATCCTATGAACATAATGCGCGCAGGGTCACGCATGTCTATACCAGCCGTGGAGGATGCTAATTGGGATACTTTTGAAAACTGGCGTTCAATCCAGCTAAAGGCAAGCTCGACGTCGTTCTCTAGTGGAACCTCTTCCCCCATTATTAGCTCTTTTGTTTTATCTATGCGGTTTATAAGCTTATGATAGTTTGCTCGAACGCGACGCTCTTTGAAAAAACGCCAGATTCGTATTTCAAATTGCATAGCTGAGCCTTCGAGTTTTGTTGTTCTTGCAAGACACTTTCTTTCTTCCGCTTTAGTGCCTGAATTGGTGCGCGCTGAGTGCAATTCTATCAACGCTGCAATAGATTCGTATGTAATTTCAGCTAATTCTCCCACGATAGCCTGCCGTGAAATTCTTTTTTCCTTCTTATTCTGTAGATACCAACCAACAACTAGGGTCAACCCAGATCCCAAGACTGCTGCTATTACTGGTTCGCTTGAGAATATAGATGCCATCCCTTTTCCCGATTAGTAAGTTTTCTATCCTGTCCATTGACGTCTAACAAAAAATCAGACGGAGCGCAGCGATCGGCTGTATTGCTTTGTTAGAATCTGTAGTATGTTCTAAGCCAGTGGGCTAGGTCATCACGTAGCTCATCGAACGAAACGCAAGAAACAGCGCTCGAGTCGATCATAGTTTTATCTATACGCCATTTCAGCCGATCCTTCTCTTGTGGTGATAGATTCATATCCTTGCCAATAACAATAAGGCCCTGAAAGGTGGCCTGACGGCTGCCGAAGGTACTCTGAAAGTCAGAAGTGCTTCTCATGTCTTCTAGTTTCCACAGCCAGTCCACCAGTTGTGAGTAAGCTCCCTCAAATCGCGGTGCCCAATCAGGAGTTGCCTTGGTTCCCTTTTTTTTGAAAACACTATCAGGAGCTCCGTTTTCAAACTCAACCAGAAGATAGTGGTGGACGGACGAATCGCCGACTACCAAGTCCGCGACGAAGTCACCGTAGATTTCGTATTCGTGGGCAAGCTTATCCGGTGCCTTAATCTTTGGGAAATAGGTGCATATAAGGATAGATAAGTCCATGCGCGATTTGAAAAACGGTAGTACATCTTCCCGCTCACTAAGCGTGGTCTTCGACTTGAGAAGGGCGTCAAAGTCGTCCCATTCTTTCCTACAATTTGTTGCGTCAAGCGAGTGGTGGATTAGGTTCTTCATTGCTGCCCTCGCTTGAGGAACAGTCGATCAAGTCGATCGTGGTCAACCAAGTCTTCAATGGTGCAATTGTCGCCCTCAACCGAAAGAACCAGACGTAACCTAAGACTGCTACGGTATACGTATAGTTTCTCGCCTGAAGCAGAAATAACTTTGCGCAGCTTTCGGCTGAGCCACAACTCTTCTGGAGTAACCGAACTAATCTCATTTAGTGCTCTTATGACTTGTCTTTGCTCGATCTGGCTTAAGGACCGGAGAGCTATTTCGGCCCGTCGTTCTAGTTTTAGTTGCATAGTTTTAGTCCAGAGTCTTCATGATCTGTCTTCGGTCTAACAATTATTATAAAAACTCCACTTTTCCCGATATTTTTAAATATTATGCTAACATAACTTTTTTTTTCTTGAAAGGGAAAATATACCATAATTATCAGCAAATAATTATCTACAGTGTTTTGCATATTCTGGTAATGAAGACAAAAAGAGAACTTCGTCAAACATGGGAAATTTGTCCAAGATTACTGATTGAAAGTAAGTATTATTTTCAAGAAAGACATTTTACGGACTTCAGGGAGAAGTCCCTATATTTCAAAAACGGCAAACGTGGTATAATAGAAAACAAAGGTGCATAAAATGCCAGCAGACTATAATCCGCATCCGATGTTGAGAGTCGTGTTATCGAACGAGGACGTGGTATATCCGAGATGCGAGAAAGACACGCAGGGAAAGAGGAGAGTCAAGGACAAGGGCTGGTTGACGCAGCCGCCGCTGGCAGCAAAGTCTTACAAACCCTCATCGACCTCATCAAGTCAGACCACCCCAACCAAGGAATAATCCACATCAGAGCTGTGGAAAATGATTAAACCTTACACCTATACTCAATTCCGACATGATTCCATGTAATCCAAAGAATTCTTGTTGACATAGAGACCGTGCACCGTGCCATCGTTTTTGATGATGGCTGGCACTTCCTGACTAAGGTAAAAATCCTGAGCCTCCGTGATTTTCTTTTGCCAATCTGGTTCCTTGGTCTCGTCGAATTGGAGAACCAATTTATATTGGTCTCCACAGAACTATAGCATCTCCGGGTTATCATTTATTAGTGGCCCCTGACAACATCCTTGAGCGTAATGCGGTAGCTTTTGTTTATTCATCTGTCTCCACTTCAGCCTCTTGCTGTTCAATGCCTCTTTCATTTTGTGGAACAGTTAGTTGCTTTTTCTCGGTCAGCATTCCCTTTGCTCTCAATGCTTCTATGATTGCCTTCTGATAATCCTCAAAACTCTGTCCTTCTACTCTCATTAAAAACACAGCGTTTTTTGATCTTGTTGCAGATTCCAGATTGTTGTTCCTTGAATTGTCCTTACTCCTAATGCCTCCTTTTTTGAAAACTAATGTTTGCTACGAAAGTATTGTGGATAACGGCTAATCGCTTCTAAAAAAGCATCGTTTGACCACTGGTAATCACCCTTGGATTGAAGCATGCCGGAGATGAATCGCACGGGGCAACACTCGTGATTATTCAAGGTCATGTGCCTTAAAGGAACGTTCGTTGTAATTTTGAGTTTCTGCAGGAAGTCTTCCGCCAGACGTACTGGCTCTAAACATTTGTTTTCTTCATTTTTGTTGTCTTTTTTCATTTTCTCCTCCTTTTATTAATTTATTTCTACTCACTTTCCAAAAACAAAAACCCCGCACCAGAAGGCAACGGGTTCATTAATAAAAACACATTGGCCTTTAGCACATTTTTGTAGCGGAGCAAATAACCTAGTTAAATCGACGCTGTTATTTATTTAATCATAGCATGTTTTTTGATCCCCTGTTTATTGTCCAATCGTTGTTTCTCTTTTTACTTCGGTCTTGTAGCTTTTCTGCTTGCTTTCACGCGGTATTTTTTTTCAAGAGAAACTTTTTTGTCTGGCTTTTTTTTCTTTGCAGATCCTTCTGAACCAGCCACATAGAAACCACTGAATAGTTCTTTGTTAGATTTATATCTACTCCGTGGAACCGAGCCATATGGTCCTCCAAAGGAAGGTGGTTCTTCATTAACATACTGGGAAGATAATTTTTTCAAGTATTCGTAAACTTCTGCAACTTGAGTATCTTTTGTAATGCTCTCCTCAAGACTTTTCATAATTTCTTTCTGTCGACCGTTAGCAAGCCATTTCAAAAATATGTAATCGTTTAGTGGACCAAAACTCTCTGATGCATATGATAGTTCATCCTTCCTTCTTAACCAATTTATTAAAAGCATGCTTGTTAAATATCCAATTGCTGGAGGATCGTAATTAATAAATGTAAGAAGATCACTTACGGGAATGTCTGTTCCATATACATCAATTAAGTCAGCAATAATCTCACTATGATTCTGGATTTCAAATTTACCGATTCTATCGGTCTCTACAAGTGCATCTAAACGCTTTTTAATTACTCCCAGTTTCTTCAGGAGATCACCTTGCGATTCATGGTCAACTGTTAGAAAGGCGTAGTTACCGCTACAACCAGTGGCTCCACCATTCCATTCATTGCTGGTTATGTAGATCCCGATTTCTTCCAAGAAAAATGACTCATCTTCTTCTTCCTTTAAATTTACCCCTGTAAGGTGGCTGATATATTTATAGGTATCGCCGTAGATATAGTCATTATATGTGCTCAATATTCCGGATAATACATCAAATCCTTTCTCGAAATAGAAGTCCCCGTCATCGCCTTCGCCAATAAAGTCTTCACACCGGCCGAAGTCTTCAACCAGACATCCATCTTCATCGAGACCAACGAATACCTTCCCGCATTGGGGGCATTCTACGGTTGATGCAATTTCCTTTTCATCGTTTCTGTAGCGGGAAATTTCTTCCCCATCAATATCGTGTCGTGTATTTTCTGCCTTTACTTTTTCTTTTTCCTTATTATTTTTCGGATTCTTCTTATCCGGCCATGGGTATTCCTTCAAAATAGTTGATAGTAGATGGGAATACTTTTCTTTCTTTTTTTTTAATTTCCTATCTTTAGCGACCTTCCCATCATCTTTGCTCTTTGAATTATTCTTGCTCATAAAGCCTCCCTGCCTGTTGTTATCTCAGCCCAGCCGCTTCCCTAAGGGCGTCTACTCGGTCGGTCTTTTCCCACGGGAAACCCTTGCTGCCAAAGTGACCGTAGTTGCAGATCTTGCGATAGCTCCATCCTTTTGGCGCGGTGAGTTCCAAATCCTTAATCATCATGGCAGGACGGAAATCAAAAATTTTTCCGTCTGTAAGAATTTTTTCAATTTTATTCTCAGGAATTACCCCTGTACCATAGGTGCTGACATTGATACTTAGCGGCTTGGCAACACCTATCGCGAAGCCACGAGTATAAATCGGGTCGTCCGCCGAGGCCTCCCTCACTAAGGAGCCCGCTCCTTTCCTTATTCTTAGACCAGTCTGCGACTTTGCCTTCTTTTCTTTTTCTATCATTTTGCCCATAATGAAACGTATCCTTCGCTATTTCCAATACCCATCGCGTCGTAATCAACCAAAACCTTTTTCCCTTCATCAATTAAAGTCAGGGCTAAATCACAAAAAGATTTGGCGTCTTTTTCGCCGCAAATGTGAGTGTGGCTGCGCTCTTCCCCCCAGCAGTGTTTTTTTAAATCACTCTCATTAAAAAAATCTCCGGGGATGTGGCCATCTTCAAAATCTTTTTCGTTATGTCCGTTTTTCAGGATGTCGTCTTGATAACACCTGATGCAAATTTGTTGGCCGTCGCGCTCTTTAATATATGATCGCCAGCCGTTGCTGGGGCACTGGCCGATAATAATGCGCCCGCAATCCTCACAGACGAAATACCTGAAGTCCGCCCAGCTTGTGTCGGTCATCTTGTCGAGGCAGTCGCCGTGTCCGTCATCGTTTCCGGTGTGTACCCGGACAGTACTCGGCTTGTTTAAAAACGGGTCGTCGTAAATCGCGAGCTCTTCAAATTCCTGACCGCGTTTAATCTTCTCGCCACAAGTATGGCATTCTTTCCTGTTCACAAATGGTACTTGTTGTAGGTATGTCCCCCTCATAATTCATTTCCTCTCTTTCGTTTTATTTTGCGCTGCCAATACTTTTTCTCGCCGGGCAATTCGCTTGGCCTTCTTTTTGTCTTGATGTTTTTTGTCAAAGCACAGGCAGGTGCCGTCCGGTTTGTAGTGGTCAGGGTCGAAGATACAGAGCGGGCACTTAGCAATTGTAGCGTAGTTCAAATACCTGACGTTGGTTAGTTTGCCGTCCCGTGTTAAGTCCCCAAATTCAACATGGCCTTCTTTCATAATACCTTCACCGCATTGTTTAAGCGGCGCTCACGTTCCTCTGCCGGAAGACTGTCAAAGTCATCCGGGAAGTCGAGTCCGGGCACTGTGCTCAGCATCCGCTTATTCCACTTTGCCTTTTCGTCGGCAGTCTCACACAGAATGCTGCCAAGGGCGCAGATCGCCTTCAGGGGCTGGAAGCGGGCTTCTTCAATCCCATTCCCAATAGCGTCAGCCGCTTTTATGTAATCCTCTACAGGGGCGGCTTTTTTAAAATGTGCCCGGATTGCCCTGTGAATGACGCTCTCGAATTCGTAGCGTTCCCATGTTCTATTTTGATAGCAGATTTTGGTCTCATACACAGGCCTGCCGTTTTCGGTAATGACGGCCACGTGCTTGAAGGCCAGCCTCGTTTTTTTAAATTCACAATTCACCGTGTAGGTGTCGTCCAGTTTAAAAAACTTCATAATTTTCTCCTCTCTTTTTGTTGTGCTTCTATCCATTCTTTCATTGGCCGGTAAACATACAGGCCGTGCTTCGGGTCTTCATTTTTTACGAAGGCCGGAACTTCCTGCTGGAGCCAGCCATTCAATTGGGCGACGATCTCGCACACCCAGTTTTTGTTCTTCCGCTCGTCCCACTCCCCAACCAGAATCAGTTCGAGACCGCAAAAATAAATAATGATTTCCAAATGCTCCCCCTTAATAAGCTGATTTGACGCCTGCGGCGCGGCTGGCGTTGGTTCCTACTGCTTCCCAGTTAGTCTCCCCATCAGGGTCTTCTTCTTCGTTCAGCCCTGCCTCATTCTCGACGCTCTCGTAAGCTCTTTTACACGCAGCCAGAAGCTCATCGAGCAGTTCTTTTTTCTTGCCGGTAATTTCTTTTGAATATGTGCTGGTGCAGATGGAGCCGCGCAGCCCGCCACCGAGATAGTTGACAAACGCGCCAATGTGTCTCGAAAGCAGGCTTTCGTCGATTCCGAAAGCTGCCGCAACATCTTCAGCCCGGAATCCCAGCGTCCCCCCGCGATAGCCGATGTCATAGTCCAACTGTCCAATACCCAGCGCCGCAAACTTCGCTTTCATCTTCTCGTCCAACGAAAACACCTCCTTTTATTTTTAATAAAGTTCCATTGTGTAATTAAAATCTAAGCTGCACCCATATTCCCAAAAACAAAAAACCCCACAGCTTAGACAAGCCATGAGGTCGCTGGCTGTTTAGCAGTTGTTGAGGCGGCTGCAATTCACCGTAAATCCCGCCATTTCTAATTAAGTTGTCAAAACGCAAAAAGCCCGCGCCAAAAGGCAACGGGCTCATCAACAAATTTACGTTAGCCTTTAGCAAAATTTTTATAGCGGCTGCAAGTAACTTTATATGTAAATCACCGCTGTTAACAGTAGAGTATCACTTCGATAGAAAAAGTCAATAAATATTTTGGGAATGTTCTCTTAGGAAGAAGTGCTTGTTCTAAATTGTTCATGCTTTGGATTTAATCATTTTAGCTTTAACTTTTCTCATCTCATCCAATAATTCCTGTTTACTGATAATGCCTTTCTTGTCCAGAAGATTGATTAGTGCTTCCGATTGAATAACTTCGGACATTAGCAATTCTTTGAAATCTATAATTTCTTTGCTATCCAGTTTTTTATCCATGAATCTTATCCTTAATGAATGTAGTCTCCAAAATGTCTCTGGTTACTTGATAAATATTATTATCCTTACTTGCTCTTGGTCCAGCTACATTCAATATCTTTATATTATTCTTTTTGATCCAATTATTCAATGAATCTGCCACTTCGGCTATTGTTGCATTGTTCATATCCAGATGAAGACATGGTTTACGATGTTTGATAGTGTATGTTTGTGTCAGAGCAGATCCTCCGGTAAGATTCCCATGAGATATAATAACCGTCCCATCGGAATCAATGACATTTTTTTCAGTCCTTTTGTCGTAGTTGGTAGTCTCAATTTCCTGAAGATGATATTGCTCGGGAAGTTGACCTCCTTCGGTTATTCTTCCCTTTGGTATCCAGCCGCCATGAGGAATATTGCTATTAATGGCAAAATCAAGGGCCGCTCTGTCAGCACCAGTTTGTCCACCTGAGATGATTTTTTCTATTTTATACATTTGACCTTTTCTAATAAAGAGTTTTATTTTCTCCCATATCTTTTAATTCGCTATCTTCTTGTTTCGTTTCTTCCTGTTTTGATCTTGCCTTGTTAAGTTCTTGCAGCAGTTCATTTGAATGATGTAACAACCGCTCAGCGTCACTCTCCAGCTTTCTCATTTTCTTATCCAGAGCATCATCTTCCAACTCTTGTTCTGTAATATCATCTTCAATTTCAGCGCTGGTCTGTTTTGTGTCAAGTTTTTCCGCCATATTATGCAATATTTCCCCTTAATTAATTTAGCTACTCCAACCACAAACTTTTGAATACAGATATTTATTCTATTTCTTGGAGTTGCCAGTTCTTGTTAATAACAATTTCCGCTCTCCCTTTATAATTTGATATTTTGCCTTTAGCTTTTACAAATTGATTTTCAAACTTTTTAAGATCACCAAAATTATCAACATTATTTTTAAAAACGACCAAAGACAATTTGTTTCTCGGAAATTTTCCACCAATATTTAAATATACATTCCCGTTTGATGAATAAGTGACTTGAGATATTTTTTCAGATATTTGAACCTTATTCCCCAAGTTGGAATGAATCCCATCAATTGAGATTACTTTATAACTTGATTGCTGGGTTGGAGAATGAAAGGAAACTTCATTATTATTGTTTTCATTTGTTTTGTTAGCATTCTCCTTTTTAAAAGGAGGCTTAGGTTTTTCAATGGATTTTGCTGGAAGTTTCTCATCTTTTTTAACATCAGGCGATGTTTCCTTCAATACAGGTGCTTGATCATTTTTTGTGGGAACATCGGGACTTCTATATATAAATGCTATGATGAAAAGAAATATAATTACAACGACTATTACTAATCCTTTTATCAATAAGTTTATTTTTGATTCCATCCTCTTGTTACTTTTTCTTACGTCGTTCTTGAACTCATCATCTATTCTTTCTAACCCAGAAAGAGTATTTTCAAGATTATCTTTTTTATTTTTCAGTAGATCTATTTCAGTTTTTAGCTGACCAATTTTATGCTGACTATCAGCATAATTTCTATTTTTTTCTCCTTGTAATAAATCTTTTAAATGATCAATTCTGCCCTCAAGGTCTTTTTTTTCAGCTAATGTTTCCTTTAAAATCTCTTTATGATGAGTCCAACAATACTCGTATTTAGTTGAAATGTCTCTGCCACAGCGTTTACATTTATTATATATGGCCTCAAAACCATGATGTTTTGAATGGCATTTTTCACAGAGGACAATAAAATTTTCATCTGGGTATTCCCATGGCAATTTATCTTGAGAATATGTTTT
>Ga0181520_10006864_pt1 | contig 17122 bp, 17 predicted proteins | sample PEATcosm2014_Bin_29_FD_132451 | JGI IMG/M metagenome (GOLD analysis project Ga0181520, IMG submission 132451) | Peatland microbial communities from MTU Mesocosm Facility, Houghton, MI, USA - PEATcosm2014_Bin02_30_metaG | ecosystem: Environmental > Terrestrial > Soil > Wetlands > Peat | place... | reverse complement strand
TCGCGCGGCGGAGAAGTTCGATGTCTCGCGGGGCAACAAGTTCAGCACGTATGCGAGCTGGGCGCTCATGAAGAACTTCGCCCGCACGATCCCTGACGCGCTTCGTCATCAGGACCGTTTTTCCACCGGCCACTCGGAGATATTCGGCACCATCGCGGACGCCCGTTGGGACTATTACGAGCAGGAGTCGGCGCAGATCCAGCGAGAGTCGCAGGTGAAAAGTATCCTCGACCGCCTCGACGAACGGGAGCGGCAGATTGTCACGGCGCGTTTTGGCCTGATCCGCGGCCATGAACCGCTGACGTTGACGCAAATCGGAGCCGCGATGGGCGTAAGCAAAGAGCGGATCCGGCAGCTCCAGGTTCGAGCGATGGGAAAATTGAGAGAGGCTGCCGAGGAAGCGCGAATCGAATATACGGCGTGAAAGGCAAACGTTATCGACCGCACGCCTGGCCCGGCGGCACTACCCCTGATGGCAACGAGGAAGATGCCGTCGATGCCGAGTTCGAGGTCAAACCGGGCAGATGAGGAACAATATTACGATGCGAAAGGATGGGGCGTTAGGTGGGCGGAAGGAAGACGTCCTATTGCCTTTACCCTGTAACGGCATACGATGATAGTGCTGGAAGAGTCGCGGCCTGCTTGGTCGTGGGTCTCCAACAAAGTGTCGGATGACTAGATAGAGAGCAACCCGGCCGTGCCGGGGGGCTCGTTAGTGAGTAAGCCGACGTGGTCGAATACCTTTGGGTGTTTGGCCACGTCGGTTTTTTTGTGGTCTTGCTTAGTATCAGCCGCCGTGATGTTGTCTCCGTGGCAGTGCGCGTCGGCCTCACAGCCTGTGAATGCAGGTGGAAGAGGAGTGTCTTATGAGAGTTCTCTTGACTTCGTTTGCGGCCTTACTCGCCCTGGTCGCATTCAATCTAGGCGTAACGGGCGCTGCCCTGGGAGGTGATGCCGGGACAAGTGGCGGAATCGCGGGTTTGGCCGGATCGCCGACACTAGCTCAAGCACCTTCACCGGCCCCCGTGCCGACATTGGCGCCAGCGCCTCCGCCGGCGCCCGTGCCGACATTAGCGCCAGCGCCTCCGCCGGCGCCCGTGCCGACATTGGCTCCAGCACCTCCGCCGGCGCCCGTGCCGACATTAGCTCCAGCGCCCGTAGTTAGTCCTGCACCGGCCGGACAGACACAGAATGAGGTCGGCGGCAATCCGGGCATGACCCAGCCGCCCGTCGCGGGTGCTAACGCCGGGGTTGCAGCCAATCCGAGCAGCAATCATTGGCGCTATCGATGGCATAACGGCACCTGGTGGTACTGGACCCCGGCGAACCGCTGGGTCTATAGGAACGGCAATGAATGGGCCAATTTCGAGCCGGCGGTCACCGCCGTACCCGACGCTCGTTACACCAGCCAGCCCGTCTATGGTTACTACCAGGCCGCTCCAAACGGCTACTACCCAGGTCCGTATAGTTATTCGGCTGGATACGGCGGCTATTATGGGCCGGTTTACCAGGGTGGCTATTATTATGGCCCGGGTGGGTACTACGGCCGGCCAGGGGTTTCGGTCGGACTGGGCTTTGGCCGCGGATTCAGAATCGGGTACTGATGCCGGTCCTTGTCGGAACGCAACCGCCTTTCTGGACGCCCAGAAAGGCGGCTTCCGTTCGCGCGGGTCTTCGTGAAAATGAGGGGGCGACTCCCGGGGTAGGACCGGCACGCAAAGTGGGCAGAGTTCAGGACATCTTCAACAAGGCCCAGGACAACTTCAAATAGACGACAGCCTCGCGGGCCGGTACGTATCCGGATGTCGGGGCGGGCGTGGTTCCCATGGATAACGGAGGATTTAGTCATGAGAAGACGAATTTTGGCAGTCGGGTTGGCGGTGGCGGCCGTGCTGGGGGTCGCAGCTCTCGTGGGCGCCGCGCAGCAAGAGGCCCCCAAGATCGAGCCCAAGGCGGACCAGTGCCTTAAGGCCATGTCGAATTATCTGGCGGGCCTCAAGACGTACTCGTTCCAAGTGGAGGAGTTCTTTGACGAAGTGCAGGACGACGGTCAGAAACTTCAGTTCAGCAACCAGCGCCACATGTCGGTGAGCCGGCCCGACAAAGTGTTCGGTGAGGACGAGGGGGACACGGCGAGCTCCCTGTTTTACTACGACGGCAAGACGGTCACCGTCTTCGACCGCGGACAAAAGACCTACGCCAGCGAGAAGGTGCCCGGCACCATCGACGCGATGCTCGACGATCTGCACGACCGATTCGACACGCACCAGACCCTGGCCGACTTCCTGTTTGCCGACCCCTACAAGATGTTCACGGAGCACGTGCAGAGTGGGACCTATGTCGGGTTGAACTACGTGGGCAAGGTGAAGTGCCATCATCTGGCGTTCCGGCAGAGGATTCTGGACTGGCAGATCTGGATCGACGCCGGCGACCGGCCGCTGCCGCGCAAGCTCCTGATCACCTTCAAGCGGCAGACAGACGAACCGCAATACACCGCCCTCATCCACCGCTGGGACGTGAACCCCAAGCTGAGCGACGATCTGTTTCAGTTCCGGCTGCCGGAAGGTGTCCGCAAGGTCGATTTCCTGAACCGGCACGCCGAGCCCAACCCCTTGAAGAAGGAAGCCGCCAAGTGACTCGGCGGGGCGGTGGCGTGCTTGTTGTGGGGTGCCGCATGGGGTCGTCAATAGGGCTCGACTTAGCGTTGGTCACGACCCCCGAGTAGGGCCGGTCCGCTACGGCGGGATTCTCTTTCGGTGATGAAGGGAGGAGCGATCATGAGGCGTATCTTTTTTGGGACGGGTATCTTAGCTCTGGGTCTGGTCGCGTTGATATGGGCGACGGCTCCTGCCATCGCCCAGCATGGCGGCGGCGGCCATGGTGGCGGCGGTGGCGGCCGTGGTGGTGGCGGCGGTGGCGGCGGTCATGCTGCTGGTGGCGGCGGCTATGCCGACGGCAGCCATGCCGCTGCTCGCATGGGGTCGGTCCATTACGCTGCCCGCGCGGCCCCGGCCCATGTCGGCCCCTCGGTGCGGGCAGCCGCGGTCCGGTCCGAGCATTACGCGGGTTCAGCGTCGAGGGGCGTCTACCGCAATCCGTATAGAGACGAGTATTTCAGGCACTTCCGTCCTGGGTACCGCCCCTTTGTGCTCGCGGGCGCCCAGTATTACGGTTACGACACCCTGCCGCTCGGCTACCAACAGGTCGTGCTGAACGGCACTGTCTATTACCTCTTCGATGGCGTGTATTACCAGCCGTACATTTACGGAGGGCAAACGGTGTATTTGGTGGTCCCGACTCAATGACACCCGGGAGGAAATGCGAAAGCCCCATTGCCTTGCCCGATCACCGGCGTATGATTGAACTGGTGGAAGGGTCGCGGACCACTTGGTCGCGGCTTTGCCAGCGAGCTTGTCGGATGACTAGATAGAGAGCAACCCGGCCGTGCCGAGGGGCTCGTTAGTGAGTAAGCCGACGTGGTGGAATACCTCCGGGTGTTCGGCCACGTCGGCTTTTTTTGTTCTTGGCGACGTAAGACGCTCGTTACCACGCAGGAAGGAATCCCATGAAAAAGCTCGATCCAACCATGGCGCAGCAGGTCGCACAGGCGGTCAGCGTCTTCCAACAACGGCGGACTGGCTACCCGCCCAAAGCCGTGACCGTGGTGCTGAGCGATGACACGCTGGTCGTCACGCTGCACGAAGCGTTGTCGCCGGCGGAGAAGGCCCTAGCCAACACCCCGGAGGGAGCCATTCAAGTGCAGGAGTTCCACCGACAGCTCTTCAAGAACTCCGTCGACCTGCTGCGGCAGGAGATCAAACGCATCACCGGGGTCGCGGTGGGCGAGGCGGCCGCGGAAGTTGAGACCACAACCGGCGCCCTCGTGCATGCGTTCACGACCGGCACGATGGTGCAGGTGTTCCAACTCGCCGGCAACATCTCGGCGGAGACCTGGAACGGGAACGGACTAGTCGATCAATCACACACAACGGAGCGTTTGCCATGTTAATTCCGTCAGGGAAAAGGAAGGGTTTATCATGAAACATCTAGTGGGCGTGGCCGTTTTGCTCCTGGCCGTCATGGTCGGATTGGGCTTTTACCGGGGTTGGTTTCAGCTCTCGACGAAAGACACGGGCGACAAGCCCAGTGCTACGATCACGATGGACAAAGGCAAAATCCAAGCAGACGAGAAGAAGGCCAAGGAAGAGATGCATGACTTCGGACAAAAAGCGAAGGAAACGACCGGCGACCAGACCGCCAAGGCCAAATGACAGGAACGCCGACCTTGAGGCTGGCTTACAAAGTTAAGATGCTAATCGCGGGCCATGCCGGCACTTCGCCAACTTGGCCCAACTGTTTGGGAAGGAGAACTTGACATGTTACATCTCGCAATCGTGTTTCTGGTGGTCGCGTTGATCGCTGCCTTTCTTGGATTCGCAGGAGTGGCAGCCATCTCCTGGGAAGGGGCGAAGATACTTTTCGTTATCTTCCTCGTTCTCGCGGTGCTGTCTTTCCTGGGACATGGGTTCCGAGGGCGGTACTTCAGGGGGTAACGGGAGTGCGGCTATCGTCAGGGGCTTTTGGAAACTGTACCACGGTTTCCGGTAAGCGACTATCGGCTCAAACCGCTGGCGCCTGATCGGTTGGCGGGGAGGCTGCGCGCCATACTCGCTCATGCGAAAATGAATTGGCTCTCGCAAAGGAGAACTAGTATGAACGTGCGTCCTATCTGCAAATGGTGCGTGGTCAGCATCCTGCTGGCTTGGGCTTCAAGCTTTGGTTTGAACAAGGCCCTGTTCGCACAGCCGCCAACACCCGCCCCGCCGGCTCCGGCGAATGCCGAGCAAGGGGTGCAAGTACTCACGCGCGGACCGGTACACGAGGCCTTCGCGGAGACCGTGACTTTCGATCCCGAGCCGGGCATCGTGGTGCCCAAGGCGCCGCCGGCCGCCATCGAAGAAGTGCCGCCCGAACAGCGACTGGAGGGGGCCAATGTTGCGTGGATACCAGGCTATTGGGGCTGGGACGACGAACGGAAAGATTTCCTTTGGGTCAGCGGCATCTGGCGCGATCTGCCGCCTGGCCGCCAATGGGTGTCCGGGTACTGGGGCAAGTCCGCCCAAGGCTCTCAATGGACTTCCGGGTACTGGGCCAATGCCCAGGCGAGCGAGGCAGAATACCTGCCCGAGCCGCCTGCGACCGTCGAAAGGGGTCCCAACATTGCCGCACCGACGCCGGATGCCACATGGCTGCCCGGCTGTTGGGTCTGGCAGAATGGCCGCTACGCTTGGCGTCCCGGTTTCTGGGCGAACGCGCAGCCCAACTGGGATTGGGTTCCTGCCCATTACGTTTGGGCCCCGCGCGGCTACGTGTACGTCGACGGCTACTGGGATTACTCCGTCGGCCGTCGCGGTGTGCTGTTTGCGCCGGTGTATTTTGGTGCGGGCGTGTATGGGCGGCCGGGGTTTTCTTATTCGCCGGCAACGGTGATCGACCTGGGCGTGTTCGCCAACCATCTCTTCTTGCGGCCGCAGTACCAGCACTATTACTTCGGCGACTACTACGCCGCCGACTACCAAGCCGCGGGTTTCTACCCTTCGTATTCCTACAACTCCGGCCGTTACGGCTACGATCCGATTTACGCTCACGAGCGCTGGCAGCATCGGCAGGACCGCGGATGGGAACAGCGCCAACAGGCGGACTTCCAAAACCGCCGCGAGCACGACAATCTGCGACCGCCGCGCACGTGGGCGGCACAAAGAGAAATGGACGCGCGGGCGGCGCAGGGCGGAGGGAGGAGCCCCGTGGTCGCCACGCCATTTGACGACTTCAGAAAGGGTAAAAATAGTCCGCTGCGATTCCAGCCGGTGGACCAGTCAGAGAAACGACAGTTCAGTCAGCATGCCCAAGACGTTCAGCGGTTCCGCGATCAGCGGCAGAAGCTGGAAACCAGCCCGGCGGGTGCTCCAGCCGAAACTCGCGGCAAGGAATTCGTGCCGGCCAAAGTGAGACTTCCCGGGTCTCCGATTGTGGCGAAGCCAGTCGCCGAAGTCGGTAGGGATCGCGGTCCGCCGAAGACCTACGAGGCTCCGAAGCCGGACCCCAGGATCGCGCCCAAGCCAAGAGTGAATCGGCCTGCGCCCCAAGCGCAGCCTCAACCCAGGGTCGAACGGCCTGCGCCCCAACGGCAGCCTCAACCCAAAGTTGATCGGCCGTCTCCGCAGCCACGGGCCAACCCAGCGGGACCAAGGCAGGACAAACCCAAGGACAGTGACAGGGGCAAGAACAAAGACAAGTAACGGGGCATCGTGGTGGAGCGAACCCGCTCACTTGCGGATACAACTCGGCACAACCATTCTTTGCTCGCCGCTCCACGACGGGTGATTTCATGCTTCATAACCAATGAGGAGGATACATGTCTACTACAAGTGATCAGCTCGGCCAACAGGCGAAAGAAGTGACGGAAGACCTGCAGAAGATGTGCGGGACCGTAAGGGACGCGGCCCAGGAGACACTCGGGCACATGGGCGAGAAAGCCGCGGAATGCTGTGAGCAGCGGCAGGAAAAAGTCCATGGCACCGCGTGCGCCTGCGAGCAGTTCATCCGGCAACGGCCGTTGCGGTCCGTATTGCTCGGGGTTGGCCTCGGCTGGCTGCTCGGTCGCTTTTGGAAGCACCGCTGACCGCGTCTTTGACAGGGCCGTGTTAGTACCCGTCAACTGGGGCGAGGAGACTGCGCAGGAGGTCATGATCCGTGGTGAAAGCATCGGCAGTCCCTGACTGGCAGCTTGCCCTGCTCATTCTGACCGGCACGGTGGTCGGCGTGGTCGTGGTCACCTGTCTGTATTGGGCGCAGACGATTTTCATTCCGGTCGCGCTGGCGGTGTTCCTGACCGTTCTGCTGGCCCCGCTGGTTGCAGTTCTCCAGCGGCGCGGCCTGAGGCGCTTGCCCTCGGTACTGCTGGTCGTCATGCTGGCAGCGGCGGTGCTGGGCGGCGGCGTCTGGCTGGTCACGGTCCAGGTCACGAGCCTGGCCGGCGAAGTGCCCAAGTACACGGAGAACATCAAGGTCAAGGTCAAGTTGCTGCGGCATCTGGGCCAGGGATCGGTGACCAGTCGCCTGGAGACAATGATCCAAGACATCACCGGGGAGTGGAACCGGCCCGCGGGGAGCCCAAAGGGAAAGGCCCCGGACAAGCCGGCGGTGGCGACGTCGGAGAAGCCGACGGCCGTGATGTTGGAGCCGGAGACCCCGACCTGGCTGACGCGGATTCCGGCCGTGCTAAGTTCCCTGCTGGCGACCCTCGGCAGCCTGGCCTTGTCCCTGGTGCTGGTCGTTTTCATGCTGCTAAAGCGTGAGGACCTGCGGAATCGCCTGATCCGGCTGGTGAGTCAGGGCCAGATCACCGTGATGACCAAGGCGTTGGACGACGCAGGTCAGCGGATCAGCCGCTTCCTGCTCATGCAGTTGATCGTGAACGCCACGGTCGGTCTGTCGGTGGGCCTCGGCCTGCTGGCAATCCGCGTCCAGTACGCCTTTCTGTGGGGATTCCTGGCGGCCGTGTTCCGTTACGTCCCTTACATCGGCGTCTGGATCGCGGCCGTGCCGCCGATCATTCTCAGCGTGGCGATGTTTGAAGGATGGGTCCAGCCGCTGCTGGTGGTGGGGCTGTTTTTGACGATCGAGTTGCTCGCTGGCAACGTCGCTGAACCGCGGCTGTATGGCCGTAGCATCGGCGTCTCGGAAGTCGCCCTGTTGGTGGCCGCAGCCTTCTGGGCCTTCCTCTGGGGACCGATCGGCTTGGTCCTGTCCAGCCCGCTGACGGTTTGCCTGGTCGTGCTGGGCAAGTACGTCCCGCAGTTGAAGTTCCTCGACGTGCTCCTGGGCGACGAGCCCCCGTTGGACGCGCACGTCACCTTTTACCAGCGGCTGCTGGCTCGCGATCAGGACGAGGCGACGCAACTGGTCTTGACGCAGGCCAAGGCATCTTCGCCGGAACAGGTCTACGACGACTTCTTGGTGCCGGCCTTGAATTCTGCGAAACGGGATCGCGAGCGAGACGACTTGACGGAAGCGGATGAGCAGTCTGTCCTGCAGGCGATGCGGGAGATCCTGGAAGACCTGGGCGAGCGGCGGGAAGTTGTAACTCAAGCCGAGCAGAAGGTCCACGCGGCGGATCGAAGCAACGCCTCCGCGACGATCCCACTGCGAGTGCTGGCCTGCCCGGCCCGCGATCAGGCGGACCGGTTGGCGCTGGAGATGCTGCGCCAACTGCTCGACCCGGCCAAGTGGGTCGTGGAAATCGCCGCCGTGGAGACGATGACGGCCGACCTGGTGGCGCAGGTGGCCGAGCAGGCGCCGGCGCTGGTCTGTGTCGGTGCCTTGCCGCCTGGAGGTCTGGCCCACGCACGCTACTTGTGTAAGAGGCTGCGAGCCCGGTTCCCGGAGGTCAAGATCATCGTGGGCCGGTGGGGACTTACGGGCGGCGTGGAGGCAAACCGGGACCAGTTCCAGGAGGCTGGGGCCGACCTGACGGCAACCACGATGCTGGAAACGCGGAATCAACTGAATAGTCTGCTGCCGATCCTTACGCAGGAACAGGGAAAGCCCCCGGCGTCTTGAGGGGGCCTCGCCGCAAGCGGAATTGAGAGCGTATAGCAGATGGCGACGCAGGCAAACAGAAAGACGTTGTCCATGAGTCATCTCCGTGGAGGGAGAAGTGTGCGGATCGTACAACTGCTGAAGCAGGCGGGGTTGGAGTGGTACAAATCCAGGACTTTCGAACTCGGCGCCGCCCTGGCCTTTTATGCCATCTTTTCCGTCGCGCCGGTGGTGGTGCTGGCCTTCACCGCCGCCAGCCTGGTTCTCGGCAAAGAGGCGGCGCAGGGCCGCGTGACCCAGGGAATCGAAAGCACCGTGGGCCACACCGTGGCCGTCGCCATCCAGGCGACCGCGCAACACACGTACCGGAGCGGCTCGGGAGTCCCGGCGACGGTGCTGAGCATTGTCTTCTTTGGGTTTGGCGCCACCGGGCTTTTTCTCCAACTGCAAAGCGCACTGAACGTGATTTGGCGAGTGACGCCCAAACCGGGGCGGGGATTGCGACGACTCCTGCATGATCGATTGGGATCGTTCCTGGCCGTCTTGGGCATTAGCGCGCTGCTGCTGGCCGAAATGCTGGTCACGGCCGCCCTTGCCGCGCTGGGCCAGGTCCTGCCCTCTTCGCTTACGCCCCAAGGCTTCCCGTTCTGGCGGGGTGTTACGTTCGTCGTGTCTTGGGCATTCCTCACGCTGGCCATCGCGCTGGTCTACCGCATTTTGCCCGACGCCAAGATCGCCTGGCGCGACGTTTGCGTCGGGGCCTGCGTCAGCGCCCTGCTGTTCTTGTTCGGCAATCACGTGATCGGCTGGTATCTGGCAGCCACCAGCGTCACTTCGGTCTATGGGGCAGCCAGTTCGATCGTGATTGTCCTGCTGTGGGTCTACTATTCTTCGCAGGTCGTGCTGTTCGGCGCGGAGTTTACGCGAGTCTACGCCAAATACCGCGGCTCGCCTCTGGAACCGAAGGAAAACGCAGTGCGCATTAACCGCAAGGGGTATGCCTAACGGACTCCGCAAACCAGCGAACAATAGCCGCTGCCCGTTGCTTTCCGCAATCCGCGGCATACAATAATTGCGGTAAGTGGGGCCCGACAGAATGTGAATGCGGCTTGGCTAGCGAGTGGATTGGAATTCGTCGGACGACTAGATAAAGAGCAATTCGGCCGTGCCGGGGGGCTCGTTAGAGAGTAAGCCGACGTGGTGGAATGCCTCAGGGCGTTCCACCACGTCGGCTTTCTTGCATTTACGTAGGTATCGGCCAGCGCAACACTGTTTTGAAAAACACCGTGCGCCGGCTTGGCAGCCTGCTAACGCAGGTGGAAGGAGTGTGTCTCATGAGACGTTGCATGACTTCATTTGCGATCTTGCTTGCCCTGATCGCTTTCAGTCCCACCTCAATCATGGCCAAGGGCCCCGGCGGTGGTGGTGGCGGCGGTGGCGGCGGCGAAGGCGGCGGTCACGCGAATGGCGTTCGCGCAGGCGGTGGCGAGCAGGGCGGCGAGCACCAGGCCGGCGCGGGGGGTGGCGAGCAGGGCGGCGAGCACCAGGCCGGCGTCAGTGCTGGCGAGCAGGGCGGCGAGCACCATGGCAACGCCGCAATCGATGTCGGGGTGCGGTCGAAGGCGGACGACGCCGGGGTCCAGGGAATGAAGCCGCATCAGGTTTACGGCGCCCGTAACAGGCCGGAATTCTCCTCTGCCAAGGGGGAAGGCCGCGATAGTTGGCGCTATCGTTGGGACAACGGACGTTGGTGGTTCTGGGGGCCGGACAACCGGTGGATGTGGTACGGCGATGACGGCCAGTGGCTGAACTACGGCAACGCCTATGTGGTTCAGCGCCCGATCGCGGAGGGCTTCTCGGGCGGCCCGATCAAGATCGTCAATCCGGCCGAGAACAAAGTAACCCTGAACTATACGCTCGACGGCAACGCCTTTTCCCTGCCACCAGGCTATAGCCAAGAACTCCGGGAAGATCGCGCGTGGGAGATCCAGTTCAGCCGCGGCACGAACTCGGATCCGACGCGATATGGGCTGCAATCGGGCCTGTACACCTTTGCCCGTACAGACGGCGGCTTGGAATTGTATCATAGCGCATTCCCGAAAACGGTAGCACCGCAGCCACCCAAGGCAGTGCCGACGAATCCGTCTCCGCAATGAATGCCAGGATGACACCGCGGGCCGCGACAGGATGAAGAGCAACCCGGCTCTGCCGGGGGTTTGTTGACGAGCAAGCCGACGTGGTTGAGTACACCAGGGTGTTCCGCCACGCCGGCTTTCTTGGTTTTCGGCAACGCGAGACGTTTGCAAACGCGGCGGGACCTTGCACCCACGCTACAGCCGCACCGGTTGGCCGCCCGTCGTCCGCCTTGACCTGCGCCGTCGCGGGTGCGACAATGCCGTCGTGCCTGGTCCCTAGCGATTGGTGAATCGGACGGCCATGAAATCGAGCCGATCTTCTCAGGTCACTCAACTCCTGGACAAATGCGAACCGGGGGACCGCCCTGCCGGAGAGCAGTTGTTTGAGGACGTCTACACAGAACTGCGAGCACTTGCCGCGCGATACCTGCACCGGGAACGAAAGAACCATACCCTTCAGCCGACCGCGCTGGTTCATGAAGCCTACTTGAAGCTCGTCGGTCACACACGCGTCGCTTGGCAGGGCCGGGCGCATTTCTTGGCCGTTGCCGCTCAGGCCATGCGGCAGATTCTCGTGGATCATGCGCGGCGACATAGGGCAGCAAAGCGGGGTGGTCATCGGCATCGCATCGCGCTTGACGACAACCTGGTCGTCAAGTCCAGTCGCGACGTAGACCTGTTGGTGATGGAAGATGCCTTGACCAAGCTCACCAAGCTCGACCCACGCCAGGCCCAAATGGTCGAACTGCGATTCTTTGGCGGCCTGAGTGTCGCGGAAGTAGCAAAGGTGATGGGGCTATCCAAACGATCGGTGGAGCGGGAATGGACCATGGTGCGGGCCTGGTTGCGGCGAGAACTCGGCGGGAGTGACCTGCCATGAGTACGGATCGCTACGCGCAGGTGCGAAGACTGTTCCTGGCGGCGTGCGAGCTTTCCCCCAGCGAGATTGGCGCGTTTCTCGGTCACGCATGCGCGGGCGATCCCAAGCTGCGAGAAGAACTGGAGTCCCTGCTGAAGCAACCGCGTACGACGACCATCATCGGCACGTCGAGCGAAGACGCCGCCGGGGGCAAGATCCTATCTCCCCTCGCCCATCTTCCCCGGGAGCTTATTCCCGCCGATATCCCCGTTGAGGCGGCGCGGGCTGAGAAACCGTCGCGTTTTTCGCCGGGTGATATCATTGTTGCTCAGCGCTACAAGATTCTGGGGCCACTGGGGGGAGGCGGTGCGGGTGAGGTCTACAGGGCACACGATCAGATCATGGGCCAGGACGTGGCCTTGAAGTTTCTCGCTCTCGGGCAGACCGGCGGTACCCCGACGTGTAGCCGCTTCGTGAGCGAGGTGGCGATGGCCCGTGAAGTTGCCCATCCGAACGTGGTCCGAGTCTACGACATCGGTCAACTCGCCGACGGCGAGGTGTTCATCTCGATGGAGTTCATCGACGGCGAAAACCTTGCGTCCTTGCTTCGCCGCGCCGGCAGACTCTCGCGTGAAAAGACCGTGCAAATCGCCCGGGAACTGTGCGCCGGGCTGGGCGCCGCGCACGATCATGGCGTGTTGCACCGGGACCTGAAGCCGTCGAATATCGTGATCGACGCGGACGGTCACGTTCATATCGCCGATTTCGGCATCGCGGCTTTCGTTCCAACTGCCGCGGGCGAGATTCCCTTGGCCGGCACGCCCGCGTTCATGGCCCCCGGATTGTTTCACCACCAGCAACCCTCGAAACAAAGCGACCTCTATGCGCTGGGGATGGTGCTGTATGAAGTGGCCACGGGCAGGGAACCCTTTGGCGGCGTGCCGGCCGACGGACTGCAAGCCGCGGCAAAACTGATTCCGCTTTCGGTGCTGTGTCCCGAAATTGAGCCGGCCCTGGAGCGGGCCATCCAGCAGTGCCTGGAAGAAGATCCCATCCGGCGGCCCGAATCTGCGAAAGCTATTGCGGCCCTCTTGCCAGGATAGAATGCCCTAATACGCCTTCCATCAAGAAGAATTAGGCCAATGACGTCGCCGCTTCCGCCTCATCCGGCTGCTCCATCCGAAGCAGGCACGTCGATCTCTTTGCAAAGCCGGATCGGCTTGAATGCAGCCAACTTCTTTCTTGCGGAAGTCACCGGGGTCGTCCTCCCGTTCCTCAACGACTTCTTGCGAAGTCGCCAGTGGCGCTACGACTCGATTGGCCTGGCCACGGCCATCGCCGGCCTGGGCGTCTTTCTCATGCAGTCGCCGGCGGGCTTTCTCGTGGACCGCCTCCCCTGTCGTCGTCACCTGTTGGCAGGTTCATCCTTGTTGTTGGGCTTCTGCTACGGCGTCCTGCCCTTGGTTCCCGCACGCTGGTGGTCGGTCGATCCGCTGCTGTTGATCGCCGGGATGGGGCAGGCATTCTTCGGTCCCCTGCTGGGGGCGCTGGCCTTGGGTCTTGTCGGTCATGCACGCCTGAGCAGGACCATGGGGCACAACCAAGGCTGGAATCATGCGGGGAACATCGCTGCCGCGGTGAGTGCCATGGCGCTGGTGACCTGGGTCGGCCTGTCTTCTGTCTTTTGTGCCGTGGCCGCTGTTGCCGTGTTGGCCGCTGTTTCGGTGTTTATCATCCGTCCGAGCGAACTGGACGAACGGCGAGCTTCCGGGGCAACCGAGGATGGCGTAAACCGGCCGGTCGGCTATTGGGGGCTGCTGCGCGATCGGCGGATCGTGATTTTGTTCGCATTGACCGCCCTTTTTCATCTGGCGAACGCACCGGTCATGCCCTTGGTGGCGCTCTACGTGAAGCACTTAAAGGGCAGCGACATTCAAGTGGCCGCCGTGGTCCTCGTGGCTCAGGCGGTCATGATCCCGGTGGCCCTCTTGACCGGCTGGCTGTGCGACCGCTGGGGCCGCAAGCCGGTCTTTGCCGTCGGTTTCTGCGTGTTGCCGCTCCGCATTTTCCTCTATTCGCTGGCCGGTTCCCCCGGAACGCTGATCGCCTTGCAGACGCTCGATGGCATCGGGGCGGGCATTTATGGCGTGGCCGCCGTGACCATGTGCGCCGACTTGACGCGAGGGAAGGGCGGGTTCAACACCTTGTCGGGCCTCATTGCCACAGCGCTCTGCCTGGGCGGGGTCCTTGGCCCATTGGGTTCCGGGGAGCTTGTCCAATACCTTGGCTTCCAAACGGCATTTTATGTCTTTGCCGGTATCAGTGCCGTCGCCGCTGCGCTGTTCGTCTTCTTCATGCCCGAAACCCGACCCGGCGACACGACGGAGATTTCCGCCGCCCGAGTTCAAGCATCGTCGATCTGAACCAGTTTCAAAGGGCTGTCCGAGGCGATTTCTTTGAACCCATCCATTACATTTTGGTTCACCGTCGCCATCTTCTCGGTGACGTATTTCGGTCTGGCATTGGGCAAGGTTCCCTGGTTGCGGATCGACCGGACTGGCATCGCCCTGGTCGGCGCTACGCTGATGATGCTGAGCGGCATGCTACCGCTCCCTGAAGCAATTCGTTCCGTGGATTACGAGACGATCATCTTGCTATTCGGCATGATGGTGGTCGTGGCCTACCTGCGGCTGTCGGGATTTTTCGACCTGCTCGCCCAGTCGGCCCTGGGCCGTTTCCGTACTCCCTACGGTTTGCTGGCCGTGACCATTGCCTTGTCGGGCGTGCTGTCGGCCTTTCTCGTGAACGACATTGTGTGCCTGGCGTTGACCCCCGTGGTGATTCAATGGGCGCGTCGCCGCCAGATCAGTCCATTGCCGCACCTGATCGGGCTGGCTACGGCCGCCAATATCGGTTCGACGGCGACCCTTACCGGCAACCCGCAGAACATGATTATCGGCAGCTTGTCGCATATGGCGTATTGGCGGTTCGCCGCCTGCCTTGCTCCGCTGGCCATCGTCGGACTGGTGGTTGATTTCCTGGTGATTGCCGTGGTTTATCGCCGGACATTGGGCGCTGCGCAGGCGGGGGCAGACGAGTCTCTTCAAGAACCTGCGAAACGCCAACGCAACTGCCATCCGCAATCCGGGCCTTGGCTGCTGCGGAAGAGTGTGGCCGTTACCCTGGTGACCGTGGTCCTGTTTTTCATCGGAATTCCCATCGCTTTGGTCGCTCTGGGGGCCGCCGCGGTACTGTTCCTGGGCCGGGTTCGGCCTGAGAAAGTCTATAACCAGATCGACTGGAGCCTGCTGGTGATGTTCTGCGGTTTGTTCGTGGTCGTCCACGCCTTCGAGACCAAGGTGGTTCACCAATGGCATGTCGAGCACTGGAGTGTGCTGCTTGACCATCCGCTGAGCGTCTTGAGCCTCGTTTCCGCCGTGCTGTCCAATCTGGTGAGTAATGTCCCTGCGGTCCTACTGTTCAAGCCGATCATTCCGGTGATGTCGGCGCCGGCCCAAGGGAGCGCCTGGTTGGCCCTGGCCATGTCGAGCACCTTGGCCGGGAATCTAACCGTCATGGGTTCCGTGGCGAATTTGATCGTCGTGGAAAACGCTCGACAAGAAGGGGTAACCATCTCGTTCTGGGAATACTGTCAAGCCGGGATTCCGATCACGATGGTGACTCTCGCTTTGGGAGTCGTCTGGCTGTATCTGATCGGCTGAGCATAATCGAGACTTCCACTTTTCTGCCGGTTGGCTTTGCAGCAGCGGACTCTTCGATTCCCGCTAGGTCGGGTTCAAGGGACCCTTGACCTTGGTGAAACTGAGGTCCAGCGTTCGGAGTCGACTCAACCCCTTGAGGTGCTCCAAACCGGTGTTGGTCACTTCGGTGCCGCTGAGGCTCAGTTCTTGGAGTTGCTGCAACCCCTTGAGGTGCTCCAGACCGGCGTCTGTGACTGCGGTGTCGTAAAGGTCCAGCTTTTCGAGTTGCCGCAACCCCGCAAGGCACTTCAAACCGCTGTCAGTGACCTTGGTGCCGCCGAGGTCAAGGTCTCGGAGTCGCGGCAGACTCGTGAGGTGTTTCAGACCGGCGTCGGTAGCCCAGAAGCACAGCTTTTCGAGTTCGGGCAGGCCCCTGAGATGCTCCACGCCGGCGTCGGTGACCCTGGTAGCGCGGAGGTCCAGCATTTCGAGTTCCCTCAACCCCTTAAGGCACTCCAAACCGGCGTCCGTTACCTTGGTGCCGCTGAGATTCAGCTCTCGGAGATGTGTCAACCGCCTGAGCCACTTCAGACCTGCGTCGTTGACCCGGGTAGCGCGGAGGTCCAGCGTTTCCAGTTGCGTCAACGCCTTGAGGTGCTCCAGACCGGCGTCGGTGATCTTGGTGCCGCTAAGGTCCAAGTCTTGGAGTTGGGACAGTTCCTTGAGGTGCTCCAGACCGGCGTCGGTGACCTTGGTGCCGCCGAGGTCCAGCTTTTGGAGTTGCCGCAATCCCGTGAGGTGTTCCAAACCGGCTGCGGTGATCTTGGTGATCCTGAGGCTTAGCACTCGGAGTCGCGTCAATCTCTTGAGGTGATTCAGGCCGGCGTCGGTGACCTCGGTATAGCTCAGGTTCAACTCTTGGAGTTGTGTCAACCACCCGAGCCGCTTCAGACCAGCCTCGGTGATCCCGCTAGCGCGGAGGTCCAGCCTTTGGAGTTGTCTGAGCGCGTTGAGGTGCTCCATGCCGGCGTCGGCGACCTCGGTATAGCTCAGGTCCAGTTCTTGGAGTTGAGACAGACCCTCGATGTGCTTCAGGCCGGCGCCAACGACTCTGGTGAGGCTGAGTCCCAGCTTTTGGAGTCGAGGCAGATCCTTGAGGTGTTCCAGACCGGCGTCGGTGACTCCGGTGCTGTGAACGTGCAACTCTTGGAGTTCACTCAGCCCCTTCAGGTGCGCCAAACCGGCGTCGGTGACTTCGGTATGGGAGAGGTACAGCGCTCGGAGTTGGGGCAGGCCCTTGAGGCACTCCAAGGCTCCGTCGTCGAGTACGCACCAGGAGAGATTGACCGAAATCGCAATGTCGCCCCCTAACAACTGAACCCTGGCAATCGCCTGTTCTTGATTTGGCTCCATCACGGACTTCGCTTTTTGTTTCTTTGCCATTTCCGCTATCAATGCCAAGCTGTCAAGCATCGTTGAAACCATGTCATTGCACCTGCGGGGGTGTCAATTCAGAGAGACGTCACGCGGGATATGCTTGATGTTGCACATGACCTGGAGCAGCGAGTCGAACGTCTGACGCAAGAGCCTCTCCCACAAATGGTTCATGGAGTCCCGCTCAATCCACCGCGTCCATGAAGATCTCGTCCGACAAGCGTCGCTCGGCGGCGATGCCCAGCTCATTGAGGTGGCGGCGCTTGCCGACGACATGCCAAGCGCTTATGCCGCGCAGTTCGGGCATAATTTCTATCAATTGGTCGGCCATGGTTCGCGCCAACCGTTTCGTCGGCGGATCGCGGGTTTGCTCCAGGATGGCCATCGCGGTC